>Ga0163151_10005446_pt1 | contig 16260 bp, 15 predicted proteins | sample OliLakLV19MP5IB2_FD_145596 | JGI IMG/M metagenome (GOLD analysis project Ga0163151, IMG submission 145596) | Freshwater microbial mat bacterial communities from Lake Vanda, McMurdo Dry Valleys, Antarctica - Oligotrophic Lake LV.19.MP5.IB-2 | ecosystem: Environmental > Aquatic > Freshwater >...
GAGTTGGTGTTGGTGTTGGCGAAGTGGTTGGAGTTGGGGTGGAAGTGGGTGCTATGCTTGGTTTTATAGAAGGCTTGGGGGTGGCTTTGACAGCAGGTTTGATTGAAGCTTTTGGTGTGGCAGTGGGGGATGGAGTTGGAGTGGGTTCAGGCGTTGGGGTTGCTGTAGGGCTTGGTGGGGTAGGGCTGCTGGTTTCTCCTAAAACACTTTCAGAAGTAGGAAAGAACATTGATTTTAAGAAAAAGCCGGAGCCGGCAAAAATGATAAGTAGGACACCTGAAAGAATTAAAGTGGGTCTTGATGGTTTATTAAACGTCATAAAGGCTAACTGTATTATACATTAAAAATTTTCTTACTTAATGATTACCAATACTTCAGGATTAACTTATATAAAAAGCGTTTAATAGGGACATGATGATAAATCTTAAATCCAAAATAGTTACAGCAGCTGCAGCGGCAGCTTTTATGCTGGGGACTTTAGCGAACCCGGCCTTTGCGGCGGTGACTACTCCCACCAGTTATGAATCCAACTATAACGAGGCTAATTCAAATTCATCAAGTAATAATTGGGTGTTCGGGGATCAGGGCAGGTTTGATGAATTCTTTGGGCAATTCTTTGGGAGGAAATTAAGAGCGAATTTGGATGGTGCCCAGGAAGTGCCCGGACCTGGAGATCCTGATGGGACAGGTGAGGCAAAAGTGAAAATTAAAAAGAATAACGAGATTTGTGTCGATATAGAAGTTAAATATATTGAACCGGCAACAGCGGCTCATGTTCACCACGCACCTAGAGGATCAGCAGGGGCGGTGGTTGCAACATTGCCTATACCTGATGCAGAGGGTGAGGCTGAAGGGTGCATAGAGGTCAGCAGCGCTTTACATAAAGCAATCAAAGATAATCCACAAGATTATTATGTAAATATCCATAATGGATCGTTTTCTGACGGAGCGGTTAGAGGCCAGTTATCCCGATAGCTATCATCTCCACGGACATCCTATAGTTTATAGTCACTTGACTTAAAGCTGGCTAAAATGTATAAATTATCTTTGAATTGGCTTCTAACTTAAAACACATCCTTAAATCTCAACAATTCAGCCGGGAATGGCTGGAGGGAGAATTTTTCCCTTTATCATTAGAAATGAAAAAAGCAGTTTTGTCAGGAGAACGTCGCCAGGATCTTGATGGGAAAATCGTGTCACTTCTTTTTTATGAACCTTCTACAAGAACACGCACTTCTTTTCAGCAAGCAGCTTTGAAACTGGGGGCTTTGACTGTCGCTACAGAGAATGCGAAGGAATTTTCATCTGCTGTTAAGGGAGAGACAATGAAGGACACGACACGGATTATGAATGCATACCATTTTGATGCGGTTGTGATTCGTTCCGATTATGAGGGGGCTGCAGAAGAAGCGGCTGAGGTTTCTAATTGTCCGATTATTAATGCCGGAGACGGGGCTGGACAACACCCGACACAATCACTCTTGGATATTTTTACTATTTATGAGCATTTTGGGAAAGTTGACGGTTTAACGATTGCTTTTGTTGGAGATCTTAAATACGGAAGAACTGTTAGATCGTTATCTTATTTATTAGGAAAGTTTAAGGACATTAAGGTTCATTTAGTGGCGCCTGAATCTTTACAGATGAAGGAGGATATTCTTGAATATTACAAAGAGAATGGAATCGAATTTGAAATACATTCGGATATTGCGGAGATTGTTGATAAAGTTGATGTGATTTATATGACCCGGGCGCAGAAAGAGAGGATGAAAGAAGGGGAGAATGCGGATGGGGCGGGGGTGGTTTTGAATAGGGAGCTTTTGGATCAGGTTAAGGAGGGGAGTATTGTGATGCACCCCTTGCCCAGGTCTTCTGATATTAATGAAATTCCAGAGGAGTTGACTGATGATCCGAGAATGATGATTTTTAAAGAGGCTGAGAATGGGTTGTTTACGCGTATGGCGCTTTTGAAAATGCTGATAATCGGCTGATCCTTACGTTGTTTTAACATTTATCTTGACTTCTTCTTATTCCCTCTGCTAAAGTCTAGAATCCATTTTAGGGAAAGGCTGGAGCAGGGTGGTTTGGTGAAATGCCTCTTAAAATCCTGGTTTATCTCTTAAGAATCTTTAATTCTTTCCCTAATTTTTTATCTTTTTTACTTTATGAACATACTGCCCAATCATGAGAAGAACTCTGAACCTGAAATTGCCCCAACTGATATTACTCAGCTGGATTTTTGGAAAGAAGAAGTTGCGACAACTGCCTCATTACCTGAAATGCAAAATAAAGCTATAAAAAAAAGAAACCCTCGCCCATTAATAAAGAAACAGTCAATTTGGGGTCCACCTTTGCTTCTATTAATCCTGTTCATCTCAGTTTTGTTCTCATTTCAACCGGTTCGAGATTTAGTAAGTACCGCAGCTAGTAAGCCGAATGATCTCTTGTCTCCTTTGGGGGATGCTAAGCCTGGGTATGAAGTGTTTGGGTTTGCGCCTCATTGGACTTTTAACAGGTTAGAAAGCATCGATTTTGAGACTTTAACTACTCTAGCTTACTTTGGAATTGAAGCGAAGGCTGATGGGAACTTAGATACAACCGGGCCTGGATATGAAACTTTTATGAGCGAGAAAGCGACAGAGCTTTTTAAGAAGGCACATAGGAACGGGACGCGGGTAGTTTTAACAATTACTCAAATGGATAACGATAATATTAAGGCGATTATGGATGATCCTTCATTACAGGAATCGATAATTAGCCAGACGGTGGGAATGGTGAAGGCTCGCGGGATTGATGGGGTGAATATTGATTTCGAATACGTTGGGAATCCTGGGGAGGAATATAGAGAAAAGTTTAGTGCCTTTTCAAAGAATTTAACCGACAGAACTCATAAGGAGATTCCAGGATCGAGGGTGACAGCTTCTGTTTATGCCTCGGCGGTGAGAGATCCGAAAATGTATAACATTAAAACTCTATCAGAAGCGACTGACGGGATATTTATGATGGCTTATGATTTTGCGGTTGCCGGGAGCGCGAATGCTATTCCAACCGCGCCTTTGTACGGTTATAAAGAAGGTAAATACTGGTATGACGTTTCAACAGCGGTAGATGCGTTTTTGACGCAGATGCCATCAAATAAGCTGATTTTGGGGGTACCCTGGTATGGATATAACTATGCGGTGGAATCGCCGGAGATAAAAACTGCAACAACTAAAGGTTATTATACATACTATAAAAAAGGCAGACGGACTTACAGTAATTTTGTGCCCCTGAAATCTCATGCCCAGACCTATGCTTTAGTGAAGAAAAATGTCAATGCGGAGAATACTGAGATTTCCAGTTATCAGGAGGGATTTGATGAGCACGGTAAAGTTTCCTGGAAGGCTTATTTGGAGGGCGGAATATGGAGAATGATTTTTATCGATGACGTTAAATCTCAGGCTTACAAATATGATTTTGCTAAGGAAAAGAATTTAGCGGGGGTGGGGATGTGGGCTTTGGGGTTTGATGACGGGCCGGAAGTTTGGTCGTTGCTTAAAGATAAATTTGGAGCAAAAGATGTGGCGGATAGTTCTGTCAGAAATAGGGAGATTAAATGAGGAAATTTTCAATTCTCAATTCTCAATTTTCAATTGTACTGATTGCGATCGCGTTAGTGAGTTTTGGATTTTTTGGATATTGGCTTCCGTACCACGAAACCAGAGGGATGGTAAGCCCCAAATCAGGTATGGATGATCGGTTTGATCAAGTCTTGCTGAAGCTTGAAGGTAAGATTAATGATATTTCTTTGTTCCGGGATAATTCATTAATTTCGGGGGTTAAGGCAGCTGGGCCGTTTACTGAGGCTTCAGCTTTTATAGTTGTTGATACTGATACCGGGGAAATAATTGATGAGCAAGGTGCTCAGGATAATCTTTATATTGCCTCAATAACAAAGATTATGACGGCGGTTGTGGCTTTAGATTTAGTAAGTCTGGATGAAACTTTTGTAGTTTCGCAGAGAGCGACTGAAGTTGAGCCGACAAATATGGGGCTTATTCCGGGGCAGAAGTGGAGCCTGGAGGAATTATTGCATGGGTTATTGATGACGTCTTCCAATGATACAGCTGAGGCTATTAATGAAGGGGTTGATTTGAAATTTGGTGAAGGAACTTTTATTCAGGCCATGAATGCCAAGGCAAAATTTTTGGGGCTTACAAATACTTCCTTTGATAATCCTCAGGGATATGACGGACCGGCAAATTATTCAAATGCCGAGGACTTAGCAAGGCTTTCATTATATATATACAAAAATTACTCAAATATTTCGGAAATCGTCAAAAAAGAGTACCAATTTTTCCCGGAGACTTTAACTCATAAACAGGCTGATTTAATAAACTGGAACGGGACTTTAGGGGTTTATCCTGGAGTTTATGGGTTGAAAATTGGGAATACTGGTAAGGCGGGGAAAACAACGATTGTTTCTGCAGAGCGGGAGGGTAAGGATATTATAGTTGTTTTGTTAGGGGCGCCGGGGGTTTTAGAGAGAGATCTTTGGGTGTCGCAGCTTTTGGATTTGGGGTTTGCTAAGCAGTTTGGGCTTGAGCCGGTGAATGTTACTGAGGAGCAGTTGAGGGAGAAGTATGCGAGTTGGAGAGAAATGGTTAATTAGTTTGTGATATAAAGGAAGGAGGTAAAAATGATTGAGAAGATTATTAATGAGATTTTGAAGTTGTTGGGGATTGTTAAGCCGGAGCCGGCTTATGTAAAGGCGCGGGAGTAACGGGCCGCAAAAGTACCAAATCTCCTTTGCATAGAATCAGAGCAAGGTACTCTCTGTTTGGGTCTATATTTTGTCAAACAGTGGTATTGATTTGTGATAATATTATTTTAATGCAGGTTGTTTCTCCGGAGTTAATTGAAAATAAGAGAGTTCTTCTTCGCTTAGATTTAGATGTTCCTATTGAGAATGGGGTGATTCAGGATGATTCCCGGCTTTTGGCGGGCATGGATACCCTTGGCCTTTGTTTAGAATTTGCTTCGACTGTGACAATTTGCGGGCATTTGGGCAGACCGGAAGGGAAAGAGGTTCCAGAATTATCAGTTAAGCCGATTGTTGATTGGATTGAGGAGGGGTATGGGCACATACAGTTACCTGAGGGGAAATTACATATATTAGAAAATCTGCGTTTTGAGCCTGGGGAGGACGGAATGGATCCAATGTTTGCCCAGGAATTGGCTTCCCATGGAGATGTTTATATTTTTGAAGCTTTTGCGACACATAATCCGTCTGTTTCAACTACGATGATTCCATCGATTTTGCCTCATGCTGCGGGACTGCAATTTGCTCATGAGGTTGAACAGCTCCTTCAGGTCAGGGATAATCCAATCAAACCTTTGGTAGTGATTTTGGGGGGAGCTAAAGTTGATACGAAAATGCCGGTCATTAAGGCTATGGCGGCAAAGGCTGATGCGGTTTTAGTTGGAGGGAAATTAGCTGCAGAGATTAAAGAAAAAGGGATTACTGATTTAGGGCCTAATGTCATGGTGGCGAAGTTGAATGAAGATGGGTTTGATATTTCTGATGAAACATTGGGGGCTTGGATGGGTTTAATTAAAACTGCTAAGCAGGTGGTCTGGAATGGGCCGGTCGGTAAATTTGAGGATCCAAAATATAATCAAAGTGAGAAAATTGCGAAAGCGATAATTGAGTCGGGGGCGAAGAGTATTATTGGAGGAGGGGATACGGTTTCGGCGGTTACTAAGTATGGGCTGGTTGATAAATTTACTTTTGTTTCGACTGGTGGCGGGGCGATGTTGAAGCTTTTGGCTGACGGGACTTTATCTACTATCGAGGCTTTGAAATAGGACTTAACTCTGCTGTTTGACAAAATTTCCACAACTGATATAGTTAATATATGTTGTTCCAAAAAGGTTTTGCGCATTTGGCATTGATCGTCTTAACTCTTTTGGGAATTGGTTTAGGGATATACTTGGTTCGAACAAAAACAGATTTATTCCCTAATGCTCAGGACGCGGGCCTTCAAGTCTCTCAAACTGCATTTCATTTATTTATCGATAAAAAATATTCTGTTTCAGATAGTGGAGGAGAGATAACTCACATAAACAGAGAATCCGGTGGGAGCTCTCAGATAGTACCTAATAGGAATTGGTTTTACCCAGGAGAGGAGATTAGAGTTAATGTAGCTGTCTCTTCTGATGTTGACAGTGCGAATACTTTTTCCGCGATTGTTGATTTTCCGAATGATCTTTTAGAGGTTACAGATATTAAGCAAGACAGTCAGGGAACACATCATGAAGTTGGTGGGCCTATTCCGCAACCTTATTTTGGAAGTTCGAGTAGCGCGACAATTCCAAGTGAAGGAAGGGGTATTGGTGCAGGTTGTAAAGTCGGAGGGTGTAGTGGAGAATCCTGCGTGGATGTAAATAGTGAAGACTTTGTTAGTGTGTGCGGACATGATGATGAAGGTTGGGCGCGGGTAGCATGTGTCAAAGCGCATTCAACTTGTGAGAAGCAGAAAAGTGGTCAGTGCGGCTGGACTAAAACACCGGATTTGGCAAAGTGTATCGAAACTGCAAACGCTAAACCTGAAAACTGTGCGCAAGTCGTCACCCGAGCCTGTAAATTTGAAAATGTCAGGTGTCTCAAAGAACCCTGCTCTCCTAGGCAGGAATGCAGGGATTTCCCAAGCCAATGTGACATTCCTCCGGGTTGGGATATAGTTGAAGACGGAGGGGGTTTTCCTAAGGACTGTAACCCTTATCAGGAGAATATACAGTGTAAAAAAGGTTATTATTGTAAGCCGAACTCAGTTTGTAATTCCGATAATTCTGCATGTACTGAGGTTGGAGGGGGGACATGTGTGATTGCATCTCCTTCGGTTCCAGTACATCCTAAATTTGTTCAAGATTATTTTATCCGTTTCTGGCTGCCTGATACTGGTTTTGATAATGCTGCGGGAAGAATTACATTATCGGGTGGGGTGAGTGGTGGAGGCATTATGACGGCTCCTCCCTCAAAACCTGTTATGGCAACAATTACTTTCAAGGCCAAGAAACCGGGAGAAGCGTATGTATATATCGCTGAGGAGTCATTGATTTTAAGGAACTCTGACGCTACTAATATCTTAACTAACAGGAATAAAGTAGCCATACAGGTGCAGGAAAAGCCGGCTAAGCCAGTGGTTATAGGTGATTTGGACGGCGACGGGATTGTTGGATTTACTGATTTTTCAATTCTGTTATCGAATTGGGGGAGTGATAATCCTAAGGCTGATATAAATGGCAACGGAAAGGTTGATGTTTTTGATTTTTCAATAATGCTTTCGAATTGGATTGATAGGAAATAATTTCCATTCAAAATTTCTCCTTGTTTGGTACAATGGTTTAAGTCCCAATTATGGATCAGCCCATTTCTCCTATACCGCAAACACAACAGCTTCAAAAACCAGTAGCACAGGAGTTGCCCCATTTGGTTGTTGAGGAGCCGAAAAGAGGGATTGCGGGGACTCTAGGGGTGGTTGCTTTGTCGTTATTACTTTTAGGGATTCCGATAGGAATATTTTTGGTCTCAAGGCCGACTCAGTTGGCGCCCCAAGCGGCTGTTACTGAGAGGTTGCCTGAGGTGATGAATGGGATTTTTTTGGAATCGAAATTGAGTTCGGGGGATGGAATTATTCCAGTTGATGTTTATATAAAATCGCCGGTAGATCAGATAAATTTAGTTAGTGCCCAGTTTCGGTTTGATCCTGAGTTGGTGAGTATCGATAAAATTGCGACTGGTTCTGCGGACACTAAAGCCCCGTCAATATTTAGTAAGTGGATTGAAGTCAGCTTCGATAATTCTAAAGGGAGTGCTTCAGTAATCTCCGGACTGCCAACACCGGGCCTTAAAACAGGCAGTCCGAATGATGAAAAAATCTATTTGGCTACTATGCATTTAAGGAGTAAAAGAACGGGAACTACAATTTTGCAGGTAACGCCTGAATCTCAAATTCTCCGGAATTCTGATAATCAAAATATTTTTAGAACGGGTAATGATTTAGCCTTGAATATGTCAAAAACTGTAAGTGACTCATTCCCTGCGGCCTCTCCAAACTCAAGTGATGAAGAATCGTTGATAGTTTTAACGAGTCCGGCGTCTGCTACAAATTACTCATATTTTAAGCCACTTGAGATAACCTGGAGTTCTTTTAATGTGGAAACAATTTCACAAATAAATTTACTGGTTAATGGAGAGTTGCTCGGGCCAATTTCTCAGAATTTAATGGCAACAGAGGCTAGATTTAAATGGCAACCTGATGAAAGTTTGGCGTTGCCTTATGTACAACTGACAAATACTTTTCAAATAGAAATACTTGGTATCTCTAAAGACGGTGTGGTGAGCAGGGTCTTATCCGGACCTTTTGGGATTGTGGGAACTGGGGAGGCTAATGGCAGTCCACCTAGTCTCGAGTCATTTTCACAAAATCAATTGAGTGTTAGTGACGCATCGAGAGGCCTGAGTAATTATTTGATATTGCCTATTAAGGACAAGTCTGTTGATTTAAATAAGGACGAGGTCGTTAACGAATTGGATCTTTATCTGATTAGACAAAATTTGTTAATGAGAGGGGTAATTAAATAGGTAGTCAGATCTTTGTTAACAGGGTAACGGCAAGTTCTTCTAAGACAACTATGCAAAAAGCTAAAGCTATCTAAATTAGCTTTAAATACTTGAAAGTATGTGCTGGGTTAATGATTTTAGATTGACATAACTTTTAAATATTTCCTCTAGGCCTGATTTCTCTACTTAAATTACCCCTGCCATGTTGAGGAAATTGTGATGATGAGACTTACTCATCTTAAAATTACTAATAGCTTGGGCTGGTGAGGTAAACTGGAACAGATTAAACAAGCTCAGGCACATACTTCTTAAAAAGGTCATTACCTGAGGGGCATTACCTGACCTTAAGGTTTGCCTGTCTTCTAAAAACAGGTAATCTTTCTCCCAGTGCAGGTTGTTTTCAATACACCAATGGTTTCTGGTAATTTGGGCTGTTTCTTTGGCTGAGAGTTGTTTTGAGCAGATAAAGTAGACAGTTTCCTGAACTTGTTTGATTACTTTAACCCTTGTCCTGTGATCAATCTCAGCTCTGGTTCCAAACCTCTGAATTTTACCAATAGTCCGGACTCCCTCCCAACCATGTTCCTGAGTTAAATAATTAATCATCAGGAGATCAAAACTGATGGTAATTGTAGCCGTCATATCCCGACCTTTACTGTAATCCTTAACTTCAACTTCATCAGTCATTGTCTGGAAAGGTAAATTATCAAAAAAGTCCTTCAGGTTAAGCTCAAGTTGACTTTGGTTACCTTTGGCGTAAAGCAGATAGTCAGCGCGGGATGACAAAATTAAGGTAATTGTTTCTTTCTGAGTATGCAGAGCATCTCCAAGAAGAAGCATGCCTGAAACAAATGGTTTTTGAGTAGATAACAGTCTCCTAAAGGCTGGAATTTCATTTTCTTTTTGGGTAACACCAACCTGTCCTAAAATCTGATGAGTGGTGTGGGAAAACAAAGACAGGATATGTTTAATCCTCTCTTTGCCATCTCCTCCATGGATTCCATTCATTGTTTTGCCATCAAATGAAGCTACCAGACTGGGATCTACCCCATATACCAATTGTCTCCAAAACAGGAAAGCCGTAACCAGGCTGTCAACATCTGCCCTTTGGATTGCCCTTGACAGAGTCCGAGCGTCAGGTATTCCATGAAGCAAATAAAAATACTTTAACAACCATTTCCGGTTATGCACAGCCCAGAGATGACAATCCTTAATGGTGGTATTGCCTGCAGTTACACCAGTGAACAGAATGGTTAAAATCAGAGAAAGGGGATGTCTTTTGCCAAACCTGCTTCTGCCATCACTAACCTCGGAGAATACCTCAACTAATCTTTTAGCCTGTTTTTTAAACCTTTTCCTGAAGTTGAACAAACTTCCATCTTGCAGATAAATAGTATGATTAGTAGAATAATTCATAGAAAAAGAAGGATCTCTGTTTTAGTAATTGCCTCTAACAATTATTATGAGACCTTCTTTTTTTATGTGTCAAGTCCGGTAGTGTCAGAGAATGCCGTTACCCTGCTTTGTTAACTTCTTGTCTAGAACTTTGGGTTTTTTTATGTTAATTTGATACTTACATGATTAAAGTTGCAATCAACGGGTTCGGCAGGATAGGGAGAAATGCTTTTAAAGTGGCTCTTGAGTATCACTCAGATTTAGTTGAAATTGTGGCTATAAATGACCTTTCAAAGCCAGATGTACTGGCGCATCTCCTTAAATATGACACGGCATACGGGATGTGGAACAAGCAAATTTCTGCTGATGAGACTAGCTTGATAATTGATGGTAAAAAATATCCGGTTATTGGGGAAAAGGAGCCGGCCAATTTGCCCTGGAAGCAATATGGAGTAGACGTGGTTATTGAGTGTACAGGCAGGTTTGCTGATGCTGACGGTATGAGACAGCATATAACAGCTGGGGCTAAAAAAGTTGTTCTGTCAGCTCCGGCTAAGGGCGGGGATGTGGGTACATTTTTGATTGGAGTTAATCATAACCAATATGAGGGTCAGGAATTAGTCAATAATGCTTCATGTACTACAAATTGTATTGCACCTGTAGCTTCGATAATTTTAGAAAAGTTTGGAATTGTTAAAGCTTTGATGACAACAATCCACTCGGTTACTGCTGAACAAAATTTAGTTGATGGAGCCCCTCCGGGGGGTAAATCAGGTGATTTACGTCGGGCCAGAAGCGGGCTTATGAATATGATTCCAACTTCAACGGGGGCAGCTGTGGCAACTGCTGAGGCTATCCCAGAACTTAAGGGGTTATTTGACGGGAGAGCGATTCGGGTACCGACTTTGGTGGGGTCGATCTCTGATTTTACTTTCCTTTTAAAGAATAAGACTACGGTTGAGGAAGTTAACCAGGCGTTTAAGGATGCTTCAGAATCTACGCGTTGGAAGGGAATAGTAGCTGTGACTGAAGAGCCATTGGTGTCGTCAGACATTGTAGGGAGGAGTGAGTCTTGTGTGGTGGATTTGGCTTTAACCCAATTAGTTGACGGTGATTTTCTTAAAGTGTTTGCCTGGTATGATAATGAATGGGGTTATTCAAATAGATTAGTAGAGCAGGTCATAAACGTTGGAAGCATAAGAAGTGCTGAAACTCCAAAAACTGAAGAAACTCCGGAAGCAACAACGGAGACTGAAACTACTACATTAGCAGATCAACCAACTGAACCGCACCAGCTTGCTGAATATGATATTAATTCAAAAGATGGGTCTTCTTCAACAATTGATACCGAGAAAGTGGTAATCAGCTAATCCATCTCCCAGTGGGCTTGTTCTTCATTATCAAAATAGTATAATTGTATTATGCAAAAAACAGTCCTACAGATTCCAATTTCCAAGCAACTCAAAGATGACGCTGAAAAAGCAGCCTATGATCAGGGATTTTCATCACTCCAAGAAGTACTAAGAGTTTTTATGAAAAAGTTTGCGAACAAAAATATTAACTTCTCTCTTAAGGAAGAAGAGGCGGTGAAGTTGTCTAAGAAAAGTGAGAAAAGATATTTAAAAGCGATGGAAGATTTTAAAAAAGAAAAAAACGTCTTTACAGCGACGAGTGTGGATGATTTGATAAGGCAGCTTCATGAAGATTAATGAAAGCCCGTTATCATAAAAACTTCAAGAAACACTTCAAACTTCGCATAGAAACTGATCCATCCTTAGATAAAAAGTTCAGACAGTGGTTGGAACTATTCTTAAAAAATCCGATGGATCAGATTCTTAAAGACCACCCACTAAAAGGAGATAAATCTGGGTTTAGAAGCTTTTCTATTTCTGGAGACATTAGAGTTGTCTATAAAAAAGTCAAAGTAGATGAAGAGGAGATTGAGCTTTATGATATAGGTTCACATAATCAAGTTTATTGATTTACTAGCTCAACTTCTTCAAAACCGCAAAAGCTTTGTCTGTATCTTCTGAGCGTAAGAATATTGTCAGTTCAGTATAGGATGTGACTGTTTCAAATACATTGACGCCATTACTAAATAATTTTTTGAAAACTGAAAAATGAATTCCAGGCGTATCGATGGCTTCGATGGGTAATATTAGAGTGATTGAGGATAAATTCAGAACCTTCAGTCGAACCACCTCTTTTGTAAAAATTGCTTCCGCCTGAGCTAGTAAATTGGTGCTCAAAAAAATACTTGTTTCATAGATACCATTGGAAATTGTTAAGAAGCTGTTCGCAATTTTGGAAGCCTGGGCCAAAAGTTGTGACTGATTTTCAAAGAGAGAGGAGGAATTGGAAAACGTTAAGGCAATTAAATTTGAGCGTACGGAGAGGTCGGTAATATTGCTTAGGACCTGATTGAGTTGATTTTTAACCGGATTTCCAATATGCAATCTTTTTAAGGCCATGACAATAGAACCGATGGTGACTTTTTTATAAAGGATTTTTTCAATATCAGGTTGGAGTTTTCTGGCCAGGCTGGAGTAGTTAAGAATACCTTCTTCGAAATTTTCTGAGAGGATAGGTGAATTTTTAATAATATTATCGACGATTTGCGGGACTGTGATCATGTTAATATATTAACATATTGTTAGAATATTTAAAGTGTATATTCGTAAAAAAAATGTTCCTGTAATATAATTTGAAGATGCTGGGATTTTTGAAGAATATTTTGCATAGAAAATTTACCCCTTTGAATTTGATAGCCATTAATAAAGAAAGATTATTGGGTAATTACCGGGCGCTGTCTGAGGTCAACCCTAATGTTAAGGTAGCTCCAGTTTTAAAATCTAATGCTTATGGTCATGGTATTGGGCTGGTAGGGAAGATTTTAGATGAGGTCGCGGCTCCATTTATTTGCGTTGATTCTCTTTATGAAGCTTTTCAGTTGTACTCAAAGATTGAAATTAAAACTCCAATATTAATAATGGGTTATATTCATCCTCAAAGTTTGAGTGTGAAAAAGCTGCCGTTTTCATTTGCGGTTTATGATCTGGAACACGTTAAGGTTTTAGACCAGTTTCAAAGTGGGGCAAGAATTCATATTTTTGTTGATACGGGAATGCACCGGGAAGGCGTGGGGATGGGAGATTTGCCGGGGTTTTTGAGAGAGTTAAAAAAACTTAAGCATATTGAGGTTGAGGGATTGATGTCTCATTTGGCAGATCCCGCAAAACCAGAATCCCCTTTAACTAAAAAACAGATTAATAATTTTGGGGAAGCCAGGAAGATGGTGATTGAAGCGGGATTTACGCCTAAGTGGTTTCATATGGGAGGAACTTATGGTTTACTAAACGGGTTAACGGTTGGTTGTAATTTGGTGAGGGTGGGGAGAGCAGTATTTGGAATTGATGACAGAGACTCCCGGGCTTTGAATCTGAAACTTAAACCGGTCTTAAGGCACAGCACTAAGATTGTGCAAATTAAGAATGTTGAAAAGGGTGAGAAGATTGGCTATGCCGGAACATACACCGCTTCAAAAGATATGAAGATTGCTATTTTGCCATTAGGGTATAACGATGGAGTAGACCGACGGTTATCGGATAAAGGAGTGGTAATGATTGGGGAGGCTGAATGTCCTATCATTGGATTGGTCAGTATGAACATTACGACAATTGATATAACGCACGTTAAAGAGCCGTTTCTAGGGCAGGAGGTGGTAGTTTTTTCAGATAATGCAGAAGATCCTAATTCAGTTGTTAATTCTTCAAAAGCTGGCGGGATGTTGGCGCATGAGATGTTGATTCATATTGCTGAGTCTACGAAAAGGATAGTAGTTTAGAGTTCTTCAGGCGATTGTTCTGAAACAGGGGTTTCGGGTGAAACGATTCCACAGTCGGGATTTTCAAAACACACATACCATTTTCCATCTTTATCATAATCAGGTTCGGGAATGCACTGACTGCTGCCGCTTGTTTTCCAACGGTTATAGCAGGCATAGCCATCCTGGCATGAGTAAGGTTGTTCATCTTGCCAATTACTGGGCTCACAGCTGAGCGCTTCCGTTTCCTCGGGGAATTGGAGTTTAAAGATTGCTTCTTCAATCTCAAGGTTTGAAATTTCTGATTGATCGGAGGCTGAGGGGTCAAAAATGATCTGAGGATCGATGATCTGGTTTAAGGGGATGCAATCGGAATCGATGATGCGATCGTAATCAACTGTTTTAAGTAAAAAACATAATTTATAATTGTCGGGATTCTCAGCTTCATCGTGTTCAAGGGAGATTTCCGATGTGCTGCTTAGTCCTCGAACATTATTTTCTGCGGTTGGTTGGTAGAAATCTCCCGGGTAAGTGCCGTAGGGAATAACAACTTTTTCAACTTTTATATTTCGGCTGTTTACTCCCTGCTCATCAAGGGCAATACCGTCTTGAGAGATTACCACTTCAGACAGCAAACCACCTACTGAAGAGTTTGTATCCTGAGTTGCCGGCACCTGCACAACAACAGGTACTGTTATTCTTGGGGTTATAACTATGGCATCCAGATCTACTCCTGCCGCGGCTTTTTCAATACCGGCAATCAGATTGGCAGATTCTTGTGGTTTATATCCTCCCTGTCTATCGATTTCAGCAGCCACTAAATAATTATCAAAAACTTCTTTCCAATTTAGAGCCAGTAGGTAGGCAGAAATTGCAGGGTCTTTTAACAAAATTCCATATAATTGCCTAAGAAAGCAGTCTTTTGGATCTTGATTGTCGTCCCGGTTTTTGGAGGAGTCCTTCGGGCGGCAGGTTTTGATTCTGTCACCATCTTCTCCTAAGGGTTTCGCCCCTTCAACAATTTCTTCTAAAGTTACGTCAGATGGGAAAATGTTTGGCTGAGTGATAGGCAAGGCATATTTATAGGAAGATCCGCCGGACTCGGCATAACGGCTAGGATCATGAGAATTATCAATCACCTCCTGACCAATTTCCTGGATGGTTTTGCCAGGCCGCATAACTGCCATGGCTTCAGGTAGTCTGTCTGCCCACTGATATGGATAAATGCCCCAGCCTACCTGCCAGTTAGGCAGTCCTTCTCGTCCCCAGGCGGTACAGACAGTATTTGAATCAAAATCAGCATCAGGACCGAATTTGGAATTGGCATCAAGACAGTTATCTAAGTAATTGGTCATGACAGCTTCCTTTAAAGCCCACATTCCCATCAGTCTCCAGTCAGCATTAATAATTTTGGCGGCTGTATAAGCGTAAGGGAGAAAATATTCTCTAAAGCGGAATTGCTGGTCAGCAGAAAGCTCGGTTGGAAAAGAAGGGGGTGGAAGCTCATTTCTGGTGTGTAAATCCAGGGTGCCTGAGTTCATTTGAGCACTCACTTTTTTAGCAGAGAATATTGAGCTGAGTTTTTTCAAAAAAGTCTCGACGATTACGAGAGGTGAGATGTTGGATTGTACTCTAAATTTATAACTTTGAAATGTTACTAGTTTATTTTTGTTGTCGAAATTTCCAAATGTAATGGTATGACTACCTTTTTTTATATCTGGAGAAATCTGGTACCACCATTCTCCTTTAGAGCTGCTGCTAATTTGGTCTTTTTTGAAACTAGGAGTGACTAGCACTTTAACCTTAGTGTTAGGGATAGCCGTACCTGTTAGGTAGTCGCCTTGAGAGAGGAGGTATCTTTTTTTAGAATCGAGGGAAACAACATTGTAGGCTTTTGGGTTGGCGACTAAAAATTTCTGAGACAGAGGGGTTCTTAGGAACCAGATAAGAATTAGAATCCCCAGAATTTCTGTAGAGACTAGGGAAATAATTAGATACTTCCGATTAACTTTAGTAGCTTTTATGCGGTCGAAGATTTCATCCATTGCATGTTAATTTTCTTCCAACGCTCGCTGGATTTGGGCGGGGGTTAGGTCTTCAGGGTCGTTTTCTAAATCAGGGTCACATTCGGCGTTATAGGGGTCATTGCAAGTTTCATCGTCCTCAACGGGATCGGAGATGGGGATGGGGGAGACGGCCAGCTTGGCACCGCCTGGGAGTTTTATTGTGCCTGTACCTACGAGGGCGAGAGTGACGGCTAGAAATAAGCCTAAGATTGTTAGGAAGGCGAGGGCGGAGAAGCCTTTTTGGAAAGCGTATAGCGTATAGCGTATAGCGTATAGTTGGGGGGCAGGTTTTTTCATCATTGTTTAGCCTTCACTACTACTTCAGCTATTTTTCTTCCAAGAGAGTACAGGATGAAGGTTTGGCCTTGTGC
>Ga0163151_10005448_pt1 | contig 16259 bp, 12 predicted proteins | sample OliLakLV19MP5IB2_FD_145596 | JGI IMG/M metagenome (GOLD analysis project Ga0163151, IMG submission 145596) | Freshwater microbial mat bacterial communities from Lake Vanda, McMurdo Dry Valleys, Antarctica - Oligotrophic Lake LV.19.MP5.IB-2 | ecosystem: Environmental > Aquatic > Freshwater >...
GCAAGAAATGTGACAACTGCTCGGTGGATTACCCCGACATCAACAACGGCTGGGTCCCCGCGACCGCAACCATGGCCGACGTGACGGCAAAGCTGGAGGAGATGTATCCGAACGGTCAAACGCCGAATGCGTGGTTTGGGCATCGGGTGCGGTTGACCGTGAAGGGTGAGGACGTTGAAACAGCCCCCTGAGTTGTTTACGCCGCACCCTTTGACATCGTCTTGAGCACGGACGACGGTTGAGGCTGAGGACTGGTAGGATATGGCCGTACATCGGGTCGAGGACTGGACGGCTGTGGCTTCAAGCCACCTTTTTTTACTGATTCACATAGAAGCTGTTTGCTCATTTGATTCTCCGGTACGCGGTGGTGGAACCTCCACTGTCCATTCTTCTTTCTTCTTGTCCTATTTTGCCAGCGCCCCACCGAGTGCACATTCGGCCACGGGCGGATACCGGCGATCAAGCTGCGGCCTGCCGCTTTTTATTGCCGTGATTCTGGATGAGTACGGTCGGATTGGCGTCCGGCGGTGGGGCTTTCATCTTCATGCTCTTCATCAGTGCCACATGCTCGATCATGGCAAACCGACCGCGGTACAAACAGTCTTCAACCGAGTGGCCGACTCCGCTGAAGCCGGGCAAGGTAGGAGAGAAGAACGCGAAGAAATCCGGCTCTTCGGTGGCTTCGATGATGAGACTATTTCGAAGATTCAACATTTGCATTACTTTCGACCAATGCTAGCGGACTTTAATATGGCATGACAAGTTTCGCGCGGCACTTCTTTCTTGCCATGAAAATCTATGCGGACCAGGTTAGGCCAGCCATTCTTGGCGTAATATCGCACAGAACCTTTCTCACGTGCAAGGCGAAATCCTTCTCTCCCCAACCGTCTAACCAGTTCCCCAAACGTCATGGGTACTCCACAAGTTAATGCGTCACCGCCCCAAAGCACGCCGGGCCGACGAGCTTGGCATACTTGGCCATCGCGCCGTGCGGGTACATCGTCGGCCGCGGCTTCCATGACGCTTTTCGTTTGGCCAATTCGGCATCGCTCACTTCGAGCGTCACGGTGCCGGCGTCGGCATCGACGGCGATGATATCGCCTTCAATTACCAGCGCGATCGGCCCGCCGACTTGGGCTTCCGGGCCGACGTGGCCGATGCTCAGACCGCGCGTGCCGCCGCTGAATCGACCGTCGGTAATTAAGCACACGTCGTAGCCCAAACCCTGGCCGTAGATGGCCGCCGTCGTGGCGAGCATTTCGCGCATGCCCGGGCCGCCCTTCGGACCTTCATAGCGGATGATGACGACATCACCCTTCTTGATCTGCTGCGCCTGGACGGCGGCCATAGCGGCATCTTCGCCTTCGAACACTCTGGCCGGCCCGCGGTGCTTTAAATTTTTCACGCCGGCCACTTTGATGACTGCGCCTTCGGGCGACAGATTCCCGCGAAGGAGTTTCAAGCCGCCGGTTGCGCGGATGGGGTTGCCTACCGGCTTGAGAACGTCCTGTTCAGGGCCGGGCACTTTCACTTCTTTGAGATTTTCCACATGCGTCTTGCCGGTGACGGTCAGACAGTCGCCGTGCAGCAAACCGGCTTCGAGCAACGCGCGCATGATCACCGGAATGCCGCCGACTTTGTAAACATCGTAGGCGGTGTATTTTCCACCAGGCATGAGATCGACGAAGTGCGGCGTGCGGTGACACACCTTATCAATCTGTTCCAAAGTGAGCGTCAAGCCGGCTTCGTGCGCGAGCGCCGGCAGGTGCAGGAAAATATTGGTGCTTCCGCCGGTGCAGGCGGCGATGGTGACGGCGTTTTCCAGCGCTTTCATCGTGATGATGTCGCGCGCCTTGATTCCACTTTCAACCAACTTCATCACCGCTTCGCCGGCGGCGACGGCGAACGCGTCGCGGGCGATTTCGATTGCGGGAGGAGAGCCGGACCCGGGCAACGCCATACCCAGCGCCTCGGCCACGCAGGCCATGGTGTTGGCGGTGAACTGCCCGCCGCAACTTCCGGCGCCGGGGCAGGCGGCGCATTCGAGTTCGTGCAGTTCGGCATCGGTCATCTTGCCGGTGGCGTGCGCGCCCACGCCTTCATACACATCAACGATCGTCACATCGCGCCCCTGGAATTTCCCCGGCATGATCGTTCCGCCGTAAAGGAAGACGCTGGGGATGTTCATCCTGGCCATCGCCATGAGCGTTCCAGGCAGGCTCTTATCGCAGCCGGCCAGACCCACCAGCGCGTCGTAGCCGTGCGCATGGCACATAAGCTCGATCGAATCGGCGATGCACTCGCGGCTGATAAGGCTGGCCTTCATCCCTTCATGCCCCATGGCGATGCCGTCGCTGACCGCGATCGTTACAAACTCGCGCGGCGTTCCACCGGCGGCTTTAACGCCTTGCTTCGCCGCCTTGGCCTGACGATCGAGCGTAATATTGCAAGGCGTGGCTTCATTCCATGTGCTGGCAACGCCCACCCAGGGTTTGTAGATGTCTTCATCCGTCAAACCCATCGCGCGGAAAAAGGCGCGCTGCGGCGCGCGTGCGGGGCCGTCGGTAACGATACTGCTCTTGGGGCGGTTCATGGGGGACAATCGTAGAGTGTATGGACGCTGGATCAAGGCTATTCGGTTCCATGCCCAACTTGCAATCCGATCAGCGACTCCCGTCGCTGCGTGTCATCCTGTTGTGCGCAACACATCCTTTAGCTCACCACGCAGCGACGGAAGTCGCTGATCTCATCGGCCCAGAAACCGACCCCCATGTTTGAAATCCCAAATCCATGCACCACCTTCCTGCTTGAACACAATGTAATTCAGGGTCGAAACCAGATGTTCCTGTGTTCGAACTATCTTTGGATTGCACCCGCGTGACCAGATCGAACCGGGCATGGTGTCGCTAACTGAAAGCGAACTGACCGTCTTCAGATCACCAACAATCCGCTTCACTCCCTTTTCACCAAGTTGAAACCGCACCAAGCCGTGAACATGTTGATCGCCGATTGCCCATGTGAGCGAGGCAAGGTTTCGATTACCGGCGGCATCGAGAATTGCATCGCAAGTTAATGGTCGCAACGCGGACGGGAGATGCACCGGCTGGCGCGCCCGATCCAGGTTGTAGCGATACAAGCCGGCATGTTCGCCAAATGGAGGCGGATTCTTGTAGTCGCCGGAGCTGTGAATGCGATGATCAAAATTGCGAAAGCCACGCGGATCACCCGGGAGCCATGAACCAAGCGTATTCCAGATGATGTGATACCACGCGAAGCTATTGCGGGATTGAATCATTGGGGTTCTTGCGCGATCGGATCAGCGACTTCCGTCGCTGCGTGATGGGTGATGTGCGACTTTCTTTTCCGCGCGATGATCAGCGACTTCCGTCGCTGCGTGGTGGGTCATCCACGACTGAAAGTACATCTCTGAATGGCACATGTCCGAACTGCCCGAATGCCTCATCGTTCTTGTTCTTGCGTTTGTACGAGGTCATGGATGGCGAGTTGATGCCGCATAGGTATCGCGCCACCTGTCGCGCCGTGCCGGCTCGATCGCCGGCGCTTCGTCGCAGTTCCTTGGCAGCGGCGAGGATTTCATTTTTGGGAACATCCGGCTTCGCCGCGGGCAGCGGATGGGTGGGAGATTTATCGCGGCAGGCGGCGCAATGGCCGCAATCGTCCTTCATCGTCTCGCCGAAATAGGCGAGCAGTTTACGCGTGCGACAGCCGGGTTCTGAGCAAAATTGCAGAACCGTCTCCAGCCGCTCCAGATCGCGTTGTTCGCGAAGGGCGAAGCGCTGGTTCATATCATCAGCGAGGTGCTTCACGTCGGCAATTTTCTTCAGCCTTCGATAAGCGTGTCTCACCCCCAGGGTTTGCAGTTCGATATCACCCTGCTCATCAAGATAAGTCAGCGCCGCTACGACGCGTTCACGGGGCTGATCCAAGTCGCGCGCTGCATCGGCGGCATCGAGCGTATCAAATGTTGGGCCGCGCGAAGCCGATTTAAGAATGCCGCGCAGAAATTCCGCCCGGGAGCGATCGAATTTCGCCAGAACTTCCACCTGCGGCCTCAGCCAGCGCAGTTTGTATTGGCTGTAAAACGCGCCCTGCGATTCCAGCACGCCGTCGAGCTGCAGATACGTCAGCAGCGTTTCAATCACCAGCGGGCGAATGTCGTAATCCACGCTCAACTTGTAAACCGAGACATCAAACTGTTCGCCCAGCCCCAACACGCACGCGAGCAGCTTTTCTACCGATTGATCATCCGGCCGATCGCCATAGATGAAATTCTCCAGCACGATGCGATCGTTCGCGCACGCGAGGGTTTCGCAAACGCTGGTCTTGCCGTCGCGCCCGGCGCGGCCGATTTCCTGCGCATAATTCTCGAGGCTTTTGGGCAGGTTGTAGTGATACACGTAGCGGATATCGCGTTTATCGATCCCCATGCCGAACGCAATGGTGGCGACAACCACTGCATCGTGTGATTTCATGAACCATTCCTGCACGCTGGTGCGAACGTCAGTTTCCAGCCCCGCGTGGTACGCCTTTGCTGCGAAGCCGCGGGCGGCGAGGAAATTGGCGATGTTCTGCGCGGTTTTCTGGAGTGTGACGTAAACGATCGTCGGCCCGCGCGGGCGGCGCTTGAGTTGGTCGAGCAGGTGCTGATCCCGCGCGGCATCGTCCACCGGCGTAATGGCCATGGCTAGGTTCGGGCGGTAGAAGCCGGTTCGCACGACGTCGTTCGGATCAATCTCAAACGCTTTGGCAATCTGCTCGGCGACTGACGTTGTCGCGGTCGCGGTCAATGCCAACACTCGGCCGACGTTCAGGCGTTTGGCCAACTTCGCCAGCTTGAGATAGTCGGGCCGGAAGTTGTGGCCCCACTCGCTGATGCAGTGAGCCTCGTCCACCGCCAGCATCGCCACGTGCTGTCGCGATAACGTTTGCAGAAATCGTTCGTTGGCGAGCCGCTCGGGCGCGATGTAAAGAATCTTGAGCGACCCGTCGCGCAAACCCTGATACGTATCCAGCGCCTGTTGAGTCTCAATCGAAGAATCCAGCCGCGCCGCCGGCACGCCACGCGATTGCAGGAAATCAATCTGATCCTTCATCAGCGCAATCAGCGGCGAGATGACCACCGTCAACCCATCGAGCATCAAAGCCGGCAGTTGATAACACAGGCTTTTGCCCGCTCCCGTGGGAAAAATCGCCAGCGTGCTCTTGCCCGCCAAAAGCCGGTCGATCACTTCGACCTGCCCGGTTCGGAAAGAACTCAGGCCAAATCGCTCGCTTAGAACATCAAGTGCTGTCATCGCCGCCGTTGCTACCATGGCAAACCTCGCTTCCGATAAGTTTGCTGTAGGTTAGGAAAACAACTTCCAAACGCAAGAGAAATATTCGTATTTTGTTCGGTAGTTGTAAGCTGCTGTTTATCATAGACTTAGGGCGGCGATGATTAAATTTGTCGAGTTGTAACGCTCTGCGACCGCCATCAAAGTTTTCACCACAAAAAAATTTGCACGTTATCGTAAGCTGTCGGCGGCGTCTTTATGATGAAGCGTTGGTGACTTTCCCGGGCGGCTTTCGTGCACATCGATCGGCTTGAATCGCGCCGGCTGCTCGCATTTTCCTCAATTCCCGCCGAGCAGTACGTCCACGTGGATGACGGCCTGCTAGTCATTCGCGGCGATCGCACCCGGGCGAACAATTTCGTCAGCGTTGCAAAGGCCGGGACGAACGTGCGTGTCGATTTTCGGATCGGCTCCAATACCGCCATACCCGCCGCGACCGTTAATATCCCGTTGCGCGAGATCGAACGGATTCTGTATGTCGGCGGCACGAAGGCCGACAACGTTGAAGTCAGCGCGAAGGTAAACCGCCCCGCCGACATCATTCATTTCGATTCTCGTGACGTACGGGTTGGCATCGGGATCGACCATGAACCGCCGCCGGATGGAGTTCTGCGCATCACCGGCGGCCCGGGCGACGACTCGATTTTGGTCAGCAGCTTGCGCGGCGACACCACGATCAGTCACAGCGTCCGCAACGGCGATATGCACTTGTTGTTCACCTCCATCGGCTACGACGTCGAAGACATCCGCCGAATCGAAATCACCGGCGGCGATGGCAATGACAGCATTACCGTCGGCACATTCATCAAAATCCCAATCCTCATCACCGGCGGCGACGGCAGCGACACACTCACCGGCGGCGATGGCAATGAAACGCTTCAAGGCGGCAATGGCAACGATCGCCTGACGGGCTATCTTGGCGCTGATTTGCTGCAAGGCGGCGGCGGGGACGATCGGCTCAACGGCGGCGATCCACCCGCCACGATTCGCGGCGCTCTATTCATTCCCGGCCTCTCACCCGACATCGATACGCTCGCCGGCGATTCGGGCCGCGATTCGCTCGTCGGCGGAACAGAAGATGTCGTCAACGGCGGCGCGGGGAACGATCGCGCAACGTTATTTTTCGGCGCGCCGGACGATGTGATCGGTATCGAGCGGTTCGGGCCGGTGACTTCATCGCAAAACATTCTCGTTCCGGTCCCCAGCGTAAGCCTGCCGCCCTTGCTCAATCTGTTCCGGGATGAGCGAGGCAATCTAATTCTTCAAGGCGTTCTAAGTCTGAATGACGCAGGTTGGGCCATCGATTGGGATCTCGTCAAAGGCGTCAACGGTGTCGGGCCGATCGCGGTTGCCGCCACGCTGTACCACACTACCGGTCCATCCGGGCAGGCACTGACGAACTATTTCACGCGATTCGATCTGGGCCGGGCACCGCTTGATCGTTATGAGGTGCGCGCCATCGTGAACGGATCGTTTCCGACGCGCCGAACGTTTAATCTCACGAGCGGCAACCCGGGAAGCGAACTGGATATTAACGCGTAAGGCTTTATCGGAATCACGTTGCCACAGTAATGACGATGCGATCGGAGACACAGACAGGAATGTCTGTGCCAGGGCGAACCAACAATCGCTACTCTCCGCACGCCTCGCGTACCGCGGCGATGAACTCGGCGATCTTCGTGCGCGACTTCACGCGCTTATCGCCGCCTTCGACTCCGCTGCTCACGTCAACCGCGTACGGCTGAAACTCCTTCACCAGCGCGCCCACCGTTTCCACCCTCAATCCGCCGGCGAAGATGATGGGCGGTTGGTCCAGCGGGTTGAGGTAGTTTTCATCGCGCAGTTGGCGGACGAGATCCCAATTGTTGCTCACACCGCTTCCGCCCAACGGCACGGGCGATTCGAGCACGAGGCCCGCGAGGTTGTTCGGGCGCATTCGGCGCCATTGGGTGAGTTCGAAGCGAATGCGCTCGGGCACGACACGCAATGCCTTGATCACGCGCAGCGGCGCAACGTCGCTGACGGCGATCATTTCTTCATCCCCGTGCAACTGCACCGTCCCAATCCCAAACCCGCGGGCGGCCGCGGTGATCTCACTGGGCGATTCATTGGCGAACAGCATCACCGCCGTCACGAACGCCGGCAGGGCATCCACAATCTCGGCGGCAATCGCATCCTGCACACACCGGGGCGTGCCCGCAATGCGCACCATCCCCACCGCATCGGCCCCCAGTTCGGCGGCGGCGATGGCATCGTCAACCCTTGTCACGCCGCAAATTTTTACGTGCGTTCGACCCATTGATCGGTAATCGTATGATGTCGCGGCATGATCGTCGATGTCCATGTACACGTCTCAGCTCAAAGAGATGATGGACTTCGATGCTGCTGGATCGAACGGGACGGTATAACCGTTGAGATTAATGTTCCGGCAACGGTGGCACAGACATTCCTGTCTGTGTTTCCGATTAAAACGTCGCACCCGAAACACAGGCAGAATGTCTGTGCCACCGAGTCGTAATTGTTAAACTCAATCGTCGCGCATCACCTTCAATCCGGCCATTCGCTTAGGCTCATAACCGGCGTGGAAGATTTAGGTTTTCGCTTTCTGCCTTTCATGGCAATGTTGTCGGTTGTGTTGTGGGCGCGGAAGTCGGTTCGGTCGTTGCAGGCTTGGTCGCCGGTTCGACTTCCGTCTTTGGAAAGATCGGTTTCCCGGGCCAGTAATACATCACCCGGCACGCGTCGTCCTGTAGCGCCTCGTAGGGTTTCACGCTTCCTTCGATGTTGTTATAGATGAAACTAAAGGCAAGCCACTTGCCGTTTTTGGTATGAACGTAGCCGCTCAAGCTGCGCACGCCGTTAATGAAGCCGGTTTTGGCCATCACGCGGCCTTCAATGTCTTTCATGCGTTTGGCGATCGTGCCATCGACGCCCGCGACGCCCAGGCTGTTTCGCCACACCTTGCTATCTGATCGGCGGTGCATGGTGGCGAGCAGGTCGGTGATGAGGCGGGTGGTCACGCGGTTTTCGCGCGCCAACCCCGAACCATCGACCGCGACATAACTGCCGGCGTTGATGCGGTTTTGCCACAGGAATTGTTTCGTTGCCGCTTCGCCGAGTTTCCAGCTTCCGGGCACGCTTTCACCCTTGCGATACATCCATTCCCTGCCCAGCGCCTTGCTCATGGCTTCGGCGAAGAGGTTCTGGCTGTTTTTGTTGATGCGGGCCAATACATCGTTCATGGAGGTTTCATGCGTGGCGATGATGCGATCAAACAGCGGGCCGGTCGATCCGAACGGGAGCGATTCGGCGCGACGGGTTTCACCGTCGATGACGATGCCGCGATCTTTCAGATGCGTGCGAAACGCGTCGGCGAAGAACTCGCCGGGGTCGGTGATGGGTTTGCTTTCTAACTTCGCCTTTTCTTTGATGCCGCCGGTGACCGTGAAATCGGGCGAGGTCGGGGCGCGATCGATCGCCGGCGGTCCTTGGCCGTTGGTGACGGTTTTGTTGGCCACCTGCGCGATCGTATTCGCAGGGGTCATTTCGAGCCGGGCGGGCTGGCTATCTTCCGTTGGATAGGCCGTCACATCGATGCAGTTGGTATTGAAATTCAGCCCACTCACCGGGGCGGCGTACCAATCGACCAGAAATTCCGGCTTCCAGTTGGGGTGCGTGAATTCACGATCGAATGCGCCATCCCAATAGTAAAGGTTGCCCTTCACTCGGCTGATGCCCCGGCGCTTCAGCGCGGCGGCCCAGTCGTCGAACATGCTGGCGGTGGTTCGGCCGCGCGATTCTTCGATTTTCGCGTCGCCGCAACCCGGGTCGCCGGAGCCGATGATCCACACGTCATCGCCATCGCGCACGAGATACGTTTTGAACGTGTAGCCCCGCCCGAACGCATCCAGCCCTGCGGCGCTGATGGCAAGCTTGCCATTGCTGGCGGGGATCATCGGGGTATCGGGGTTCTGGCTGAAAAGCTCCTCGCCGGTCTGCAAATCCACCACGCGCGCCGCAAGCATTGCCGCGCCGCTGCGCCGATTGAGCGGCTCACTGATGCGCTCGGAAAACTTCTGCTCGGGCGATTTGCGGATGTTGCTGACGCGCTCGCGCACCGATTGGCAGCCGCCTGCAAGGAATATGATGGTGAGACAACTGAGTAAGATTTTTCGTGCAATCATTTGATTAGATAGTGTGAAGTGACGTTGTTCTTATTTCCAGCCAGTGGGGCAGACATTCCTATGTTGAGGTGGGGCAGACATTCTTGTCTGTCATCGCTTTCCAAGCGATTCGGGATTACGGCATGGAATGCCGTGACAGACAAGAATGTCTGCCCCACCGGACGTTATTGTCGCCCGACCGTTAATCGTTAATCGTTAATCGTCATGACCGTCTGATTTCTCGCACCGGCTTTCCTGTTTCCGCTTCCATTCTTCGGATCGCGTCCTTGCTCATCAGCTTGCGTGCCCCGCCGATCACGCGATCCCAATCAAATGCCGGGCCGGGGTCCTGCTTTTCGGCCTGAATGTGATAGTGCCCGATCACGCCCTGAAAGCGATCAAACTGCTCGCGGGTGAGGACGTGCGGGATGAGCTTGCCGTTTTCGTCTTTGGGATAGTCACACTGAATTTTCGGCAACGCCGTACACAGCGCCGCGGTGAGGCGGGTGAGCGAATCGTACTGCTCAGGGGTGAAATCGTATTGAACGTATGGGTTACCTTGAATTTCCCCACGGATCAGTTCCTGCCGCGCCGGCCCGCCGGCATAATCGGGATTGCGGAGCAGCTTGCGACGTGCGTCGGGAATGTCGAGCTTCACTTGGCCGGCAGCATCTTTTGAATACCACTGACTAAGCGGCCCGGCCACCGTGTGGTAAGCGCCCATATGAGCAATTTCCACACCCACGCTGCGGCTGTTGGCGATCGTTGCATGCCAGGCGCGTTCCTTCAAATCCATCGTTTGATAAATGGTTCCATCGACATCCACCATGAACTGCACGCTCAACCCGCGCAGGTCGTGCAGCACCTTGAAGCACTGCGCGCTGGTTCCGCACACGTCGTAATGCATGACGAACTGATCGACCTTTTGCTGAACCAATTCAAGCGGCCATCCCCCGCCTTGCACCTTTGAAATTTCGGCATCGCTCAGCACAGCCTTTCGCAAACCATATCGGTTGGGCGAATCCAGTTCGTTTTTAGCTTCCTGCGTGGTGGCTTCCCACGACGACTTTTCAAATGGCACAAATCGGCGCTCGGTGCGATAGGCGTCGTACCCGCCCGGGTCGGTCCAAAGCACCACCGGTGCGCCCGTACGGAAGTAATGTCCGGCGATCACAATCTCATCGCCGAAACGCTTCACCGGCGTGCCGGGCGTAACGGTTTTCGTGCAGCCGGTAAGCAGCACGAGACCGAGGAGAATAACGCCAGCGAGAATAGAGCCGGGCCGCGCGGTAGATTTATTCATAGCAGCTCAGAGTTTTACCCGCTGGATGGTTTGAGGCAACTCGGCCGCCGTGAGGAAACATCATGCAGAACATTCACCCGCAGGAACCGCCGCGGATATTGCTGGCATTGTTGCCTACGCCGATCGTCGAACTGCCGCGGCTGGCGCGATCGATTGGGGCGTCAACCCTTCTCATGAAGCGCGACGACCTGACCGGGCTGGAAATCACCGGCAACAAAATCCGCAAGCTCGAATATCTGCTGGCCGACGCGGTGCGGCAGGGTTGCGACACGATCATCACCAACGGCGGATATCAGTCGAACCACTGCCGCGCCACCGCCGCGGCTTGCGCGCGGTTGGGGTTGCGACCCATCCTGATCCTGCGGGGTCCGCCGGGAAATGCCCCGGGGCGGGTTGGCAATCTATTGCTCGACCATTTATTTGGCGCGCAGATCGAGATGCATCCGCCGGAAGAATACGCCGCCCGGCGCGATCAGCTCATCGACAACGCGATGACCGCCCAGCGTGCCGCCGGACGAAAGCCCTATTCGTTCCCCGTCGGCGGGAGCGTGCCGCTGGGGTCGTGGGGATACATCCGCTGCGTTCACGAACTTTTGCAGCAGTTGCCGGCCGGCGCGCCGACGGATGTTTACGTCGCCGTGAGTTCATCCGGCACGCTGGCCGGGCTCGTCCTGGGTAAGGTGCTATTGGGCGCAACCAACCTGCGTATCGTCGGCGTGCCGATAAGCGATAAACTGGAACTTTTCCGGCCAGATGTAGCGCAGATTGTCAGGCAGACGATCGAACAGTTCTCGCTGTCGGTCGATCCATCGGCCATCGAAATTGAACTCCTCGACGGCTTCATTGGCGACGGCTACGGCCTGCCCACGCCGCAATCGCAAAATGCCATGACGACCGTAGCGAGCCTCGAAGGTATCGCGCTGGATCCGACTTACACCGCCAAGGCGATGGCGGGGTTTCTGCACGCAATTACGACCAGGCATGTGCGCAACGGCGCTACCCCGCTATTCATTCACACCGGCGGGATATTCGGGCTGATGGCGCGGGGGGATTTGGTTGACGAGTGACCAGGCAAGTTGTCTTCAATCGTCAATCGTTAATCGTTAATCGATACTGTGGTTCCAGCCTGATCGCTACAGCATGCTTACTTTAATCGCCGCCAACTTGCCATCGAGAAATTCCTGTAAGAAACCCGCCGCCGCCACGGCATCGAGCTGCTGCTTCTTTCGCCCGCGCGTAAGCTTCTCTCCGGCGCGCCTTCGATCATTCAACTGCTGCTCGGCGGCGAAGGAACTCAGCCGCTCGTCAACAAACACAATCGGAACGTGGCACTGCGTCGATAGCGTCTTCGCCCAATCAATCACCTGCTTGGCCGCCGGGCCGAGCGTGTCATCCATGTTTAATGGCAGGCCCAGGACGATTCGCTGCACCTGTTCCTTGGCAATGATCGCCATCACAGGCGAAATGGCGTGAAGCGGATCGCTGACCTCAAGCACCTCAATCGGCGTGGCAAATCGGCCGCCTTCATCGCTCATCGCGAGGCCGACGCGCCTGCTGCCTAAATCAATCGCCAGTGTGCGCATTCGATTTTCCCCGTCCTGGTACTCCGGGAGGGGGCAGGGGGAGGGCGGAACGTTCATTACGCGGTTCGCAATCGACCAGGCCCGCGGCCGCCTCATTGAGTACCAAAAGTGAGAAGCCGCTCTTTCGCCAAAAAGAACCCTCCCCCCGACCCCCTCCCTGAGTACATGAAGGGGGAGACTACATAAACTTCTCGCCGTACTTTTCGCGTACTTTCGCCACCAAATCCTTCACGCGTTGCGCTTCGGATTTCGGGCAAACCATCGTCGCATCTTTGGTGTGGACGATGATCATGTCGCTCACACCGAGCAGCGAAATCAGATGTTCCGGATCGCGGCTGAGGATGATGTTGCTGTCGGAGTCCACGAATACCGACATCGCCGCATCGGCGGCGTTTTCGCTGGCGTCGACCGGCAGCGTCTCGGCCAGCGTCGTCCAACTGCCGACGTCGAGCCACTGCACATCCATCTCCACCACGTAAACCGCCGCCCGGCCTTTGCCCTGGCTGGCGGGTTCCATCACGGCGTAATCGATGCTGATCTTGGGGAGCCTGGTGTAAACATCGTTCAAAACCTGCTGCTGCGCGGGCGTATCCCACGCAGCGGCGATTTTGGTCAGACCGTCGTAGCTGGCCGGCAGGTGCGTGGCCAGTTCATTCAGCACCGTATCGGCGCGCCAGACAAACATGCCGCTGTTCCAGTAATAGCGACCGGAATCGACGTAGCGATCCGCCGTCGGTTTATCCGGCTTTTCTTTAAAGGCGATGACCTTGTGCGCGCCCGCCACCTGCGGCAGCGCTTCGCCACGCTGCACGTATCCCAGACCCGTGTGTCCGAAGCTTGGAACGATGCCGAACGTCACCAGCGCGTTACGGTTGGCCGCGACGACATCGAAAGCGGTGCGCAAGGCCTTTTGAAAGCGGTCGACCGGCTCGATCACGTGGTCGGCGGTTACGACGGCGAACACGGCATCCGGATCGCGCTTGGCCAAAACCGCCGCGGGAAAGCCCACGGCGTTAGCGGTATCTCGCCCCGCGGGTTCGCCCAGCAGGTTCTGCTGCGGCAGTTCCGGCAGGTTTTGGGTGATGGCCGACCGCCACCCTTCTCCGGTGCAGACATAGATGCGTTCCGGGGGAAGCATGCCGCGCAGACGGTCGTAAGAAAGCTGTAGAAGACTTTTGCCGCCGACGACGGGAAGGAGCTGTTTGGGCTGCGCGCCGCGCGAAAGCGGCCAAAGCCGCGCTCCCGATCCGCCCGCCATGATGACGCCGTATTCCATTGATCAAAACCTGCGTGAAAACTTCGCTTCGTTCAAATCGGTTTGGAACGAAACAGTATACCCCACCCGCCTGCCATTGCACACGCCGGCATCGCTATACAACACACACACTCGGGTCGAACGCTCATTTGTGGTATTTACTTGACCAACAATTCAGATTAACACGAAGAATCGAAGCAACGAACACCCCGTCTGGCGCGACGGGCGTGAACATCGCGCGCGGTGACGCTTCACCGGCACAATCGCCGATCGAGCGGCGATGCCTAAATCCGCTCCGCTGCGCAACAATCAGTGATGCCCCGATACCGCCGGGCAAATTTCCCGTGATCATCTTCCTTTAATCTTGAGTCGTTAATCTGCCCTTCAACGAATCAGGCTAATCGCCCTCTTCGGCGATCGCGCGAGACTGTTCTGTCGCCATCTTTTGTTTCGGTCCCCGTAGTTCACCGTTTTCTGCATCGGAGTATTGTCATTACAACTCGATCCCTCAACTCCCGTCACGGGAGCGTCGTTTCCATAGAAATCATGGAATCCCGCAGACACTTGGCCGCAGCTCCTAATTCGCCCACGGCCGATCTTCCGTGGAATATCGAGCAACTGAGCGCCACTTGGCAGCGCCCGGCATTTTCGCCCGATGGCAAAAAACTGGCTTTTGTTGACGGTGAGTACGGCGATGCTTGGGAGATCGATCTCGCCACGCGCGCAAAGCGCAACATTACCGCCCGCCTGAATCACGCCGCTGGATGGCTGCGCGTGCAGTACCTCGCCAACGGCGATTACATGCTCACTGGCCCGAACGTGTTCGTTGATTCGTACACCTCTCGCTGGGAGCAGGCCGAACTGTGGGTGCTACCCGCAGGCAGCCCGACGGCCCCCGTGACGCGGCTTAATCAGCGGCTGAACGAAGGCGCGGCGGTCTCGCGCATTTCGAATCGCATTGCGTTTGCCACCAAACGCCACCAATACCCAGCCGACTTTACCAATGGCGGCACGCGCATCTACACCGCCAACATCAGCTACCAAAATGGCAAGCCGGTGATGCTGAACAAGAAGCAGGTCTCTTTCAGCAACGGATCGTTTGAAACACAAGACTTTCGAAACAACGATTCCGAAATCACGCTCCCAAGCTACGGCAACGGCACTTCCAAAATCTTCACCGTAAAGACTGCAACCGGCGCCTTCACCACGATGCGCAGCGTAACCGGCGAATACAATGAACCCGAAGGCATCTTTCCCAACGGCCAATACACACTGGCCGAATCCAGCCGCGATAGACTCATCCCTGCCGGTGCGTCGCTCGGTAAATACCTTGACGTCTGGCAAGTCCGTCTTTCTCCCGGCAGCGACGATACCCGCCGGCTCACTCGCTTCGGCGACTACCCCGGCTTTAGGGCCAGCAACCCCGTCGTAAGCCCCGACGGCAAATCCATCGCGTTCCAGCAAGCCAGCATCAACGATATTCCCGGCGTGGGCAGTGGCGTCTTCCTCATGCGGCTCGACGCGACACCCGCCAGACCCTCCATGCGTTTTTCTGACGTCTTTGACGCGATTCCGATCAACTCCGGATGGACCGTGCAACGCTCGACCACCGATGGCAGCCATATGACGCTGACCACCAGCGGCGGCCGCGCCGTGCTCGGCAAGAGCAAAGACGGCTCCGCCGGCACCATCAGCCTCACGCGCTCCATCGACACGCGCGGGTTGAAAGACCTTTCCGTGCGGTTTTCGGCCAGCCAGTCGGCCGCCAGTTTTGAGAAAACCGATTCGCTCAAGATCGAGGTCAACAGCGGCCAGGGATGGGTACGACTGCTCACCGACAGCCAGCAATTCCGCGGCGTCGACAACGCCAGCGGCGAGAATTTCGCCTCTTCCGCCGGGCAATTGGCATCGGTCTCCACCGGTTACCTGGCCTTGCCCCGTAGCGCCGCAAACCGCGCTAATGTACAAATCCGCATCACGGCTCGCATGGATTCTGCCAATGAGAAGTTCATGCTCGACGGCATCTGGGTCGCCGGCACCCCGTCCAGCACCGCACCCGCCGCCGCCGCTCGTGCGGTGACGACGCCTGCACGTTTCCCAGCCACCTTCGCCTTTCACCGAACCATCGACGACCAGAGATTCCTGGCGGAATTTTCTTGATTGGCTTGTTTGGCTCGCCGCTGCGCTTTCACACGTCCGTCACGCGCTTCGTGCCGCCGGTGTTTCGTGTTCAATCGACGCCAACGACCAGCGCGCTGTTTTTGCTGCCGAAGGCGATGCAATTACACAGCGCGACTTTCGTTTCGCACGCGCGGACGGTGTTGGCGACGTAGTCGAGGTCGCAATTGACGTCGCGCTCATCGAGATTGATCGTTGGATGCACCATCCCGCGGCGGAGGCACAGGATCGTCGCGGCGATGCCGGCGGCGCCGCATGCGCCTTGCGGGTGGCCGATCATGCTCTTGGTGGAGCTCATTGGGATTTGCTTGGCGTGCTCGCCGAGGGCTTTGTGCATGGCGAGGGTTTCCATGCGGTCGTTCAATTCGGTGCTCGTGCCGTGCAAGTTCACATACCCAATCTGTTCGCGGTTAATCCGGGCAT
>Ga0163151_10005449_pt1 | contig 16257 bp, 14 predicted proteins | sample OliLakLV19MP5IB2_FD_145596 | JGI IMG/M metagenome (GOLD analysis project Ga0163151, IMG submission 145596) | Freshwater microbial mat bacterial communities from Lake Vanda, McMurdo Dry Valleys, Antarctica - Oligotrophic Lake LV.19.MP5.IB-2 | ecosystem: Environmental > Aquatic > Freshwater >...
TGGCTATTACAATAGCGACTTTCCAAACTTCAAAATTTGTTATTGCTGAAAAATCAGGGAAAGTAAACTGGCTAAAAAATTCCGATAAATTTTCCGGAACGGGAATCCTTACAACTTGATCAGCCGCCAAGCTAAAATTTAAAATTCCATTTTGATACATGTAGTTCATTAATATGCCCAAAACTACAACCACCAGGGGGCCATTTATCATTCCAAATATTTTGTGTTTTTTTGACAATACGGTATCCCATAATATAAGTAGCGCTAAAGATATTATTGCAATAATTACAGCTCCAGGAGTTACGAAATCAAATGCTTTAAAAATTTCAGAGAAAGTATTTTGTCCATCTGATTGAAGAAAAGCATCATCTCCTTCTAAATCTTTATCCCAACCTAATGCATGTGGAATTTGTTTTAGAATTATCAAAAGTCCGATACCGGTTAGCATTCCCTTAATTACAGACGATGGAAAAAAGTAGGCAACGAATCCCGCTTTTGCATAACCTAAAATAAGTTGAATGATTCCTGCTAATACAACGGCTGTTAAAAATGCTTCCCATGAACCACCCAAAGCAGCGATGGAACTTAATACAATTACAGCTAACCCTGCTGCAGGACCGCTCACTCCCAAAGGAGAGCCGCTTGCTATACCTACTGCAATACCACCTACAATTCCTGCTATGATTCCAGCAAAGAGTGGTGCGCCTGAAGCAAGGGCAATGCCCAAACATAGTGGTACAGCAACAAAAAATACTACAATGCTTGCCGGCAAATCGTGTTTTAAATCTTTAAATAGATGTTTCATATTTATTTGAGTTTTATGGTACGCAACAAAGATAGTAATATTATTTTAATAAATAGTATTACTATCATTAAAAATATTATTACATTTGTTAAAAAAGTGTAAAATGGAACTGTCTCTGAAAATAAAGATGAATGAAAAGCTATTTCTCCGTAATCCTGAAGAAACAGAATTAGGTAGGAACATTATAAAACATAGTATTGTTCTTATTCATAAAATTGGGTTTGAGGCCTTTACTTTCAAAAAATTAGCAGAGGAAATAAATACTACAGAAACCGGTGTTTATCGCTATTTTGAGAACAAACACCGTGTACTGATATATATTGTAGAATGGTATTGGAGTTGGGTCGAGTATCGGTTAATGTTTCAGACAAATAATATCAATAGCCCTGAAAAAAAAATCAAAAAAGCGATTGTGCTTCTGGCTTCTCCGGTTGAAGATGATATTTCGACCGAACACATAAATGAAAAAATTTTAAATGAAATTGTAATGGCTGAAGGTGCCAAATCATTTTTGACGAAACATGTAGCAGAGGATAACAAAGCCAAATTGTTTAAACCGTATAAAGATTTATGTGCAAGAATCGCAAATTTTATTATTGAGTACAACCCAAAATATAAATATCCTCATTCACTTGCTTCTACTATAATAGAGATGGCGCATTCTCAGAAGTATTATATGCAAAACCTGCCATCACTTACTGACTTTGGAACCTCAAAGGATGAAAAAAAACTAGTTTCATTTCTTGAAGATTTGGTTTTTTCAAGTATTAAATAGAGATTTTATATTTAATGAGGCATTCTATTCTCTTTGATTTGGCATCGACTAAATAATATGCCCTTGCAAAAAACATTTAAATAGAAAACCTTTCTATCATAGATTTTAAAATAGTACCATTCGGTACTTGTAATTAGTCTCAGTATACTATTGGAGACTTACTGTGTTAATTACATGTTAATTATTTACACAACCTTAACATTGGGATAACATTTTCCTGCAAACTCCCTAATACATTTGCCCCAGATAAAGTTATATTAACCATAAATTAACAAAAATGAACTTTAAAAGAAAGCTTTTATTAACATGTACGTTGCTGTTCATAGTGACTGCGTCAGGATATTCACAAGAATTGAAAAAGGACTCTGTTACTATTATCAAGGAACAAGTAAAGGAGACATCTAAAGAAACCCCTAAAAAGTGGTATGATCAAATAGCAATACGTGGCTATGCTCAGTTTAGGTATAATAGATTCCTAGAAACCAACGACTCCTTGAAGAATGAGCAAGGAGATAAGTCGTGGGGAAATGGTGGAATATCTATTAGACGAATGCGAATTATCTTTAGTGGTAATGTTCATGAACGTGTATACATCTATATTCAGCCCGATTTTGCTTCTTCACCATCCACAGGAGTCAATAATTTTGCTCAGCTAAGAGATGCTTATTTTGATCTATCTCTGGATGCTAAGAAAGAATTCAGGTTTCGCGTTGGGCAAAGTAAGATACCCTTCGGATTTGAAAATTTACAATCGAGTCAAAACCGTTTGCCTTTAGATAGAAATGACGCATTGAACAGTGCTGTGGCAAATGAGCGTGATCTGGGAGTGTTTTTTTATTGGGCTCCTGCAAAAACTAGAGCCTTATTTGCTTCACTTGTAAATGATGGGCTTAAAGGAAGTGGTGATTACGGAGTTTTAGGGATTGGAGCGTTCACCGGTCAGACCGCCAATAAAACGGATGCAAATCAGGATCCGCATATTGTTGCGCGTTTATCTTATCCGCTGCAGATTGGTAATCAGATTATTGAAGCAGGAGTTCAGGGTTATACAGGAAAATATGTGGTCGAAAGCAGATCAACAGGAGTAAAAGGAGAAAACAAAGATTTTTCATACACGGATCAGCGTGCAGCAGCCAGTTTTGTATTGTATCCGAAGCCGTTCGGGATTCAGGCTGAATATAATGTCGGAATCGGACCGGAATTCAATCCTAAAAATGATTCCATACAAACTCAGGAACTTAAAGGTGGATATTTAACAGCATCATGGATGATTAAATTCAAAAAGCAATTGTTGATTCCATTTGTTCGTGTGCATTATTATGATGGTGGAAAAAAACATGAATTGGATGCCAGAAGTTACACAGTGAATGAATCCGAATTTGGAATTGAGTGGCAGCCTATAAAAAACTTTGAGTTCGTTGCCATGTATACTATATCAGAACGCAGATTCGAAGACTATAAGCTACAATTCAATAGACAAAAAGGAAGTCTTTTGCGCTTACAGGCACAATTTAATTTTTAAAGTAATTGAGCATTCAATATGTTAAATTAACACAAGGATAATTTCTTATTAACACAATTGTGGTGCTATCTTTATAGTTTTGTAAAATAATTTAATCAAAAAAATAATGAAAAAACAAACAATAGCACTTTTACTGATCCCTGTTTTAGGATTAATGAGTTGCGGAAGTGAAACAAAGGAAACTGAAGAAACGAAAGCAGTTCAAAAAACAGCGATTACCTTAAAAGGAAGTGATACGGTTTTGCCGCTTGGACAAAAGGAAGCTGAAGAGTATATGAAAAAGGATTCCACTGCATCTATTACAGTTGTAGGTGGTGGTTCCGGGGTTGGTATTACTGCATTGATCGATGGAACTACCGATATAGCCATGTCGTCAAGAGATCTGAAAACAGAAGAAAAATTAAAATTTTCTGAAGCAAAAAAAGATATGACGGAAACCATTATTGCTTATGATGCATTATCCGTTATTGTCCATCCGGAAAACAAAGTTTCTCAACTTACAAGAGAGCAATTAGAGAAAATATTTACAGGCGAGATCACTAATTGGAAAGATGTAGGTGGTGCTAATGAAAAAATTGTAGCATACTCTCGAGAGTCCAGCTCAGGAACATACGAGTTTTTTAAAGAACATGTTTTAAACAAGAAAAATTATGCAACCACTGTATTGAGTATGCCGGCTACAGGTGCCATTGTGCAATCGGTAGGACAAACTAAAGGAGCCATTGGTTATGTTGGTTTAGCTTATGAAACAAAAGATGTGAAGCAATTGTCAGTTTCTTACGATGAAGGAAAAACGTATGTTGCTCCGAGTATTGCTGCTGCAAAAGATAAGACTTACCCTATTTCCAGACCCTTGTTTTATATTTATGATAAAACAAATGAAGCAAAAGTAAAGCCTTTCGTTGATTTCGCTCTGTCGGAAGCTGGTCAAAAAATTGTTGCAGAAATTGGATATGTTCCTATTCAATAACCTTTAAGTAATAAATAACCTGAAATGGTCACTTCAAATAAGGAGTGATCATTTTGCATTTTAGGCTACTTTAATTTAACATTGAGTTGATATAAGCATAACGATAAAAGAACTCTTGGTAAGTCTTCCAACCATAACTTTGTGATGCAAATTAAGATTGAATTGTGTGAAACCCTTTTATAAAAAATTTTCAGAAAAATTTGTTGAAGGCCTGTTGATGTTGAGCGGAACAGTTACCAGTTTAACTGTTTTGTTGATTGTAGTGTTTCTTTTCAAAGAAGGCTTGGGTGTATTTGGCAAAAAGCCGGTGGAAGAAGGTTATGTAATTGCTGTGAATAAGAACAACACTGTTCAAAAAATTTCTCCCGAGCAAATTAAGAATATTTACGATCAGAAAATTACTCACTGGAAAGAAATTGGAGGAAAATCCGATTCAATTATTTTGTTTCGTTTAGAAGATATTTCCAATTATTATTCGGATGCGGAGATTGGTGAAAATTTTGAAGGGTTGCCAACATGTATCAATCGTTTAATTGATAGCTTGCAGGGAGTAATTGCATTTTTCCCGGATAAATATTTAGCAAAAGATTTCAAAGGGAAAGAAATAGACATTGATAAAGTTTCTTTGAAAGAATTTTTTACTGGAGAAGAGTGGTTTCCAACTGCCCAGCCGGCAGCTCAACTAGGAGTTTTACCCTTGATTTTAGGAACATTATGGGTAAGCTTGGGTGCAATTTTATTGGCATTACCATTGGGATTAGCAGCAGCAGTTTACATGAGCGAAATTGCAAGCGATAATGTCCGCAGGATCATGAAACCTCTTATTGAACTATTAGCTGGAATTCCTTCTGTTGTATATGGATTTTTTGGATTAGTGATCATCGTTCCTCTTATTCAAAAAACATTTGACCTGCCTGTTGGGGAGACTGGATTGGCTGGAAGTATTATTCTTGGAATCATGGCGCTGCCAACTATCATTACTATTTCGGAAGATGCCATGCGCAATACTCCGCGTGCAATGAAAGAAGCAAGTTTAGCTTTAGGGGCAAGTAAATGGCAAACAATTTATAAAGTTGTTGTACCCTATTCCATTTCAGGAATTTCTGCAGGAGCCATTCTTGGCATTGGTCGTGCTATTGGTGAAACCATGGCTGTACTAATGGTGACAGGTAATGCGGCAGTCATCCCTCATTCCATTCTAGAACCGGTTAGAACAATTCCAGCTACCATTGCAGCCGAATTAGGCGAGGCTCCAAACGGTGGATTACATTATCAGGCATTGTTCGCACTAGGATGTATACTGTTTTTGATCACATTGTTTATTAATCTCACGGTTGAATTTATTTCGAATAGAAAACAATACAATAAACATTAATGAAGTTACCTGACGAAAATAAATTAGCAAAAAGTAAAAAACGAAAACAAGCAGTTGCGTTTTGGATCTTCCGAATCCTGAGCTATTCTGTTGTAGCCATTCTTTTTATTATTCTATCTTTTATCGTTTACAAAGGTATCTCTGCTATCAGTTGGGATTTTATAACAAAAATGCCTGAAGATGGAATGACTAAAGGGGGGATTTATCCGGCTATAATTGGAACATTGTGTTTAGTGGCAGGCAGTATGATTTTTGCTTTCCCGATTGGAGTAATGGCAGCAATTTTTATGAATGAATATGTGAAGGATGGGATCATAAAAAAGATCATCAAGCAAATGACAAATAATTTATCGGGTATTCCATCCATTGTGTTCGGATTATTCGGAATGTCCTTATTTGTAAATAAGCTTGGCTTTGGTGATTCCATTTTAGCCGGTTCATTAACCTTAGGATTGTTAGCATTACCAGTTGTGATTCGTACTACAGAAGAAGCATTAAAAGCAGTTGATAATACTTTCCGCCATGCCAGTTTGGGATTGGGAGCTAGTAAATGGGAAACTACACGAAGAGTTGTATTGCCAATTGCATTTCCAAATATCATTACCGGATTAATTTTATCTATAGGAAGAGTTTCCGGTGAAACAGCCCCTATTTTATTTACCGTTGCCGCCTATTTTTTGCCAAAACTTCCAACCAGCATTTTTGATCAGGCAATGGCATTGCCATATCACTTGTATGTGATTTCAACTAGTGGAACCAATATTGAAGAATCCAGACCAATTGCATACGGCACAGCTTTGGTATTAATTATAATTGTATTAATTGCCAATCTGCTTGCTAATGGATTGCGAAAATATTTTGGTAATAAAGTTAAAATGAATTAACGCTCACCCCTTAACCCTTTCTCCATTTGGAGAGGGGGAAATGGAAAAACGAATAAATATGTATAAAATTGAATCAAAAAATGTTGATTTTTTTTATGGGCCGGCTCAAGCTCTGAAAAACATTAACATTGCTATTAAGCAAAATACAGTAACGGCCCTAATTGGTCCTTCAGGTTGTGGTAAATCCACTTATTTGCGATTGTTCAACAGAATGAATGATCTGATAGACAATACAAAAATAGGAGGCCAAGTGCTGATTGACGGAGATGATATTTATGCGAAAGGGATGAACGTAGATAGTCTTAGAAAAAAAGTAGGAATGGTATTTCAAAAACCAAATCCATTTCCAAAAACTATTTTCGAAAATGTGGCTTATGGATTAAGAGTGAATGGCATATCAGATAAAAAGTTTATTGAAGAAAGAGTTGAAACATCCATCAAGCAGGTTGTATTGTGGGATGAAGTAAAAGATAAATTAAAGAAATCAGCATTCGAACTTTCAGGAGGACAGCAACAACGCTTGTGTATTGCAAGAGCTCTCGCAATTCAACCATCCATCATCTTAATGGATGAGCCGACTTCTGCTTTGGATCCAATATCCACAGCTAAAGTAGAAGAACTTATCTATGAATTAAAAACAAAGTACACCATCGTAATTGTAACACATAATATGCAGCAGGCTGGACGAGTAAGTGATACTACTGCATTTTTTTATATGGGCGAACTGATCGAATATGATAATACAAAAACAATTTTTACAAATCCAAAAGTAGAACGCACACAAAATTATATCACTGGTAGATTCGGATAGTATTTATTTAAAAAAACTTTAAACTTTTCTAACTTTAATCTTTAAACTAAAAAATGAGTCATTTAGATATAGAATTACAGCAATTAAAAACCGAAACCATGAAAATGTGGTCTTTGGTTAATTTACAATTGGTGAAAGGCAAGGAATCGCTGTTGAAGTTAGATAAAGACCTAGCCAGGGAAGTTATATTAAGTGAAAGACGCGTGAATGCTTATGAATTAAAGCTGGACAGAGATTGCGAGAACATATTTGCTCTTTTTAATCCGGTTGCTGTTGATCTGCGTTTTGTTTTAGCCGTTTTAAAAATTAATAATAATTTAGAACGTACCGGAGATATTGTAGAAGGCATTGCAAAATTCGTAATAAATGTTGATAGTAATTTTGATACAAAATTATTGAAGATAACCCGTGTAGTGGAAATGTATGCTGCTGCAAACAATATGATGGAAACAGTTTTAGAAGCTTTTGATAAAGAAGATACGTCTTTGGCTCGTAAGGTTTTTCAGCAAGATGAATTATTGGATGATATTAATATGAAAGCGAACACTATTATTGCCGATTATATTCGAAGCCATCCAGATAATATTGACGCAACACTTTATCTGTTATCCATTATTCGTAAACTGGAACGTGTAGGCGATCAAGCAAAAAATATGGCTGAAGAAATTATTTTTTATATTGAAGCTAAAGTCTTGAAGCACCGCTCCAAAACCGAAAAGAACAAGCAGTAAATTAGCCCTTCTCATTCTGAGTAAGACCATTCAAAGTTTGAATGGTCTTTTTTATTTACCTGAATATCAATCTATTGCATCGCTTCTTAACATTAACTTAACATTTAAGTAACATAAAGGTAATTCCTTCCCAAACTACAACGTGAGCTTTGTCATTTACATTTGCAGTAACATTAAATTAACGAATCAGAAACATAAAATTTACAGCAAATGAACTTAAACATTTTCCAATTTTTTCAGCCAAAAGACAAAATCTTTTTTCTTCTTTTTCAGCAGGCAACTCAAAATGCTACAGCAACATCTAAAGTATTGGTAGAACTGGTAACTACTACTTCTATGGATAGAAGAAAAGAACTTTTTAGAGAAATAGAAAGATTGGAACATGTGGGCGATGGAATCACACACGAAACATTCAATCAATTGAGTTTAAATTTCATTACTCCGTTTGATCGTGAAGACATTCATAATTTGGTTTCTGCCATAGATGATATAGTTGATTATATTCATGGTGCAGCAAAGAGAATGGAGTTGTATAAGGTAGAAGAAATGACTCCTGCTATTGTAAAATTGTCGGAACTTATTTTAAAAGGTTCCGAAGAGCTTGAAGTAGCTGTTGTAGAATTAAGAAACTTAAGAAACATTACTAAAATTAAAGAAGCAACTGTTCGTATCAACAGTATCGAAAATCATGCAGATGATATTTTTGATATGGCAATTGCAAAATTATTTGAAGAGGAAAAAAATGCAGTGGAAGTAATTAAAATGAAAGATGTTTTATCGATGTTAGAAACGGCTACTGATAAATGTGAAGATGCAGCAGATGTAATCAATGCTATTTTAATTAAAAATGCTTAGTGTTTGATTCAATTTAATTTTCATTCTTAATTCTATTACACAATGAGTTTATTAGTTATAGTTATTGCCCTTGCTCTTATTTTCGATTTCATTAACGGTTTTCATGATGCCGCTAATTCAATAGCAACAATCGTTTCCACAAAAGTGTTGACGCCATTTCAAGCCGTTTTGTGGGCTGCATTTTTTAATTGTGTTGCATTCTTGATTTTTAAAGATCACGCTGTTGCCAACACAATTGGAAAAACAGTTTATTCTGATTTTATTTCTTTACCGGTTATTTGCAGCGGATTAATTGCTGCAATTCTGTGGAATTTATTAACGTGGTGGTATGGTATTCCTTCCTCTTCTTCGCATACACTTATTGGTGGATTTGCTGGTTCTGCAATTGCTTACGCCTTTTTAAGTAAAGGTATGATGCCATTAGGGGAAATTATTGATAGCGATAAAATAGGTAAAACACTTTTGTTTATTTTACTTGCTCCAGTTATCGGTATGATTATTTCCATCTTTTTTACGCTCATTTTTATTCAAAATAAAACTTGGTTGAAAGTCGGAATACTTTCTGCATCAGCTGTATTATTATGGTTTTTATTTATAGGTTTTCAGGAAAACAAGCTGAATGAGAACATGAGTAAGTTTTTTAAAGTGGACAAATATCAATATGCCCTTAATGTTAAGCATGATTCTACTCAAGTGCATAAGTTGGAAAAAGCAAAAAAAAATGCAGCTGCAAGCGCTCCATATCTTTCCGATTATGAATTTCAAGGGTCAGAAAAAGTTGTTGAAGGAATAGTAAGCAATGTTGATTTGAAAGATATAACTATAATTAAACTAGGGGATAAATTAAATTTATATTTTAAAATCGATCAGCTAAAAAATAAAGTAAAAGTAGATTCTAGTTTTAGGGAAGAATATAATGCAACTCAAGCTATTGTTGATAGTTTAAAACCACTTACAAAAAAATATTTTGAATTAGGTGCTGATGAAATGGTTGCTGTGATGAACGAAATACATCCAGTTGCTCCTGATAAAATGAAAGATTTTGAAAAAGCGATGACAATTGATATTAAGGCAGATTTGAAAAAAGAAATTGAAAAAGCAGATAATAAAATAGTTCGCTGGGGCTTGGTGGGTGCTTTAATGCTTTTCGTATTGATGTTTATTTACAACGAAAAAATTAAGGAGCCAACTGCAAAAAGAACCTCAACAATGTTTAAACGTTCTCAGTTGCTTTCTTCAGCCGCGTTTAGTATTGGGCATGGTGGAAACGATGCGCAAAAAGTAATGGGAATTATTGCAGCAGCCCTAGTTGCAAATGGCTCAATTGTAGATATTAAATCAATGCCGGATTGGGTGCCTATTTCTTGTTATTTGGCAATTGGTATTGGTACTTTGAGTGGCGGATGGAAAATTGTAAAAACAATGGGTACAAAAATTACGAAAGTAACTCCACTAGAAGGTGTGTGTGCTGAAACTGCTGGTGCCACAACTTTATTCCTAACCGAACAAATGGGAATTCCGGTTTCTACCACTCATACTATTACAGGTGCAATCATTGGAGTAGGTGCTACTAAAGGTGTTGGGGCTGTTAAATGGGGAGTGACAATTAGTTTATTGTGGGCATGGGTATTAACAATTCCAATTAGTGCAATTTTAGGGGCATTGTTTTATTGGATATTTAGTTGGTTTTTATAATTTAAAATTTCGAAATAAAAAAAGGGATGATTATTTATCATCCCTTTTTTTGTCCTATATATTTTTTATTAAGGATTGGTAATAATTTCGTTCGTCATCACTCTATTGCTGAGGTGCCCTGCTCTGTCTCTTAATATAATTTCAAATTTCACAATTGAATGAGCCGGGTGGTAAATTGGAGCAGCTCTTAATTTTGCTCTGATCTCACCATTCAACGCTTTGTATTGTCCATCAGGAGTCAAATTTGGAACTCTGTATGAATAAAACAAAGTATCCATTGCAGGCGTGGTTAAATCGCTGTCGTACGGTTTAAAAACTCCGGTTGTTAAATCCTTATAAAGATATTTTAATAGATAATCATTGGGCGTAGTAGCGTCCTCAGGCAATATTCCGATATCGCCATCGCCATCTTGAAATGCAATTACGCAATCTGCCGAATCAGGAGTATAAGCATCGAAATGTAGAAATTGAATAGCGGGAATAGGAGGAAACTCTTTTTCCTTAACGCAAGATGGCACTATTATTAAACCTAGTAAAAATAGAACGGATATGTATTTAGTATACTTCATTTCTTTTAGTTGATACATAAAATTAATAATTATTTTTGCTGAAAGCAATAGTAAAACGATTTTAACCCTCAAATATTGCTTAAAAACCCTTGAAACCTAGTGTAGACGACATTTTTGACATAAATTCCAAAGCTGCTTTTGATGAGCTTTGTTTGTCTGTTTTCCTTTACCAGGCTAAGGAATGCAAGCTTTATGCTCAATTTTTGGCTGGTTTGTCGGTTTTGCCTAAAACCATCAAAAAATAGAAGAAATTCCCTTTTTTACCTATAGAATTTTTTAAAACTCAAGAAATAGCTACTCAAGAAATTGATAGAAATGCACTGATTTTTACAAGCAGCGGAACAACTGGAATGGCTCAAAGCAAACATTTTGTTTCAGATGTATCTATCTATGAAAAAAGTTATCTGAAGGGTTTCGAATTTTTTTATGAAACCATTCAGGATTATTGCATTCTTGCATTGCTTCCTTCTTATCTCGAACGAAATGGTTCTTCTTTAATTTATATGGTTGAAGATTTAATTAAAAAATCAAATCATCCGGATAGTGGTTTTTATTTGAATAATTATGATGAGTTGATTTCGAAATTAAAAGTACTTGATGCACGCGGACAAAAAATATTGTTGATTGGAGTAACGTATGCTCTGTTAGATTTAATTGAGAAACAAAAATTGAATTTTAAAAACACCATTATTATGGAAACAGGTGGAATGAAAGGAAAGCGCAAAGAAATGGTGAGGGAAGAATTACATTCGATTTTGAGCTCTGGATTTGGAGTAAATGAAATTCACAGTGAATATGGAATGACGGAATTGTTATCACAAGCCTATTCAAAGGGAAAAGGAATTTTTAATTGTCCACCTTGGATGAAAATTCTAATCCGCGATACGAACGATCCTTTTTCTTTTTTACCAATCAATAAAACAGGCGGGATCAATGTGATTGATTTAGCAAATATTAATTCTTGCTCTTTTATTGCAACTCAGGATCTGGGAAAATTGCATTCCGATAACTCGTTTGAAGTGTTGGGTCGCTTTGATAATAGTGATATCAGAGGGTGTAATTTGCTTATGGAGTAACAGGCGTTTTTACCGCAGAGGTTGCGGAGAAGACGCAGAGAACCGCAGAGAATTTTTTTTGAGAAAAAAATGAGAAACGGTTAGTTTCCGTGCTTAATATTTATTTACTACTCTTCTTAAACCGTCTGTAAGCTTTAGAACATTAAAGTTAATCAGTAGGCCCACTTTACAATCTGTGAGTTTGAGGTAGGTTAATATTTGCGCCATATGAATATCATTTAATGCTTCAACCGATTTTAGTTCTACAATCACTTTTTTGTTTAGAACTAAATCAGAACGATAACCGCATTCCAACTGCACTCCTTCATAAATTAAAGGAATTGGTTTCTCTTTTTCGATTTCCAGTATGGTTTTACAAAGTTCATAATATAAACACTCTTGATAAGCCGATTCTAATAAGCCGGGTCCAAGTGCTTTATGCACCTTAATTGCACATCCGATAATTATTTCAGTAATTTCATTCTCTGTCATATCTCCTCTGCGGTACTCTGCGCATTTTTCTCTTTTTTTCTCTGCGGTAAAAACTCCTACATCTAGTTGAAAAAGGCTAATTTACTTTTATCACAAAATAATTTTTCTTCCCTTTTTGAATCAAAATGTATTTGTTATTGATGAGATGTGATGCAGAAATTTTCAATTCAACATCTTCCACTTTTACTTTATTTATTAAAACGCCACCACCTTGTATCATTTTTCTAGCTTCGCCTTTTGAAGGGAATACTTGTGTTTTTTCTGAAAGCAAATCAACGGCAAGAACTCCAGTTTCAATTTCTTTTTTCGAAATTTCAAATTGTGGAACGCCATCAAAAATATCCAAAAATAATTCTTCCGATAATTTTGCCAAATCATCCAATGTTCCGCTAAATAATATTTGTGATGCCTCAATAGCCGAATTGTAGTCAGTTTCTGAATGCACACGAATGGTAATGTCTTTTGCCAATGCTTTTTGTAAAGTACGCAAATGTGGAGCAGTAGCATGTTCTGTCTCCAGTTTTTCAATTTCTTCTTTTGTAAATAAAGTAAAAATGCGAATATAATTTTTCACATCATCATCACTTGCATTTAGCCAGAATTGGTAGAATTTATAAGGCGAAGTTTTAGCTCTATCCAACCAAACATTCCCGCCTTCTGTTTTTCCAAACTTTGTCCCGTCTGCTTTTTTAATAAGCGGAGTGGTTAAAGCAAATGCTTCACCGCTTGCTTTTCGTCTGATTAATTCCGTCCCCGTAACAATGTTTCCCCACTGATCAGAACCACCCATTTGCAATTTTATTCCTTTGTTTTTCCACAAATAGTAGAAATCATATCCTTGAACCAATTGGTAACTGAACTCCGTAAAGCTCATTCCGTTTTCCAAACGGTTTTTTACAGAATCTTTCGCCATCATATAATTTACTGAAATGTGTTTTCCCACATCTCTTATAAATTCTAAAAAGCCAAATCCTTTGAACCAATCGTAATTGTTTACTATTTCTGCTGAATTTGCACCTGCATTAAAATCTAAAAATTTTTCTAATTGTTTTTTCTGGCCAGCAATGTTGTGATTTAAAGTAGTCTCATCTAATAAATTTCTTTCAGCCGATTTTCCGGATGGGTCGCCCACCATTCCTGTTGCACCACCAACCAAAGCCATCGGTTTATGTCCTGCCTTTTGAAAATGTAAAAGCGTCATAATTTGAACCATGTTACCAATTCCCAATGAATCAGAAGTTGGATCAAAACCGATATACCCGGTTACCATCTCTTTATTCAATAAGTCTTCTGTTCCAGGCATAATATCCTGCAACATTCCGCGCCATTTAAGCTCTTCAACAAAATTCGTTTTCATTTTTATGCTTTTATTGCTACAAATATAGTATAAATCCCATTTCATTAAGATTTTGGTATGGATTATGATATGAAGCAACGATTATGCAAATGTTCGTCTAACATGTATAATAGCAGGTAAGGTAGCAATACTGAAAATAGAATGCGTGTTGCTTTTTTAATATTTTTTATGAATACTACTCCGTTTCGAATTATTTTTTATGTTTTGTGTTTTAATTTTTTATGTTCTCTGAATCTGCGGGGACAAGAAAAGGATTACTCTTCCATCGATCGTTATGCAAAAAATGTTCCTCCTGGTGTTTCTCGTTTGTATAAGCCACTCACACATTATTTAACTCACAGATATACTACGGATGATGAAAAAGTGAGAAGTATTTCGGTGTGGATAATGAACAATATTAAGTACGATGCAAAAGTCATTCGAACGGATAAAAGAAAAAAACACAGTCCGAATAAAATATTGAGCAGAAGAAAAGCAATTTGCCAGGGCTATTGTGATTTGTTTGAAGCGATGTGCTTGGAAGCAGGAGTGGATGCAAGAACCGTTGTAGGTTATGATAAAGGAGGAAACTATGAACCGACAGACATTTTTGTAAGGGATGATCATTGCTGGAGTGCGGTAAATGTGGATGGAGGTTGGCAATTGATGGACCTGACCTGGGCTTCGGGCTATACAGTGGCACGTCAACAAATTTTCAGACGCTTGTTATATTATTTTTTAAATGTTCCTTTTAAGCAGAAATACAGATTTGTTAAAAAAGTAAATTACAATTATTATTTTGTCCAACCCGATACATTTGCGATCGATCATTTGCCTACACATCCCTGGTGGCAGCTAACAACAGAAAAGCCTATTGTTGCATTTGAAAAAGATAGTACAGTCAGGAAACATATTAAAGAGGTGGCAGCCTACACTGATTCTTCTCCAGGCTCAATTCCGGATATGGATAAAAGCGAAGCTCCTATTGATTATTTGAAAAAAGCAGAAATTGCTTTCGATTTCAATCCTAAAAACTATCGCACGCTTGCCGAAGGAAAAGCTATGTATGGTTATAAATGGTTTAGGTTAACAAAAAAATCAAAGTCAATAGAGAATAAGAATAAAGTAGAAATTTATGATTCATGCAAAACCGTTGTAGATGAAGCAAAGGATGCGATGAAATCATATATTAAATATACATCAAAAGAAAGAGATGTTAGAAAGTTGAAGAATAAAGAGTACAATAAAGATGCAAAGGATTTTAATAAATATCAAAAGAAAAAAATAACAATAGAAACACAAAAAAATTACGCTATCATTAATTCTATAGAAAGGCAAATTGACAAGCTCAAGGCAGAAAAGAGAAGCATTAGGAATGAGATAAGTAATAGCAATGGTTTAAAAATTCCGGAAAGAAAAAATGCTGATAATGAGCTAAATCAAGCTGAATACAATAACTATTCTTCTAATTTCACAGATTCGATCACTATTCTTAAAAATAAGTTGAATCTGCTTTTGTCTGAAAACAAAGATGAAAATTTTGATTTGATCAAACAAAATGAAAAAAATATTGATAGTATCATTGGTGTTTCGTGCGATTGGATTTATAGAAAAATTGTGTACCGTGTGTTCTTTCATTGGAATTATAAAATAGCTGTAGATACACTTCAATATCAGCATAACGTACTTTCGAATGTAAAGGATTCAATGATTTATCTGCAGCAGAAGCAAATGAAAGAGGTGGCAGAAAATGATGAAACCCAAGCAACTCAATCGAATCAAATCAGATTTTTTTACTTTCAAAAATTAAAATTTAATTATTCCGTGTATGCTTCCTGCAAGGATACTGTTATAAAATCCTTGAATATAAAAGACTCATGCAAAGCCGTTAAAACTGAATGGCGAGAATGGAATAATGTTCGGTTGGGACAAAATGATAAAGAAATTCAACGGTTAAAAAGTAAAAAAAGATCTATCGCAACAATCAATAGAAAGCTACGCGTAGAAAAATGGTATAATAATAAAGAGATTGTTTTTGAAGGAAAACGATACAAGCATTTCAACCGGTATTATTTTAGATTTTATAGAAGAGAAAAGAAAAAGGCTGTTGAATATTATAAAAATCTGACAGTATTAAAAAAAGAAATTCAATTAGAAAATTCGGCATGCAAAGAGAAGGTTAGGGAAGAGGAAAGAAAAGAAAGAGAATCCAAGAAAGTACAGGATAAAACAAAATAAAATCAGTTAATTTGTTTTGTTTGAGTAAATTTACACCATGATTTTAGTAACAGGTGGAACAGGATTGGTGGGCACACACTTATTATACGACCTCACGAGGTCGGGTAAAAAAGTGCGCGTGATTAAGCGTGCCAATAGTAATGT
>Ga0163151_10005451_pt1 | contig 16255 bp, 18 predicted proteins | sample OliLakLV19MP5IB2_FD_145596 | JGI IMG/M metagenome (GOLD analysis project Ga0163151, IMG submission 145596) | Freshwater microbial mat bacterial communities from Lake Vanda, McMurdo Dry Valleys, Antarctica - Oligotrophic Lake LV.19.MP5.IB-2 | ecosystem: Environmental > Aquatic > Freshwater >...
CGATGGAGTTCTCGGCCTCGTCCGAGGACATCGCACGCATCTGCCATGCGCACCCGTCCATGTCCGAGGTGATGCGCGAGGCCGCGCTCGCCGTCGACAAGCGTTCGCTCAACAGTTAGATGCGCAGTTAGATGCGCAGCTGGATACGCGGTTGGATACGCAGCCGGATGTCCCGCAGGTACCCACGCACGGAGGCGGTCCGGCCGGATGCGTGACAGCGCTTTCGACCCGGACTCCGGGTCGCAGGATGGCCAAGGCGGCGCCCGCCTGGATGTCGTCTCCCTCTACCAGCAGAGCCTCGCCAAGCGCGGGTTCGTCTCCGATGCGGCGCAGTGGCGGGCGGTAGAGCGCCTGCAGAATCTTTACGACGAGTGGACCGCGTACAAGAAGCTTCGCAACACCGCGTGGAAGCGCATGCTCGTCAAGCCGGAGCTGCCGCGCGGGGTCTACCTCTGGGGTGGCGTCGGGCGGGGCAAGAGCTTCCTGATGGATTCGTTCTACCGCTGCGTGCCGCTGATCCGCAAGCGCCGGGTGCACTTCCATCACTTCATGCGCGAGATCCATCGCGAGCTCTCGGAGGTCAAGGGCACCGAGGACCCCATCGCGGCGGTCGCGGAGCGCGTCGCCAAGCGATTCCGGCTCATCTGCTTCGACGAATTCCATGTCTCGGACATCGCGGATGCGATGATCCTCGGCCGCTTCCTCGACCGGGTGATGGATCGCGGCGTCGTGTTCTGCATGACGAGCAACTATTGCCCGGACCAGCTCTACCCCCACGGGCTGCAGCGCGAGCGGTTCCTGCCGACGATCGAGCTCATCAAGAGCCGCATGGACGTGCTCGAAGTGGATGCCGGCAACGACTACCGGCGCCGGGCGCTCGAGCAGGTGCGCGTCTATCACGCACCCCTCGATGCGGCGGCTGAAGCCTCGCTGGAGCGCATCTTCGCCAACCTCAAGGACGTCGAGGAGGAAACCCACCCGCTGGACGTCGAGGGTCGCGAGATCGCCTACCGCAAGCGCGCGGGGGGCCTGGTCTGGTTCGACTTCAGCGTGCTCTGCGGCGGGCCGCGCTCGTATGCCGACTACGTGGACCTCGCGCGGCGATTCCACACGGTGATCCTTTCGGGAATCCCGCGGATCTCGGCAAACAACGCGGATTCGGCGCGCCGCTTCACCTGGCTGGTGGACATCTTCTACGACGAGAGCATCAAGCTCATCTGCTCGGCCGAAGCGGACCCGGAAGAGTTGTACATCGCCGGCCCGGCGGGTGAAACTGCGAGCGTGGAATTCGCCCGCACGGTGAGCCGGCTGACCGAAATGCAATCGAGCGACTACCTGCAGGCCGAAAAGCCCAGGCACTAGAATCGGCGCATTGGATTGCGCACCAGGAGAAGGCAATGGAAAAGTTCAGGGCATACAAGATCACCGAGGTCGACAAGAAGGCCAGCGCGGCCTTCACCGACTTCACGCTCGAGGAGCTCGACCCGGGCGAAGTCGTGGTCCGCGTCGCGTACTCGGATGTCAACTTCAAGGATGCCCTTGCCGCGACCGGCAAGGGCCGCATCCTGCTGCGCCCGGAATGCATCGGCGGCATCGACCTTTCCGGCACGGTCGAATCGTCCACCGATGCGAGGTTCGCCAAGGGCGACAAGGTGCTCGCCACGGGCTTCGACCTCGGCGTGAAGCACCATGGCGGCTACGCGGAATATGCGCGCCTCCCGGCCGACTGGCTGGTGAAGCTTCCGCAGGGGCTCAGCCTCCTGGAGGCGATGGCGTTCGGCACCGCGGGCTTCACCGCGGGGCTTGGCATCGTGCGCATGGAGCAGAACGGCCTCAGGCCGGCGAACGGCCCGGTGATCGTCAATGGCGCGACTGGCGGCGTAGGGTCGGTGGCGATCGATGCACTCGCGCGCCTCGGTTACCACGTCGTCGCGCTGACCGGTAAGGAAGCCGAGACGGATTACCTGAAGAAGATCGGCGCGAAGGAAGTGATGCTGCGCCAAAGCCTCGATCTCGCGAAGATCCGTCCGCTCGACAAGGCGCAATGGGCCGGCGCAGTGGACAACCTCGGTGGCGAGGTGCTCGCCTGGATGGCCAGCGGCATGAAAGTCGGCGGCACCATTGCCTCGATCGGGCTGGCCGCGAGCCACTCGCTGAATACCACGGTGCTGCCGTTCATCCTGCGCGGCGCGAGCCTGCTCGGCGTCGATTCGGTGAATTGCCCGATGCCGCTCAGGCAGGAGGTCTGGCGGCGCCTTGCGACCGACATGCGGCCGGCGCACCTCAAGGAGATGACCAAGACGGTGAAGTTCGACCAGCTGCCCACGGTCTTCAACGCGTTCATCGAGTCGAAAGCGACAGGGCGGACGGTGGTGGAGATTGGGGGAGGTTGAGGGTCGGGCCCGAGCGTATTTTGTTTTCCCCGGTCTCGTGATTTCGAGAAATCCTTCGCTTGCGCGACGCGCAAGCGTTAGATTTCTCGAAATCACGAGATTTGTGAAAGTCAAAAACCAGAAGGACATCAGAATCGGCACCATGCAGGAGGAGCAATGCCCACCATAAAGGATTTCCACCGCCGCTCGATCCAGGATCGCGAGGGATTCTGGGCCGCGGAGGCCAGGCGCATCGACTGGCACAAGCCGCATTCGAAGGTGCTCGATTTCTCGCGTCCGCCGTTCGCAAGATGGTTCGTGGGCGGGGAGACGAACCTCTGCCACAACGCGGTCGACCGGCACCTCGAAAAGCGCGGCAACCAGAAGGCGATCGTCTGGATCTCCACCGAGGTCGACAAGGAGCTGAGCCTGACCTATCGCGAGCTGCACTCGCAAGTGCAGTGCGTCGCCGCAATGATGATTTCGCTTGGGGTGGGCAAGGGCGATCGCGTGATCATCTACATGCCGAACACGCCCGAAGCGGTCTTCGCGATCCTTGCCTGCGCCCGTATCGGGGCGGTTCACTCCGTTGTCTTCGGTGGTTTTGCGGCGGCAAGCCTCGCCGCGAGGATCGACGACGCCAGGCCCGCGCTCATGGTCACCGCCGACGGCGGCAGCCGCATGGGCAAGCCCGTGCTCTACAAGGCGCTGGTCGACGAGTCGATGAAGCTCTCCAAGTCGCCGCCGAAGCATGTGCTGATTTTCAAGCGGGGGCTGGACGCGCGGATGCCCGTCGTTGCGGGGCGCGATGTCGACTGGGCGGCGCTGGCTTCCAAATACGCAAATGCCAAAGTCCCGTGCACGTGGCTCGAATCGAACGAGCCGTCTTACATCCTCTACACGTCGGGCACCACGGGCAAGCCCAAGGGCGTGCAGCGCGACGTCGGCGGGCATGCGGTCGCGATGGCCGCGTCGATGGAATACATCTACTGTGGCGAGCCCGGCGAGACGATCTTCACGACCTCGGACATCGGCTGGGCGGTCGGGCACTCCTACATCATCTACGCGCCGCTGATTGCGGGCATGACGAGCATCCTCTACGAAGGCGTGCCGGTCCGCCCGGACGCGGGTGTCTGGTGGAAGATCGTGCAGGACCATGAGGTCAGCGTGATGTTCTCGGCACCCACCGCGATCCGGGTCCTCAAGAAGCACGACATCGCGTGGCTCAAGAAATACGACCTCTCCTCGCTCAAGCACCTGTTCCTTGCGGGCGAGCCGCTCGATGAGCCGACCCACGCATGGATCTCCGAGGGACTTGGCAAGCCGGTGATCGACCACTACTGGCAGACCGAAACCGGCTGGCCGGTGCTGACCTCGATGCCTGGTGTCGAGAAGACGGCGATCAAGTTCGGCAGTCCTTCATTCCCGGCCTATGGCTACGACCTGAAGCTCCTGCGCGAGTCCGACGCGAGCGAGGCTGGCGCCGACGAGAAGGCCGTGGTGGTGATCGAGCCGCCGTTGCCGCCGGGCTGCATGTCGACGCTGTGGGGCGACGACGAGCGCTTCGTGAAGACGTATTTCTCGACGATTCCGGGACGCCTGCTCTACACCACGTTCGACTGGGGCATCCGCGACAAGGACGGCTATTACTTCATCCTCGGGCGTACCGATGACGTGATCAACGTCGCCGGCCACCGCCTGGGCACGCGCGAGATCGAGGAAGCGGTGAACATGCATCCGGGCATCGCGGAGTGCGCCGTCGTCGGCGTGGCCGACCAGCTCAAGGGCCAACTGCCGATGGCGTTTGCCGTCGTGAAAGATGCCGCGCAGGTGGCCAGCGCCGAGGGCCGCATGAAGCTCGAAGGCGAGATCATGAAGACCGTCGACAAGCAGCTCGGCGCGATCGGGCGGCCGAGCCGCGTGCTGTTCGTCACGCTGCTGCCCAAGACGCGCTCGGGCAAGGTGCTGCGCCGCTCGATCTCGGCGCTGGCCGAAGGCCGCGACCCCGGCGACCTCACCACGATCGAGGACCCCGCATCGCTCGAACAGATCAGAACCGCCCTCAAAGGAAACGCATGAAAACCCGTCCCGCGCTCACGCTAGACGATTGCCGCAAGATCAGCGCCGCTGCCGAAGCCGAGGCGAAGAAGAACAAGTGGGAGGTGGCGATCGTCATTCTCGACGACGGCGGGCATATTCTGCATGCGCTGCGAAGCGACGGCGCCACGCCGGCCAACATCACCATCGCCACAGAAAAGGCGCGCACCGCAGCCCTCACGCGGCGCACGAGCAAGATGTGGGAGGAGCGGGTCGCCGCCGGTCGGGTGTCCATGCTCAAGATGCCCGGCGTGCTGCCGGTCGAGGGCGGGCTGCCGATCATCGCCGAGGGCACCTGCGTGGGGGCGATCGGGGTTTCGGGCGTTGCCTCGCACGAGGACGCCCAGATCGGGCAGGCCGGGATCGACTCGCTCGGCCTGCGCTAGGGGAATATCATCAGGACGGCGCGGATCTCCGCGCCGTTTTCATTCTAGGGAGGCTGTCATGGCAGAAGGCGTACCGACGAAGCTGATCGACAACGAGCGGGTGAGGGTGACCGAATGGCGGTTTGCGCCCGGCGCCTCGACCGGCTGGCACCGGCACGAGCACGACTACGTAGTGGTGCCGCTCTACGACGGCAACCTCAAGATCGTCGAAGGCGGCGAGGAGAAAATCGCCGAGCTCAAAAAAGGCGTGCCGTACTTCCGCAATGTGGGCGTCGAACACGACGTGATCAACGCCAACGCGTTCGAATACGCCTTCATAGAGGTCGAGTTGAAATAGAAATCATTGACTTTATATTTGTAAGAATGGCTCCAGTATTGGCTTCCATGCAGGTTAACTTTCCTGAATTGGAAAATTTATGAGGATGTGGACCCGCGATCCCGTTGGATCGGGCACCGGCGTAGTCGCGCTCGACCGTTCACAAGAGCCTGTGCAATTCTTCGCGACTCATCTCACAATCGCGGACGATTTTCGAAAGAAGCCCTGGACCAATTGTTTCGCCGGATTGCACCGGGACAACTGTGGTCCGACCATCAGCATGCTGAAGAAAATGATGACTACCCTTCACCCGCGACACGCTGAAACCAGCTTTCGATAGGGCGGTGATCAACTCTTTGCCCGTAATGGCAGGAAACGTGCTCATGCCTCAACGGTTACACGCTGAATGCCGACGAAATTAAGCTTTTCGGGTGATTGACCGCGGACTTCGATACAAAGCTCGATGGCTTCCTGGATGCGGGACATGAGCTCGTCGAGCGATTTTGATTGCGTGTGGCAACCAGGCAGGGAAGGAACAGAAGCGACGAAATAGCCCTCGGAATCCCGCTCAACGACAACGTCGAATTGTTGGGCCATTGTCAGATCCTTGATATGATTTTGTGTCGTGTGCTGCGTTTAAAAATCCTGCAAAAGACGCTTTCATTCTACGCCCGGTGCGCACGCCTTCCTGACCTTCGTTAACTCAGCTACCTTCGTTCATCAGCCGCCGGACCTGTCCCGTCGGATCAGCTTAACCGCAGGATCGACTCATGCCGAAATCGCCTGTCAAAGAACTCATTCTTTCGCGCGAGAAGGTCCGCAACGCGCTCGACCTCGAGACGACCGAGCGCCTGATCAGCGCGCTTGACTCGGCGCGCAAGGACTCCGGAGTGCGCGCAGTGCTGCTGCGTGGCGAAGGCGCGGGATTCTGCGCCGGCAGCGACATCAAGGAGATGGCGGCCGCCTCGATGGCAGAGCGGCTGCGCATCGCGGAGCGCAAGGCGCTGCTCATGCGCGCAATCGCCGAGTTGGACAAGCCGGTGGTGTGCGCGGTGCACGGCTTCGCGCTTGGCGGCGGTTTCATGCTCGCCATCGGCTGCGACGTCGTGGTCACGGCAAGCGATGCCGCGTGGCGATTGCCTGAGGTCGGGCTGGGTTTCTTCCCGCCGTGGGGCATCGAGGCGCTGGTGCGGCGCGTTGGCGCTGCCCGGGCGCGCTGGCTGGTCTGGGGCGAGACTGCAATCTCCGGAACCGGCGCGGTGAGTCACGGCCTCGCGGAGCAGGACGTGTCCGAGGCGCGGGTGCTCCAGGTCGCCAGGGAACTGGCCTCACGCCTGGGGCAGCTGCCGCCGCAGTCGGCGCAGGCCACCAAGCGCTTCTTTCGCGAGAACGTGCCGACCGCCGGGCTCGACGACTTGGCGCGCGAGGTTTACCGCCAGAACTTCGAGGCCGGCTCGGCCGACTTGGGAAGGATGAAGGGCGGCTTCAGAAACGGGGAAGGTTGACGAGCTTCGCGCCGGTCTCGCTCGCTTCGAGATAGCTGTCACCATCGAGTCCTCGCAGCAGGTCGTTCTGGATCGCCACGATGGCAGCAATTTGACCTGTCAGCGGCTTCTAGAGCGGACTTACCCAGGAAAATGGCAGTATTTCAATCTTCGGACGGCTCCCGCTTGAGCGCCTCGAGCGCGCGCTCGAGTGCCAGTCGGTCGAAACGGTCTTTTTCGCGTTGCGATTGCTTCGTCTTGAGCATTCCTTCGAGGTCGAGAGTCCTGACGGGGACGCCATCCAGATCAATCGTAACTGCATGCGCCAGCAGGGATTCATACGTCTGGCCGCACGCGTTGAACATCAGATCGATCACGAATTCGTCGGCCACCCGGATCGTGTCGCCTTCCTCGAACCAAGCAGGGTCGAGATCTCTTGCGACACCGTCCGGCAGACCCAGCAATGCGCGCTTCACTCTGGCGCCCGTGACCGCGGAACGCGGCAGCAACAGGTCGATGTCTGTCGTTGCACGCTGATAGCCAAGCGCGTTTAGTGCATAGCCGCCAATCAGGAGATAGTCGGCATCCTCGGCATGCAGCGCTTTCAGCAGACGCTTAAGGTCTTCGACCGTCGCAGGACGTGAAGCGCGTTCGTCCATATCGCACTTTACTGGGCGCCGATTCGCGCCCGGTTGTTCTCCACGATTGCGCGTACCAGTGCTTCGTTCGAATGTGCATTGGCCTCGGCGTGCGTAGCGAACCGGTAGATTCCGCGCTTAACGCCAGTCGTTGCAACTGCGCTCAGGGCCAGAGTCGTGGTCTGATGCACGGCCCCCGCCTTCAGGGCTTCCGCCGAAGGGGTTGCGCTGATCAGATACTGCGGTCGTTTTCCGATGGTGCGCATGGCGGCAGTATAGTCCGAACTTTCCCCGCCTTCGGCGCTTCAGAAACGGGGAAGGTTGACGAGTTTCGCGCCCGCCTCGTCCATCTCGAGGTAACCGCCGCCGGTGTACCAGGCGTGCAGCACCCAGCGCTCGCACGCGCGTCCGTCCACGTCGAGGACGTGATGCGCGGGGCGATGGGTATGGCCGTGGATCATGCGGGTGCAGCCGTGGCGTCGCAGCTCTTCGCGCACCGCCTCTTCGTTGACGTCCATGATGACCGGGGGCTTGGTGCGTTTGTCGGCTTCGCTCTTCGCGCGCAATTGGAGCATGCGAGCGCGGCGCGCTTCGAGCGGCTCGGCGAGGAAAGGCTTTTGCCAGCCTTCGCTGCGGCAGGTCTTGCGCCAGACCTGGTACGCCACATCGTCGGTGCAGAGCGTGTCGCCATGCATGAGGAGCGCGCGCGTGCCGAAGAGGTCGACGACGGTCGGGTCCTCGAGCAGCGTCGCGCCCGCGGCCCGGCAAAACGCGTCCGCCATGAGGAAATCCCGGTTGCCATGCAAGAGGTACACGGGTGTCCCGGCCTTGGCCGTATTCGCGAGGAAACCGGCGACGATGGCGTTTAGCGGATCGCCGAGGTCGTCGTCGCCGACCCAGAACTCGAACAGGTCCCCGAGGATGTAGAGGCCCGCGGCGCCCGGCGCCTCGCGCTCGAGGAACTCGAAGAACGCCTCGTTCGCGGCCGGCCGCTCGCTGGTGAGGTGCAGGTCGGAGATGAACAGGGCGCGCATGGTTCGGGGCGCGCCCCGCGGCGGATTTACTTGCCGCCGACCACGGAGATCGATTCGATCACGACCTGGGACTTCGGCACGTCGCCGGCCCCGGTGGCCGAATTGCCGATCTTCATCACCACATCCATGCCCGAGACGACCTTGCCGAACACTGCGTAGCCGTAGCCCTGCGGCGTCTCGCCCGAGTAGTTGAGGAAGTCGTTGTTCTTCGTGCTGATGAAGAACTGCGAGGTCGCCGAATCGCGCACCGAGGTGCGCGCCATGGCCACCGTGCCGATGTCGTTCTTGAGGCCGTTGGTCGACTCGTTCTTGATCTGGGCGCGCGTGGGCTTCTGGCGCATGTCCTTGTCGAACCCGCCGCCCTGCACCATGAAATCCTTGATCACGCGGTGGAACACGGTGCCGTTGTAGTGGCCTTCCTTCACGTACTGGAGGAAATTCTCGACCGACCTGGGCGCCTTGGCCGCGTAGAGCTCGAGGCGGATGGTGCCCTCGTTGGTCTTGATGTCGACCTGCGGATCCGCCGACGCAGCATGTGATGCGGCGCTGTCAACCGCGCCGGCCATCGACAGCATTACGAACGGGATCAAGTACTTTGCGAATTTCATGAGGTTCCTTTACGCTGAGCCTTCGTAGATTATTTTCCAGCGCGCGCCTTCCTTCATCCAGTACTGGCGCTTGCGCATCGAGTTGGACAGGTTGCTCGAGCGGTAGCCCTGCTCGAAGCTGACGACGACGAAGTCGTCCTTGCCCGGGTTGCGGAACATGCTCACCCCCGTGAGAGAAATCTTGATCCAGTCCTTGCCGCCGTTGACCTTGCGCTTGTGCGCGGCCCACTGCGCATACGACTGGTCGGCGGACTGGAATTTCGTCGAGTAGTGCCGCAGGTACTTCTCCGTGTCCACGGTCTCCCAGTCGGTGCGCCAGGCCTCGATCGCCTGCGCGAGCGACTTGCGCTCCTCTTCCTGCGCGGTGCTGTCGGCCCACTTGATCTCCTCGGAGATGATGACCGGCGTTAGGCCGACCTGCAGTTCGGCGCTGAGGAAATCGAGGTCGATGTTGGACAGCACGATGCAGCCGTCGCTTGCGCGCGGCGGGCGCGAGAAGGTGTCCGATGGCGTGCCGTGCAGCCAGATGCCGTGGCCGTTGCGTCCGTGGCGCTTGTCCCATTCGTTGGGGTAGTTGATCGGGAATGCGCCCGACCCGTAGAAATCGGCGAGCTTCTTGCGCGGCAGGTTCGCGGTCACGTGGTACACGCCGATCGGCGTTTTCTGGTCGCCCTCGCGCGTCTTGTCCACGCCACGCTTGCCGAGGGTCACGTAGTAGTCCGCGACGAAACGCGGGCGGCCGCGTTCGTTCTCGTACACATAGAGGCGCGAGCGCTTCGAATCGACGACAAGCGCATGCGTCTGGTCCTGGCGGAACTGGAGCACGTAGCTCGGCACCTGTCCGGCCTTCGGACGCTCGCGCATGGCGCGCAGGCGAGAGAGCGCTTCGGCGCGCAGGTCCTCGACTTTCTCGCGCGGCACGTTGCCGGCATTGCCGAAAGTGGTGATCGGGCGCGTGCGCGCCAGCAGCAGGTCGCCGCGGATCAGGTGCGCCAGCCGGAAATTCGGGTTGGCCTTGAGGAGGGCCTCGACGCGCTCGAGGGCCTGGTCTAGCTTGCCCTGCTCGATGGATGCGAAGATCTGCGAAAGCGCCTTCTCCGCCTGCACCGGCTGTGACGCGCTCTGGGCCTGCGCCGCCGGGAGGCAAAGGAGAAGGAAAAGGGCGGGGAGGCTTGCGCGGAGGAGGGCGGCGATCGCGCCTTTCAATTCGCCACCTTCTCCTGCTGGATCCGCCAGCCGCCGTTGACCTTGACGAGCACCAGCGTCTTCATGCTGTTGGCGTTGATGTTGTCCGAGCGATAGCGCTGGCGGAATGTGACGCTGGCCTGCCTGTCGCCGGTCATGCTGACCTTGGGCGAATCGGTCTCGACCGAAATCGTCTTGGGCGCGAGGATGCGCGTGCGCCGTCCCTGCTCCCATTCGGCGCGCGGCTCGCCCTTGGGCGTCTTGAAATCCTTGGCATAGAACGCGAGGTAGGCGTCTACATTGCGCTTCGACCAGGCCGAGGCCCATGCATTCAGGACCTGGATGACTTCGTCGCTGCCTGAGTCGGATGAGGCGGCCTTGGGCGCCGGCTTTTCCGGCGCTGCGGGCGCGACCGACGGTGCGGCAGCGGCCGGCTTGGTCTCTGCAACTACCGGCGGAGCGGTCGGTGCCGGCGCAGGCGTCGCAGCTGGCGGTTGGGCCGCGGCGGCGGCGACGGTGACCGGCAGTTTTGCCGGCGGCTTGGCGGCCGTGGCCGTGCCGCGAGGCGCGCCACCGACGAGCTCGCGTACCAGCGCGAGCTTGTTCTGCGCAACCGAGTTCGAGGAGTCGAGTTGCAGCGCCTTGTCGTAAGCCTGGCTCGCGAGCTTGGAATAGACGTCGCCGAGGTTCTCGTAGGCCGTTGCGTAGCTCGGGTGCGTGCGGATCGATTGCTCGAGCGAGGCGCGCGCCTTGTCGTACTGGCCCTGCGCTGCGTAGATCACCGCGAGGTTGTTGTAGGGCTCCGGCAGGTCGGGATAGTCCTCGGTGAGCTTCTGGAAGATGGGCACCGCTTCCTTGGTGTTGCCTTGCTCGGTGAGGATGAGGCCCTTGAGAAAACGCGCCTGCGCATCGCGCGGCTTGGCGGCGAGAACCTTGTTGACCCTTTCGAGCGCCTGCTGGTGCTGGCCGGAGCGCAACAACTGTCCGGCGTTCTGGATGTCGTCCGCGCGCGCCGGGTTCACGGCGATTGCCATCGTTAAAGCTGCGACGAAGGCCGCGCACCCTTGCAGCAGCCACTTTCCGGAGGCTTGGGCCGACCCGGCTAATTTGAGCATTGTGTTATACTTTTCAAGGCCATACGGAACAATACGTACCAGGCGGCATTGTACTCCAGAGGTACCCCAACACCAATGTTCCACCTCCCGTCCGGAAACAAATTTATCGAACACCCGGAGTGATCCCGGGGCAGCTCGCCGGGATACCGGAAAGGCCGCCCGGCCGCCCTGTCGTCGAAACCATGCTGAGAATCTACAACACCCTCGCCAGAGACAAGCAGGACTTTGTTCCGCTGCGCAAGGATCGCGTCGGCATGTACGTCTGCGGCATCACCGTCTACGACTACTGCCACCTCGGCCACGGCCGCATGATGGTCGTGTTCGACACGGTGCAGCGTTGGCTGCGGGAGAGCGGCTACGCGGTCACTTATGTGCGCAACATTACCGATATCGAGGACAAGATCATCCGGCGCGCGGTCGAGAACAACGAGACCATCGGCGAGCTGACCGAGCGGTTCATCCGCGCGATGGACGAAGACCTCGAGGCGCTCGGCGTGCAGAAGCCCGACCACGAGCCGCGGGCCACGCGCTTCGTGCCGCAGATGCAGGACATCATCCGCGCGCTCGAAAAGAACGGCCTCGCCTACCAGGCTCCGGGCGGCGACGTGAACTATGCGGTGCGCAAGTTCCCGGGCTACGGGAAACTCTCAGGCAAGTCGCTTGACGAATTGCGCGCCGGCGAGCGCGTCGAAGTGGACACCGGCAAGGCCGATCCGCTCGACTTCGTGCTGTGGAAGTCGGCCAAGGACAGCGAACCCGATGAGGTCAAGTGGGATTCGCCATGGGGGCGCGGTCGCCCCGGATGGCACATCGAATGCTCGGCGATGAGCTGCTCGCTGCTGGGCGAGACCTTCGACATCCATGGCGGCGGGCAGGACCTGCAGTTCCCGCACCACGAGAACGAGCTCGCGCAGTCCGAGGGCGCCATGGGAATAAACTCGGGAAAGCGCTTCGTGAACACGTGGATGCACAACGGGTTCGTGCGCGTCGACGACGAGAAGATGTCGAAATCGCTCGGCAATTTCTTCACGTTGCGCGACATCTTCGCCAAGTTCGATGCCGAAGTGGTGCGCTTCTTCCTCGTGCGCTCCCACTATCGCAGCCCGCTGAATCATTCGGATGCGCACCTCAACGACGCCCGGGGCGCGCTCACACGGCTCTATACGGCGCTGAAAGGCGTGCCAGTTTGCGTTGCAAAGGTCGATTGGAACGAGCCACATGCGGCGCGTTTCAGGGCCGCGATGGATGACGATTTCGGCACGCCCGAAGCGGTGGCCGTGCTTTTCGAGCTGGCTAATGAAATCAATCGCGGGCGCCGCGAGCTTGCGGGCCAACTCAGGGCGCTCGGCGGCGTGCTCGGGCTGTTGCAGCGCGACGCGCAAGCGTTCCTTCAGGGCGGGGTCACCGAAGGGCTGGCGGATGAGGAAATCCAGTCGCGGATCCATGCCCGCCTGGCCGCGCGCAAGGCGAGGAATTACGCCGAAGCCGACCGCATACGCGATGAACTGCTTGGGCTCGGTATCGTGCTCGAGGATGCCGCCGGCGTGACGAACTGGAGACGGGGCTAGAACTTGAACCCGCCGTCCTTGCCGATGATGGTCAGCTCGACGAACGAGCTGCCGTTGTGGTCCTTTGGCGTGAAGCCGACGACATAGCCGCCGGTGTCGAAGCTGTTCAAGTTGTCCAGGGCCTGCAGGAAGTTTTCGCGTGTGAGCTTCGGCCCCGCGCGGCGCAGCGCCTCTACGGTCGCCTTTGCGGCCACGAAAGACTCGATCGACGTAAACGAGAAATCCTTGCGGTCCATGTATTTCTCCATCGCCGCGCGGTACTCGTTGACCACCGGCAGCGACATGCGCGCATAGGGCGGCACCACGGTCGCGACGATCACGCCCGCGCCTTCCTTGCCGAGTTCCTTCGCCAGCTGGTTCGCGCCCGGGAAGGAGTTCGTCGCCACGAAGGCATGCGACCCCAGCTTGCGGACCGCCTTGATCGAGTCCGCGGTCGCCTTGTAGAGCGTGGTGAAGATGATGACCTCGGGATTGCCCTCGAGCACCGCTTTCATGCCGCCGTCGATGTCGGGCTTGGCGCGATCCTTGAAGACGCCGGTCGAGACGGCCGCCAGGCCCCGCTTCTTGAGCGCGCGATCGACCGCGGTGAAGTTCTCGCGGCCGACGACGTCGTCGTAGTAGACGATCGCGAACCGCTTCACCGAGACCCCGGTGGCCACCCAAATTCCCCCACCTGTGGCCACCCCAAATTCCTCCACCCTGAGTATGCGAAGAGGCGCCTAAACCCGGGCGCCTGACGGCGGGACGTACGCTCCTCCCCGACCAATTCGGGGGGAGGAAGGAGTGAACGTCTTGAAACCGCATTTACGCATCACGATCGACACGCTGCTCAAGGGCGGCGCCACCCATCGAGAGATCGAACGGCGCACGGGGGTGGATCGCAAGACCATCCGCCGCTACGCGCGGGCGGCAAATTCCCCCGGGGTGGCCACCGGCTCTGAGGCCGCTGGCGGCCAAACTCCCCCACCCCGGCCACCGGCTCTGGCGGCGAGGGCGCAAGCGATCTCTACGCCCTCGGCGTGTGAGCCGCACCGCGCCTGGATCGAGGCGCAGGTGCAGCTCGGGCGCAACGCCGTCGCCATCTACCAGGATCTGGTCGAAGCCCACGGGTTCTCCCACCGGTACAACTCGGTCAAGCGCTTCGTAGCCGCATTGAGGGCGCGTTCGCCCGAGCGCTTCGACGTGCTCGAGTTTGGCCCCGGCGAGGAGGCGCAGGTCGACTATGGGCAGGGCGCGCCGACGCTGTACCGGCCTGGCAAGTACAAGCGCCCGTACCTGTTCGTGATGACGCTCAAGCACTCGGGGAAGTCCTTCCGCAAGACGGTGTGGAAGACCAGTCAGGAAGTCTGGGCGCAGCTGCACGAGCAGGCCTTCCGTGCCCTTGGCGGCTGCCCGCGCTACGTCGTGCTCGACAACCTCAAGGAGGGCGTGATCCGGCCCGATCTGTACGCCCCGGAGTTGAACCCGGTGTACGCCGCGATGCTTAGCCACTACGGGGTCGTCGCCGACGCGTGTCGGGTGCGCGACCCCAATCGCAAGGGAACCGTCGAAAGCGCGATCCAGCACACCCAGGGCACCGCCCTCAAGGGGCGCCGGTTCGAGTCGATCGAGGCGCAGAACGCCTGGCTCGCGCACTGGGAGGAGCGTTGGGCGGCCTTGCGCATCCACGGGCGCAAGAAGCGCCAGGTGCTCGAGATGTTCCGCGAGGAGCAGCCGCACCTTGGGCCTCTGCCCGCACAGGGCTTTCGCATCTTCAAGCAGGCCGTGCGCACGGTCGATGACGCGGGGCTCGTCCAGGTCGAGGCCTCCTACTACGCGGCGCTGCCCGCCGCCCCGCACAGCGAGGTCACGGTGCGCATCTTTGAGCGCGACATCGAGATCCTCGATCTGCAGGGCCAGGTGCTTCGCCGGCACCAAAAATCGCTTCGCAAGGGCGCTTTCGCGATCGACCCCGCCGATCGGCTGTTCAACCCCTCGCGCGAGAGCGCGCGCCTGCTCGAGCGCGTGGCGCGCATCGGCCCGTGCACCGCGGCGTTCGGGCGCGAGATCTTCGCCCGCGCGGGTCGCCCCGGACAGCGCGCGCTCTACGGACTGGCCAATCTGCCGCGCCGCTTCGAGCGCGCTGACATCGAGGCGGTGTGTGCACGCCTTCTTCAGGCCCAGTGCGTGTCCTACGCCGCCGTGAGGCACGCCCTCGAGCGCAAGCAGGCCGCTGTCGTCCCGGCCACCGCGCCCCCACTCACCCAATCGGGCCCAGCCATCCGCGAGCTCACCGAGTATCAGTCGTTCTGGGAGACGCACTCTCAGACTCACCCACAGGAGGATACCGATGCCAATGTCGATCACCGAACTTGAACGCGCGCTACGCAGCCTGCGCCTCTCGGGCATGAGCGCAACCCTGCAAGCGCGCTCTCTGCAGGTCGCCGCTCACGAGCTGGACTTCGTCGAGGCCTTCACCTGGCTCGTACAGGACGAACTGGACCGGCGCCGCTCGCGCCTGCTCGATCGGCGTCACACGCTCTCGGGGCTGCCCGAGCGCAAGGATCTGAAGGACTTCGACTGGAGCTACAACCCCCGCCTTCCCAGGCGCGAGGTGCTCGAGCTCGCAACCCTCAAGTTCATCGATGCCAAGGAGGACGTGCTCCTCATCGGCCCGCCCGGAACCGGCAAGAGCCACGCGGCCAAAGCCCTGGCAACCCTCGCCACCGGCCGCGGCTACAAGGTTCTGTACCGCGAAGCCCATCAGTTGATCGAGGACATCGCCCAAGCGCGCGAACTGGGCGAGACCCGAAAGCTGCGCGCTCAGCTCAAGGCCACTGAACTCCTGCTCATCGATGACCTGTTCCTGCGAAAGCTCCCCGCGCATGCGGGTGACGAGCTCGCCGACGTGCTCATGAGCCGCTACGAGAAAGCCTCCACCATCGTCACTTCGAACCGACCGATCGAGGACTGGGCACGCCTGCTCGGCGATGTCGTGGTCGTCACCCCGCTGCTCGATCGCCTCATGCATCACGGTCATCTACTCAAATTCGAGGGCAAGAGCTGGCGCCTCAAAGAGGCCGCGGCGCGAGTTGCCAAACGCGCATGATCCAACCCGTCGAGCCTCGCGCCGCAGCCGTCGCGAACATCGTGCCTTCGAGTCGAGTTTCCCACCGCGCCGCACGCGTGTATGCGTGGCGGGCGCCACGCGCGCGGCGCCGTGGAAAACTCTTGCACCGTGCTTGCACAAGGGCCCTATACCCCGATAAAGTCCCCTCGTTCCGCCAATCGAGGTGGAGGAGTTTGACCCGGCCACAGGTGGAGGAGTTTGAGGTGGCCACCGGGGAGCACCTCAAGTGGCTCAATTTGTGGGCCTTAGCAGAGACATTTTTGCGCCCGGAAGATTCCCTCGCTCGGGTGGTCTATTTTTCCGCCTTGATGATGTGGGAGCCGGGGAAAGTTCGCCGTCACAA
>Ga0163151_10005453_pt1 | contig 16248 bp, 14 predicted proteins | sample OliLakLV19MP5IB2_FD_145596 | JGI IMG/M metagenome (GOLD analysis project Ga0163151, IMG submission 145596) | Freshwater microbial mat bacterial communities from Lake Vanda, McMurdo Dry Valleys, Antarctica - Oligotrophic Lake LV.19.MP5.IB-2 | ecosystem: Environmental > Aquatic > Freshwater >...
GTCTGGTACCTTGGACACGATGGCCGGGTGCGTTGCGGCGGCGCGTTTCATCAGTTGATCATGTGTTGAGATATTCACTCGTTGCACCAGACCGAGCGCTTTCATTACTCGAATGGTGAAGTAAGCAACATCCAGTTCGAAGAATTTCATGCCAGTGTTGGCTGACCCCGGGCTTGCGTGATGGTTGTTGTGCCAGCCTTCACCCATGGCCAGGATGCCTACCCACCAAACGTTTACGCTGTCATCTTGGGTTGCATATGTCTTGTAGCCAAGTTTTGGAATGTGGCACACGACATTGAGTAGCAGAGGGATTTGCAGAACAGCGAGTCCTGCAAGCAGGCTTGCCAGCGCCGGAACCCAACCGAACACTAATAGGATTGCAATGCGGAAGCCGATACAAGTTGCTGCCGTTAGAAAATGGGCCTTTTGCCAGTCGCCACCCTGCTCCAGGAATTTGTACAACGGATCATTTATCAGATCTTTTGCCTGAGAATTCGGATCAACATGTGGGTCATAAGCATCCTGCATCAGCCAGCCGACATGTGCTCGGCGTAAGCCGTACCGTGGAGAATGCGGATCGAGCGCTGTGTCTGTGTAGCGGTGGTGCGCCCGGTGAATCGTTGCCCACCAAACCGGAGAGCCTTCGAATGCCAGATAACCAGCAAGTACCCAGAAGTATTCAACTAATTTATAGCGGCACGAGAATGCTCGATGCGAAATCAACCTGTGATAGCCAACCGTCACACCTAGCGAGTGAATTACATAAGAAACCAGGAACACTGTGATGAATAACGTCATAACTCTTTCTCCTCGGGTTCCGCCCGCTGTGCAATACATCGCCACGGCGGCGCCGGTCTTGCCAAACAAGACCAATGAAATACTTACTGCTCTTTTAGAGACTCAGCTGCAAACTAGCGATAGAGAGCCGATTCTGAGCGACCGCGACGGATGTCTTGGCTCTTTTCTGATTGATCAATAAACTTGTCTTTCCATTGATCAGCCATTAGAAGATCCAGGAACTGCTCCATCGACTCTGGTACATCGATTGGTTGCAAAATCCTTCGTCCATCGCTATCGGGATTAGGATATTGATTCCAAACGAGGCGGTCGATTTCCAACCCTCGCCGATTGTAGTAGTTAAGCAAAGCCAACCCTATCTCTTTCGAGGCTGTTGCCTTGTCTTGAACCTGCCAGTCACGCAGAACGGTTCGCGCTATTCCGATCAAATAGTACGCTCGCTCTTTTTCGAACTTTGGCTCATCTATAAAGAATGCCCAAGTTGTTTCATCGACATTGTCGAGGTGTGGTTCGCTACGAATCTGGAACAGCCGCCCTGTTGATGAGGTAATCGATGTAGGACCGAAACCTGAGTTCATCAAATGGATTTCAAACACCCTAAGCAAGTGGGCGTTCAGGCTGATTGCCTTCTTGTCAGCCTGAACCTGCAATACCTTCCGATATTCTTCGGGTATCCGGAGGCTGATATTAGTAGTCTTTTGTTTATCTTCGCGCATATTGTAGTTGCGTGAGTGCAATTTGTAGTTACCTCGCTATCGTACCGCTCGCGTTGCGTTTACGCAAGCTGTCCAGCAGGGATTGGCAAACTTTGCAATATTCCACACCAGTGCGTGTATTGCGCCCTTTTTTCGAGAAAGCCTCTTGATGACTCTAGCCGTCTTAGGCCCTGGGCCCAAGTCGACCGAATTCAGCAGGCAGCCCCATTGGTGAACGGAGTTGTTAGAACGATGCACTCAACAAATTCTGTATTAAATTCTGAACCACAACGAAATTCCCGGATTTTGGGTTGAGGCATGGTTCGTGACACTACTGTTGGTGGCATCGATGGAAGTGGCTGCGAAGATCGGGCGAGCCTGTCGTAGATATTCGGCCGGGACAGGTGTAGGGGAGGCGCCATGCGCCTCCCTTTGCGACCACCGGCCGATTGCCGTGAGTTCTCGACTTGCGTATGCCGGATTTCTCCTCGGGCTGGGCGGCACAAATGGCGCCGCAGCCTACGCCATTTGTGCCAGTATTGGTCGAATTTGTAGGCGTCGGGAATCAATGGCGGTGGCTTGAAATCGGCACAGCCGGCTGCGCAGGTGATACCATCAGCCACTGGAGCCGGGAATGACCAATTCTACTGGCACGATCTCTTGAGATTGCCCTGCCCGGCGGTTGTAAACCTGTTTCAATAGCCATGTTGTCCAGCCGGGAGGATCTTCCTTTCAATGTGGCATCCTGTTGTTTTATGGGAATAGTGAACCTATAATCCTCAACGCTGGTACCATTGTTGACGATAACCACTCGGTTGGCTCGCTCTGCTATCGTGCTAACATCGTTCCACTTTACAGTTCCAGCTTTGACCAAAAGTCCGTACCATACATCAGGATCTGATAATACAGCTCTGTACTTCGAGGACCTAGCATGACGATCGCAACAGCTTTCAAACCTGAGTACATCGAACACAAGGAAATGGGCCCGGCCCTCATGAGTTCCTGTCTCAGCCCGGCGCTTGATGACGCTGGTTGCACGGAGAAGCAGATCGACTTTAAAGCACATCGCATCTTGGCCAAGGCCGTGTACGGGGACTATAAAATCGTATGCTGGTGGGCAGCCGAGCAAGAAGAAACGATCAGCGACGGCAAGCCGATGCATACCATTGATAAACAGAATGCCACCCTGCTTGGCGTCTGTGCATTTCCTCGGACCGGCAAAAGCGGCGATGCCGATGCTATTGCGCGGCTGAATGCCCGGCTCAGAGAAAAGATTGAGCATCATATCAACCGACACGGCAACGAAACTGCCTAGATTGCCGGTCTGTGTGGATTAGGCGAGGATCCCGTGCGGTCCTGCTCACTGAGCAGAATTTAAAGCCATGTCGTGCGCATACAATTGTATGCGCACGACATGGCTTTGCCGTTGATCGAATTCTCTGGCTATGCCAGTGAGCCTCTGGTGATTGCCTGAAGGCGCCGCCATCCAGGCGGTTCATCGAGCAAGCATTTTAGTTTGCGCCGGCCGGACGGTACTGGTATCGCATATGGTGCTGTGTACCCCAGCATTAGTTAGGAAAGAACGAATTGCTTATTGCTCTATTGACATCCTAATGCCATCTCAGATCTCGTAGAACAGGCAAGCAGAGCAAAACGGTGAGCGTTATGACATTCGGTATTCAAAACGAAGTTTCGGACTACTATCAACCAGCTCGTCCGGTGCCGGCAACAGGTTTGTCTGCAGCATATATGGAACGAGTCGAAGTGACGCAAATGCGTGAACGCTTGCTTGGTCACCGCCCCCAACAATTGAAAACCCGGTCTGCTGCTGATTTTCTGAAAAAGCGTCATCCGTCAGCCGCGCAAGCATAAGCCTTCGCAGCTTGATTGCCCCCTGATGGATTGTTGCTTGCCGTTAGCACGGCCGACTTTTCAAAGTGAGCACATCATCTGCGTTGCTGGTCCCGCCGAAATTGGGTAATGGGCACAGCTGGCGTGATACGATCGAGTACTCCTAAATATCCAGATTCGCTCGTTCACTATTCGTTCGGAAGATTTACCGAGGTTCGTTCATGAAACGTTTTGCTGCTCGTACTTTGCTTGCTATGTCGTTCATATCTTTTTCTGTTGTTGGAGCTTCGGCCGGCACGTCGGCATCTCTAGAAACTAGCGTGCAATCGGCGCAAAAGTCTTTGGAGCAAAGATCGTACAAGCGAGCGGAAACGACGCTTCGCAAGGCGCTGGATGCCGCTGCTACTGCCGGAACTAAAGACGCCGCTACCGCTGGCGCACAACTACTTTTAGCCACCGTTTTGCGGGAGGCAGGCAAGGCAAGCGAGGCGTCCGAGGCGCTGGCTCAGTCATATGCTATCTACAAGTCACTCGGATTTGTCGATCCGAAGTATGTTGAAGAATCGAAAAGTTTGGCCGACAACTTTCAGCGGATAGATGTCGCTTTATTGGGGTCAGCTTCCAATGTCCTACGAAACAATGCTGCGGAAGTATCAATCACCAAATCCACTGCTGGTGGGCATGTTGAAATAAAGATAGCAGCACCTTTCGAAACTACACTGAACAATCCCAAGGTAGACGGAGTGCAGCTTGAGAAGTTGGTATCATTCGACATCGAGTCATCACAGCCGGGTGCTATTCACGTCAGTAACATCAAAGGTTTTAAAATCCATTCAATTGAAAAGAACACCTGGGCTAACTTGTTAGACCTTAAGACTGGTGCTCTGGATAGCGAAGGCAAGTACGATGCCGAAGTAACTGCAGGCAAGGCCGGGTTCACCAAAACCGTCGCTGCTAAATTGCCGGGCAAGGTTTATGAACCAGTAGAGGCCCTCTCGAAACAGTTGAGTGCGTTCGGTACAGTGGTTGCCGTGGATCTTCCAGTAGTGTCACCAACGGCCGCTACCGTTGCGACACCCGCGACTTCTGCTGCAACTGAGACGCCGCATGTCTTGCCGGTAGCAGAAGCGACGCAAGCCAAGCCAGTTTCGGAAGCAGTTAAGCCAATTGTGGAGCAACCTGCGCAGCCAGTTTATGTCGAACCGAAACCAGTTGCAGTCGAACAGACTCCTGTGGTGGAGGCGCAGCCTGTTGTCGTCGAAGAGGTCAGGCCGGCAAACGTTGTTCAGTCCAAGCCAGTGGTGGTCCAGAAGCAGCCTGTCGTAGAGTCAAAGGCTAATTCAGATGAAGAGACAAAGCCGGTCGCTGCGGAGAAAACCCACGCATCAGGGGACAGTTATCGGCACCAGAAAGTGACGACTTCCGGCGCGCATCAAGACAACGATGACGACGACGACGACGATGATGATGATGACGACAAGAAAGATGAAAACAAGAAAAACAAGGGCGACTAATCGACGTTCTCGTTAACTGCAGTTTGGATCGGCTTTCTGGCACAATTGCCAGTATTGGCAAGTGCGGCTAACCAAACGGCGAAGCTGCTCACCCAGAAGCAAAAACCAATTCTCAGTGGTGCTACACGCAAATGTTGTACGCCGCCTTCATCTCGCGGCAGATAAAGTCCAATGCAAGAGAAGCTGGTGAGCGCTAGTGCGACTGCTATGGCAGCGAGAATACCGCACGCCTTCCACTTTCGAAACCAGAGGCAAGCAAACAGCGGCAGTATCAGAAAGTTAGCCAGCCATGCCGGTTGCATGTAGAACAATCCTAGCCAGCCGAGGATGAGTACTTCCCAGCCTCTCCAAATATCCGGAGGGTCTTTGCTTTCAACCTGGTGGAATTGTAATGCAGGTAGCGCCAGTGCGATGGTGAATAACACAACCCAAGCTATCGCCAAATTTCGTCTGGTTACTAGCTTGGGAAGCGCGCCACCGGGCTCCATTACTTCGTGCCGGCACCTGCTGCTACACGGAGCATCGCTTTCTTCTCTTCGTCATCTTCGACGTTGAGGAAAGGTCCGACAACCAGTGCCACTGCGATTCCGGAGCACATCAAGCCCCACTGTGTCCAGCTAAAGCCAAACGGTCTTTTCAGCAACTCTTCATATCGTCCAGTATCCGAGACGCAGTCCAACAATAGGAATGCAATGCCGATACTCACCAGCACACCCATTGTTGCAACGACGGTCATCTGCGCCTGTTCTTGCGCAATAGAGATGCCAGCTGCGGCCATGCCGAGCATCGCAACTATGCATAAAACTAAAGCGAGCATCATGTAGGTCTGCGCCCAAGTCGTTACGGCCCGGCGGTTCAAATCTTTGTTCGTGGTTTTCTTCAACATCAGTATCACCAGTTAATTCAGCCTACACAGTATGAAAACGCGGCTTCAGATGCATGTCAAGAGAGAGCATTTATCATAATTGAAGGGGCGTATTGTACGGTATTTACGTATGAGGTCGTGAAAATGCTGCGCTCATGCGGTGTTACAGTGTACTCATCTATTCGTCGATTGGCTCTGGGCTGCGGTTCTTACGAAAGAATATTACGATTAGTTGCTTGAGCGCATTGTGTTGGACCGCTTCATGGATGTACAAACTCTTTAAGGATGAACCTGACCGAATTGCTCGATCGTTGCTCTAATCACGCAATGGGCGTCTTCGGCAAGGTCGGACCCGATGTCTTTGCGGGTGGTGAATTCGAACCAAGCAGTTAGATCGACCAGTAAGCTCATTCGTTTCCATTCAGGATGCAGTCTGCCGCCGGAGTGGCAATAACCTTCTGTAAGCGCTTGAGTGAAGCCGGGTAATTTGCTTACTGGGTCGCGCAGGAGGTTGCCGAAATCAAATAGAGGCGATCCGCTAAAAGCGAATTCCCAGTCCAGGACGGCAGCAACATGAGAGTTGGAGTCTGCGCCATCCAATAGGATGTTAGATGGACTGAAATCGGAGTGTGTTAAGCAAGGTTCTATTTGCCATTCGTCTACAAGAGATCCTTCTTGTTCCAGGAAGAACAAAACGTCCTTGGTGATTTGCGGTCCGAGAATACTGATACCACCCTTGGTGATCAGGCATTCGTTTGCATATTCCAGCAGCCCGGCACCACATATGGTGATAGGCGTTGCAATCGACAAGTCTTCGCCAAAGAAACCGCATGACTCGAATTTGTAACTATGGATAGCAGCAAGACTTTCGCCAATGCTGTTTGCTATTGCGCCAATGTCTTTGATCGAACAACCCTCTAGCCTGTCTTCGAAGATTTGTCCTTCAACCCAGTCCAGCAGCAACAGTGGATGCCCGCTGATATGATTCTGTGGTGAGAAGTAAAGGACGCGCGGAACTGGTACGGTGTCTTGCAGCAACTCAAGTAAGCGGCATTCCTTTTGAGCTTGAGCGGCGTCTCGGACGAACAGTCGCAGCAAGATTGGCGTGGCATGCTTTGCAAGTTCAAGCCGAATATTTGTATTTGCCAAACCACCTGTGGTCATCTGAAAACCCACTACGGAGTCTCCAGGAAAAGGTGATTGGATGAGCTCTGTCAGCTCATTGAGTGACAGATTCACCACTGGCGTTGTACGATTCCAGCGTTTTCGCATGCGCCGGAGTTTATCACGTCATTTCCCGGAGAGCGCGGGCATCCGGGTTAGGCAATACGAGAGGTGGCGCCATGCGCCACCCACAGCGCTGTCGGGGAAACCTGAAAATGCGGAAAGGGAGCAGCTGGTACCGAGCTGCTCCCTTTGACGCTAATAACTATCCGAATGTTGAAGTACAACGTTCACCGCTGAGGCGGACCACGTTCCTCTGGCGGAGGAAGTTTTTTCAAATGCACAGGCCTGGGCATTTCACTTACCTCCAAGGTGTGGACAACCGAATGTCGATTGACGTGTTCAGTACAGAGTGTGATGGTGTACAGCTGTTAGAGTCCCGAAATATTGATCGTGCCGCGCATAAAGGGCGAGCACTATTTGGTTCAGCGACCAGCGCCGGGAAACCTCAGACATGTAACCAGCTAACCGCATATGATGCCCCTTGTCAAGCTGCGCGGAGTCCGGTATATATGGCACTTTCTAAGAATACGTGTCACCGAATGGGCGTTGCCAATCGAATTTCTAACGTAAAATAAAAGCGTCGCGGAAAACAATGTCCCACGAAACAAAGAGGTTCTTCATGGCTCAAGCTAACAGGTTGGCGTCGAATCGCTTCAGTCGCGCTCTCTGGCCCACACCGCTCGTGCCTGTGCAGCTGGATGAGTCTGGTCCGCAAATATGGTGCAAGCTGGAATTCCTCAATCCAAGCGGTTCGACCAAGGATCGCATTGCCAGGTATATGCTGGAAAAGGCTTGGCGCCAGGGGAAAATTCAGGCTGGCTCAAGCGTGATGGAGGCATCCAGCGGATCGACTAGCATAGCGCTTGCGCTTCATTGTGCGCAATTCGGATTGAAATTCACCGCAGTTTTACCTGAAGGTGTCAGCAGTGAGCGCGTGATGATTATCCGTGCGTACGGTGGCGAGATCATTTTGACGCCTAAATCGGAGGGTATTGTCGGTGCAATTCGCCGGTCAGAAATTCTTGCTGAAGAGAGTGGTGCCTTTTTGACGCGGCAGTTCGAGAATCCTGATAATCCGGAAGCTCACCGCGTATCCACAGCGCAGGAGATTCTCGCGCAGCTTCCTGAAAGCTGCGTTGATGCAATTGTCAGCGGTGTCGGGACTGGTGGCACTCTAGTTGGCCTTTATAAAGGAGTCTTTGAATCAGGGTGCGAAGTGATCCCATTTATTGCAAAACCGATAACTGCCGGCGATCACTTTCATGCAGAATGTTTCAGTTCTCGCATTCCTGGGGTTGCCGATGGATTGTCCGGGCTGTTCAGACCCGCAGAACTCCCGGGTCTAGTCGAGATCGATGTGTCCGATAGCTTGGCGCTGGAAACGACCAGGAAGCTGATAAGGAAGGGCTTCCCGGTTGGACCAAGTTCAGGTTTGAATTTTGCAGCGGCCGTAGCAGCATCAGCGCGTCTCGCTAAAGGCGCCACCATAGTGACTGTATTTCCCGACCGCATGGAGCGATATTTCTCTACAGAATTGTTCAAAGGCACTGAGGTCGAGGAACCGGCGTTAGCAGCCAAATAGCTACTATCCTTGCGGCGCTTCGCGTGATGCTGTTGTCTGTTCAAGCCGCAGGAGCTCTTTAATTCGCGGTATTGCTTTGGCTGCTGCCTGTTCTCCTTCGAGAATAGCGTGAGCAGCATGCTTTGCGTCGAATTCTTCGATGCCGACTTCTTCCAGATCTGGTGCAATGACGATGTCTGCATCACCCATCGCTTTCGTTTCCATCTCTGCTAGGTAGATGGACACGAGTCTCTCACCTAATTGCATGAGATCGGAATAGCGTTCTTTGGGTTGAGATTCCAATACGGAGTGCAAGCGCACTCCCACGACCACAGGCACTCCGGCGGCTTTGCCCACTGCTGCCGGAAGGTTTTGGCGCATTCCGCCGTCCATCAACAGTCGTTGTCCGGTGAAGACTGGTCGATAGAGCCCGGGGATTGACGAGCTTGCACGGACTGCTTGTGCCACATTGCCTTTGGAAATCCAAAATGGCTTGCTGTCCATCAAATTAACGGAGATTGCTGAAAAGCGAATTGGCAGATCTTCGATGTTTTGCATCTTTGGTGGCAACGTCTTGCTGATGAACCTGGAAATGCTCTTGCCAGTGTAGATCCCGGGGATGGGTTTTCTACCGATCGCTTTCAGAAATACATACTGCGGGGCGTAAATCAGTGCTTTCAGCTCAAACGGAATTGGGAAATAGGCTTTTTTTAAGCTGCCGTCCAGTGCCATTCTTTCTATTTGCGAAATCGGAATCCCTGCGGCATAAAGCGCGCCAATCGTGGCGCCAATACTGCTTCCTGCTATGAAATCCGGATGGAGACCTTCAGCCTCGAATTTCTTCAAAACCCCTATATGTGCGGCACCGCGTGCACCACCGCCCGATAGTGTGAGGGCAAATTTGGGCAGTTCTGGCTTGCCCTTCGTGATGCGAACTAGGTCCTTCCCTCCGTCAGGCTGGGCTGGTTGTTTGATCGATACACCGAGCGGTGTCGGCGGTTGATTTGCCGACCGATCAAGAGTGGCTTCCGGGGTAGTTCCTATGATCACTAGTGTCGTTGCAGATCCGACAGGGGAAACGACTGGTGCTACGGGCGGTATCGACGCCACGGTCTCAGACCAGCAGACCTGCACTGAAGCAAGTTGGGCAAACAAAGCTATCAGTGTTGCTGAAATGACCTTCTTATTCATATGAACCTGCGAAGTACGTATAGGTTCAAAATAGCCCCTATGATCGCGGTATTGCTACCGGGGTAATCCCCTCCATCCGAGACGGTTTTCCTTACCCAAGTGTCCCTGCGGTAGTTGACGCCGCTATGTTCTGAGAAAAACCACTACATGGGTCTTCAAGAATTCAAGTTCGACCAGAGTTCTCGTCGCTATTTACCGATCACCCAATCCATAGCGTCGTAGATTTTCGAGCGACCACCTTCGACTACCAAGTAAGCGATATCGCCCTTGGACACCGTAGGATTACCGTTGCCATCGAATTTGAAAGGTATGCTTTCCATCTTGCTTCCGACCAGGGGATTATTCATGCGCACACTACCTGACGAATTCGGCACTGGTTTAAAGTTCGAATCGACATCTAGGTAAACTGATTTGATCACGTTGTCGGTTTTCACCATCACCATGCGCTGGTTGTTTATAAGCGAGCCGAGATAGAGATCTTGTAGGTTTGTTGACAGTGGCTTGCCATCATTTATTTTGGTCACATCGCCGCTGAGGTTGACGTTGACTCCCTCAATAAATGATAGATCAAGCGTACTGCTGTCCTTGCCGCGGTAGAACTTGACGGTCTGTCCGAGATTAATCGTGCCCGGGAACGGCGAACCGAACTGTGCGACATCTATCGATTGCGGATTTTTAAATTGCACGGCGTAAGTCGAGCCGTCTTTCCTGAAGCTGTTGAATTCCCATGCAGCTTTTTCAAGCGCACCGTCTAGTTTGCCGGCGCCAAGTAGCTCGAGCACACCATTGATATCGCCTGCACCAATTTTCGCAGCAATCCCATCAATCTTCCCGGCCACGTTCTTGAGCGCGTCCGCTGATTCTTTCGGCACATTTTGCATGATAGTAAATCTGGTCGGAGTCGGCTTACCATCCTTGGACATGGGATTCACCATGGAAAGCTCAACCACCCTGTTTAAGGTTCCATCGGCTTGCTTTTCGTCCATTACAGCAATTGACTGTACTTCGGTCTTGAGCATCCCGCCCAGCGATGATGCCTTCAAACCTTTGATGTTCGCCAATTCGATCTTGGTGGTCTCTCCTTGCGATGATCGAAAATCAAAACTAAATTGCGGTGAAACAATGATGCCGTCGAATGCCGGGTGAAATTTCATGCTGATGGCGCGCTCTTTGTCAGTGACCATCTCAAAGTGTTTGTCTTTCGTGTTGAAAGACATTGATTTCAATCCCGATAGAAAAGCGGTGACGTCTGAAACGGACTTCTGACGGTCAGCTTCGACTGGGATAACGTCTTTCAGTTGTTCCCGAAGCATCCCGGCTAAGTCCGTGCCAGGAAGGATATTGGCTAATTTGAGGAAATCGTCGCTGGCGATTTTTAGTTCCCCGTTGGTTGCAGACACCTCAAGCTTCTTTGGTAACTTGTTTAGTAAGTAAGCTGCTTTCTCCGGATTATCTCTGCGTGCAAAATCTTCCACGTCTTCTTTGCGGAGTTCCGTCTCGGTGTTCTTGCCGAGCTTTTCGTAGCACTTTACCATCGCTGCGTAGGCGTCATCCAACGGTTTACCTGTGACTTCGCACTCTTTGTAATCTGCGTAGATTGATTTGCGAATCGGAAGCTCTTTATCGTGTTGGCCCAGTGCTGTGTACTGCTGTGCCATGTTTTCTTTCAACGCCCGGATCGCTGTGCGATCTGGTTTCTCCGCGCTTTCCATCAAGTGCCAACAACGCTCCATGTGTTTAAGCGATTCTTCTTTGCGCCCCGCCGCAAGCAGATCGACAGCAAGGTCGGAATTCAATTTTAGAGTCTTGGCGTTTAGCGTTTTGTCAGGTGGATACGAGTACGATTGTTCCCGTTCGTACAGCCTGAGGGCAGCCTGACGCTGTTCGATGCTATTTTGGGTTTTCCCTTGTTTCTTGTACAGATCGGCAACATCAGAATGGTATTCCGCGAGTTTGGTGGCATGCTTGCCTGGATAACTGTCCGTTGCGCCAAGCTTTCGCTCGTACATCTGACGAATCTGCTCTTGAGCTTCTAACGCCTTCGGAATGTCTCCTTTGGCGGCGCAGAGAGCGGCAATTTTTTTCTGATTCGTCAGCAAGGCAGCGTCGTATTTTGTCTCCATGTAGGGCGAAAATCCAGATTGCTTTTCATAGATCTTGCCTAGTTTTCGTTGATGCTCGATCGCCTCGTCGTACTTGCCGGTAAGAGCAAAACAACGCGACACATCATCGTGATACTTAATCAGTCCGCGATCGGCATCGCTCGATATGTACTCGGAATAGCCATACTTCTTGTGCACTTCAGCAAGTGCGTTGTAGTGCGGTATTGCTTCTGCGTACTTGCCTGTTTTTTCAAGGTTTTTCGCCATACCGCTGAGGCAGTCAACAGTAGCTTGATCGTATTCGCAGCGGTAATTCTTGTTGTAACCGTATTGCTTCTGGTAAATCTTTAGCGAGGATTCCTGACATTTTGCGGCTTCGTCGTACTTGCCGAGTTTCTCATAACAACGCGCCATCGCAATTTGATCTGCTAGAATCGGCTTGTCATAGGTGTTTGGGCTATTGCGGAAGCTATCGGACCATGTTGAGAGTCCTTTATTTTGCTCGTCAAGATCAGCCTGATATGCCTTAAGCGCGCCATCCCAATCGCCCTTTTGCTCGGCCTTTCGCGCGGTGGCAATTTTTTCCGGAACGAATGCGTAGCTGTCTTCTCTAGAGCGCCAGGAATCGAGGACTTGCTGGCGAATCGATTCAACTGCAGTGAAGGCATTATCGGCGGGGCGCTCGGATTTCGATTTGTCTGTCGGCTCCGGCGTTGGCGCCCACAATGCAGCAAGATCCGACATAGTAAATTCCTCAAGAAACAGCCGGCAATGCTCGGCTCCACTAGGCTATACACCTCATTTCCGATTGTTCGACACGATTGTGCCTCGCCGCAGATTTTGTGCAGGAACGAACAGCGACAACAGTGGATTCATGCACAGTATCGCACTACAATTCTTCCCGGGAGGCGGGACGCCCGCGCTCCCGGGATTTCGCACGCATACACAAAGGGCAGCGCACGCCCCTACGGCATGGATGCCGACGGCTCTTCTTGTTTCTTCTTCCACCCGAATAGTCGACTGATTCGATTGACTGCCGCTTCGACATGGTTTGGTTCAATGAAAAGCACAAACGAACAAATCATCAACCACTCGAAGAGGGGGATGTTCATTGACCATTCAATGCCTAAATGGAGGAGAACTCCAAGCCCAAGGACATAATATCGAAGGGGTGGTTTCGACCAGATAAGTGTGCACAATAATGCTTCAGCAAACAGCGTGCCCCAGGTAAACAGCTTTATGGTGTAGATATTGTCAAACAATATCGGTACAGGGAGCCTATACAGTTCTTCTAATCGCGATGAGTAATACAGTGCCGTGCCATTTCGCCACATCTCACCATCGAGTTTCCCCAGAAGCGTCTGAGCATAAACTGCAGTTATCTGAAACTGCATTAGCCGTTGCGCCCACCGTTGTACCTTTGGAGACTCTGACCCAGCGCTAGCTTTTTTGCGCGAGCCAATGGCGTACATGGCTCCGGACGGCGCGAATATCAGCATAAATGCAAAGATTCGCATGAGCGTGTCACCACTATTCATAACCGCAGGGTTGCGATGGTGCAACGTTGTGAGAATCAAAAATACAACTGCAGCGCAAATTCGCGGTTTGAATCCAAGGCATAAACCCAAAGATGCAATCATATATATGGTGAGCAGCACATACAGGACCGCGTCACTTGCTCCAAATATGTTCAGCAAGCTGAACCGCGCTGTGCCAGTGTATGCCTGAGCAGCATTCCAGGACAGGAGTCCTTTGTCGCCAAACCACGTAATCGTTTCTGGCAGTATGAGCACACCGGCACAGAGCAGGAGAATGCCAAACAGTATACGGAATAGGCAAAGCGGTGCTGGAGAAGTTTCCTTGAACCAGAATGTATTCCAGTGTGCTCTGATGGTTTCGATCACTGTAGGTCCTCGGGTTTGACCTTGTAGCGAAAAAACAGGTGTGTGTTTGTGTGCTCGGGTGCTGGCTTACCCAGTCCTTGCTCGGGAGGCGGAATCAAAGCCCAGTAACGCTTGAGAATTATCTCCTGCGGTTTGGCGGCGTACTTGTTCATCCTACGCGCTACAAACCGTGCAAAATCGGGCCAGAGTTGACGTTCTTTATCCCAGTTCAGATGGTCATGACCGTACTTTCTATATCGTTCTTCGAAGGTCCGTTCAACGAGAGGAAGCCGCTCCATTCTCGGGTAGTGCCAGACTCCAGACGTACCGTCCTCGTAATGAACAATAGCGTCCAGGTGCAAGTTGATGTTTCGAGGATTGGGCGAAAACACCGCGAAGTTTTGCCACAGTCCAGTGAACAGTATTAGTGGCCTGATAGTTGGAAGGACTACTTCCCGCCACTTCCATTTCTCCGGCATTAGCCAGAGGGTTATTAAAGTTATGTAGCAAATGATAAATGTGTTAACTATGATCCTGCGCCGTCTGGCCCCTGAATCGATGGTGGTGGCTTTCAAATCGGGTTTCTCCGGGCTGCCGGCTGCATTCGTCGCTCATTGCCTACTGTATTATTACGCATTGCCAAAGGTACTATTGCCCCTCAGTATGAAGTAACCAACGAATTCGTTGCGTGAAATACGACTGCTTGCTCTTTACAAGCTCCCGGTGATCTATTAATCTTCGGCAATCGTGTAAACGGCAGACTCACGACATATTCCAAAGACACAGCTTCCCGCTGTGTTGAACCTAAATGCGTCTAACCGAGTGAAGACACTCGAAGGCTAAAAAAGAAATGAACAGAAAGCAAAGCTTATCCCGCCTGTTGGCTTCCGCCCTGGCATTAGCGATTGTAGTTTTCCCAGCAGGCGTTCCCGTCTTCGCGGACGAGCTGCCGGTAACTGCACCGCCGCCTACGCAATCGGCGCCGGCTACATCATCTGATAGCCCAGTCATGCAGGCTGGGGTGTCCGAGGTCACGCACGTGATCACTGGGACCGGCAATATCATCGATGTTTCGTCGCTGACCAACGTAACCCATATCGACGTGGCCGCAGGCGCCTCGGCGATTTTTGATTTTGGTTCTTCCGCCACGCTGAACATCACCGGTAATTTCAACAACCTCGGATCGGTCTATACGGTTTCGACGAATGGCGCGGTGCAAACAGCGACGATTTCGGCAAGCAATATAATGAACGGCACTTCGGGGATCATTTCCAGCGTTCTGCCAAACCAGAACTTTGCTGGTCTGACAGGGCTCGTAAGCAATCTCAATTTGTCACTTAATGCCCTGCAGTCAATAACCAACCTTGGCAGCATCAGTAGTGCCGGCAACTTGAACATAATGGCCGGTTCATCTGTGAGTAACGGAGCGTCCCTTGCAGCAATGACTGCGACGATGCCGGTTATGTCGGCAGTAAATGCCATAAACATCACGACACCGAACCTCACGAACATGGGGCTCATTGAGTCGGTCACCAACAACATCAATATTGCTGCTCAAGTGGCAGCGAATGTCAGCTCATCGATAGCAAGCAACCTGAATGTCAATAACCTCAATGGCACATTGCAGGCTCTTGTGGGCTCAATAAATATCGGTGATTCCCGCTTTAGCGGACAACAGAATCTTTCAGTCATAGGTGGTGACGTAATCTCGCAGACCCTCAATATGTATGCAGGTCAAGGGGTTGCGAATATCGACGTGCATGAGCTAAGCGGCACAGTCAATGTTTCTGGACTAGAAGCACATGTTAGCTCGGCGACCGATAACCTTCAGCTGGGCACCATTAACCTTTCCGGAGACCCCACGTTTTACAACCATAACGGTGACGTGACCATATCGGGCGACTTGATCTTCAACGAAGCACTGGCAATCATCGCTAAGGGCGATATCAAAACCAGTGGTAGTGGTATCGATATTGCAACGAACGGTGGCAGTATCCTGCTGGTTGCAGGTGCAGCGTTCACACCGACCAGTGGTGGCTCCAGTAGTGCATCTGGTTTAGGCAATTCACTTACAACAGTATCGATCACCGGCGGCACAGTAGTCGGCGGAGAAATCTCCCTCGGCGGCGTCTCTTCCTTCAGTTCTGCAGGCACCACCCTCAATGAAGCCGGCGGGAACATCACGCTCGTGGCTTACAACGGGACGGGCAGCAAGAGCGGCAAAATCACTGTGCCGGACAGCCTAACTATTAATTCAGGCGGAAATGGAACGGGCAGCAACGGTAACGTAACTGTCATTGGTGGTGGTGAAGTCTCCCTCGGTAGCGTTACTGCAACAAGCGGTAGCGGCGGCGGTGGAAACATTCAAATTGCGACCACGAAGCCGGTAATTTCAGGTGGAAGCGTCAATGTTTTGAACGGTGCGATCGTGAACGGTGGCAGCTTTGTGGTTGACCTTTCCCAATTGCAAGCAGCTTCGTTGAGCACAAAAAGTCTCCTTGGCTCAGGCAGCATCACTGTTGATTCCGGCAAGGATATTGAGATTGGTGGCAATATCGAAA
>Ga0163151_10005458_pt1 | contig 16239 bp, 12 predicted proteins | sample OliLakLV19MP5IB2_FD_145596 | JGI IMG/M metagenome (GOLD analysis project Ga0163151, IMG submission 145596) | Freshwater microbial mat bacterial communities from Lake Vanda, McMurdo Dry Valleys, Antarctica - Oligotrophic Lake LV.19.MP5.IB-2 | ecosystem: Environmental > Aquatic > Freshwater >...
GACCGGCACATCGCTCGTGCTGACGACTCTCAGGGATGGGTTAAGGGAAAACGATGCGGACCTCCGCCGGGCGTGCATCAACGGACTGGCGTCGGCGCGCGACACCAATGCAGGTCCGGCCTTGCTCGCGACTTTTCCACGCGAGACGGAACCGGCAAGCCGAGCCACCATTTTGCGCGCGCTGGGCGCGATGAAAGTTTCAGGAGCACTGGAACTCGCGTCCCAGGAGTTGACGTCGCCTCAATCGCCCGAAACAACTGCAGCGGCTATTTCGGCTGTCGAACAAATCGGTGGCGGGGAAGCGGCCGGGATGTTGATTGATTTTCTAGGATCACCCGGGGCTGAACCCGCTCTGCTGGTGGATGCCATAGCCGCTTTGGGAAACCTTGGTGCAAAATCCGCCGCCGGTCCCATTGAGCGGCTGGCGGGTCATGGGGGCTCGGCTGTCCGTGCCGCATCCGTAAATGCTTTGGGCCGCCTGCAAGGCGAAAACTCCCTGGCAATGCTCGAAAACGGGCTGCGCGATTTAGCGTTGGAAGTCCGGCTTGCCGTTGTCCGCGCCCTGAGTGACCTCAAATCCAGCAAAGCCGTGCCTGCCTTGCTTACGGCCTACCGCGACCCGGAACTCAAGTCGGAAGCATTTGCAGCCATCGCCAGGACGCCTGATGAACGTTCCATAGAGGTTTTGCTTGAAGGTCTTTCCTCAAAAAATCCGGCACAACGAAATGCCGCGCATCTCGCCATCCGCAACATCAGCGAAAAGGTTTTTAAAAACGTGGAATCAAAAGCCGGGACGCTTTCATCCCAGGCATTGACCGAGCTGCGTCAGATTTACGCCGGAAACAAGAAGGCTGAGGAAGGACCACTGTTTGCCAGGGAGATCAAACAGTTGAGCCTGGACGAATACATGGAGGCGGCGGTGAAAATTCCCGGCGACCCTGTCCGCGGTCGGAAGCTTTTTAATGAAACCTCCGGGATGAATTGTGTGGCTTGCCATCGTGTGGCCGGGGAGGGGAGCGACATCGGGCCTGACCTGACGGGTGTGGGTGCTCAGTTCGACAGGCGCGCCCTGGCTGAATCGATTCTTTATCCGAGCAAGACGGTGCGTGAAGGTTATCAGCAAATGATCTTCACCTTGACGGATGACGAAGAGATCAGCGGGGTGGTGAAAGGTGAGACCTCCGAGGTGCTGACCCTGCGGGACAGTTCCGGACGCGAGCATAAATTTGCCCGGACTAAGATCAAATCCCGCAAAAACAGCCCGTTCTCCCTCATGCCGGAAGGATTGCAGACCGCGGCTTCACTTGAAGAATTCGCCGACCTCATCGCCTACCTGACCACGCTGAAACCGAAATAATTTGGATTTATTATGCGGCAAAAGCTGCTGGTATCGACAATCCATTTGTTATTTTGTGTCGTTGTTTGTAAATCAACCTTTGTGAAAATAGACGCATATGGTGTCCGAAATTACCGATCATTTTTGGATCGTGCTCATGTGGAGCTCCGGCCTCTTACTTTGTTTTTTGGTTACAATAGTGCCGGTAAAAGCGCGTTGCTTCGAGCTTTGCCCCTGATCGCAGCTTCCTGCAATGAAACAAATGGCACGCCAGTCGCTTTTGGGTCTCCAGCAGCGCGGGGAGCCACATTTCAAGACTTATTGCCCCATCCGAAATTAGGCCCGCAGAGGGAATTAACTTGGGATCTTTTGTTTCAAGACAGTACATCCAGCTCGCCAATTTCGAGAGTGGTGGCTTGGACAATCCGGGATCTCCCGGAACTGCGGCGTCAAGTTGTTGAGAAATTTGAGATTCGTGAAACAACTGGTATGGAGACACTAAGAGCAACGTGGCTGCCGTCCAGCTTCGAACCGAGGCGTCTTGGCTCGGATTACGAATTATCGAGAGGCAAGCAGGTTTTGGCTCGATTAACCATTCATTTTCAGGGGTTAATTCCATCTTTTATTTCGATGGGGCAAGTCCCAATAGAGCTCCAAGGAATTCTCGAATCCATTCAGCAAAGCATGGAGAATCTCCGACGGTGGAGCACGAGTCTTCAGTGGCTTACTTCTGTGCGCGATTTGCCGCGACGCTCCTTCTCTTGGAGAGGTTCTTCGCCTGCCCTGCTCAGTGCGAACGGCGAGGGTGCTGCAGACGTCTTGGCCTACGACTCCTTGGAAGAGGGACAATTGATCGAGCAAGTCTCAAGTTGGTATCAGAAGCACTTGGGATTGAGGTTGAGAGTTGTGTCTTCTGAAGATCAATTCAGGCTTATTTTGGAACCTCTCCTCAATTCTCCGATTCAGGTAAATCTTGTGGATGCTGGGGAAGGTCTGCTTCAGGTTTTGCCGGTATTGGTTGCCTCGGCTCGGAGTAGTCAAACTGGATCGAATTCCGTGATGTTGGTCGAGGAGCCGGAATCCCACCTGCATCCACGACTGCATGCCGCTTTGGCTGAAACATTTTGTGAGTTAGCTGCATCGGAGGACCCGCCTAATATCGTTCTTGAAACGCACTCAGAGAATCTTCTGTTGCGTGTCCAATTAGCCGTCGCAAGTGGTCAGCTCACTCCTGACAGAGTGGTTGTCTATTGGATTCGACAGCTGGAGGACGGGCGAAGCCAGGCTGAACGGATCGATTTCGATCAATTCGGGCGACCAAGTGGGAATTGGCCACCGGGAGTTTTTCAAGAAGATCTTGCACAGGCACGACAATTGATTAGCAAACAACGGGAGCGGTTGACTCAATGAAGGTGATCATCGACGCGGGGTTGTTCGAAGACCCAAGCATCAACCAACTCGAATTGCTCGAAGTTTTCAGCATGGGTTTTAGCGGCAGGCATCTGGTGCAGATTGCCCCCATCTCAGACGCTCGCTTCGATACCTGGCTAGGCAAACAAGATCCTATTGTTGCTGATGAGTGCCGGTTGGCTATTGAAAGCGGGATCAGGGTGGATGCGCTGGCTCCCGCAGTAAACGTCATTTGGGTGACTCGATCGAATTCTGGCAACTTCTGTTCCTGGAATCATGTAAAGTTGTCTCAGGCGGTCAATTTTTTGCGAATGCCGTTTCGCATTTTAGTAGAGGATAACAAATCAGATCGAAATTTCATTTTATCGGTCGCGACAGGTGGACATCGCAAAGTGCTGCTAGAACGTGAACAGAACCATTGGATCAGCTTCGAACATGGAGGAGGGTCTGGCTTGGCGGAAAGAGCTGAGAAATATGCGCTGCAAACACTTGAATCATTGCGAACTTGGGTGCTTTTCGACAGCGACGCGCTCGCTCCAGGCTTTCCTTCAAGGCAAGCAAAGAAGATCGCAACTGTTTGCGGGGAAAAGATCCGATTCCATCAATTACAACGGAGAACGATAGAGAATTATCTTCCGCTCTTGGCTCTTGAGCATTGGAGTAAATACGTGCCAACCTCGGAGTCAAAGCTGATGAAACGAAAAAAGAAGGTGCGCGCCTTTGCAAAACCTGACTGAAGTGGCTTTTCCTGTTTGTCGCAAAGGAAAAACTGGTCATGCGCTCACGGACTTCGTAAAAAGACCGGATGACCCCGCGTTCCCCTATCGAGAAAAGCGAACCTGCGCAGACGGCGTCTCCGCCAGCGGAAATCACCTCGCTCAAACAGCTCAAACCCCACCAATGGAAATCCGGCATTGCAGCCTGGCTCGGTTGGTTGTTCGACGGTCTGGACATGCATCTCTACACATTGGTGGCGGCACCGTTCGTGGCGACCCTGCTGTTGTCCACGCCCGCTGATCAGATGGTCAAAGATCGGAGCGCCTGGATCCAGGCGGCTTTCATGGTCGGCTGGGCTCTGGGAGGAGCCTTTTTCGGAAGGATCGGGGACAAGATCGGACGCACCCGCGCCCTGAGCCTGACCATTTTAACCTATGCCTTTTTCACCGGCCTTTCATTTTTTGTCACCAGCTGGCAGCAGCTCCTGGTTTGTCGCTTCTTGACCGCTCTAGGGGTGGGTGGTGAATGGGCCGTGGGCGCTTCGCTGCTCTCCGAATCGTGGCCTAAAAAGTGGCGCCCCTGGATCGCGGCGGTGCTGCAAAGCGGGGTCAACATCGGTGTGCTCCTGGCGTGTTTGACCGTCTATGCGCTGGCGGCATACCCGCATAAATATGTCTTTTTGATCGGTGTTTTGCCTGCATTCCTCGTTTTCTGGATACGCAAACATGTCCCTGAGCCCGAAGAGTGGAAAAAGGCCAAAGCCGAAGCCAAAACCGAACCGGGAGTGATGGATCTGTTCCGGGGAAAAATCCGCAAAACAACCCTCTTAATCATCGGAGTGTGCGCCTGTTCACTCACGGGTTGGTGGGCCTTCATGTTCTGGCATCCACAATATCTTCGCAGTCTGCCCGAAGTCGCTTTATGGCCTGATTCTCAAAAACAACAACTGGTGGCCAAAGTCTTTTTCCTGATGATTGCGGTTTCAACCGTGGGGAATTTTTTCTGTGCTTGGCTGGCGAAAAAGTTTGGTTACAAACGGTCGATCCAGTTCATGTTTCTGGGGTTCGTCACTTGTGTGGCGATCACCTTCGGAGTCCCCCGGGGATATCAATCGCTGACCTTCTGGCTGCCCACCGTCGGGTTTTTCTCGGGAGTGTTCGGGTTGTTCACCATGTATCTTCCGCCGTTGTTTCCAACCTTGCTGCGCACCACGGGAGCAGGGTTTTGCTACAACATCGGACGCATCGCGGCCGGGGCCGGGATCGCGCTCTTTGCATTTTTTCTTAAGGTCGGAGATTTCAGGACCGTGCTTCTCTTTAATGGTGTTCTGTTTTTCCTCGCATTTCTTGTGGCCTTTAAGCTGCCCGAACTTCCCAAGTCCGAAGGTGGAATCGGAGAGGAAAGACCTGAGTAGGCCGCAGGGTAGGGGGGTAGGGCGCGTCACTCCGTGCGCGCCGTCCGGATTTCCGCCCACCCGCCGTCCAGATCTCGGAATGAAGGATGTTGTTTTCGCAGGTGCTAAGTTTGTTCGTTCCGCCATGGTTCGGCGTGCAGGGACTGCCCGCCCTACCATCCCGACGAGGGTTTTCAAAGCGGCGTAGGTAGGGCGCGTCACTCCGTGCGCGCCGTAGGGATTGTTGCAGCTTGCGGACTTCAAATCAAAAGTGACACAAATCCGCAGTTTCGTTAATGTTGGATTGTGGCTTTGCCAGTCCGAAGGAAACTTCCGCATACATCTCCGCAATGGGTCGCAGATGGGAGCAAGTTTTTTATCACCATCAATTGCGAGCCGCCGGGAAAGAATCAGTTGTGCCGCACCGGCACGGGCGAAGGTGTGTTGGATGCCGTCAGGTTTAATCACGAGAAATTTGGTTGGGATGTCGTTATGTGTCTGCTGATGCCGGATCATCTTCATGCCATCATCTCTTTCCCGAGTCAGCCGGGGATGGTCACGGTGATCAAGAATTGGAAAAAGTACGTGGCTGTAAAATATGGAATCGAATGGCAGCGCGATTTTTTCGATCACCGTTTGCGCGATCATCACGAATTGATTGAGAAATCCAGTTACATTCTGATGAATCCGATTCGCCGGGGTTTGTGCCAGCATCCGGAAGATTGGCTGTGGATATTCCGTCCTACGCCTACGCCATCCCCACCATGTTGACTCGGCAGCAGATCATTGCGTCGCTGTTGTCGGTAGGGCGCGTCACTCCGTGCGCGCCGTCCAGATTTCCGCCCACCCGCCGTCTGGATTTCGGAATGAAGGATGTTGTTTTCGAAGGTGCCGAGTTTGTTTGTTCGGCCACGGTTCGGCGTGCAGGGACTGCCCGCCCTACCATCCCGACGAGGGTTTTCAAAGCGGCGTAGGTAGGGCGCGTCACTCCGTGCGCGCCGTCCAGATTTCCGCCCACCCGCCGTCCAGATCTCGGAATGAAGGATGTTGTTTTCGAAGGTGCTGAGTTTGTTTGTTCGGCCACGGTTCGGCGTGCAGGGACTGCCCGCCCTACCATCCCGACGAGGGTTTTCAAAGCGGCGTAGGTGCGTAGGTAGGGCGCGTCACTCCGTGCGCGCCGTCCAGATCTCGGAATGAAGGATGTTGTTTTCGAAGGTGCTGAGTTTGTTTGTTCGGCCACGGTTCGGCGTGCAGGGACTGCCCGCCCTACCATCCCACGCCCCCCAAGTCCGGTCATTTCCCGGCGGTCCAGCCGCCATCCAGATAAAAAGCTGTTCCGGTGATAAACGCCGCCTCGTCGCTTGCCAGATACACCGCTGCGTGCGCGACCTCCATGGGAGTGCCCATGCGGCCGAGCGCCTGTGTGCTGCACATCTCCTGATACGCCGCCTGCGGATCGGCATACTGTTGCAGCATCCCGGTGACAAACGGGGTCTCGACCCGGCCCGGGCAGATGCAATTCACCCTCACACCCTGATGGGCAAAATCCAGCGCCATGCTCTTTGTCATGCCAACCACGGCAAATTTGCTGGCGCAATAGGCAAACCTATCACGCACCGCCACAACCCCGCCGATCGAAGCCATGTTGATGATAACTCCATAATTCTTTTCGATCATGGAAGGCAGGAACGGTTTTGAGAGATTAAAAACTCCATCGACGTTCACTGCAAAAAGGCGTTTCAAATCTGTTGAAGTGGTTTTCAGGATGTTACCCACATGCCCGACTCCTGCGTTATTGACCAGCACATCGAGCCGTCCGAACTTTTTGAGGATGGAATCGGCGAGAGCGTTGCAACCGGCTTCATTGGATACATCCAATGGAAAAAACTCCGCCGTCTGATTTTCGACTTCGTTGATTTGTTGAGCAGTTTTTTTGGCGGCGGCTTCGTCGATATCGGCCACCAGGACCAGTGCGCCCGCTCTGGCATAAACCTTGCAGATTTCAGCACCGATGCCCGAGCCACCACCGGTTACCAGGGCAATTTTATTTTTTAGGGAAAACATTTAATGAGCCATTGCGTAGGTTTGATAATTCAAAGGCAGGCAGCTGGGACCAATCGGTTCAAAAGACTTGTAGGTCAAGGAGAATTCCTGATGCCCGAGCAGTTCTGAAGCGGTCCGTTCCCGGTTGGCGACGGCGATGATTTTTGCATATATCTCCTGGCCGACCTCCTCAAGGGAGCCTTTCCCTTCAAGAATCCTGCCGGCATCGACATCCATGTCCTCGGGCATTCGCCGGAACGTTTCCGGGTTGGCGCACACCTTGATTACAGGTGAAATTGCGGACCCGACAACCGATCCGCGTCCGGTGGAGAAGATGATGATATGGGAGCCACAGGCAATTAATTCGGCAATTTCGGCGTTGTCGTTGATATTGGCGAATCCGAAACGCACCTCTCCGTCCGGCACCACGTCCAGCAGGTAAAGCCCGCCGCCTGGAGGGATGTCGCCCGGTTTGATGATTCCTGAAATCTTTGAACTGCCGCTTTTGCTGTAAGCTCCCATGGATTTTTCTTCCTGGGTGGTGAGACCTCCGTCTGCGTTGCCAGGGGCGAAACTTCCGTGGCCGAGCACGGTGTAATGCCGCGCGGCTTTCTCGACGGATCGGATCAATTCCTGACCCAGTTCAGGAGTGACGGCGCGTGCGGCCATGATTTGTTCGCATCCGATCAATTCTCCGGTCTCCTCAAAAATGGCTGTGCCGTTTTTCTCCACCAGAAGGTCAAATGCCCGGCCCATTGCGGGATTGGCGGTGATTCCGCTGGTGGCGTCGGACCCTCCGCAGATCGTGCCGACGATCAGTTCGTGCATTTCCATTTCGACCTGCGGGGTTGCGGTTGCGGCCTGGATCGTTTCCTGGATCCATTTCGTCCCTTCAGCGATGGTTTTCCGGGTGCCGCCGGTGCTCTGGATTACGAGCGTGTGAACCGGTCTTCCGGTGGCACGGATAGTTGTCGCCAGTTGAGAACGGTTGAAGCCTTCGCAACCGAGCGAAATCAGCAGAGCCCCGGCGACATTGGGATGGGTGCAGAGCCTTTCGAGCATGCGATGTGAATAGTGGTTCGGGTAACAGCCGGTGAAGCCGATCAGGTGAACCTCCTGGTCGCGGAAAGGAAAGGCGATTTCCCGGGCGACGTGATGGGCGCATTCCACGAGATAGACCACGACGATGACATTGCGGATTCCTTTTTTGCCGTCCGGCCGGAGAAAAGCTTTCATGAATGTATTTTAAGGTAGCTGTTTTTGCCGTCCAGCGTGTAGGTGGGGAGATAATCGCTTTGGAGATTGTGCGTATGCACCACCGTTCCGGCCGAAATCTGGCAGCGAGCCGACCCGATCGGGACCCCGTATTTGAAAATTTTCTCACCCTCACGAATATCGCATGCCGAGACTTTGTAGCCGATAGGGATGCTTTCGGTGAGCGTGATGGATTGGCCCTCCAAAAGGAGATGTTCACCGGCCTCCAGACTCCTGGTGGCGGTGAGGACATTGTCCAAGGAGTGCAGCTTTAATAGGCCCGGGGTTTTATTACTTGGGACTGGCATCCAACGATGCTAGCCGGAAGCGGCACTCGGACGCAATCGGTCAGTGAGGCGGATGTGGGCGGATTGGGCGGATGCGCGAAGAGTTTACAAGGCGGCCGGGTAGGGCGCGTCACTCCGTGCGCGCCGTCCGGATTTCCGGCCACCCACCAAGTTGGCCGGCGTATCTGCTGGCGCCGTCGCGGCGACCGGCCTGACTGCGAGTGGAGCGGTTGCTGGAGGAATGCGATGTTCCAAAGGACAGCCCGGCGGGGCGGCAGCAGTTGGAGCGGGCGCTGGAAGAACGGCGCGGGGCTGATGAGTATCGGCGAAGGAACTTGCGCCCAGAGTAGCCAATATCAAGGCCCGGATTTTTTAGCACAGAGAGTGCAGAGGACACAGAGAGGGAATCCGGTTTATTCTTTGCGCTCTTTGTGTTCTTTGTGGTTGATTCCGTCTCCGTCGCTTTTGAGGGTTTGGTCACTTTCCCGCCGGTTTCAAAGCCCGGATTTTTTAGCACAGAGAGCGCAGAGGACACAGAGAGGGAATCCGGTTTATTCTTTGCGCTCTTTGTGTTCAAAGGTCTCGTTTTGGACTGAAATAGGTGAGGTCATTTTGTCGTCGAAAACCCCACAACCCCGACAGTTGTCACCCGCGGCGGCTGATCAAGGACGATACAGCTGCGGTCCGGGGCCACACCCGTTTTTAATCACGCCGTTTCAGCGGTCGCCTACTTTGATTTGTTGATCAACTCCTCAGCAGCTTCGATCATTTTGGCCGTGGTTAATCCATGCTTCTGATAGAGGTGTTCCGCCACATAAGCTGACTGACCAAATTCTCCGTGAATGCCCAGAGTTCGGACCTGATGGGCGGTGCCAGCTTGGGAAATCGCGTGCGAAACCTGGGCGCCCATCCCACCAATAATCTGGTGATCTTCGATGGTCACCAAACGTCCATGACAACGGGCCACGGCAGTGCCAATAGTTTCAACATCGACCTGATTTATGAAAGGGTTGTTGATCACGGTGGCATTGATCCCTTTTTCCTTCAGCTTCTTCCCCGCTTCGAGTGCTTTGCTGAAGAGCGGACCTGAACCGACCAGCACCACGTCGCTCCCTTCCTGGATCACCTGGGCTTTGCCCCATTGGTATTCGGCCTTCTCCACCCAGTAAACCGGGTAATTCTCGCGGCCGACAAAAAAGATGTAGTTATCACCGTTCTTTCCGTCCTGACGATCCGCAGCATACCGTTTGATCGCCTGGTACATCAGCGACTCGGCTTCCTCGGCGCAGGACGGAGCGATCACCACGGTGTGGGGCAGGGCGGAGGTGGCGGCAAAATAAGTGGTGGCTTGGTGCGAGGCACCATCCGCAGCGTCCTGAAATCCGACGTGGGAAAAAAGCGCGATCACCGGTGCCTGTGAAAGGGCCGCCATTGTCAGTGGGAGATTTCCCTTGGTAACCCCGAACTGGCCAAAGGTATCGACGATGGGGATGAAACCGACCTTGGCGAAACCCGCGCCAGTGCTGATCATGTTGGATTCCGCGATGCCAACCTCAATGTAACGGTCCGGGAAGCTTTGCTGGAAACCGGAGATTCCTGTGGAACCCTGGACGTCAGAGGAAATCGAGTAAACCGGGAAACCTTCCTGCGTGGCTTTGATCGCCGCCTTGGCCAGACCGGCCTGGATCTTGTCCTTCTTCACTCCCGCTGGTGCCGCCGGTGCGGAAGTCTCTTTGGATTTTTTCAGCGCTTCTTTTTCCTCCCACTCGGTGCGAAGTTTTTTCGCCCAAGCGGCAAATTCTTCGGGAACCTGGCCGTTGAAAATTTCGTTCACGAAATCAACGATCTTTTCGCCGCTTGAAAGTGGAAAGCCGTGACCGCCCGCCGCGTTTTCAACCGTCGATTTAACTCCGTAACCCTTGATGGTTTTGATCAAGAGACATACCGGGAAGTTTGGGTTGGCCCTGGCCTCTTTCACCCCCTTTTCCACCGCCAGATACACCGCCTGGAGATCATGACCATTCAGGACGGGAATGACGTTCCATCCCAGATTACCCATGGCGGCAAATGAAGGCTGCATACTGAACGCATCTTTGGTGATGCGTCCGGAAAGTTTGGTGTCGTTGTCGGAAATCAGCAGCACGAAAGGATTCACCCTGCCTTTGGAGGCCAGGCCGGGAATGGCTGCGAATGCTTCCTTCGCTTCGCCTTCCATGGATGCACCGTCCGACACGGTGCAGATGGTCACCCGCTGATTTCCGGCCACTTTGTCGGCAAGAGCCAGTCCCTGCGCCTGTGGCAGGGCGGAACCGAGCGGGCCGTTGCTGAGCAAAACACCTTCTGGATTCAAATGAGACTCCCCATGTCCGGTCAGTTTGCTGCTGATACTGCGGAATCCTTTCAGGTCTTCGAAAGTGAGGTTGTCGAAGCCGAGGTTTGCCCGCAGGGCGTAGATGCCGTTCTCGGTGTGCCCTGCGTCGTTCACGAAATTGTAGGCTTCATGCCAGGAGACAGATTTATCGCTGAACATCAGGCCGTGAATCGCTGACATGATTTCAGCAAATGCCGCCGGTCCACCCCAATGGCAGGCCGCGCCGCCGTTGACCGCATGCACATTCATCAGAGCAACCAGCGCACGTGTGGCGGTGGGGCAGCCTGCCACGATTTCCTGTCCGCCGGCGTTTTTGATCCGTGCAGGGTATTTTGGTTCGGCGGCTGGAGCGGGTGCCAGGGGGGATTTGAGTTTCAGCGCTTTTAAAGCGGGAGCTTCGAGACGTTGTGCGACAGTTGTTGGAGCGGCCATAAATTTGCTTTGGTAATATGTGATTCAGTCCGGAACCGATCCTGCTGAATCATTCAATCGATTAAATTTAATTCAGCCGGAAACTCTAAGAATCGCGCGAGAAAAGTGAAGTAAGAATTTTCCCAGAATTTAAATCGGTAGGATGCAAAAATTTCATGACCCCGCGCAGATGATGCCACCTTGTGCAGCAACCGTTCACTTGGCGTCAACCACCTGCAGGACTGATTTGATGGTGTCCATCAGTTCATGGAGCTGGAACGGTTTCCAGAGCATGATGCCCTCGACACGGCGGATGAACTCCTCGATTTTGAAATCACCCTTGTATCCGGTCATGAAGATGAAACGTTTACAGAGCTGTGGTTTGGTCCGTTCCACTGCGAGATAGAACATGTCGCCGGGGAGGTTGGGCATCATCATGTCGCATAGGATCAAGTCAAAATCCTCCTTCATGACAAGCTTGAGACCGTCGAGGCCGTTGCCCACGCAGGTCACCGAACAGCCGTTGGCTTCGAGGTAAATCTGGAGAATTTCGGTGAATTCCCCCTCGTCTTCCAGAAGCAATATTTTCGTGGTCTTCTCTTCCGGCATAAATATTCGGGCTGTTTCTGGTGCGCGCGGCGGGAGTTGAACCCACAACCTACGGCTTCGGAGACCGTCACTCTATCCAGTTGAGCTACGCGCGCCGCAGTGGAACGAAAACTTATGTGATCTTTGATTTCAGGGCAAATTAATACTATTTCTTTCCCGCTGGTCTTTGATCTTTTTATTCAAAATTCATAAAAAGTGCGCTAATTGAATACAAACTGTAATATTTCTAGGCTTTGAGCATCGGCAACCCGTTGGAAACCAGATTCAACCGCGTTTTTCCAGCGGAGCCTTGACCCCGTCCTTCACGTTTACCATCACCGCGAATGTCTGGAAAACCTCCTGTCCCGTCCTTGCGTCCACCGCCCAGACTTTCACCTTGCAGGAGGTGGACCCCACTCCCTCCACCTGGCTGAAAACTTTGATGATCGCCCCCTGATTCACCGGACGATGAAAGTCAAATTGACCAAAGAGTTTGGTCACGAAATTAGCCCCGGGAAACTCAAGGGAAGCTGCGTTGTATGCCATGTCGTCGGCCCAATGCATCATGTACCCGCCAAAAACTGTTCCGGCGTGATTCAGGAACTCAGGCCGGATCAATAATGTTTTTTCGTGTCGGGGGTGGTTGTTTTCGCTCATTTAAAAACTTTGTCAGCCTCCTGCAATAGGGAAGGATCAAAATAAACTCCCTGCTGGCTCGCCGCTTTCTGGTTGAGCACCAGTTTTGTCTGGGTTACCGCCTGAAAGGGTATCGCTCCAGCCTTTTCCCCCCGAATGATTCGGGCCGCAAGATTTCCCGCCACCTTGCCGGCTTCTTGAAAATCTCTGGCCACCGCCACGGACGCGCCCTGTTCCACCTGGGCCGTTTGATAGGCAAAAAGCGGTATCCGGCCTTTGTTGGCGGCGTTTGCGATGGCGATAAATCCCGAGCTGGTCAAATTGTCCGAAATCTGGCAGAGCGCATCCAGGTTCGCCGCACACAGGGAGATGGCGGCATCCGGTATCTCGCCACTTTGATTGGCGGCGACGGTTACGACTTCGATTCCAAGCTTGGCGGCCGATTCGATCAGGCCGTCTTTTTGAATCACTGAATTGTCTTCCGAAGGATTAAACAAGGTTCCAATCCTTTTTGCGTCAGGAATGATTCTTTTCAAAACTTTGATCATTTTGTCGTGATCGCTCACCGGCGTTGATCCGGTGACGTTCGGCAGATGATCGGTAAAACTTTTTCCGGCACCGGCTTTGATCGGATCTGTCACCTGGGCAAAAACAACCGGCGTTTCCTTCACCTTTTTAAGGGTGGCTTGAAGCGCGAGTGTTGATATGACAATGAAGAGGTCGCTTTTTTCTGTGAGCGAAACATCCACCATGGTGCTGAGTGTTGCGGCATCACCCTGGGCATTGCGGATTTGAAGGGTATAATTTCTGCCTTCAACCAGTTTGGATGATCGAAGTCCGTCAAGAATTCCTTGTTGCGATTCTTCAATTGCGGGAACGTTGCTCAATGCCAGCAAAGTAACTTTCCACACTCGTTCCGAAGCGACGTTTGTGGTTCCAGAGGTTGCCACCTGGCCGGCGATGTTGAGTTGACGGCGTTTCCTTGATTGTGTGTCGCTCATTAATAAAACCGAAGCAGCCGCCACGATCAGAATAAAGCCCAGAACCAGTTTTTTTAAAATAAGCATAATCCCGCCGTTTCAAGGATTGGTTTCGCCGAAAAGAATGGCATGTCGACTCAGATTTTGACCCTATCCGGTTTTGCCGGGCACAGCAATCGCGGACGTGGTCGGGCTCATTGCGGGAGAAAATAGCTCCCGCAATGATGGTAGTTCAGCACCAAATGTCCTCATTTGGAGATGCGCCCGCACCTTTACTTATGATCCTTACAGCACCCAGGTGTTTGGCATGACCAGTCCCTACTACGGAGCAAGATCTTTCAGCTACACTTCCGCCGAATCGGACCGGCGCATAGCCATCACGGAACATGATGGAGTTTCAAAATTAATTTAAGATTTATCTTGAGACGTTGGATTGATGCGGCTAAACCATTGCCCGACTCATCCCGAAACAACTATTGTCTTATCCTAATTCTTTTTTTGTCCCGTTTACTTTTAGGATACGCTTTTCACATGTCTTACAACTCCACAACACTCCTTTTGCATGCACCAAACAACATGGCACAACCAAGTGTGTTTCCCCGCCTTTAATTGGCATAAATCCTTCATGTCCAGTGTCCTGCCCGGAACCGGCAGCGCCTCACCCGCCACCCACCGGATCACGCTCAACGGCAATGTCCGGCTCGGTTGTCTGAGAACGCGAACCGATGCCACCGTCGTCCCGGCCGTTCCCATTGCACAAATTCCTAAGAATTCAAACCACTGATTAAAACCCATGATACCATCCCAATTTATCCGTCGGGGTTCGCCCAGTTTTTTCGTTTTTCTTATCGTGATATTCTTTTCGATCAACACCGCTTTCGGATCTCATTTCCGATTCAACCACATCAGTTGGCGAAAGGTTCCAAATGCAACCAATAACACCGTGGAAATTACTGTTACGGAAGGCTGGAGGCGGGATTATGTTGGAGTTCTCTTTTACCAGCTCGGAGATGGTTCCGAATTTAATTCCTCCTACATCCCCGTCATCTCAACCGAGAAAGATCGTGCGGGAGAACTGTTTATTATCAAGCGGGGGAGCTTCGTCCACACCTATCCCAATGGAGGTCCTTGGGTCATTTCAGCGGGAACTTGTTGTCGAATTTCGTCCTTGAAAAATGCACCTGATGAAAGCGCATCGTTCCAATGTGTGGTCGATCTTAGGAATGAAAACCAGGGATCTCCCGTGGCGAATATTCCCGTCATCCTCCAGATGGTCCGTGGAATGACCAATCAGATTCCGTTGGCCGTTGCCGACCCGGACAACGATCCTTTGAAATTCCGTTTGGCAAGCGCTGTGGAGTCGTCGATCCCGACGAGTCCTTCCGCTGCCGGCAAAACCCTTTTGGTCACCACCAATGGAATGCTGGAATGGGATCCAACCGGGGCCAGCAACGGATGGAAATACGCCGTCCAGGTGGTGATTGAAGAGAACCATTTTGGGGGCTGTGCCGGGAGGGTTCCGTTGGATTTTATTATCGAAGTGGTGGACGTGATAACCAATCGCCCTCCTCTGGTTTCCGGGAATTCCGGGCCGTTTACTTTAAGTGTGGGGCAGCCGTTATCGGCGCTGTTTTCGGCGGTGGACCCCGAGGGCGGAACAATCTCATTCAGCCACCAGGGGCTCCCGCCAAGGGCATTGCTCTTCCCCACAAATGGCACGACTTCATCCTCCCCTTTGCAGGTTAACTTTCAATGGACTCCAACTTCCCAGGACGCCGGTTCCGCCTATGCGCTGGCGCTGGTTTTCGTCGATGCCACGGGATTGCAGACTTATTTTCCATTGTCGTTGCGCGTCAGCGGCAATCAACCTCCTTTGATCGTTTGTCCCACATTTATTGAAATCGATTGCGTTGGCAACCAGGGTGCATCCCTTTCCCTGAATGCCCAGGTGTCCGATCCTGAGGGTGCTCCGCTTACTTTTTCATGGCAGGTAGGGAACGGCCCTGTTCAACAAAAGTTTGTCGCCGCCAACGGAGATACCAACGCGCCTCAAACAGTCTCATTCACCCAAACTTTTCCGCCCGGAATTCATCAGGTTCATTTCACCGTTTCGGACGGCGTTTTGTCGAGTTCCTGCGTTGTGACCGTGGCTGCCAATCCTGGCAATGCTCCGAATTCAGCCCCTGTGGCGAAATGCAAATCGGTCATTGTCCAAAGTTCATCTGATACTTCCGTCGCAAGTGTCGATCCCGGCCTTCTGAATGACGGTTCAACTGACCCGGATGGTGACCAACTCTCCTATTCACTACGACCTTCCGGACCCTTCGCAGTGGGAAGCAATGCTGTGGTTTTTGCCGCAACGGACTCGCGGGGAGCCAGCACTCTTTGTCAGACGTCCATCATGGTGGTGGACCAGACTCCTCCGGTATTGCGAACTCCTTCCGATTTGGTTTTTGGCACTGAACCACAAAAAGCCTTTGCCCTGCCTAAGAATATTGGCTGGGCTCAAGCTTCCGACAATTGGGGCATCTCAGCGTTGATTCGGATTGTTCCGCCAGTGTTATCCATTGGAACCAACACCATTCAATGGCAAGCCACGGATCTGGCAGGAAATATTGCCCAAGCTTCGCAAACAATAACAGTTATTGACGTCGAACCGCCTGTTCTCATCCCTCCATCCACAAAAATAATTAGAGCCGCTGCGGGCGAAAATATGGTTCGAGGCATCGCTTTGGGAAGCGCTTCCGCCTACGACAACGATCTGGTTGCCTGGATAACAAATTCCGCTCCACCTGAGTTTCTTTTGGGAACGA
>Ga0163151_10005460_pt1 | contig 16238 bp, 9 predicted proteins | sample OliLakLV19MP5IB2_FD_145596 | JGI IMG/M metagenome (GOLD analysis project Ga0163151, IMG submission 145596) | Freshwater microbial mat bacterial communities from Lake Vanda, McMurdo Dry Valleys, Antarctica - Oligotrophic Lake LV.19.MP5.IB-2 | ecosystem: Environmental > Aquatic > Freshwater > Lake...
CGTAGAAGTGCTTGTCCGCGCCGCCGACACGCACGACCACGTCGAGCCTGCCGCCAAGGTTGGGGAACAGGACGCTGGAGCCATCGTGGCGCGGGTACTGCCAGTTGCTGCTGTAGGAAGATCCCGGTGGCTGGCCAATCGACTTGATCCAGGCGCCCGCGGCGCCGTTGTGGTCGAGCATCGCCCAACGCGGCGCGTAGCCCGTGAAGACCACCCTGCCGTCCGACAGCAGGTGGCACCGCGGGTATTCCTCGAACCAGTCGACGTCGACGAGCGGCGGGTTCGGCGTGCCCGGGCCAGCCCACTGGTTGACGAGTTGGTTGGCCGGGTTCAGCGCGACATCCCTTTCGAGCCCGTGATCTGGCAACAGAGTCGTAGGTGGGAACCCAGCCTCGTAGTTGAGGCGCACCGCTTCGTAGTTGTTCCAGGTCGGGTTGTTGGCCGGGAGGTTGCTGCCATCGTCGTTGCTGCCACCGAGGAACAGCATGACCTCGCGCCCGTTGGGGTAGGCGGGCGTGATCGTGCGCGGCAGGCGATGGGTCATCGTCACGGTCGGATACCAGCGCTTGCTCACCAGGTCCAACCCTCGCGTCCAGAAGCCGACGAAGCCTGGATACGGGTTCACTGACGTGCCCTGGTAAGAGGCGACCGTCCTGCGCGAGTTGAAGACGTAGGTGACGATGGCGCCATGGAACAGCGGGTTCGCCGTGACGAAATCGAAATCGGTCCCACCGGCGACCACCAGGTCGGCGAACGCCGAATGCGCATGCCCGGCGCAGAACAGGTTCTGCGGAACCATGTTTGGGAATGCAGTCGGAACGAAGTCCCCTAACGGCAGCAGGAAGTTGCGGTAGCGGAACGCTTGGTTTCCGGACGTCAGCGGGTCCGTGACGGTCGGGATGTCCGCAGGATCGACGATCGCGTAGGCCTGGAACGACTTGAACGTCCCTGTCGGCAGCCCCGGTGCGAAAGGCGGGTTCGTCGCCAATACTGGCAAGACGTTCCAGACCAACACCATCCCGCGGTATCGGCCCTTGGTCACCAACGACATATGCACGGAGTTGAACTTGGTCGGCCAGCCAAACGTGACTCCCGTCATCGTCTGATAGAGAGTCATCCCAGCCGGTGGATTGAGCGCACCGGGGGTCTGGCTTTGCGGGTTCGGTTGCACCGTCGCCGCACCCCACGGTGCGTAGGGATGGCTCCACGTCGCGATGCCGGTGGACCCGTGCGCTTCATTGTGATCGAACGGAGCGGACCACACCTGTGCCGGCGTCGCCGCGGCGATTGCGCCAGCAGCCACTATTGCCAGCAGTCTCCTTCCTTCCTTCCTTCCTTCCTTCCTTCCTTACTGCAGTCACTCCGCGCATGTGCATGGGAATCTCCGAGGAAAAGGCGTCTCGCCGGAGTGACGCGCCGAAACGACGCGGCACCCGACAAGGTCAGGACAGTACTCGGATCGATCTGGTCCGACCAGGGGCTCATTTGGGGCTCATTGTTCCGGGTGCGCATCCTGGTGCGGCGCGAGCCGTTCGCCTACCGCGAGGATTGGCTGCCGCAGCAAGGCGAGGGCCAGGTGTTCGTCAGCGACGGCCGTCACGCGTGGACGCCGGTGCACGCGCTGACCGGACCGGCGCGCCCAGGAAAGCCGCTCGCCGCAGCTCGAACTCGAACTCGGCGAAGCCGTGGTGCGCGAGGCGAACGGCTAAGTTTCGCGTGGGGGCGCCGGGCATGGCACTCGGGCTTGCGGTGGGTTCGCCGGCGATCCGCGCGCGCGGCTGGCCATTCGTGTTCCCGGGCATCCAGGAAGCCGCGGCGGGTCTCACCGGCGGCGCGCGCTGGGCTCGCCGCGGGCGATCGGTTGCTCGCGATCGATGGCACGAGTTGTGAGGGAGCTGCCGCCTGGAAGTGGAACCGCGCGCTGTGGCTCGCGAAAGGCCAGCACGTGGAACTGATCGTGCGCAGTGAAGCCGGCGTGGAACGAAAGGTCAGGTTGCCCTGACGTGGTGGTCCAGATGCGCGGCGCGCTCCGCCTGGCGCGCCCTCAGTCCGGCACGCCGGATGCCGTCGCCGCTACCCGCCGCGCGGCTCGCAGCGCCACCACCGCGGCAGGCATCGCGTACTGTTCGCCGACCCAGCCTGCAACGAATCGCCCGCCGCGTACCTCGCCGCGCAGTTCCATCGCCCGCAGCGAACGCAACAACAGCCGCCACGGCACGGCGAACTTCTCGGCCAGCAGCAGCGTGTGGCTGACGATGCCAAAGCGTTGCAGCGCCGCGCGCACGCAGAGTTCGATCGCCGCTTCGCTGGCCCGCGTCCCGACTGCCGGCAGCGGCAGCAGGCTCCATCGACCGACCGCGTACAACGGGAACCGCCTTCGACTCGGCGGCACCGCGAGCTGCCGCATCGCGGCGAACGAATCGCAGGTGGCGAGGCCCATGCCGACCAACTCGTCGAGCCCGTCCTCGAGCTGGCTCGGCAAGAGCTTGCTCTCGGCCTGCAGGTCGGTCGGGAACACCGCGCCGCGCCGGCTCAGCACCTCGTGCAGCGTGCGCGCCGCGGCGCCGAGGTCTTCGGGTGTCGCACGATCGAGCGGCAGCTCGAGCCACAGTGGCAAGTCACCGCGTGGCACGATCGAGATCTGGCACTTGCCGAGCGGACCGCGCCACGGACCCCACAGCCGCAGCCAGACGAACTCGCCACCGAGCGTGCCCTGGTCGAGCCACTCGCGCTGGTAACCGCCGATGCGCGCGGGCAGCACGTCCTGTTCCCATTCGGCCGCCGCGAACTGCGTCCCCGCGAGCTGCTGCAGCGTTTCGTGCAGCCCCCGCGGTCCCGTGCGGCGCGTCGCTTCGGTCGCGCACTGCCACACCGGAACGAACTGTTCGTAGTCGAGCTGGCTGACCGGTTCGACCGCGGCGCGCAGCCGTTCGACCATCGCGCGGCGCACGCGCGCGAGCAGCCGCCGATGGCCGAACAACTCGCGACCCGCACAGTGCGCGCGCATCGCCGTGCCTTCGGCTTCGAGCGTGCGCAGCACCTCCGCGTCCTCGAACGCCAGTTCGTCGAGGAACACCGGGATCACCGCTTCGAGCCGGCCGCGCCACGCGGCGCGCGGTTCGCGGCTCGCTTCGGCCGCGTACCAGCGATCGCCGACCCGCTGTGCCCGCCCGTCGCCGGCCAACGTGTCGAGCCATGAACGCCACTCCGGAGCCACCTCGCGTTCCTCGACCCAGCCCATCCAGCCGAGCGCTTCGTGCAGTTCTTCCGCCGCGCGCGGTTCGGGCCAGCATTCACGTTGCACTTGCTGCACCGCCGCGGGATCGAGCTCGCTGTCGCCGTCCCTCGAACTGGAACTCCGTGCCCCGCGCTGCGCCGTGACCACCGCCTGCGTGCGCCGTTCTTCGAGCGGCGCGTCGTCGAGGAACGCGTACGGCATCGCGTGCAGGATGCTGTCGGCGAACGGCGACGGCCCGCTCGCGTCGACCTCGCGCAACCCGATCGTGCCGGCCCGCACGCGCGTCAGCAGGGCGAGGAAGCCGTCGACGTCCATTGCCTCGTGCAAGCTGTCGTGCACCGTCTGCGCGACGATCGGATGGTCGAACGGCACCTCGATCGGCCCCGGCGCCAGCGTCTCCGGACAGGCCTGCACCGCGGGGAACGCGGCCGCGAGCGCGTCGTCGGCGCGGAAGCGCAGCAACGGCGCGGGGACCTTCTTGCCCGATCGGAAGCGTTCGACGAGCAGCGAGCGCGCGACGTTCCAACGCCAGCGCGCCTGGAACATCGGTGCGGGCAGCATCGCCTGGATCAGCACCTCGGTCGCGCTGTCGGGGTGCAGGTAGGTCCACACGTCGGCGAGGGCGAAGCTGTGCATCGGGCCAAGGGAAATGAGCAGCGCCTCTTCGTTCGCCGCGGCCTGCAACTCGTAACCGAACCCGACGCAGAAGCGCTTGCGCAGCGCCAGGCCGAACGCGCGGTTGATGCGGCTGCCGAACGGGCTGTGCAGCACGAGCTGCTGGCCGCCCGTCTCGTCGAAGAAGCGTTCGAGTACGAGCTGGTCGCGCGTCGGCATCGCGCCGAGGGCCGCGGCGCCACTGCGCAGGTACTCGGCGATCTGTTCGGCGGCCGCCAGCGAGAGTCCGCATTCGCGCTGCAGCCACGCCACGTCCGTGCCGTGCGTGCGCACCGTCGACACCGCGACACTCAGCTCGTCGGAACGCGACGGTCCCTCGGCGACCCAGAACGGCAGGCTCGGCGGCACGCCGTGCGCGTCGGCGACACGCAGCTGACCGCTGCCGATGCGGCGGATCTGCCAGCTCGTCGTGCCGAGCTGGAACACGTCGCCGACCGTCGATTCGATCGCGAAGTCCTCGTGCACGGTGCCGACCGCCGTGTCGTCGTGGTCGAGCACCACCTGCCAGTCGGCGACGTCGGGGATCGCGCCGCCGCAGGTCACCGCCGTCAGCCGCGCGCGCCGCGTCGCCCGCACCGTGCGGTGGATCGAGTCCCGATGCAGCAGCGCCGCGCGGCCACCCGCATGCAGGGCGAGCACGGCGTCGAACGAGGTGCGCGGCAAGGTGCGGAACGGCCAGGCGCGCGTGACGAGTGCAAACAACTCGTCCTCGGGCAAGGTCGCGTCACAGCAGGTGGCGACGATCTGTTGCGCGAGGATGTCGAGCGGGTGCTCGGGCTGCGTCGTGTGGTCGAGCTGGCCGTGGGCGACGGCATGGAGCAGCGCCGCGCAGCAGACCAGTTCGTCGCGCGTCAGCGGGAACAGCCGCCCCTTCGGCAGCCGGTGCAGGCCGTGGCCGGCGCGGCCGACCCGCTGCAGGAACGCGGCGATCGACGGCGTCGGGCCGATCTGGACCACGAGGTCGACGTCGCCGATGTCGATGCCCAGCTCGAGCGAACTGGTGGCGACGAGCGCCTTCAAGGAACCGGCTTTGAGCCGCTGCTCGGCGTCGAGCCGGCGCGCCTTGGAGAGCGAGCCGTGATGGCTCGTGACGAGTTCCTTGCCCACGGCCTCGGCCAGGCGCGCGGCCACGCGTTCCGCCATCTTGCGCGTGTTGGCGAACACGAGCGTGGTGCGGTGCTCGGCGATCAGCGCGGCGATGCGCGCAAACACCTCGGTCCAGATCTCGCCGGTGCAGATCGTGTCGAGCGGCGCGCCGGGCACCTCGAGCGCGAGATCGAGTTCGCGGCGGTGGCCGATGTCGACGATCGTGCAGACGCGGCCGTCGCCGACCAGCAGGCCCGCCGTCGCTTCGATCGGCCGCTGCGTCGCCGACAGGCCGATGCGCTGCAGGGTGCCGCCGTGCTGTTGCACGAGGTGATCGAGCCGTTCGCAGGTCAGGGCGAAGTGGGAACCGCGCTTGCTCGCGGCGAGCGCGTGGATCTCGTCGACGATCAGCGTGCGCGCGGTGCCGAGCATGGCGCGGCCGCGCTGCGTGGTCAGCAGGATGTAGAGCGATTCGGGCGTGGTGACGAGGATGTGCGGCGGCGTGCGCGTCATCGCCGTGCGTTCGTGCGCCGGCGTGTCGCCGGAGCGCACCGAGACGCGCACCTCGGGCAGCGATGCGTCGAGCGCGCGCAGTTCGGCGAGCGGCTGCTGCAGGTTCTTCTGCACGTCATTGGCGAGCGCGCGCAGCGGCGAGACGTAGACGACCTGCAGCGTGTCGGGCAGCGCGTGGCCCTTCTGCAGCAGCGAATCGAGCGCGTGCAGGAACGCCGCGAGCGTCTTGCCCGAACCGGTCGGGGCCGCGATCAGCACGTGCTCACCGGCAGCGATGCGCGGCCAGCCCTGCTGTTGCGGCGGCGACGGTTCGCCAAAGGTGTCGCGGAACCAGCGGGCGATCGTTGGATGGAAGGCGTCGAGCACGGCGCGACTATAGCGACGCAGCCGATCGCGGCCGGGGCGACCGCCTCGAACGCGTTGGCCGCCGGATCTACGAGCGACCGACGCGGTGGAGGGCGCGAGCGAGTGTGGTGCGATACGCGGCAACCGCTGTCAGTGGCTCGGGCGAAGGCCCCGTGGTGGCCGTCGCGACAGCGCGCCGTGCGAACAGCAGGGCGCGCTGTTCTTCACCGATCCTGGGCGCATCGGGATCGACGATCGCAGAAGCCCGGCCATTGAGCGCTGCGGGACTCTCGACGATCCCGGTTGGGACCGAGAGCGACGCCTCGATTTGTTTCTCGTCCGGCCAAGGCTCGAGAGCGAGCATCCGAGCGATCCATGTGCGCCGTGCGCGGTTGGGTTCGACCTTGTGTGATTCGAGAAGCGCTTTGTTCGCACGCACGGTCAGGGATTCGAGTGCGGCACGCTTCACCAGCGGCTCCAGAGACTCGTCGCCGCGCAACTTGGTCGCAGCGACGGTCCAATCGCCGGCATGCGCGAGCGCCTCGGCCAATGCGCGCTCCGCGCGCGGACCAACGGCCTCGAGCGCTCAGCGCTCCGCATGGCGCACTCGGTAGGGAACGCTGTCCCACACGCGCGCGGTCTTGTCCATCGAGGCTGTGACGATGCGCGTCCCGTCCGGGCTGAAGCTGGCGTGCCACAGCCCTAACTCGTGTCCCTCGAGCTTCGCGAGCTGCACGCCGCTCGACGCGTCCCACACGCGCGCGGTCTTGTCCATCGAGGCCGTGACGATGCGCGTCCCGTCCGGGCTGAAGCTGGCGCTCGAAACTTCGCGCGTGTGTCCCTCGAGTTGTGCGAGCTGCGCGCAGCTCGATGTGTCCCACACACGCGCGGTCTTGTCCATCGAGGCCGTGACGATGCGCGTCCCGTCGGGGCTGAATCTGGCGCTCGAAACTTCGCGCGTGTGTCCCTCGAGTTGTGCGAGCTGCACGCCGCTCGAGGCGTCCCACACACGCGCGGTCTTGTCCATCGAGGCCGTGAGGATGCGCGTCCCGTCGGGGCTGAAGCTGGCGTCCTTGAGCCAGCCCGCGTGTCCCTCGAGCTTCGCGAGCTGCATGCCGCTCGAGGCGTCCCACACACGCGCGGTCTTGTCCATCGAGGCCGTGACGATGCGCGTCCCGTCGGGGCTGAAGATGGCGTTCCAGACAGATCCTGTGTGTCCTTCGAGCTTCATGAGCAGCCCGCCGCTCGACGCGTCCCACACCCGCGCGGCATGATCGTCCGACCCCGTGACGATGCGCGTCCCGTCAGAGCTGAAGCTGGCGGTCGTGAATCCGGCCATGTCTGCATCGAGCTTCGCGAGCTGCGCGCCGCTCGATGCGTCCCACACGCGCACGGTGTCGTTCGAAGCCGTGGTGATGCGCGTCCCGTCGGGGCTGAAACTGGCGTGCCAGAGCCAGCGCGCGTGTCCCTCGAGTTTCGCGGCCTGCGTGCCGCTCGATACTTCCCACACCCGCGCGGTCTTGTCCCATGAAGCCGTGACGATGCGCGTCCCGTCGGGACTGAAGGCGGCGTTCACGACAATGTCTGTGTGTCCCGCGAGCGTTGCGAGCTGCACGCCGCTCGATGCGTCCCAGACGCGCGCCGTGTTGTCCTCCGAAGTCGTGAGGATGCGCATCCCGTCGGGGCTGAAGCTGGCATTGAGGACTCCGCGCGTGTGTCCCTCGAGCCTCGCGAGCTGTGCGCCGCTCGATGCGTCCCAGACCTGCGCGGTCTTGTCCGCTGCAGCCGTGACGATGCGTGTCCCATCGGGGCTGAAGCTGGCGCTGACGACTTGGCCCGTGTGTCCCTCGAGCGTTGCGAGCTGCGCGCCGCTCGAGGCACTCCACACGCGCGCGGTGTAGTCGTTCGAACTCATGACGATGCGCATCCCGTCGGGGCTGAAGCTGGCGCTGACGACTTGGCCCGTGTGTCCCACGAGCGTTGCGAGCTGCGCGCCGCTCGAGGCACTCCACACGCGCGTGGTGTGGTCGTTCGAACTCATGACGATGCGCATCCCGTCGGGGCTGAAGCTGGCGCTGACGACTTGGCCCGTGTGTCCCTCGAGCTTCGCGAGCAGCGCGCCACTCGAAGCGTCCCACACGCGCGCGGTGTTGCCAGCCGAAACGGTGACGATGCGCGTCCCGTCGGGGCTGAAGCTGGCGCTGTCCCCCTCGAGCTTCGCGAGCTGCGCGCCGCTCGATGCGTCCCACACGCGCATGGTGTTGTCGTTCGAAGCCGTGGCGATGCGCGTCCCGTCGGGACTGAAGCCTGCGCTCCGCAGCCGGTCTGTGTGTCCTTCGAGTTTCGCGAGTTGCACGCCGCTCGACGCGTCCCACACCCGTGCGGTGCCGTCCTCCGAAGCCGTGACGATGCGCGTCCCGTCGGGGCTGAAGCAGGCGCTCCCAACCGAGCCAGTGTGTCCCTCCAGCTTGAAAAGACTCGTGTCGGAGGCCGCGTTCAAGTGCCCCCATTCCCAATTGCGAAGCGCCTCGGGCGCCGAGTCCAAGAGCCGCCGTAGACTCGCCGACTCCCCTGCGCGCCCCGCCGCCTCCGCTCCGGTGATCACCCCGACGTAGCCGTTCCAGCGTGCCGTGCGCGCCTGGTCATCGGCCTTGGCCTTGAAGACGAGGCTCGTCGCGAATCCGGCGATGAGCAGAACGACCGCAGCAGCCATCGATGCGGCGAGTGGCGTGTTGCGATGCACCCACTTCTTCGCCTCGGCCCACGCACCCGCCTCGTAAGCGCCCACGACACGGCGTTCGAGATAGGCGCGCAGGTCCTCGGCCAGCGCCAGCGTGTCCGCGTAGCGCTGCGACGCTTCGCGCGCCATCGCCTTCTCGACGATCGCCACCAGCTCCGCGGAAGTCCTTGGCGCAAGCTCGTACAGAGGCCTTGGCGGGCCGTCGAGCAGGCGAGTCAGGATCGTGATCTGCGAAGTCGATTCGCCGCGCGCCGTGTACGGCATCTCTCCCGCAATCAGCTGATAGAGCATCGCGCCCAGCGCGTACACGTCGGAGTGCACACCCAGCTTCTCGAGTTGTCCTCTCGCCTGCTCCGGCGGCATGAAGCTCGGCGTCCCGACGACATCGCCATCCATGGTCAACAGCGGCGAATCCGGCGTCTCTTCGCGGCGTTCGGTCCTTGCTCGGGTGGAGCTCGACGACGTCTGCGGCTTGATGCGCAGATCATGGCTGTCCTCACGCCCAAGCACGCGAGCCAGACCCCAATCCATGACATACACCTCGCCGAACTTGCCGACCATCACGTTGGCGGGTTTCAAATCGCGATGCACGACTTGCTTCGAGTGCGCGTAGCTCATCGCTTCGCACACCTTCAGCATCACCCCGAGCGCGCGCACCTGGCTCCAACCGTCTTCGCCGCTTCGGACCTTCTTGAAGACTGCGTGAAGGTCCTCGCCCACGACGAGCCGCATCGTGAAGTAGACGCTACCGTCGCTCGCGAGCCCGAGCTCGTGCACGGGAACGATGCCGGGGTGATCGAGTTGTCCGGTGACTTGCGCCTCTTCGAGGAAGCGACTGAGCATGCGAGGATCGACAGTCGAAGTTTCGCCGGCCGATGCCCCACCTTTGCCGAGCACGATTTTCATCGCGAGCGTGCGGCGCAACTCGTCGTCCCAGATCTTGATGATCGCGCCCATGCCGCCGCGCGCGATCTCGCCCAACAGTTTGTAGCGCGTACCACGCGGGCCCTGCGCGCGCAGCTTGTCCATGAGCTTGCCGGGTGAATCAGACTCTTGGCCAGTCGCCTGATCGAGCGAGAGTCTGGGTTCGATTTCCGACCCGATCTCTTCCTTCAGCTGCTTGGACAGCGGCACGGCACCCGGAGAGTGCGGGACGCGAGCGGCCAATTCGACGGCTGCCTCGAGCGTTCGAAGCTCTCCCGCAAGATCCGGATGCGCCTGGCAGAGCGCATCGAAGTCAGCCGTGTCACCCGCCGCACGCCGCGTCAGATACATCTCGAATAACTCGAGCGCACGCGAACGGCGCGAGCTGGGGGCGGGCATCCAGAGATGGTAGCTGACGAAACTGCCGAACGAGCACGCTCGGGCAAGGAAGCCCGTTGGCGTCGGAGTTCCGCCAACTGCTCACGCTGTCGTACTCGACGTACTCGTACGGCGCCTTGCCGGGGCTCGTTGCCAGGGAGTTCAGGTAGCTGATGAGCTCCTCGTTCTCGAACCGGCTCATCTCCCACTCGGAGTCGTCCGATTCCGGCTGCAGTCGTTCGTAGCGGATGCCGCCGACGAGAAGCCTGTGCAGCTCGGCCGCGATCGCTTCCGCGGTCTGATCGAGGAACCGCTGCGCATCGACGAACACGTCGCCCAACCGATCCGATCGTTTCAGGATCTCGAGCAACGTCGATCGCGTCAGCTCGGTGCGGTTCTGCAGGTAGCCGACACGTCGGGAACGGCGAAGTAGCGGAACGCAGGCTCCTCCTCGCGCACGGACTGGGCTCGCACCTCCGTTCCCCCGCGCTTCACTTCGATGCGCGCTGCGCCAACGACGATCTTCTGTCGCTCGATCTTCGGCATGCCCCGCACGGCGCGGGCTGCCGCAAGGATCAGATCTTCGGTGTCGAACTCGACGCGGTAGGTGGTCTTGCCCTTGATCCGCTTGCGCAACGGCGACGAGGTCGGCTCGCTGCGCGGCTGCCCATCGAACAAGTCGACGACCGCCTGCACCGCGGCGAGCTGGAGGCCTGGTTGCCGTCGAACTGGAGCTTCATGGTGCCGGCGGCGCGTCTGCCGTGGTGTAGGCCTGGTCCGGGCGGTTGGTGGATCCGGGGAACTTGAGGCGGAGCAGCCCTTCCGTCACCAGCGGTTTGAGGTAGACGTGGCGGATGCGGACCGGGTGGCGTCGTAGCAGCAGCCCGAGCCGTTCGGCGGAAAGGAACCGGCCCATGCACAGCTGGAGGATGGCTGCGCGGACTTGAGCGGTTGGTGCGCGGTGTCGCGAGGCGATGGGGCGGGCGAGCGCGGCCAGGTACTCGTCCAGGTGGTCGTCTGCCTCGGGAGTGGAAGGGGCCGAACGTATGGAGTCCCCCCCGTTGTGTAGGGAGTCGAGGGGGTCGGAACGTATGGAGTCCCCGCCGTTACGTATGGAGTCCCCCCCGTTGTGCAGGGAGTCGAGGGGGTCGGAACGTATGGAGTCCCCGCCGCTACGTATGGAGTCCCCCTGGCTATGCAGGGAGTCGGGCTTGCCACCTTCCCCTCGAGTTCCGGATGCCTTGGCATCGAACAGGGAAGCCTGATGGGCCCCGGCCATCTGTTCCTCGCCGACGAGCCGGTAGGTCGTCCATCGGCGGCGGTTGTCGGACTGGAGGAACCCCTGCTCCACGAGCCCCTGCAGCATGCGTCCGATCTCGACGGGGTGCTCGGTCGAGATCGACTGCAGGCGCCGGTTCGATACCGCCCCTTCTTCCCGCGCGATGGCCAGCGCCTGCACCTGCTTCGGCGTGAGCACGTCGATCCGCGGCCCGAACAAGACTTTCAGATGTTCGATCGTGTCTGGCTGGAGCAGGGTTACCAGCGGCATGGTCAGGTCGACGCGATCGGGCTGGTGCTGCGTGCGGATCAAGGGCGACCGCCAGTGCTGCGAACGCCATCCCGTGACGATCTTGTCGACACCCGAGCCGGCGCGTTCGCCCCTGCCGAGCATGGCGAACATTTTCTGCAGGGTCGGGTTGCGGCACTCACTCACGCCACCGCGCAGGTACTGCTCCAAGGACACCAGCAGCGTGCCAGGATTCGACAGCACGATGCGGTCGGGGTACCGCTCGACGACGATCCCGCCGCCAGCGGCGTAGTCCGCATGCACGATGGCATTGACGAACGCTTCCCGCAGTGCCTCGTGCGCCGCCGTTTCGTCCTTGCGCGTCACTCCTTCGAGGCGGAACGGGACGGGCAGCGCCACGGCGATCTTTGGCCACACCCGTCCGTAGAACTGGAACAAGTTCGACTCCCACATTCCGTCCGGGTAGATGCGGTCGCTCCATCGGGTCGTCGGATCGAGCTTCTCGCGGTAGTCGACGAAGTAGTTCGGCGCCACTGCCGGGTCGCGGATCGCCAGTTCCTTGCCGAACATCAGCAACGCAGCCAGCGTCGGGCCCTGCTTGCCGGTCGCGCGATCCTGCTGCCAGCCGCCGAGGCGCTCGAGGAACTCCACGTCCGGCAGGTTGACCCAGGGGTGATCGCCCCGCACGGCTTCGAGCACCCGGCGGTACTGCTTCAGGCTGCTCGGGTCCAGATCGCCGAGCGTGAAGTGCTCGACCATCCGGGAGTCGCGCGACTCCTCGCACGCGTCCGACAGCATGCGTCGAGCCTCGGCGTCGCTGCAGCGATAGTCGCCCTCGTGCTGGCGGCGGAACGTGCCGGTCAACGGATGCGGCCCGAGGAAGACGGGTCGTTGATGGCGACTCGCGCGCGGCACTCGAACGACCAGCAGCTGCGAACCATCGACTGGCATGGCGGTGATGTCGCTCGTGCTCAGCAGGTTGGCGCTGACCTTGTGGCGGTCGTGCAGGCCATCCCGCAGGTTCTTCTCGTACTTGCGGATCTGCTCGTCGCTCAACCCATCGAGGTGGATCTTGCCCGATTCGTCCTCGCTTGCACCGAGCACGACGGTGCCGCCCTCGGAGTTGGCCATGGCCGAGTAGGTCTCCCAGAAGCTGCCCGGCAGGCCGCCCTTCGCAGCCTTGAACTCCCAGTCGGTGCCCTCGCCGACCTTGGCTGCATCGAGGATCTGCTCGCGGGTCGTCATTGGGTCGGGACCGAGTGCGCATGCTTGGGCGGTGGACCGCCCCAACGCCGCAGCTCGTACGCCTCGGCTGCGCGTCGGCCGCCGAGTTCGGCGACGGTGGCTTCAAGTTGGCGAATGTGCTTGAGGCAGCCTTCGGCGAGCAGGCCGAAGTTGTCGGCGTTGCGAGGGGACACATCCTCGTGGATGGAAGCGAGCGAGCGGTACATCAGGATGAGCTGATCGAGGGCTTGTTCGAAGTCCTGGTGCTTGTTGCTCATGGCGAGACTCTGTCTTGCGCGACTCGGTGAAGATCACCGCCTTCGGCCGACGGCGATCCTCGTGGCCCGCGGAACAAGCTGCGCGACGCGGAGGCTACTGCGTGCCGCGACCGCCGCAAGCAAGCGGTTCCGTGAGTCGAGGCCGGCGAGAGTGCAGCCCGACACACGGACCCATGAGTTCAGCCGACAGTGGTCCGAGCTGTGGACTGCCGAGGACAGCCGGCAGATGTGGTGGGGCCGCGTCGACGATTGCGGTCAGCAGCCCGATCCGGTCCTGCTCGCGCCGGAACCGCGCTTCCGTCCATGGTCACGCGACCGCGGACCTGCTACACCGCGCCACCATGGACCTCGGCTTCGAGACGATCGGCAACGCCTGCATCATCGCGCACGATCGCGGCCCCGTTCTCGCCACCGACCCGTGGTTGCACGGCACCGCCTACTTCGGCGCCTGGCGGCTCAGCCACGAAGTGCCGGCCGCGCAACAGGAGAACGTCGGCAAGTGCCGCTACCTCTGGCTGTCGCACGGCCATCCCGACCACCTGAGCCTGCCCTCGCTCGAGCCGCTGCGCGACAAGACGATCCTGCTCGCCGACCACTACGGCGGCCGCATCGCGCGCGAACTGCGCGGCCTCGGTTTCAGGGTGCAGGTATTGAAGTGCGGCGAGTGGTTGCCGATCAGCGACCGGCTGCGCATCGCCGCGCTCGCGAACTACAACCAGGACGCGTCGCTCGTCATGGACCTCGACGGCCATCTGCTGATCGACGCGAACGACGCGGGCAACCGCGGCTCGGGACGGTTCCTCGCCCAGCAGCGGCCGCGGTTCAAGAAGCGCACGATCCTCGCGTGCCTGACCGGCTACGGCGATGCCGACATGATCCACTTCTTCGACGAGCAGGGCCGCCCGGTGCCGCCGAAGGCCGCGGCGAAGGAACCGTGCGGGCCCGGCATCGCGGCGATGCTCGACTTCTACGACCTCCAGTACTTCGCGCCGTCGAGTTCGATGCACCGCTACAACCGCACCGACAGCGTCTGGGCGGACGCGTATGCGACGCCGGTCGAAGCGCACGCCGACGGCTTCGATGGCGGGCCTCGCACGTGCCTGCCGCCGTTCGTGCAGTTCGACCTGCACACCGGCTGCTACGAGAAGATCGCACCGAAAGCGAACGACGGCCCGCCCGAGCCGCCGGAGAAGTACGGCGACGATTGGAGCACGCCGCTCGAACAGGGCGACGTGCAGTTGCTGCGCGACTACCTGCACCGCGTCGAGCACCTGAAGACCTGCATCGGCTACGTCAACTTCCGCGTCGGTGGCAAGGACCACGTGATCGACATCGCGCCGCAGCACAAGCGCGGCATCACGTTCGCGACGCCGCGCCAGTCACTCGTCTCGGCCGTGCAGTGGCACGCGTTCGACGACATCCTGATCGGCAACTTCTGCAGGACGACGCTGCACGGCGACTGGTGGGGCAAGCAGGGTGCCGAAGCGCTGTATCCGCACTTCACGCCGTTCCTGACCAAGTTCGGCGACAACGGTGGCGCCTACACGAGCAGCGAACTGCGCGCCTACTTCGCCGCGTACCTGGCGCGCGGCTACACCGAGTTCACCGCCGACAGCACCGAGCAGGAGATGAAGGCGGCGCTGCGGGCGTATCTGAGCTGAGGCGGCTGGGACCACCTGAGACCGGGCGTCCAAGTGCCCGCGCGAACTACGCAAAGGTGCGGGCTAGCACGATCCGGCCCGTGTCGATGGGGGAGATAGGCTCCGTGAACGGCGCTTCCGTCGCCTCGCCTGACATGATCTCCCAACCCGACCTGTCGCGTGTCGCGCGCACGCTGCGCCCGATCACCTTCCCGACCCGCTTCGCCGTCGAGCTGTGCGCCGATTGCAACCTGCACTGCTCGATGTGCCACCACCCGTCGATGGTCCGGCCCAAGGGCGTGATGCCGTTCCCGCTCTGGCAGAAGTGCGCCGACGAGGTCGCGGCCGTGGCGCCCGCGACGCAGGTGTGGTTCTCGTTCTGCGGCGAGCCGCTGCTGCAGCCCGAACTGCTGCTGCGCTGCCTCGACTACGGCCGCGAGGTCGGCCTGCAGGCGCTCTGCCTCAACACCAACGGCATGCTGTTGACGCCCGACCTCGCCGAACGGCTGCTCGATGCCGGGTTGTCGCAGTTCGTGATCGGGCTCGATGCGTTCTCGGCCGCGAGCTACGACAAGATCCGCTGCGGCGGCGACCGCGACGTCGTCTACCGCAACGTCGAGCACCTGCTCGCCCGCCGGCGCGCGCGCGCGACCGGGCCCGAGGTGATGGTGCAGTTCATCGCCATGCAGGAGAACGACGGCGAGCTCGAGCCGTTCCGCGCGCACTGGCTCGCGCACGGCGCCACCGTCAAGGCGCGGCACATGCTGAGCTGGGGCGGAAAGTTCGGCACACCGCTGTGCGTGCCCGACGAAGAGCGCATCGCCTGCCCATGGGCGGTGACGATGATGCACGTGTTCTGGGACGGCCGCGTGCCGCGCTGCCCTGGCGACACCGAGGGCGACGAGGGCGTCGGCAACGTGTGGCAGGAGTCCGTCACGGAACTGTGGAGCAAGCTCGGCCGCTACCGCGAACTGCACCTGCAGCACCGTTTTCAGGAACTGCCCGACCGCTGCCAGAAGTGCCGCGACTGGATGGTCGGCTCGGCCGAACGGATCCGGCCCGCGGGTGGGGGCGGGGCGTGACGACGCTGTACTTGTGTGGGGCCGGCAACGCGGAAGGCGTGCGGCTCGCGCAGCGGATCGCGGCGCAGAAGCCGCAGTGGCAGCGCCTCGTGCTGCTCGACGACGATGTGGGCAAGCACGGCAGTTCGTTGTTGGGCGTGCCGATCGTCGGCGCGATCGACGGACTCGCAGCGGCTCCGGCCGGCTCGGCCGCGGTCAACCTCGTGGCGCGCACCACGGCGGGGCGCGCGGCGGTGCATGCGCGCATCGCAGCGAGCGGTGTGCCGTTCGCGACGCTCGTGCATCCGGGTGTCGACGCGGCGGACTGCGAACTCGGCTCTGGCGTGCTCGTCTACGAACAGGCGATCCTGTCGCCGCTGACGCGTCTTGGTGACGGGGCGTGTGTGTTCATGCGCGCGCTGATCGGCCACGACGCCGTCGTCGGTGCGGGTTGCGTGGTCGCGGCGGGTGCGGTGCTCAACGCGCGCGTCGTGCTCGAGGAACGGGTCTACGTCGGCACCAACGCGTCGGTGTTGCCCGACCTGCGCATCGGGGCCGGGGCCACGATCGGCGCCAACACGCTCGTTGCGATGGACGTGCCGGCGCTG
>Ga0163151_10005466_pt1 | contig 16220 bp, 14 predicted proteins | sample OliLakLV19MP5IB2_FD_145596 | JGI IMG/M metagenome (GOLD analysis project Ga0163151, IMG submission 145596) | Freshwater microbial mat bacterial communities from Lake Vanda, McMurdo Dry Valleys, Antarctica - Oligotrophic Lake LV.19.MP5.IB-2 | ecosystem: Environmental > Aquatic > Freshwater >...
TTGTAATGCATTATAGTGATTAAATACCTCACTGGTTTTTGAATTTATTTTATTAACGTATGCGCTTTTATCATTTCGTAATTGTTCAATTAACGAGCTGTATTTTATTTCAATACTAGCAACGTTTGAGGTTAAACTTTCATATTCTCTACGTGCAATATTTAGATCTACCTGAAGTTTCTCGCGTTCTGCATTCTTTTCAACGGCCTCATCAATATTCTTTTCTTTATAGGTCTTTAACTTTTTATTAGCTTCCCTTATGGTTCTATCGTAATAGCCTATCTCTTCACGAATATTGTTTTGTTTATCTTCAATACTGTTTTTTAAAGCATCGTGTTCGGTGGCTAAGTTTTCAAGCTCTTCTTCTTTCTTTTTGGCTGCTTCACGAATGGCTTCATTTTGCGATTCGGCAAAGCGCAAACTGCTACCCAATTTATCGGCCATTTCCATTTGCGATCCTTTAAGCATATGAACCTGGTCGTACTTCTTATCAATGAACTCAATAAGTTGTTGTGTTTCTTTTTTCAAATACACTTCAATATCTGAGTATTTTTCATTGAACTGACGTAACTGACGCTCTACTTGCTCTAATTTGATACTGCTATTCTCAGTTGTAAGTGAGTTAGCAATAAAGTCTTTTATAAAACGCGAATCGATACTGCTTTTTGATGATAAAAATACGTTAGTGATCGATTTTGGAATGTTTTGATATTTCTCGTTACCCTTAAGTAAGTGGAATTTTGATAATTGCTTATCAGTTTCTGTTCCGTAAATGATATTTCTGTAACGCTCAAACGTATCAATTTGATTTGAGATATAGATCCCGCGTTTTTCAAAATTGGCGATGATCTCTTTTATCTTCATGGCCTCATCATTTTGAGTGAAGAAGAAATCAGGATCATAAGGTGCATCCACAAAACGGAATACAATTTTATTATGACGGTAAACGATCACAAAGAAGTTTTTATCCTCTGTTGCTATTTCATATACGATATAAGAATTCTCATAACGGAAATAATGTTCTTCAAACGGTTTTTGTGAAGGCGAAATACCTAAGCCGCGGCTATTAGCGCTATAAAAAAACAAAATGGCACGTTGCAATGAGGTTTTACCAAAGTTATTGGTTCCTACAAAGCACGTGTTACCGCTTAGTTCAATGTCGGTATACTTTACGTTTGAAATGTTGATCTCTACGATCCTGTTCAATATTCTACAATTTTGCGTCATAATCTTTTTATTTTCTATCTAGCTTAGTACTTCGTCATTCTTAATTCGCACTTCTTCGTTATTCTTTTTTTAATTATAAATCAGTCCTTGCGCGTCGTCCGATCCACCCGTTGTATCTTCGTAAATTGCAATTGAATTAATTACATCCAATAAATAGTTGTATGAATCCAACACTTTATACGATTCTGTTTTTTCATCTTCTAACTCTAAATATGAATCTCTGCTCATTAAGTCGCAGATCTCGCGAACCTTATTGTGAAGTGTTTCCGAACGGTATAATGGAATTTTTTGTAATTTTTGTTTTAAGCGAACGTTCGCATTACACTCTTCTGCAATTTCAGTTGGTCTAAAACGGCTTCCGATAGTAATTTTGTTATCCATACTTGCCAAAAGATCAATAATATCAATATAACGCTCAAAACGTTCTAACTTTTTCTCAAGTTCACTGTTGGGTTCGCTAAGTTTTGAGAAGTAGAAATAATTATTTCCGCGCTCGATATTATATCTGATAACATTAAAATAGGCTTGAAGTCTATCAAAGTTCTCTGGGCTATTAATAATGTCATACAAACGATTCATTCCGTCGCGGGAACCGTTGCTGGAAATAAAATTTCCACGCGCCATTATCGAAAATATATCGTGTGTTTGTTTTGGTAAATTAAAATCTTCTGCCAACATAATGTTTCTTTTTTATGGTTTTTTGTTTCTTGTTTTCTGCGGCTTACTGCTTCTGCCAAAGCGTACTTTTATGCTTCTTCTTTTACTTCCTTTTTCTCTTTTTCTTTCATCGGCAAGATCAATGTATATCCTAATCTCTTTTTCTTTTGCTCATTATCTTGGTAATCGTAATACTGTAACCGGTACTTGAAATCTAAAATAGTTTGGTACTCCATAGCAATTTCCACAAATAGCGATAAACGTTCTTCAAATGTTATGGTACCAATACTTTTCGGAAATTTATAATCCATTAAGTATTCAAATAGGTTCGTTTTGTTTTGAGCTAAAAAACGATCAACTAATTTTTGTGTATCTAGTTTTATTTGTTGCTCTAAACCTTTATCCTTAAAATTCCCCGCCATTTTATCAGCAAGGCCACGAACCATTAAGCGGGTTAGTTTGTATTTTTCGGCTACGCGCTTGCATAATACATGCCCATCATCTGTAAATAAAAAGTCAACGGCAATTTTTGTACGCGGAGTTTTATGCCCATTGTAGCGTAGTGTATTAACGCTCGAAACGATCTCGTTAAAATTGGTTTTAAAATGCAAAGCACCGTGATCTTTTATCTCTTTTAATTTTTGCGCTTTTTTGTAAACGTCTAATTGGAATTGGATCTTGTTGATGAAATCTGTAATATCTGTTTGGATCTCGATCAAGAAGTCTAAGTTCTCTATCAAACTTCCTTTGAGGGATTGAATAATTCCGTAAAGTTCTGTGTCGTTGGTTAAATTGAATAGTGAACGCGCTTCTTCAACAACTTCTCCTGTGCGTTTAATAAAATCAATAATGGTATCACGTTTCAATCGATAGTCCTCAAGCTTTTGTAATTTAATTCGGTAATTACTTTCGTTCTTGTAGGTATCATCCACATTCTTTTGCAATTTGATGATCTCGCGAGTGATGGTGGAGTTGATGCGCTTTAAATATTTTTTTATTGAACGTAGGAAACGCAATTCGCGAACTTCTTGGTAAAATTTAATATGGCGATGAAGTTCGTTTAGATAATCGTTAATAAAGCCGGGAGTTACTTCGCCTATCTCCATAAAATCTTCAAACATAGAAACAACAGCGTCGTTCAAACTTACAATATTCTCATATTCATAAATGAGATCAAGTGATTTTAATTTTTGATATTGATCAGACGAAAGATCTCCGCGTGATAAAAGTTCGTTAACGGTAATGTTTTCACGATTGGCAAATAGAAATTCAATTGCACTACGATTTTGATAGAGCTGGGAGATTATATCGTTAATGTTGACCTGTAAAGCCATTTCTTAATTTGGTTTTAGTGTATAGCACAAACAAGTGGAAACCCCACTTTTTTTGCTAATCTTATAAAAATAAGAAGGTTAGGGAGTTTGGAAGACACACGTTATCAACAAAAAACGGAGTAATTAACCGTTTGAAGAGCTCTGGGCTCTGAAAGCATTGATAATAAAGGGGTTTGCAGGATGTTACTTAGAGAAAGCCGCTCAAATTAATTATGAACAGCTGTTATACAGTTCTAACAGGGTGTTAATAAAGCTGTCCCACTCGTATTTTTTCTTTTCTTTTTTAACGTTTGATACCATTTCAACTTCACGTTTGTGTTCAAAGAAATCAACCAAAGCATTCGAAATCGCTATATGATCTAAAGGAAGAGTATAGCCGCACACATTATGAGGAACAATTTCAGCTAAACCACCCACGTTGGTAACTAACATTGGCTTATCATAATAATAGCCAACCATTGTAACACCGCTGTTTGTGGCATTGCGATAGGTTTGCGCCACCAAATTGCTTGCGCAAAAATAATAGCGTACCATATCGTTAGCAATGAATTTATCGTGCAAAATTACCTGATCTTCTAAATGATAACGTTTGATAAGGTCGAGGTAAGGTTGCTTGTCTTCGTAAAACTCGCCAGCAATAAGTAAAGTTATTTTTTGTTGTTTAACCAACGCGAAATTGAGAGATTCCATTAAAATATCCAAACCTTTGTAATGACGGATCAAGCCAAAAAATAAAACAATATTGGAGTTTGGATCTAAATTTAGTTTTAGCCTAGCATCCTGCATGCTAAGGGGTTCGCCATACGTAGCGTACATTGGGTGTGGGGAGTAAGCTTTTTTATCTGTTTTTGAAAACGTTGAGATATCGCTGAGTACTTTTTTGCTCATGGCAATAAATCCATGGCACGATTTCACAAAATAGTTGGTGAACATTTTATCGCCAATTCTTTTTTCGTGTGGAATGATATTATCTGTAAGTGCCAAAACTTTTGTGTGCTTTCTAACTCTTCTTCCAATAGTTCCTAAGCACGGACCAAAAAACGGAAGCCAATAGCGGAATAAAATAAAATCAGGCTTTTCATTTTTAATAAAGCGCGCAACTTTTAACCAATTAAATGGATTAACGGAATTAATTAATGTATGGATCTTAATTCCTTTAGGAGCACTTCCGCTTTGCTCGAATTGTGAAGATCCCGGAAATAAAAAGTTTGGATATTGTAAAGAATAAGAGATGATCTGAGCGTTATGTCCTGCTTTTTTGAGCTCCTCGCACAAATTCTCATTAAACTGTGCAGGCCCGCCTCGCAAAGGGTAGGCGGGGCCTATGATGAATATTTTTAGAGATTTATTCAATTTATTCCACAATGTCAAACTGAGTTGAGTCGAGTTGGTGATATTGTGTAAATATAAGAAATGTTGAGAGAAAGGAAACTTAGATCAACCGATCAAAATTTATTATAGCTTTTGTTAATATCGGTCAAAGAGAGTACTGGGCTCACGGTTTTAGATAGAAACTTGGCATTTAAGATAATATTTGCTCTTTAAGCTTGTTAAAACTCCTAAGCTAACTTGTTCTGTATTCTAATTGTTGTATGTTTACTATACTAATTTAAAAAACTTAATCATGAAGAAAAATTTACTTTACTTGTTTATTTTAATGAGTGCATCCTTTGCAAAGGCTCAGGTTGGCAATTCACTTAGCTTTGACGGCACTAACGATAACATCCGTCGCGGTGTTGTAAGTGTACAAAACACAGCCGTAACTTACGAAGCACGTATCAGGGCTGCTGCTGCATCTGCAGGAAACAAATACATTATGTATAATGGAACTAATGGTACTAATGGTTTTGGCCTTTATTTGCAAGCAAGCACAAATACAGTTGTTGTTAAAGTTGGTGCTTCTGTGTACACAAGTTCATATGTTGTTCCAACAGGTTCTTTAACCTTGTTAAGCATTGTATTTACCGGACCAAACGGATTGCAGGTTTACGCAAATGGTACAATAGTACATAACTTTTTCCCTCCACCGGCAACAGCACCAAGTGGTAGTTTTGCCATTGGGAGTGATGATGTGGGTGCAAACTTTTTTGGTGGTGAAATTGACGAAGTGCGTTACTGGAACAGAATTGTGTGCGCTTCTGAGATCTTACATCGTTCAACTTGCCAAGCAAATGGCAACGAACCAATGTTAGTGGCATGCTATAATTTTAATCAAGGAGTAGGTGCTGCAAATAATGCAACCGTAACAACATTAATGGATAGTTCACCTTCTAATTACACAGCAACTTTAACTGGTTTTGCTTTAACTGGAGTATCATCAAATTGGCTTACTATTGCCGGTGCATTTTCAAGCAATTGTACAATGGCTCCTGCTACCGTTACAATTGCTCCTGCAGGTGGAACTGTAACAACATGTTCGGGAAGTCCGATCAATTTAATTGGTTCGGGGGCTACAACATACACTTGGAATACCTCTCAAACCGGCGCAACCCTTGCTCTTACGCCAAGCGCTACGGTTCAATATTCGGTTTTAGCGCAATCAGGTTTTTGTTATGGAATGGGTTTAAAAACAGTTTCTGTAAATCCAAAACCAACAGTTGGTGTTAGTTCATCAACAGCCATGCTTTGTGTTGGTTCATCTGCAACTTTAACCTCAACCGGTGCAACTACTTATACATGGATGCCTACAGGTACGGGATCAAACATTGTTGTTTCTCCAACAACCACCTCAACCTATACAGTTATTGGAACGGATGTAAATACGTGTACAAACATTGCAGTAATAACACAGAGCACTATGATTTGTCCGGTAGGCATTATGCAATTAACCAATAACGTAGGCTTGAGTATTTATCCAAATCCAGCAAACGGAATATTCACAATTGCTATTACGAATTCATCACAAAACACAAAACTTGAAATTTATAACGCTATTGGGCAATTGGTTTTAAGCGAGGATGTAAAGGATCATTTGAAGATAAACATCGAACAAATACCAAACGGTGTTTACATTGTAAGATTGAAAGAAAACAATGCAGTTATTAAAACTACAAAATTGATTAAGGAATAACTTTGATCTTTATAAAAGTAGAACCGCTAGAGAAATCTAGCGGTTTTATTATTTCTTCCCGGCCACACATTCAATAAGATCATCTTGTTGAAGATACTTATTGGCAAGATCACGTAATTGATTAGCTGTGACGTTATTTATGGCGGCAAAATACTTGTCGTAGTAGTCGTAAGTTAAACCATATTGCCAAATACCTTTAAATTTATCGGCTAATGCAAAAGGTCCGTCAACACTTCGTAAAAACTGACCAAGAATATAATTTTTTACTGTGGTAAGTTCTTCCGGTTTCACCACATCATCGCGAAGTAATTTTACTTCTTTATAAATTTCATCTAAAGCTTTTTGTGTTACATCTGCGCCAACTTCGGTGCTGATGTAAAAATATCCTCCGTTAACTAGTGAAGCTAATCCCGATCCAATACCATAGGTATAGCCTTTGTCTTCACGAATATTTGCCATCAATCGCGAACCAAAATAACCACCCAAGATGGTATTCAATACCTGAAAGTGAAAATAATCGGAATGTGTTTTATTGAACATAACTCTTCCAACCCTTATAGCAGATTGAATGGCATCATCTTTTAAGAGTAAATGCTGCTTTTGTTTGGTTGTATCAACTTTCTCATTCATTATCACAAGCTTGTTCTCTACATTTCCCCAATCAGCAGTGCCAAATAATTTATCTAATTGCTTTGGTAATTCTTTAGGAACACAGCCGGAAACTATAATGGTGCAGTTCTTTGAATTGTAATGTGACTTAAAGAAATCTTTAATGATGTCAGTATTGATTCTTTCAAAATCACCATCTTTTACATCAGCGCCATAAGGGTGTTTTTCTCCAAATAATAATTCGCTAAATCTTCTACGCGCCAAAACACTTACTTTTTGTGAATTGATCAAATGCTTTTGTTTTTTATTATTGATGTAAATGTCAAACTCATCTTTTGGAAAAGTAGGGGAATGTAAAATGTCCTGAATTACTTCAATGGTTTCGTTGAAATACTTATTTAAGGTATAAAGGGTGATGCTGGCATAGTCTTGTCCTGTTTCTAATTCTAAAAATCCCCCGTAATAATCAATGCGTTCGGAAATTTGATTAGCAGTATATTTTGAGGATCCGGTTTCAATTAAATTATTGGTGCAAGATGCGATCAGTGGATGCGCTTGATAATACATTCCTGCTTTGAACATAAATTCAAGTTTTACCAATTCCTGCGAGCCCGAATTAATGGTATAAATGTTTATGCCATTACTCAATTGGCTTATTTCCGGTTGTGGAATATTTATATGTTCGATGGCATGAAATGCCGGTGCCGTTGTTCTGTTTAGCATAGGTTAAAAATAAATGGGTGCTATATAATTTATGCCCTTACCATAAAGCTGATAAAGCTTAATGGAGGTAAAGGTAATATCTATTTCCTCTTGTTTGATATTCCACAAAAATACTTTAAAACATTTGTATTGTTTTGGCAGGGGAGGGGTAATTACCGAGTAAACGTATCCTTTCGTATTGTCACCTGCCTCGCCGGTAGGCAGGTAGTCTTTTTTGATCCAATTTAGCGAGGACCGTTTAAAACAAAATGTACTACCATCCATATTGTCTATTTGCACTACAAGCCATGCTTCAAAAGGCACAGGAACTTTGCCCGTTTTAAAGATAAAATCAACTCGTATTGGATTTTTATTAGGTAAAAGATGATTATTAGTATCGTTCAGCATTTCATAAAACTCACCATTTCCTTTTACACGTTTATCTTTTAGCTCAAGCTCTAATTTATTTGTGATCTGATCCCTGCGTTTCAAAAGTTTAAAATTCCAATCCGGTTCGCTATCCAATTCGGTGTAATATGCATCGTAAAAAGGTTTTTCGCCTACCTTTGCTACTAGGTAATCAGCATTCATGTGTAATAATTCAGGGGCATCCATGGCATTTAATGCACCATCACTACGATAATTCATAAACCCATAAATAAATTCGCGACAACGATGTCCGCCGATAGTTATGGGAAGCGGATAGTTTTTTTGTTCTTGGAGCAATTTATCGTAAAAACGTGACGGAAAAGTATCGTAAATGTATAACTCGTGTTTTCTAAAATTTAATTTCATTGCAAAATTAACTAATAGGATTGTACAAAGTAAAATAGAAAAATAATGCAGTAGCGTATTGTTCATTTTATCAAGTAAGAATACAGTGTATAAAATTAAAGTAGCATAAAAAAATAGCGCCGTTCGATCCTCAGGATAATTGATCCCCATCAATTTTTTCATGAGGTAAATACCAAGCATTTCAAATATAAATAGAGATAAAAACCAAAAGTGCGGTTCGCTTAGCAATGTTTTTAATTTTGTTTTTGTTTTGATAGGCTGAGCAATTCCTGTTAAAACAAGAATAGAAGTAAACCCAACTAAAACACCTTGTAGAATTTGAGAATAGGAACCGGTAACCATGTAAATGAGGGTTACAAATGTTACTTGCCAATAGCTTTCGCCTGCGCCGTGGGTAAGTCCGTGTTCTTCTTTTAAATACGACGAAAAATTTACCCAGTATAAAATAAGTGTTGCATTGATGGCCAAATTCAAAAGATTGACTATGCTAAAGAATTTCGAATTCACTAATTGATAAAGAACAATAAGTCCAAGCATAATACAAAATACCGGCATCATAATTAGGCTTGCGGCCATGGCTAGTTGCATCCAAAAACATAGGAAAACAAAATGTTTAATTTTACTGTTTTTAAAATAATCCAGTAAGAATGAAACAGCCATTATAAAGGCGCCAAAAGAAATGCCATAACCCCGACTTACCGAAAAAAAAGTAAGCCAATTATACGAAACAACAAATCCAAAAAGTAAAAGCAGTTTCGCATGATCAGACCTTAAATGTTTGCAAATACGAAATAGCCCAAACAGCATAATGGTAAAAAAGATAAGGTTAGGAATTCGTAAGGCAAATTTTGAGGAACCCATAAGTACATAACACCAATGTGTAAACATGCTATTTAGGATATGATTATTAGTGTCCAAATGCGCATGAAACGGCATGTAATGCCCGTTTTGAATAAAATAATAAAAAGTTGCCGTTTCGTCGTGTGTAAAGGGTGTTGTTTTTGCTCTTATTACAACAATCACAAATGAAAGTATGGCAATTACAAAGAAGAGAAGATTGAAACGGCTATTTAAAAATTGGCGATCTAACATGCCTTACTCGAGCAAGTAATTTTTGTGTTTACCATATTTCTCGAGCGTGCGAATACCCGATGAACTAATGTGCTCATATTCTTTATCACAAAAAATGTTCACGATCTTTATATCAGACTTCAATTCCTGTATATAACGATATTGATTTTGTTCGTATTGAAAATCGGTAGAGTTGCGCAAGCCTCTAACTACAACTACGTCGTATCCTATAGAGTCAATAAAATCGGTAAGTAAGCCTGTGTATTCTTCTTGTTGATGATGCTGAATTTGTTTTGGTATTGGCCAAGTACGATCGGTTTTATCAGGATTTTTTCCAAACGCGATGATCACTTTATCAAAAATAAGTTCTGCTTTTTTTAAAACGTTATAATGGCCTTTATGAAATGGATTAAAGCTTCCTGCAAAAACAGCGATCATTGGCTTATGTTGTTTTACAAAAGCAATTAAGCTATCAAGTTTGCCATTTTTATTTAATGTATTTAAAACCTCAAGTCGTTTTGTTTTGTAAATTTTATAATCAACAAATTGATATTCCCTTAAAATTTGTTTTTCGTAAGTTATCAATTTGTCTAAGGGCTGCTCTAATATTTCAAGATCAGCAGTTATTAATGTTTGAGAAATAGTATCAGAAGCTTTATGCGTTTTTGTATCTATTATGTATTGCTTAATTTTGTTTTTTTGATCGGCGCTTAGTCCAGAAGTTTTTGAGTGATCCAAAAAAAGTTCTGCCGATTTTTCTTCGTTATCATTTAGTTTAGGATCATAAACCGCGTCGTGATATACAGCTGCTAAAAAAAGCTCATCGCTTATGGAGCCACTTTTTTGTAAGCTGCCAATTACTTGAAGTAAATGCTGAGTTGTGTGATAGTGTCGGTGTAGCTCTTTATAACGATCAAGAACTTCTGATGGAAATTTTAGATCGCTCAAACGTTTAGATATAGTAGTTATATCACTCATTTATTTTTTAAATAATATAAGGTTGAGCAGTTTGAATTTTGAAATATTCCATTAGCTACAGTTCTCAATTTATCTTTTGTAACCTTATTGTATTTTTCAATTTCATTATTTATTTCGTTGGCATCGCCCAAAAGTTCGCTAATAGCAAGGTTTGTGGCTTTGGTTAATACGTCCGTTTCGCTAAAGGTAATGCTAGATTCAACTTTGTTCTTACACTTTTGTAATTCATCATCACTAACCGATTCATTCTTTAATTTCTCAAGTTCTTCAACAATGGCAAGTTCGGCTACTTTTACATCAATACCATCATTTAATTTACCAGATACTACAAATAATCCCGGATCAAAATCTCCACTTACATAAGCGTTTATCTCGCTAAATAATTGTTTATCTTTTACAAGTGAGATATATAAACGTGATGAATTCCCTCTTGATAAAATATCCGAAAGAACATCTGTAGCATAATAATTATCGTCTAATCTGCTGCACATGTGATAGGTTTTGTAAATAGCATTTGCAGGAACATCTTTATGAACTGTTAATTCACGAGATTCTGTTTGTTTCTGTTCAAGTGGTAAATTGCGTTTTGTTGTGGGTTGTGCATCAATAGGCTCAAACCATTTTTCCGCTAATTCTTTCACGTGTTTTAATTCCACATCACCGGCAACAACCATAATGGCGTTTGCAGGATGATAGTGTTTTTTAAAAAATTCTTTCACATCACCCATTACCGCAGTTTCTATATGGCTTATCTCTTTTCCAATAGTTGCCCATTTGTAAGGATGGTTTTTAAATGCAAGGGGACGTAATAACAACCATACGTCGCCATAAGGTTGATTTAAGTAACGTTGTTTGAATTCTTCAATCACAACACTGCGTTGCACTTCTAAACTTTTGTCGGTAAAAGCCAAACTCAACATCCTATCGCTTTCTAGCCAAAAAGCTGTTTCTAAATTTTCGGAAGGAACTGTACAATAGTAATTGGTAATATCATTTGTGGTGAATGCGTTATTTTCTCCACCAACTAATTGTAGTGGTTCATCATAATTGGGAATGTTAATGCTCCCACCAAACATCAAGTGTTCAAATAAGTGTGCAAAGCCTGTTTTGCTTTCGTCTTCATCGCGAGCACCAACATCATATAAAATGTTAACGCAGGCCATAGGAGTGCTTTTATCTTGGTGAACAATAACTTTTAAACCATTCTTTAAAGTAAATCTGTCAAATTCGATCATTGTCCGTTTAGATATTGAAATATTTCATAAATTTAGGTTTAATTTTCCAATTAAGCCCGCTTGAAATTTTAAGCTAATGACCTTTGAAGATGAAATAATAAGCGTTGTAGGAACTCTAAAGTGTACTATCTATTTGCTTAAAGGGGATATTGTGAAAATTGTTCCTCACGAAAACATTGAAATGGATGTGAAGGATCTTGAGGAGATTCAAAAGATCAAATTTGAATTGTTTGGTAACCGAAAATACGCCGTGATGTTTGTTACCCCAGATATGGGCGTTATGACCAAAGAAGGCAGAGAATTTGCATCGGGACCGCTTGTGAACAGAAACGCTGTAGCAAAAGCAGTGGTTATAAAAAATCTCGGGATGCGAATGATGTCATCTTTTTTTATAAAATTCAACAAACCGGTTGTTGAGCATCGTTTGTTTGAAAATGAGGAGGAAGCAATTCAATGGCTTAGAAGCCGATTAAACGCTACATCTTAATTGATTTCAACCTTTCTAGTGTTTCATTAAATTCTTTCATTATTTCCTCTACAATTTGACCGGCAGGTTTAATTTCTTTTATGCTTGCGCTTACCTGACCAATTTCCAATTCGCCTTCATCCATATCGCCTTCAAACATTCCTTTTTTTGCCCTTGCACGCCCTAATAATTTTTCTATTTCTTCTTTTGAAGCGCCTCTTTTTTCGGCATCATCTACTTCTCTAAAGAATTTATTTTTTATTAATCGCACAGGCGTAAGTTGTTTTAATGTGAGTTGTGTATCGCCTTCATTGGTATGTATAACTGCATTTTTAAAATTGATGTGAGCACTACTTTCAGGTGTTGCAACAAACCTGCTGCCAACCTGCACGGCATCTGCTCCAAGTGCAAAGGCCGCTGCCATTTGGCTTCCAGTTCCTATTCCTCCGGCAGCAATTAAGGGTAATGTAATTGCTTTTCGTATCTGCGGAATCAATACGAGGGTTGTGGTTTCTTCACGTCCGTTATGTCCGCCTGCTTCAAAACCTTCGGCTACAATGGCATCTACTCCGGCTTCTTGGCATTTTAAGGCAAACTTTACTGCACTCACCACGTGTACTACGGTAATGCCGCGGTCTTTGAGATGTTTGGTCCAGGTTTTTGGGTTTCCGGCGCTTGTAAAAACGATTTTAACACCTTCCTCAATTATGATCTTGATATGCTCCTCAATGTTTGGGTACAAAAGCGGCACATTTACTCCAAAGGGCTTATCAGTTGCGGCCTTACATTTTTTAATATGTTCTCGTAATATCTCGGGGTACATTGAGCCCGATCCTATCAAACCTAACCCCCCTGCGTTACTTACGGCACTCGCCAATTCCCATCCGCTACACCATATCATTCCGGCTTGCACTATTGGGTATTTTATATTGAATAATTTGGTGATGGGATTAGCCATAAAATGAAATGAATTTATTTAACAAATTTGCCTAAAAATATCAAAAAACCTCTGTTTTTCCACTAAATTTCTATATATTTGGGTTTGAATTATTTTGACCTCATGAAAAAGGGACTTTTTGCCATATTTTTTGTACTTTCTTTAGGCCTCAACGCTCAGTGGTTATGGGAATATGGTGGATCTATTGGAGCAACCAATTATTTAGGTGATATAGGTGGCAAAGAGAGAAGTCGCAGGGATTTTGTATCCGACATGAAGCTTTCAAAAACGCGTTGGAATGCAGGAATATTTACCCGGTACAAATGGCGTCAAAATATATCTTTCAAGTTTGCATTTGATTATTTAAGAGTAGAGGGTGATGATAAACTGTCAAGCAATGTCGGTCGTCATTTTCGTAATTTTAACTTCAAGAACGATATTTTTGCACTTACGTCAACTGCACAATATTTTTTCTTTACCGATCCTGATCTAGGAAATACTTACCGTTACAAAAATAGTTTCAGAGCTTATATATTTGGAGGTATTGGCGGTTTTTACACCAATCCAAAATCGCGTTACCAAGGAGAGTGGGTTAAAATGAGTGATTATTTTGTGGAAGGTTACGAATACAAAAAGATCGTATTTGGTTTACCTGTAGGTGTTGGTTTTTATTTTACATTCAACAAACGTAATCGTTGGGGCTTTGAGTTCAACTATATGAAAACCTTTACTGATTATTTGGATGATATTAGTGGGAATTACCCAAATCCAATGCCATCTGATCCTTATACATCAGGATTGACTTTAAGAACTACTGAATTATCTGCAGAAGAGAAGAATGCCAACATTGGCGCATTAAAGTCGCATGGTGCAGGTCAAAAGCGTGGAGATCCTACCAATAAGGATGCGATTGTTTATGCAACTTTTAGTTATAGCAAAGTTATCCGTGGTAAGAGTAGTTTCTACCGATCTAAGAACAACAAGTTCTTCGGAAAAAATAGAAGAAAAGTTCGTAAGATCAGGGCTAAATTCTAAAAGGTAATTTCTATCTTTGCTTCCGTTATGAATTTCAGGTCACTTTACATTTTTACTATTGTTGTTGCATTAAGCTCTTGTGGTTCGGATGAACATAATGGTATTGATTCAAATGATGTAACAAACAACGCGTCTGCTGATGGAAAGATAAAGGGAAATGTTCCTGAAATAAAATTTGAAGAGGAAGTATTCGATTTTGGAAAGATAACACAAGGTGAAGTAGTGAGCCATGATTTTAAGTTCAAGAATATTGGTAATCAACATTTGATTATTTCGGGTGCAAGTGGAAGTTGTGGTTGCACAGTGCCTAAGTGGCCAAAAGAACCGATCTTACCCGGCAAGGAAGGAAAATTGAACGTCGTATTTTCGAGTGAAGGAAAAAAAGGAATAATGGAAAAAACGGTTACCATTGTTACTAATTGCGAACCATCAACGCGCATTATTCGCATTAAAGCGGAAGTGATTGTAATGGAAAGCATAAAAGAACCGGGATTTTAATAAGTAAACAGTAAGCAGCTGCAGTGTGCAGTTGTAAAAAGAAACAACAAACCAAAAACAATCAAACATGTTACAACAACTAGTGATCTTAATGGCAGGAGGAGCTCAAGGAGGCCAGAGCGGAATTATGCAGTTTTTACCTTTAATTGCCATTGTAGTGGTATTCTATTTTTTTATGATCAGGCCACAAATGAAAAAAGCAAAGGATCAAAAAAAGTATATAGAGGCTTTGAAAAAAGGCGATAAAATTTTAACTATAGGCGGTATTTATGGAAAAATAAATGAAGTACGTGAAGACGGATCGATGGTAATGGAAGTAGAGGACGGTACAAAAATGCGTATCTCAAAAAACGCAGTTTCCATGGATGCAAGTAATACATTAAACCAAAATCCATAAAACGAGTGAACGCAAGCCAAAATATGAAACAAAAAAAGCCGAGTAAATTATCGGCTTTTTTTATTTGTTTGTTGGTAGCAACATTACTTTGGCTTTTACACTCATTAAATACAGTGTATACAAAACAATTTTCTATCCCAATTGAATTTAAGAACTATCCGCAAAACAAACTGATGATCGAGATCCCAAAAGACATCAAAGTTTCGGTGAAGGCAAGTGGACTTAAATTATTTATGATAGGATTAACCGAACCATTCCCTGTTCTTAGAGTTGATCTTAACGATGTAAAGAGCGATGCGAGTAGAAGCAAATTTTATTTATCGTCGAATATGGGCGAGATAAAAAAAATGTTTCAATTCAAAGCAGATATTAGAAGGGTACAACCGGATACTATTTCGTTTATCAATAATGAGGGAACACAAAAGCAGGTTCCTGTAAAAGTACCACTCCATATAAATTACGCTAAAGGTTATACGGTCAAACTTATTAAAGTAGATCCTGCATGGGTTGTAATTACAGGCGAGGCAGCAGATCTGGAAGGTGTTGACACGGTTTATACATCGCCTTTATCATTAAACGATCAAAGATCGGACCAAATTAAAACAATGAGTTTAATTAATCCAAACAATAAGATCTCCTTAAACGTAACGGTTGTCAACTTATCTATTAATGTCGGAAAATTAGTAGAGAAAGAAATAAGTGTTCCCATTAAATTTGAAAATGTGGATGAGCATTTTAAATATTCGCTTTTTCCTTCAAAGGTGAAAGTAAAATATTCGGGTGTGTTTGGCGAAGCTGGTGCCGATACTTCTTTGCTCAAAGTTTTTGTGGATCTTTCTCAACGAAAAAATAATAAATTAAATGTGAATGTGAAATTGCTTTCAGAGCAAATCACTGTTTTGAGCTTTGAACCAAAGGAAGTTGAATTTTTAATGATAAAGAAATAATGGTAGTTGGACTAACAGGCGGAATTGGAACCGGAAAATCAACTGTTGCAAAACTGTTTGAACTATTGGGTGTCAAAATATTCAATAGCGATGAAAGTGCAAAGGAGCAGTATTTCGTTCCTGCTATCAAACAACAAGTTATTGATCTTTTAGGGAACGAATGTTACCTGACAGCAAACAAGGAAGGTAACAATGAAAAAACACTTAACAGGAAACATATTTCAAATAAGATATTTTCTGACACCACACTTCTAAAAAAATT
>Ga0163151_10005468_pt1 | contig 16217 bp, 12 predicted proteins | sample OliLakLV19MP5IB2_FD_145596 | JGI IMG/M metagenome (GOLD analysis project Ga0163151, IMG submission 145596) | Freshwater microbial mat bacterial communities from Lake Vanda, McMurdo Dry Valleys, Antarctica - Oligotrophic Lake LV.19.MP5.IB-2 | ecosystem: Environmental > Aquatic > Freshwater >...
GGTTCGCCGCGCTCGTGAAGCTGCCCGGCGTCTGTTACCTCGCCCTGTGCTACGGCTGGTGCTGGTTGGCCGCGCTGACCGCAGAAAAAACTGCGCCGGTCCCGGCCGGCCCCCGCGCGGATGAGGTCGATTTCTGGCGCGGCCTGCTGCCGGCCGCCGCAGCCGCCGGGGTATTATGGCTCCTGTTCCGGCTGTCCGCCTTTCAGGACGATGAACTCGGCGCGGTAGCCGTGGGCCGGCTCAGGTTTGCCGCGGTGGCGATTGGCGCGCTGCCGTTGCTGGTGCTCTGGCCCGGGTGCAACTCCGCTTGGCGGTTCCTGCGCGCCCGGTCAACTGAACTGGCCCTGCTGGGTGGCGGAGCCCTCGCGACGCTCCCGGTCGGCTATCTGCTGCTGCGTTCTGTCCTGCCGGAACCCGTCGCGTTGGATTACATCGCGCGCACCCTGCATCTGCTGGCCGACCCGGCCGCGATGATGAAGATCGCCGCCGCCAACCAGAATGTCGGCGGAGTATTCCTGACCTTTGTCCGGCAGGACGCCTTTCTTTTCCTCGCCACCCCGGCGCTGGTCGCGGGTCTGGCCTGCATGTCCCCGGTGCCCCCGCGGCTCAAGGCTTTCCTCGTCCTCCTGCTCGCCGGCGGCGTGGGCTTGACGCTGTTGATGAGCAAGCGGCACTTCCTCGCCCAATACAGTCTCTTCGCGCAGGTCCCTTTCCTGCTGATCTGGGCGCTCGGTCTGCATCAGCTGGCGGGGTGGGCGGAGCAATCCTGGAGCCTCTGGCGCCGCCGGCTGGCGCTGGGGGTGGCCATCGGCGCGGTTGCAGCCTTTGTGGTGACCGCGCACCGGCGGACGCAGTATAAATACGAGAGCTACCAGGATGACGCCATGCTGCCCCTGAACGCTTTCTCGCTGACCTTCCTGTTTGACCACGACGCCCACACGGCCACCTATCTGCGGATCATGCGCGAGCACTACGGCGACCGAGAGCAGTTCGCCCGGACCCTTGAACAATACCTCGCCGATCCGAAAAACCGGTATTGATGACTCGTTAAATATCACCATCCGATTTGCGTATGAGACCAGATTCCAAGTCTGACTCCAGCCCTGCCTTGCTGATCGCCTGCCTGCTCATCCTCGCAACCTACGGGTTGATGATCGACCTAAAGGGCATCACCACCGACGAGGGGATGCGGCTGGCCATCATCAACGGGGGACAGGCCTTCACCCCGGACGGACCGTCCCATGACGCCAGCTGGGCCAAGGTGCTGGCGACCAATTCCCACTGTGCCTACCAGCCGCTCTATTTCCTCATTCAAAATACGCTCATGCGCCTCGCACAGACGCAGGACGTGGTGTTTTTCCGGCTCGTCAATGTCTTCTTCCTCTGGGTCTGTCTCCGGGGCCTGCTCGCGCTGTCAACGACGTGGTCTCTGCTCCCCCGCCTTTTCCTGCTCGGTTTGTTTTCGTTCAATGCCTATCTGTTCATGCACGTCCTGCAGGTCCGCGAATACATCGCCGGCACCGCCTGCTACATCTGGTCCACCTGGGTCGTGCTGCGCCTGGACCGGCGCGTGCTCGAACACCCCTGGGCCGACCGCCTGTGGTTCGCCGGCTACGGCGTGCTCCTGATCGCGGGATTCTATTTGCAGTCCTGGGTGGTCCTCCCGGCCATTGGGCAGGGCCTCTTCCTGCTCGTGCGCGGGCGGGCCGGCCGCTGGCGGTTTTACGCTCATCTGGCGTTCAGCTATGCGATTGTGCTGGCCGCTACCATCCCCTACCTGATGACGCACAACCAGAAAGTGGATGTCGGCCGGTGGGGCACGGAGACTTCGGCACTGGCCCCCCAACTCTCGACCGGCTTTCATCTGGTGCTTGCCGGGCACCAGCCGGGACAGTTTCCCTTCACCGACTTCCTCTTCTGGCTCTGGCTCGTCCTCGTTATCGGTGCCGCCGTCTCGCTTTTCCGCGCGAAAAACATCCCCGGGCTGAGCGATGCCAACGCGGAAATCAAAAGGTCGGGCTTCCTCATGCTGCTGTGCATCGGGGTCTCGCTCGCGTTTCAGATCGGCTATTTCTACGCGCGGGAAAACCTCTCGGTCTGGCCGCGCTATTTCATCATCCACTATTTCTTCATGACCTGGCTGGTCGCACTGGCCTTTCGCTTCCTCGATGAATGGCGCCGCCACGCCACGCCGGTCTGGACCCGCCGCAGCCTGAACCTCGCCGTCGGCGCCCTCGCGGCCGTCCTGGCGGCTTCCGCTATTTTCCAAACCCACAGCTACTACCGGGATCCCTATCTCGACACCAGTTTCACCCGTGCCTCCAACTGGCGCGTCTGGACGGCGGCATTGTCCCGGATCCTCCAGCCGGACGATGTGGTGATTTCCCACGATTACGTCGCCCGCTCGACCCTGACTTTCACCCGGCCCATGGCCCAGCGGGTTCTCCTTCTGGACGAGGTGGAGACCGCCGACCTCCACGCGGCGGAGCGCCTAGTTTACATAGAATTGACCGAATCACCGTTCGAAAGGGCAGAGCTTGTCGCCCGCATGTCCGCCCTAGGCTTCCCAGTCATGCAGGAGGTCTGGATACCTTCCGCCGACGGAACCGGATTCGTGCCCGAGTGGCCGTTTCTGGTTTTTAAGCGATAAGGGTATCGGCTTGGCCGGATGGCCGGCCCGGGAACTCGCCGCCCGTCGTGTCCTGCTCTTCCCGATGAAGACCGGGTGGACGGCAAAATATAAATTCTCCTCGACCCAAAAGCAAAAAGACGGCTGCCTTCGTGCTTCGATTTACCCACCATGAAAGCCGCCAGCGCCCTGCCTCTCGAGCAGCATAACATCGAGATTCAGCGCAACCGGGATGCTGGGGAGCGCAAACCCATGCTGCGGGAAATTTACCACGCCCTTTACCGCCAGATTGTGTCCCGGATCGATCCGTCGATTCCGGGGGCGGTGGTCGGACTCGGCTCCAGCATAGGGCGCCTCGAGGAGGTAATCACCCAGTGCGTCACCACCGACCTTTTCCCCAACCCCTGGCTGGACCGCAATGAAAACTGCGCCCAGCTGAGCTTTGCCGACGGTTCCGTTTCCCATCTGATTCTGTTCGAACCCGCCGCCCAAGGCTCGGCCACTAGGCCCTTCTGGTGGGGCGAGGGCCATGACCGCCTCCACGGTTGGCGGCGGCGCGAGCAGCGCTCGCTCACTGCTTTCGATTATTTCGCTTCCGGCGGATTTTCCGGGCCGCAATTGGGCGGCCGGTTCCTGCTCGGCCTGATGCGCAGCCTGGATTTCCTGGCGGCGCTCTTTCCCCAGGCTTTCGCCTCCCGGCGACTCGTTGTCCTGGAAAAGGGAAAATCCTAACATGCCTGCCGTCTCCGCACCCACCCGGCAGCACCTGGAGAAAATCCGGGCCTTCTACAATGCGGCCCCCGCCGCGGTCAGCGAGGACGGCCGCTATTACCGCATGTGGCTGGCGCATTATTACAATCTGCTCATCCCGCCCGGCGCCTCCGTGCTGGAGATCGGCTGCGGGTCCGGCGAACTGCTCGCGCTGCTGCGCGCCGGTCGCAAGGTGGGCGTTGACTTGGCCGACTCCCAGATTGCCGCCGCCCGCCGCCGGGTGCCGGAGGGGGAATTCCACGTGGCGGCTGGCGAGGATCTCGCCCTGTCCGAAAAATTCGACTGCATCATCATTTCCGACACGCTCAATCTCGCCGCCGATGTGCAGCTGCTGCTGGAAAAATTACACGGGGTCACCCATGCCGATACCCGGCTGATCTTCAATTACTATTCGGCCCTCTGGCGGCCCCTGTTTGTCTTCGCGGGACTCACCGGCCTCCGGGCGCCGCAGCCACAATACAGCTGGCTGAGCCCGGCCGATATCCGTAACCTGCTCCAGCTCGCCGACTGGAGTCCCCTGCTCATCCAGCCCCGCCTGTTGTTCCCAGTCCGCTGCCTCGGCCTGGAACGCCCCCTCAACCGCTGGCTCGCCCCGGTCCTCAACTGGTTTTGTCTCACGGCTTTTTGCGTGGCCCGGCCCGCGCGAACACGCGCCACGCCGGCGCGCACCGTGTCGGTCATCATTCCCGCCCGCAACGAGGCCGGCAATATCGAGGCCGCCGTCCGCCGCACCCCCGACATGGGCGCGGGCACCGAACTGATCTTCGTTGAGGGCCACTCCCGCGACGACACTTGGGCCCAGATCCAGCGCGTGCAGCGCGAATTCCCGGACCGGAAGATCAAGATCATGCAGCAGACCGGCAAGGGCAAGGGCGACGCCGTGCGGATGGGCTTCGCCGCCGCCACCGGCGACATCCTCATGATCCTCGACGCCGACCTCACGATGCCACCGGAGGAACTGCCCAAGTTCTACGAGGTGCTCGCCACCGGCCGCGCCGAGTTCGCCAACGGCGTGCGCCTAGTCTACCCGATGGACGAAGAGGCGATGCAGTTCCTCAATCTCTGCGCGAACAAGACCTTCGGCATCATCTTCACCTGGCTGCTCGGCCAGCCGGTCAAGGACACCCTCTGCGGCACCAAGGTCCTCAGCCGCGCCCACTACGAACGCATCGCCGCCAACCGCGCCTACTTCGGCGACTTCGACCCGTTCGGCGATTTCGACCTGCTCTTTGGCGCCGCCAAGTTGAACCTCAAGATCGCCGACGTGCCCATCCGCTACAAGGAGCGCACCTACGGCACGACCAACATCCAGCGCTGGAGCCACGGCTGGCTGCTGCTGCGCATGGTGCTCTTCGCCGCGCGCAAGCTGAAGTTCGTCTGATCCCCGCCGTGCCGCTCCAGTCCTACATCGACCAGCCGGCCGACTGGAACAACCCGTCGCGCTGCGTCATCATCCGCGGCTGGTGCTTCGCCGACGACGGGCGGCCGGTCACGGGCATCCGCCTCCGCACGAAGGATCGCACACTGCACGGCATCGTCGGGCTGCCCCGGCCCGACGTGCAGGCCGCCCTGCCCGCCGCGCCCGGCGATCAAACCGGCTTCGAGATCCGCGGCACGCTGCCGTCCGGTCACCAGCGCCTGCTTATCGAAGCCCGGCTGGCGGATGGCACCTGGGCGCCGGTCCTCGATCGCACCGTGAAGATCAAGCGCTTGCTTCTGCCGCTCTGGCTCGGCGGCGGCGACTGGACGGAGCTGATGTTCTTCCAGATGCCGGCGCACATGGCCCACCCGCCGCGGCCGGTGCAGCCCGAATCCTTTCCCCCGTCTCGCCCCGGCGTGGCCCGGCCGAAAATCTCCATCGTCACACCCTCCTACCAGCAGGCCCGCTACCTGGAGGAAACCATGCGCAGCGTGCTCGAGCAGAATGTCACGGTTGAATACGTCGTGCAGGACGGCGGTTCGACCGACGGCAGCGCCGAGCTGATCGAACAAATCGCCAAGGATCGGGTTTCTTCCTCCCGCCTCCCGCCTCCCGCCTCACGCCTGCTGGCTTGGTCCAGCGCCCGCGACGCCGGCCAGGCCGACGCCATCGCCTGCGGCTTCGCGCAGACCACCGGTGGACCCGACGACGTGATGGCGTGGATCAATTCCGACGACTACTATCAGCCCGGCGCGCTGGCTTTTGTGGCGGACTACTTCGCAGCGCATCCCGAGGTCGATGTCCTCTACGGCCACCGCATCGTGGTCGACGAGGAGTCGCGCGAGATCGCCCGCTGGTTCCTGCCCGCGCATGATGCCGAGGTGCTGCGGCTGAATGATTTCGTGCCACAGGAGACTCTGTTCTGGCGCCGGCGCGTTTGGGACCGGGCCGGCGGCCTCGACACCTCGTTCCAGTTCGCCATCGACTGGGACCTGCTCCTCCGCTTCCAAGCCGCGGGGGCTCGCATCGTGCGGGTGCCCTGGTTTCTCGCCTGCTTCCGCGCCCATGCCGCGCAGAAGACCGCCGCCTTCATGCACCGCACCGGCCAGGGCGAGATCACCCGGCTCCGCGAGCGCACCCATGGCCGCAAGTTCCCTGCTCACGAGATCGAGAGCCATCCGCTGCTCATGCGCTACCTTCGCCGCAGCGCCTTCCTCGAGTTTGCTTGGAGCCTCGGCCTGAGGGCGCCGTGAGAATGGCCATAGGTGGAAGGCGCCTCCGCTCAATCAGCCTGGATTCACACCCAGCAATCCAGCGTAATGCTCGCGCACGGTTTTTTTCTTTAGCTACTTCCGTTATTTCACCCCATCGCCCCGACTGTTCCCATCAACTCATGCCGCCATCTTACGTGAAGTTCCATGAAATGGGTGAAGGCTAGCCCGCTGCTTCATCCGTGTAGCCAAATAACCCTGCCCGCCGGCCTCGACCTGAGCCCGGCGGACGTCAGGACTTTGGCGAGTAGATAGTGGCGTACTTCGTCGGCGGCGAACGCCAGTTCTGCCAGCTGTCGCTCCACTGAATGGCGCCACCCTTGTAGTCGACGTCTCCGGCGACGCCGCCGCGGAACGCACCGCGGACCCGGACAATGGCCTTTCCGCCCTTTGCGTTGACCGCGAAGCTGACTTTGCGAGACAGTTTCGCGCCCGACTTCTCCGCGTAGCAGAACTGGGTCCAGGTCATCCCGTCGTCGGTGGAATACTCGGCGTGAAGGAGACCGATCTGCTCGCCGTCGCTGGCGTCCGTGCTGGCGTTGACCGTGACTGAGACCGTGTTTCCGGCGGCGGCCTCGGCCGGTGCCTGGATGCTGATCGCCCGGTTCACGGCCGCCCGCTTGGGCAGCGCCGCCACGCTGAGATTCGACACGTAGATGATGGCATACTTTGCCGCGGGCGAACGCCAGTTCTGCCAGCTGTCGCTCCACTGAATGGCGCCACCCTTGTAGTCGACGTCCCCGGCGACGCCGCCGCGGAAGGCACCGCGGACCCGGACAATGGCCTTTCCGCCCTTCGCGTTGACCGCAAAGATCGCCTGCCGGGACAGTTCCGCGCCGGATTTTTCGGCGTAACAGAGCTGGGTCCAAGTCTTGCCTTCGTCGATGGAATACTCGGCATGAAGGAAACCGATCTGCTCGCCGTCGCTGGCCTCCGTGCTGGCATTGACCGTGACTGAGACCGTACTTCCGGCAGCGGCCTCGGCGGGCGCTTGGATGCTGATCGCCCGGTTCACGGCCGCCCGCTTGGGCGGCGCCGCCACGCGGATGACAGCATACTTCGCCGGAGGCCAACGCCACTTCTGCCAGCTGTCACTCCACTGAATGGAGGCACCCCTGTAGTCGACGTCTCCGGCGACGCCGCCGCGGAAGGCACCGCGGACTCGGACAATGGCCTTTCCACCCCTCGCGTTGGCCGCGAAACTGACTTTGCGGGACAGCTCCGCGCCGGACTTCTCGGCGGAGCAGAACTGGGTCCAGGTCAGCCCTTCGTCGATGGAATATTCGGCATGAAAAAACCCGATCTGCTCGCCGTCGCTGGCGTCCGTGCTGGCGTTGACCGTGATTGAGACCGTGCTTCCGGCGGCGGCCTCGGTTGGCGCTTGGATGCTGATCGCCCGGTTCACAGCCGCCCGCATGGGCAGCGCTGCCACGAGGAAAAGGGGCAGGATTTGATAGGTAATTTTCATGGTTTTCAGCCTCATCAATGAGGGCGGCGGAAAGACCCGGTTCAATCAGTAAATTGCGCCCCGGGGACGCGTTTCCACTTCACTGAGTAAAGCAGAACCGCGTCGGTGACCACATCTGCCATTACCCAGACCTGCACAAGAGGCGTGTCCACTGTCCCAAGTGAGACATCACGCAGTCGCTCAAGGAAACCATCCACCAGATCCAGATAAACCATGACGGTCGCGCCGCCCTTGATTGATCAAACTTGTAATTTTCACTCGTGCCGGATTCGGTGCACCTGACAATTGAACATTTGTAAAGATTTCCGGAGCAAGCTCCGGGGCATTTCATAAGACCACCGCCAACCCATCATGCCGACTGTTTCATCTCTGTTTTGTAGGAGCCTGCTGGCAGGCGATTCAGGATGTGGTCCGTCCGTGGATGTTCCAAATCGCCTGCCAGCAGGCTCCTACATCCCAACCAAGCCGGAGCAAGCTCCGGGGTATCGGACCCAAGGCGAATGAATGCCCCTGCGACTCCTCTGCTTCAGCGCCCTGGCGCATTGATGAGGGTATGCTATGTGGCGGCATTTATCATTTCTGTGACCGTATATGTCGCCATCTACAAATACACTTGGAGGTTTGCTTCATACCCGATCGAGTTGGAATGGCGCGAGGGATCCATTTGGCTGCATGCTCTGGCGCAATCTTACGGAATTAATATTTTTGAGAACGACCAGATTGCGTATGCAAATGCCAATCACGGAATATTTGACCACATAATTAAGGGTGCATTTGCCCGTGCGTTCCGGTTTCTGGAACCACAATACATCCTGAGATCTTTTGTCCTATTATTTCCGGCGATTTCACTTTTATCGATATTTGTGCACAGCCGGAGGCATATGTCGGCAACCGCCGCCCTGATTAGCTCAATCTGTCTGAGTTGCGCGATGCTGGTTGCTGTTCATGACATGGGACATTGGAACACTCTCATCGGCAGGAGTGATGCCACGGCCTTTACTCTCCTGGCCATCGCCTATCTTTGCTATTCAACGCATGCCTTCACCTACCAGGCCAGGTTGCTCCGACATTTTTCCTACATCGCCATCGCCCTCGTTTTAAGTACGAATTGGAAAATATATCCGGTTGCACTCATGATTCCGCTTATCATGGAACAACGTCATGATGCCCTGCGACTCCGCGAACTCATCCGCATCTACCTCCTGATTGCAGGATACACCCTGGTATCGTGCGCGTTTTTTATCGTGGTCTGGTTCCATTCAGATCCCGCAATGTATTATCGCTATTTCTTTGGATTTTTTAGTGCGAAATCGCCCTTGCCGCCAGCTAGTGCACCGTTCCAAGCGATGATCCAATATGTGCGCACCCCGGCAATTGCCCTCCTCATATTACTTTCTGTCATGCCGGCGTTTATTGAGGCGTGGAGGCACTTTTTTAAACGTTCCGGTAATTGGCCTAAAACATTGGCGGCCATCGCCATTTTTATAAGTCTTCTCATATCGATAATGGCACTCAAAATGAATTTCTGGGCCGGAGGCTATTGGTATCTATGCCCGCAAGCCATTGTCTTGGCTGTATATTTTAATACCCGGTATAAAATCGGACCAGGGCTTGCCTCGGTAATTCTTGTTCTTGGCTTATGCGTTCTATCACGATCCGATAACCTGCCCCTAATGAGGTGGTATTATAGCCGACTGGGCGAGACTTCATCCGATGCCCGCAAATACACGCAAGAGCTGATCCTGCTTGACCACGCCTTTGGTGTTTACTCGGAAGAGGCCCATTTTTTCAAACGCTCCGGGTTTCTTCCACCCATTGACATGGGGGACGTGGCGGAGACTTTCGCGAAAGCGAACTACTATGGCCCGCGCTTCACTTCCGTATTTTCAGAGCAAAGATCCAAGATAACTTCCCATGAGCATGTGCTCGTGTTTGTAGGGCCCTGCGCTTCCACCGCCCTCAAGCAGCTTGCCCAAGATGAAGAGTATACCCTGTGGTTAAAATCTCCAACGATCGCAATTGGCGGCAATGTGTATGTCCGGACTGATCATATAGAAGATATCCAGCGCTATTTGATGGGTCACGCCGCAAACTCCCAATAACAGGGCATTCATCGAATCCTATCGCCCCGACCATTTGCCTCCGCCCTCATTCTCCTCAGAAGAGTGGATTTTGACGGTCGCCTCCAGTTGAAGCACCAACTGCTGGATTGTGAGGTTTTCGGATGTTTCGAGTGCGTGTAGTTGTGGGTCATGCTCCGTGTCGCGTCCCAACCAAGAGAGCTTCAGCCAACTTTCGAACACGCCATCCGTCCTGGCCTCACCCTTCGGATACAAAGCTTCCCAACCGAAGCAGAATAATTACCGGGCAAGGACCGGACTTGCCGGCAGGGTTCAGCCAACTAATACAAGATCGATCCTATCCCGAGCCCGATCTGGATCATGGTCAAGACCCCGATGAGCAGCTGGGGCCACTTTCGCTGATCAGTCCATTGTTCCGTTTCTGTGAACAGGACCACTACGGCGCTCCAGATGGCTGGTAATACTAACCGGGGTAGCCAATAGCCCCATTCATACGAATGATGAATATAAGGGAGTTGGATCACGAGCGGGAAGTACCACACGGCGCCAAATACGGCCCAAACCAAAGTGCCTCTTGGCAACTCCAAATGGCGCTGCGCCAGGCTGACAATCAGCCGATAAACGAGCCCCAAGCATGCGAGTGCGCCTGTGATCGAGAATAGCAGACCCAGCCGAACCGACCACCGGGCGAATGAGCGCTGTGGCTCAGGGCGGTATTTGTCATCGGCGGGGTGGGAGTAGTTCAGCACATCGGAAAAAACCCCCAAGTGCAGCAATCCGGGGTAGCTGTAGCGGTTGCTCTCCAATAACCGTTGAGCCGAGCCGTCTTGGCGGCGAGCTGCTTCACTTTCCGCCTGCCGAACATTATTGTTGGGACGATCTGATGGTTCCCAAAATGTAGGTGCACTCAGAAGGTATATGTCTTCAACGCGAGGCCAGAGTACACTGCGCCAGGTCATTTCACCAGTTCCCTGCCAATCGTAACTGTGTTTAGTCGGTAAGCCTACCAGTTCTATGCGTGCGGCCCGATCCAAGCCAAGACCTACCAATAGAGGTGCGGAGACCATGCAACCGGCGATCCATAGCTCGCGGTGCCAGCCGGTGCGTCTCCCGGTCCACCGATCGATCGCGATTGCCACACATATGCCCAAAGGCAGGAGCAGGAATGTGAATTTCTGAAATTGCGCGAGTACCAGGCACAGCCCGCCAATCAATGCAAACCCCGCCTGCTTGGCTGGTCGATCAGCGGTGAGGCCGCGGATCAAACTCCAGCCGCTGAGCGCAAAAAAAGACACCGTCAGATTGTCGGCGGCAAATACCGTGGTTGATACATACGTCACGGGCAGAAAAGCGAAGAGCCCCAAAGCGGACAAGCGCAGGACCGGTTGCCGTATACTCCAACGCAGCGCGTCATGCAGAAGCCAAATGGAGCTAGAATTGGCTAGTATAAATAGGATCGTAACGAGCTGAAAGCCATATGCCTCGTGGGTGAACAGTCGACAACAGGCCGCCAACCAGTAAATCAGCGGCCGGCTTGTTACATCAAAATGGAACCAGTGTCCCGGATTTTGCAGAATTTGCTCTATGCAGCTTTGATGGATCCCCCAATCTTGCCCCATGAAAACGGAAGTGTGAACCCCGTACAGGCCAATGAGCGCAAACCCGATCTGAATGAACAGGCGGATTGTTTTCTCCCAGGGAGGTGCCGGCGCGGGAAATGCATTCGCTGGAATTACTGAGACGGGCGGTGCTTGCATATGGCTTATTTCCTATGGCAGACCTCTATTTTCGTGATGCCGTGTTTCTCAAAGTAACTATCGAATGCGAGCGTGTACGCTTGAAGCGCGGCGGGTATCCAGCATCAGACTCGGGCGTAAACCCCGGGAGCGTTGCAACGGTCTCATCAGTCATGAAATACTTGGGCTCCGTTATCAGCGTGCAGCACCACCGATGTAACGAGCGTGAGGAGTGCGAAAATAATCTTCATGCTCTTTTGCCCAACTACGTATAACTAACCGGCATTTCACGGATGAAAATGCGCATGGCACTTATGGTTGTAATGTTGAAGAGATTCAGGTGCGAATTTCTGACCCTCGCGATTATGGCCCGGTAAACACGTTTCATAATCCCATCCACCTTTAACGACCAAGGGTGCACGCTCAAGTTTGAACTATGCGAAAGTCAAAACGGATTATCGACGCTGTCATATTCCCAAGTTCGCTTGAGATGTGCGAGTAGGCGAAGCGCCTTCCGACACTGCCGTTGCAGTTAAACGATTTCGCTTACCGCGAATTCTGGTTAGGGACCAGGAGGTCGTAGGTCGCAGCAAATTCACACTACGGAACGCGTTCTGAATTCTTGCTCTCGGCCCTTCAGCTTATCCGTCCTTCAGCCCTTGCCCACCAGCCGCGTTCCATCGGTGTTGCTTTCCGCTGGGCTCTTGGTGAGGCTTCAAAATCATGCGGTTTTCCATCGTCGTCCCCGTCTACAAGGAGGAGAAGAATCTCCCCGAGTTCCTCCGCCGGGTGCAGGCCATCCTCGCCCCGATCACGGCGGACTATGAGGTGATTTTCTCGATGGACCCGTCCCCCGACCGCACCGAGGAGGTCATTCTGGAACACCGCGCCAAGGACGAGCGCATCAAGCTGCTCAAATTCTCGCGTCGCGTCGGCCAGCCCATGGCCACGCTGGCCGGCCTCGAATATTCCCGCGGCGACGCCGTCATTGTGATGGATGTGGACCTGCAGGACCCGCCCGAACTCCTGCTCGAGATGGTCGCGAAATGGCGCGAGGGCTACGACATCGTGCTACCGCAGCGTCGCCAGCGCACCGGCGAGCCGTGGGTCAAGAAGGTGGTCTCCCACGTCGGCTACAAGGTCATCAACAAGATCGCGGACGTCACGATCCCGCCCAACACCGGCGACTTCCGCCTGATGTCGCGCCGGGTCGTCAACGAGGTGGTCAAACTCAAGGAGTCCCATGGCTTTCTGCGCGGCATGGTCGCCGTCGTCGGCTTCCGCCAGATTCTCCTGCCCTTCGATCGCCCGGCACGGCACGCCGGCGAGACCCACTACAACCGCTTCTTCGGTTCGCTGCGCATCGGCTTCAACGGCATCTTCTGCTTCTCCACCTACGCGCTCCAGCTCTCGACGATCCTGGGGTTCATCATCGCCGGCTTCTCCTTCCTGCTCACCGCCATCTACCTTTTCTACAAGCTCATGGGCTGGACGATTCTCTGGGGCAACCCGACCCTCGTGATCCTCATTTCGTTCCTCGGCGGCATCCAGCTCATCAGTGTGGGCATCCTCGGCGAATACATCGGGCGGATCTACGAGGAGGTGCGCGCCCGCCCCAAGTTCATCGTCGAGCGCTCCGTCGGCTTCGACGGCCGGTCCTGAGCCCCGCCATGCCGACCGCCAAGTGGCCCAAAGTCCTGCCGCCGCTCACGCCCGAGCAGCAAGCCCGCAGCGACCAGTTCATGAAGCTCTGGCACGAGGAGCTGGCCGGCCGCTCACGCTACGGCCTGGTCGAGAGCTTCAACCACGAATGGCCGGTCCGCCACTCGCCCGCGGGTTTCCGCACCACGCTGGAGATCGGCGCGGGCCTCGGGGAGCACCTCGACTACGAAAAGCTCACGCCCGAACAGGCCCACAACTATTACTGCAACGAGTATCGCGAGAATATGGCCGCGGACATCCGCCGGCGCCACCCGCAGGTCCGGACCGTCGTCGGCGACTGCCAGCAGCGCATGGATTTTGCCGACGGTTTCTTCGACCGAATCCTCGCCATCCACGTGCTCGAGCACCTGCCGGATCTCCCGGCCTGCCTCCGCGAACTGCACCGGCTCGTCAACCAGGAGACGGGCCGCCTCCTCATCGTCATCCCGACCGAAGGCAGCCCGGCCTACGGCTTGGCCCGCCGGCTCTCCGCCCAGCGGGTCTGGTATCGACATTTCACCGCCCCTTACGTCGAGTTCTACGGCCGTGAACACATCAACCTCGTGCCCGAGATCCTGGAGGAACTGCACCCCTGGTTCACCATCGAGCGCCGCGCCTGCTTCCCCCTGCCCTTCCTCCCCTTTGTGTTCTGCAACCTCTGCCTCGCCTACGACCTGAAGCCGCGACCGCAACCGCTCGCGCGCTGATCCCTACGCCATGCAACATGCTTTCGTGACCGGCGCCGCCGGCTTCATCGGTTCCAACCTCGTCGACCGCCTGCTCGCGGACGGGATCGCCGTCACCGGCTGGGACAACCTTACCACCGGCCAGCTCCGCTTCCTCGACGGCGCCGCCCAGCAGCCGCGCTTCAAGCTCGTTCGGGGCGACAACCTCGACCTCCCCGCGCTCACCACCGCGATGCAGGGCGCCGACTTCGTCTTCCATCTCGCCGCCAATGCGGACATCAAGGATGGCTGGAACCACCCGCGGAAGGATCTCGAGCAAAACACCATCGCGACCTTCAACGTTCTTGAGGCCATGCGCGCCAACGGCGTGCGCCGCATCGCCTTCTCGTCCACCGGCTCCGTCTACGGCGAGGCGCTTGTCACTCCCGACCGCCCCACGCCCGAGACCGACGCCTTTCCCGTCCAGACTTCCCTCTACGCCGCCTCCAAGACCGCCGGCGAAGGCCTGATCTCCTCCTACGCCGAGGGCGGCCAGCTCGACGAGGCCTACCTCTTTCGCTTCGTCTCCATCCTCGGCGAGCGCTACACCCACGGCCACGTCTTCGACTTCTACCAGCAGCTCGTCGCCCATCCCGATCACCTGCGCGTCCTCGGCGATGGCAAGCAGCGCAAAAGCTACCTCTACGTGCAGGACTGCATCGACGCCCTGCTCCACGTGGCCCGGAACCACACGGCCCGGGCCGCGAAACACCGCACCCAAGTATACAATCTTGGCACACCGGAATACGTCGAGGTCAACCAGAGCATCGGCTACCTCTGCGCCGCGCTCGGCCTGCAGCCCCGGCTGGAATTCACGGGCGGCGACCGCGGCTGGATCGGCGACAACCCCTTCATCTTCCTCGACACGAAAAAAATCTCGGCCACCGGCTGGAAGCCCCGGCTGACGATCGAGCAGGGCATCATCCGCACGCTCCGCTGGCTCGAGGCGAACCGCTGGGTCTACGCGACCCGCTCCTGATGGCTGAACCGTCCATGACGCCGCCCCGGCCCGTCTCCCTCCGTTGGTTCTGGCTGCTGGCCGCCGCGCTGATGCTTGTGGAGTTCCTGGTGTTTGACCGGATGACCTCGCGCAACCACGCGTCCGTCTATCCGCGCTGGAGCGACCAGATCCAGTATCTCACCGAGGCCTATACCGCCTACGAGCACGCCCAGGCCCACGGCCTGGCCGCGGGCGTGAAGTTCGCCCTGGGGAAGACCGCCTTGCAGGGCACGCTGCACGACACTGCGGCGCTGCTCGTCTTCTGGGTGACCGGCTCGGCCTCACGCAGCGCCGCACTCAGCCTGAACATGCTCGTCTTCCTCGCCTGGCAGGCCGCGCTGCTCTTCACGGTGCCGCGCCTCACCGGCTCGCGCACCCTCGGCTGGATGGCGTTTGGGTTGCTGCTTTGTATCGCCTGGCCTTGGTCCGCCGCGGCGGGCTCCGCCGTGGACTTCCGCCTCGATCACGCCGCCATGTGCCTGCTCGGGGTGACTTCCTGCGTCGCCCTCCTCACGGACGGCTTCCGCTCGACCCGCTGGTCGCTCGCCTTCGGGGCTGCCGTGGGCGTGACCCTGCTGGAGCGCTTCCTCACCGGCGCCTACTTCGCGCCGATCTTCGCCGTCACCGCGTTCTGGCTGCTCTGCCACGCGGATCGCTGGGCGCGCCTCCGCAACCTCAGCCTCGCCGGCCTCGTCGCGGCCGCCCTGGCCCTGCCCTTTTTCTGGATGAGCCGCACGGCCATCTACACCTATTACTGGGTCGGCCACGTGACCGGCGCCGAAAGCGCCGCCCGGTTCCGGGGTTTCGACCTCGGCCATTCGGTGCAGTTTGTCTTCGGCCACCTCGGCGACATGCACCTCGGCGCCTGGTTCGGCTGGACGGTGGCCGCGCTCACGGGGCTGCTGGTCCTGCTGCTGCTCATCGGGCCGCGCCGGCCGGGCACTGGCTTCGCCCGCGAGTGGCTCTTCACCGGCTTCGCCTTCCTGCTCCTGCCCGCGGCCATCCTCACTCTGCACAAGCAGAAATCCGAATTCGTCCTCGGCGTCCTGGTGCCGGGCGTCGTGCTGCTGGTGCTGTGGCTCTGGCAGGTGCTGTGGAGCCGCATCGCATTCCCCACCGCCCCTTCCTGGCGCCGGGTGCTGCCGGTCCTGCCCGCCCTGGCCGCGTTGTGGGCCGGCGGCCGCTACTTTGCCGAACGCCAGCTGTGGTCGCCCCACACCGCCGAATTCCGCGCGAGCGCCGGCGAAGTCAACCGCATGGCCGACCGGATCTTCTCCGCCTCCCACACCCTCGGCCTGACCCACCCCTACATCGGCGTCGACCAGGTCGTCGACTTCATCGACGCGCCCATCCTCCAGGTGCTGAGCGCCGAGCGATTGAAGACGCGTATCCCATTCGTCATTCAACTCCCCGAC
>Ga0163151_10005472_pt1 | contig 16207 bp, 17 predicted proteins | sample OliLakLV19MP5IB2_FD_145596 | JGI IMG/M metagenome (GOLD analysis project Ga0163151, IMG submission 145596) | Freshwater microbial mat bacterial communities from Lake Vanda, McMurdo Dry Valleys, Antarctica - Oligotrophic Lake LV.19.MP5.IB-2 | ecosystem: Environmental > Aquatic > Freshwater >...
CCGACGAAGCTGCAACAAAACTCATCTATCTCGTCTTGCACAAATTCTCCAAAGACTGGAAAATGCCGTCACGCGAATGGTATCAAGCCAGAGCGCAATTCGCCGTCATGTTCGGTGATCGAATGAAAGCCGCCTAACTCAAATGTGCAACCGACCCGCCACACAAAATTCCTGACAGTCCCGGCGATCGACGATCCGGCGCTCGCGATCAATCATCTCCATCTCCGCCAGCCGCATCAGATAGCGGGGATGGTCGACACCCTCGGCCGCACACAGTCGGGCCACCTTGTCGTATTCGCGCAGGAACGTGGGCAGCTTCAGCGCCTTGAGATGGTGCGCGAGCAGGATCTGCGGTGTGTCGGTCATGGCGCCCCTCCCGCCAGCAGATCCAGGTACGAGCGCGCCGAGGTTGTCGCGACCCTTGCTGTGGGCAGATAGGGATAGATCGTCATGTCGAGGCGTGGTGGACGCCGCTCGATGCGGCACAGCACGAGATGCTTCACGGCATCAAAGCCGGCCGCGCCACGGGACGTTACGCGGAGCAGTTTCATTAGAGGCGTTTGCTATGACGAACCGAACGCCTACGTTCTCATCAATCTGTCCGGTACATGGTATCACCACTGTGGCGTCGGCTCATTGACCGTCGCCCAGTTCAAGGCCGCGAGTTCCATGGGGCAGTACTATAATCGCGTGTTTAGGGGGCACTACGACTGTCGAATCAACCCGATGCCAATCTACTGAAGCCTTTCGGTGCTCGAATGAAGGCCGACTCCTCGCACGACAACGCGAACAACCGCCCGCGCTACCTTGGCGTAAGGCCGAAACGCGGTGTGCCCTTACTGAAAGTAGTAGTTGCCGCATAGACACAGGTGCCTCGGCATCGTCTGCCTTCGTGCCGCCACATTGCAGCCGTGCTTTCGCCGTCGGCCCCTCATCCTGTTAGGATCGACAGGGGGAGGGCTGACCTATGTTGGCTTTTGTACGCATTCTCGGGATCGTTGTCGGCATCGCGACGCTGTTGCGCCTGGCGACGACGCAGGGACTGGTCACCTATGACCCGTTGTTTCAGCAATGGATGGACAAACTACGCGACTCGGTTGAACTCGGCATTCCCCTCGATAAGCTCAAACTTTTGCTCGACAAGGGCTTCGACTGGGTTAGAAGCTTTGGGATCAGCGTGCCAGAGCTTCAGGACCAGCAATTCTCATTGTGACGTTTCGTAGGGGGATTCCCAGGGGGATCAGTTCGTGATTTACCCTGTGGGTGGTTGTCGAATCGCTCATCGTTGGCTTGAAAGCCCTGTGTGCGGCCCTGCCGGATCGGCGCAAGGGCGCTAACACCGTCTATGAGATGGCCGATATCGGCATGGCGGCGTTCGCTACGTTTTTCATGCAGTCTCCGTCGTTTCTCGCCCGGCAGAAGGCTCTGGCCCGCGGGCGCGGCGCGGCGAACTGCCAGACGCTGTTTGCGATGGATAAGATCCCAAGCGACAACCACATCCGCACGATGCTCGATCCGGCGCCGCCCGAGACATTGTTTGCGATGTTTGGCGCGACGCTGGCCGCGCTCGAACACGGCGGCGGGCTGGCTGCGTTTCGGCGGCTTGACGGCCATGTGCTGATCGCGCTGGACGGCACGGAATACTTCTGCTCGCAGAAACTATCGTGCCCGAACTGCTCCTCGCGCCTACGTGCCAACGGCAAAACCGAGCATTTCCACGCCATGGTATCGGCGGCGATGGTGGCGCCAGGCCACGCGCGCGCGCTGCCGCTGGAGCCCGAGTTCATCGCCCCGCAAGACGGGGTCGAGAAGCAAGATTGCGAGAGCCGCGCCATGCATCGCTGGCTTTCGACCCACGGGCCGAAATACGCACGCCTGAAGCCGGTCTATCTGGGCGACGATCTGTCGTCGCGTCAGCCCACCTGCGAAGCCGTGCGCGCGATCGGCGGACATTTTCTGTTCACGGCCAAGCCAACCTCGCACAAAACGCTGTATGCCTGGCTGGACGGCGCCGACGTGCCGGCGATGACGCAGAAGATCAAGCAGGGCGCGCGTTTCGTGACGCACCGCTACCGCTGGCTCGAAGGCGTACCGTTGCGCGACGGCCGCGATGCGTTGCTCGTGAATTGGCTGGAAATCGAGATCGTCGATGCAAGCGGCAAGCTCACCTACCGCAACAGCTTCGTCACCGATCTGCCCGTCGACGGCCGCAACGTGGCCGAATTGGCCGCCTGCGGCAGGTCGCGCTGGAAGATAGAAAACGAGAACTTCAACACGCTCAAGACCAAGGGCTACAACCTCGAGCACAATTTCGGCCACGGCCAGGCGAACCTGGCGGCGGTGCTGGCCACGATGAACCTGTTGGCGTTCGCCATGCACACGGTGGCTGATCTCGCCGATCCGTCCTGGCGTGAGGCCCGCGCAGCGGTCGGCAGCCGCAAACGCTTCTTCGAGGACCTGCGCTCCATCACCACCTATCTGGTGTTCCCCAACTGGCCAGCCCTCATCGAGACACTGCGCACGTGCGAGCTCCCGCCACCCGTCCGCGACGGATAACGCCCCCAAACCACACCCAACCGCAAACCCGCCAATCAATGGACTGCAGATGCCTGAAACTTCAAAATGAGAATTGCTGCTTCAGGACGTGTGGCGTCCTGTGTTCGTCTTCAACATGCTACTGCTCGGGGCCGTCTCGCGGCATAGTCAAAGCAGAATCTTCATCGCCCTTGCCCCGATGATTGCGCTCACCGGCGCGGTATACTCGGGCCTGACTGGTGACGTAGGATTCGGCTTTCTTCTCGCCTTCGTCGTCGCCTTCGACGTCGACGTCGTCGTCGCCTTCGACGTCGCCTTCACCGTCGCCGTCACCGTCGTCGCCTTCGTCGTCGTCGGCGGCGCTGTTGTCTTTTTGTATTTGGGCTTTGTGCTCAACCAGCGTCAGGGCGCGCGCGCTGTGTTCGCTAGCCCGACATTCAACACGGGCATCGACATCCTCAGCGTCATGTTAGGCGCGCTCGGTATCGCATCGCTTTTCGCCAATCCGCCGATCTGGTGACCGACATATGTGGACGATACTACGCATCTTCGGGATCATCGTCGGCACGGCGTCGCTGCTCCGGCTCGCGTCACTGGCAGGCGTCGTCGAGTACAAGGATGTATTCGTCGCGTTCATAGATCGCCTTAGTGACATCATCGAACTCGGGTATCTACTCGACGTCATCGAGAAGTTCATCGTCCATCCGGTGTTCGAGTGGATCCGCAGCTTCGGCTGGCACCTGCCTGAACTGCAGCCGCACTGGCGCTCGGTCTTCACCCTGACGTGGCTCATGCTCGCGGCCATAGGCCGACACGAGCGCGGCATCACTGTCCTGCTGTTGCCCTTGGGTCTTGTCTGCGCCCTCATCGGTGCCGCCGCAGTCGGGACCATGCCGGTGACGAGCGACGCCGTGTCCAGCTGGCCCGCAGCGGCGCTCTGCCTGTTCATGGCAGGCATCGCCGTCATCGATGGCGATGTGCGAGCTACGCTGATCTTCCTTGCAGCTGCCGCTATTAATGCCGCCGTTCGCTGGTTCCTGCCGCCTGGCAAAGACGCCACATTCCCGCTCCTGGCGTTGGCCGGTATCGTCGGCCTCGCGGGCCTCATGTTCCTCGTGGTCGGCTTCCGCTATGCCCGCGGCACGTTCCGCGAGCGCATGGCGTCCTCCACCGTCGCCATGGGCCTCGACATCCTCAGCGTCATGGGCCTCGCGCTGGGCATCGGCTACCTGATGATGAAGTAGCGCCAGCGAACGCTCGCATTTGATCTCGACCGAATATGTCCCTGAGCCATTGACGGGTGCGGCCCACCACAGCCTCACGCTCGAACCGTTTGTTAGCGGGAAATAACGGGCAGACGGCGACCGAGAGGTTATTCTGGAAGACCACGTAGATTATCTGCCGAAGAAGCTGGTTATGTCGAACAAATAGTTTCGAGTTCCCGTGCAGAGAAGGGAGTTATGCTTTCGATTGTGGGCTTCATGGTCAAAGTTTGGATGGTTCACTCCAAATGGTCCCTCATACTCTGCCTTGAGCATCTCGAAGTCATTGTCCAGGAATGCTTGAACGTCTATGCGCAGGAAGTCGTAATGGCGGCCGTCTATTTCCATGTGCCGTTGGTCTCTTAATTTGCGACGGATGCCTGCATATATTTCTTCCGGGCGGCGGAAAATAATAAGCTCTTCATAAAGCCTGTATTCGGCAAAGATGTATTCTAGTGACACGCCATCGAATGGCATTGCCGGGTTAACGGACGGATCGTTCCGGTCAATGATACATGCGGATGGGAGGTCGTAGCCCCAGCCACCCCAAATAGGAATGCTGCCAAGCCTCGGAAAATCTGTCTCCAATATCTGTCTCGGCGTTTCGAGCGTGCGTAGCTCTCTGAAATTTATCAATGGCATTGGCTAGCATGCCTCCAGAGTTGTGCTAACCGGGAGGCTAACACCTCCACCGCCGCCAATTAAAGCCGCCAAATGCGAAGGGAGGCCAATTGGCTATAGCGCGACAATCAGGATGGAAGGCTGCGGCCCGCGACTTCGCCGCGTCCTCCAGCCGGTACTTGAGGATTTTGTCATTCCGCTTCTCGGCAACTGGTTGCCCGGCTGCCCAGGAAACTAGGCTAACGGGTGAGAAAGTCTAGCGCATATGCTCCCACAATTCGCGCTCGTGGTCGTGGCACTCACGCTCGTCGCTTTGGAAGTCGTCGCGCGACACGCAGCCCACGACTTTGCCCGCCTCGGTCACCGGCACATGGCGGAAGCCGCCGTCCCACATCAGGCGCAGAGCCTCAATCGCAGGCGTTTCCGGCGCTAGGCACACAGGGTCCGGCGTCATTACGTCGCCAAGCTGAAGTTCGCCGGGGCTAACGCCGGCCTGCACCACCCGGGCTACCGCATCGCGCTGGGTGAAGATGCCGACAAGGCCGCCGGTTTCGTCGGTGACCAGCACCGTGTCGGCGTGTCGCTGGCGCATCTCCTGGAAGGCATATTTTACGCTCGTGTCCGGCGGCAGCGTCAAAGGCTGCGGGTTGGCATCGACGATATCAATGAGTGTTCGCATGGCTATGAACATGAATCACCTCTCTGAACCAACATATGGAAACGTGGCCGGGTATGAATTGTTCCATGAAAACACGGTAACCACCACTCACAGAAACGCGCGCAACTCGGCCATGAACGCTTTGAACTGATCGTGATGCACCCAGTGCCCGGCGCCCTTGAATGAGACCACGCGCGCGGCGTTGAAGTGCTTCGCGCGCCCGTCCTTCTCGGGGTTCGAAGCCCAGCTGTCTTCGCCGTACATCAAAAGCGTCGGACAGGTGATGGCGGCCCACAGCGCTTCGGCGTCAGACTGCGCCAGATCGTAAGGCGGAAACACCCGCATATAGGGGTCGAACTTCCAGCTATAGCTTCCATCCTCGTTCTGGCTGATGCCGTGGATGGTCAGGTGCCGGGCTTGTTCGTCCGACAAGTGATTGTTCTCTTCCTTCATCCGCTTATAGGCATCTTCCAGATTGGCATAGCGCCGCGGCGTGCGCCCGGCCACTGCCCGCTTGCTTTCAATCCAATCCTTCAAACGGCCGGTAATCGGCTTGGCCATCCGCTCGCTCAGCATCTTGGGCGAAGGTCCCAGTCCTTCGATGGCGACCAGCTTGCGCACGTTCGCCGGATAAACACCGGCATAGCGCAGCGCAATGTTACCGCCATAGGAATGAGCAACAATCGTCACCGGCGCCAGCCCGAGCTGATGGATCAGCTGCGCCAGATCATAGAGCGTCGCCAGCATTCCGTAGTCACCCGACGGCGACCAGTCGCTATCGCCATGCCCGCGCAGGTCAGGCGCAATCACGTGCCAATCGCGGCAGAGTTCCTGTGCCGCCCAGTCCCAACTGCGCGAATGATCACGCCCGCCATGCAAAAGAATCAGCGGCGGCGCGCTGGCGTTGCCCCAGTCGGCGTAACGCAGGCGCAAGCGTTGAGAAACAAAACTGTGCGAGGCAGGTCCGGTGATCATGGGCCTAAGTCATGGCGCTTTTGCCTGCGCCGCACAAGGGCAGGTGGGGCGGAAAGCGCCACCTATCGATTGAACCCACACCAAATTTTCAACAGCCGCGTGTGGCGAATCCTGGCCCAATCAACTCGACGCCATGCTAGTCATTCTTTCAGCGAATTACCCCTTGCACGAAAGGTCTGCTTGATGTTCCGGTTCGTCATCGCATCCGTTTTATCGTTGGTGGCACTCACCGCCTCCGCCCAGGCCGGCACCAGCTACACCGACCCACAGGGCCGCTTCACCGTTGCCGTCCCCGAAGGCTGGAGAGCCGCTAAGCCCGACACCGATCAAAGGCTTGGACTTGTGATGATCAAAACGAGCGCCACCGGTCTGTTTGGTATTTGCTTGTTCATCATCAGCGAAACTCCCCTGACAAAATCCAAGACGCAGGCCGAAGTCGACGACGGCGTCACAGCGGAAATGACGAAGGAGTTTTGGGAGGCAGGATACAAGGCGCAAGGCGGAGAGGACGTTGTCGTCGAAGATATCGGCAACCGCGAAAAAGACGGCCGCAAAGTTCAATATGTGACGATCGCGTTTACAACCAAGGGCACCACCGTCACCGGCACGCGCTTCAAGATACGCGAAGAAGTTCACGCGATACCAGGCCGCTTGCATGATGTGGGCTGCATGACCGAAGAGCCAAAATTCGAAGAAGCCAAAGCCGAGTTCGAAACGATCCTCAACTCCTACACACCGCAATTCGGCTTAATCGTTCAGGCCCCTGTAAGCGAGCCCGCTGTCGCGACACTTTTCGCCAATGCCAATTTCGCTGGCGTCGCGCGCGTCGTCTCAAGCGCCATCCCGAATGTAACAGCGCTGGGCTGGCCGGCTCAAGCCGGCAGCGTGACCGTCTCTGGCTTCGGCGAATGGCAAGTTTGTGAAGGCGCAAACTATACCGGCAAGTGCATAGTGATCGTCGGCGCCCGCACCGCCGCTCCCAACACCATGATGAGCGTGGGGTCCCTTCGCCCTTACGTCTCGCCGCCCGGCACAAGGGGCACTGCCAGCGTCATCGCCACCGACACCATGTTCCTGATCAACGAAGCCGTGAAGCAACTGTCACGCAGGCCCTGAATTTGACCGCCACCAGCCTCCCCGCCTGGATCTATAGCGACCCGCAGTTCTTCGAGCTGGAGCGCCAGAAGATCTTTCGCCAGGCCTGGCACATTATGGGTCACGTCTCCGACGCGCCAAACGCCGGCGACTATGTCACCCTGGATGTGCTGGGCGAGCGGGTCGTCACACTGCGCGATGAAACGGGGACACTTCGCAGCTTCCACAATGTCTGCCGCCATCGCGCCGCCAGGATCGCACCCCAGGCGCGCGGCTCGTGCGGCCACAGGCTGGTGTGCCCCTATCACGCCTGGAGCTACGGCCTCGACGGACGCCTGGCTGGCGTGCCGAAATGGCAAGGCTTTGAAGATCTCGACAAGGCTACGCACGGCCTCCACCCGGTCGAGCAGGAAATCTTCCAGGGCTTTATCTTTGTCCGTTTCGAGAAAGGCCTTCCTCATATCGCCGAAATGATGGCGCCCTATGCGCACGAGCTGGAACCCTACGCGCTCGAAACACTTGTGCCCAACGGCCGCGTCACGTTGCGTCCGCGCACGGTAAACTGGAAAAACATCGCCGACAATTACTCCGACGGCATGCATATCGGGGTTGCACATCCGGGGCTGACCCGCCTGTTCGGTTCGACGTACAAAATCGAAGCCCGCGAATGGGTCGACAAAATGTCGGGAGAGTTGAGTGAGAACGCCTCGGACAATTGGTCTGAACGCCATTACCAAAATCTGTTGCCCTCGATGGCGCACGTCCCCGCTGATCGCCGCCGCCTCTGGATCTACTACAAACTCTGGCCGAACGTCGCCTTCGACATCTATCCCGACCAAGTCGATTTCATGCAGTTCATTCCCGTCTCGCCAACCGAGACCATGATCCGCGAAATTTCCTACGTCCACCCTCACGTCAGCCGCGAACTCAACGCCGCGCGCTATCTCAACTGGCGCATCAACCGCCAGGTCAACGCCGAAGACACAGCGCTGATCGCAGGCGTTCAGGCCGGCATGGCGTCATCAAGCTACACCAAGGGTCCGCTCTCACCCAAGGAAGTCTGTCTGCTGTCGTTCGCCAATCGCATGCGCACCTTCATTCCAGAAGCCCAATCCGATACGCCGCATCGCCAGTGACGTCCCGCCGCCTCACCTGCCAAATTGATGTGCCGGACGGCGAGGACTTGCCGGACGATGACTCGCATCCGCTTTGGATGACGCTCGACGATCTCGGCGACATAATCGCGGTCTCCTTCAGAGCGCGCGGCTTGGACCCCGACTCGAAAGACTATTACTGGGCCAACGACGAAGGTTCGCTCCTGACGATCTCGAGCGACACGCCGCGTGGCGTCCTCTATTTCTGGGTCCACCTGCCCAGCGATCCCGCCATTCAGGCAACGCTGCTGCCAGCCATTCTTGTCCACCTGGCAACCGCCAAGCAGGCGTTACCGGAAGCGGGTTGGGTCGTAATGCTGGATCAACAGCCTCTCATTTGGAGCGACGGCCGCTTTCATCTCGTCGCCTGAGGGCCTCTACGAGATACTTCATTTAACACAATAGCGATTTCTGTTTACACCTTGGTAATCTTACCAAATCATTGTCGTCGCGCACCCGTGGAGGTGCGGAGACGCCACAGAACATGCTCGCGTATGAAGAACTCAAGGGCTCGACCGGCCGGCAAATGTTTTTTCGGCCCAAACGCTATGAGGCCGCCGAACTCTTCTCCGGCGCCCCGCCCAAGGTCTCATTGAAAGCGGCGAACTTCCGCCTGGGCGACATCAGCCTGACCGGCATTAGTGCCAACGCCAACCAAAGCGTCGATATCGCCTTCGAGGCCGGCGAAGTCGTGCCAATTGTCGTCAAACAGGCTGGCATCACCATCTTCGACAGCCAGGCAAAGGTCATTCGCAGCGAGCGCCACGTCTTCGGTACCAAAGTCGCCTTGAACCTCGTCGACGGCATCGTCGACTTCCACTCGCTGCTGCGCCGCAATGCCCAAGCGCGCATCTCCCAACAGCTCGCGGTCCTCGAGCCCCAGCTTGGCGGCTTGATCTCGCCGGAATATCGGGCCCATTGCGCAGACATTCTACATTTCTTGCGCACCTATCGCGCCATCGTCGACGCCAGCACAAAACCATTCCCCAATCAGTCGATGGGCCTCAGCGCCGCCGACGCCTATGCCATGTGCGAAGACCGTATCATCCCGCAATGGCGCGGCCTCTGGCGCACCGGAAATGCTCTGGTGGCAGGCGTGATGTCCGACAAGAAGCAACTGGAAGCCGTCAAGGAATACACCGAACTTGTTCTGACGCCCGAGTTCAACCACGGTCCGGTCTGGTGGCGCAGTTACTTCAAACCAGCCGGTTATCCCGGTGACTTCGAAATCATGAACTACGTCTATGATTGGCAACGCGAAGGCGCCGACGTTTACGGCCAGCTCATCCATCGCATCGGCCTGGACGTCTCGGAATGCATTGCAACCCGCATGCAGGTCGTGCGCAAAGTCATCGGCGACGTCGTGCGCGCCCGCGCCAACGGCTCTCCCGTTAACATCTTAAGCTTGGGCTGCGGCTCGGCTCGCGAAATCCAGCTTCATTTGGCCGACCCCGAAGCCCCGAATGCCTCCGTCGTTTTCACGCTGATCGATCAGGAAGAAAACGCCCTCGGTTATGCTTACGACAAAGCCTATCCCCTGACGCTCAGCGCCAAACCGCAAGCCAAAGTCCGGGCCTTGAACGTCTCGTTCACCGAAGTCTTGCGCGGTGGCAAATGGCTTGAAGATCTCGGTCCCCAGGACATGATCTATTCCGTCGGCCTCATCGACTACCTGGTCGACAAGCGCGCCCGCGCTTTGGCTGAACGGCTCTTCGAGCGCCTGGCACCGGGCGGCTTGCTGATCGTCGGCAATATGAATGAGACCGAACTCAGCAATCTGTGGCCGATGGAGTTCATCACCGACTGGCATCTCTACTATCGCACCGAACCGGAAATGCTGGCCTGGACTGCGAACATGAAAGGCAAGCGTGCCTGGACCGAAACCGACTCCACCGGCCGCGTCCGCCTTCTCTTCGTCCGCAAGGAGGAGTAAAAAGAATTCACCGCGAAGCCGCGAAGGACGCGAAGAAAAACAGGAACTTCGCGTCCTTCGCGGCTTCGCGGTGAATCTTTTCCTCTTTTTTTGTACTGACTAACCCACCGCTTGAAGCACGGCCTTTTCGCTGGCTGGGGCGGCGCAGACGCGGGTGGCGGGCAGTGACACGCGCACTGTCGTGCCGTGGTTGACCTTGCTCAAAAGTTTGAGCGTGCCACCATGGATTTCGACAACTTTTTTCGAATAGGGCAGACCCAACCCGGTTCCACCATGGTTGCGCACCAGCGAACTCTCCACTTGCTCAAACGGACGCAAGACGCGGTCGATGTTCTCGGCGGCAATCCCGATACCGGTATCTTCAACGGTGAGCGTCACCCCAAAATCACTTGAGACAAAAACATTGATCGAGACTTTGCCGCCGGCCGGCGTAAACTTCATCGCGTTCGATATTAAATTCAAGGCAACCTGACGCATCAAACGTGCATCGGCACGAACAAACTGGTCACCTGGTGAGGACGCAAATTCCAGAAGGATTCCATCTTCGCCAGCCTTCTGATGAAACATTTTCAGCGTCGACTTGATAACGGCGTTAAAGTCGAACTCGCTCTCGCTGAGTTCAAGCTTGCCGGACTCTGCCTTCGCCAAATCCAGAATGTCGCTGATGATCGACAGCAGATGCTGGCCGCTGTCGTGAATGTCGCCCGCATACTCGACATATTTGGGCGAGCCAACGGGGCCCATGTATTGCTGCCGGATCATTTCTGAAAAACCGATAATGGCGTTCAGCGGCGTGCGCAACTCGTGGCTCATCGTCGCCAAAAATTCGCTCTTGGCCCGGCTAGCCGCTTCTGCTTCGTCGAGAAGCATTTGCATCGCTTGGTTTTTTTCTTCGATGATTTTATGGGCGACATAATTGCCGCGGATATGGGTTTCCATGATGTAGCTGCAGAACAGACCGACACCAGTAGCCATTCCAAGAAAGAAATTATTGGAAGTATAGTCAGCGGCAGAAATTGGATTAACGAAAAGAGCAACAGCCTGGTAGCTCGCCACGATAGACAGGGTGATGAACATCGAATAAGAAAATCGTAAGCCCAGCAAACTTCCTGAATAGATCACGACCATGATCAAACCGGCATAATACTGACTATTAAACGGCGGCGGCAAAACGGCGGTCATGAACACGACCCCAATCCCGCCTGCCATCATAGCGACCGCAAGCGAGGATTGAACAAATTTGTCATAGTTCTTTGAGAACGAAAGCGCCAACATCACCAGCATGACGGGCACAGCGAAGCCATACCGGATCAGCCACAGGACCGGGCGATCATGCTCGCTGATTGTCGAGTCAAGAATGCCGAACAGCGAATAGAGCACCACCGCTGCCAACAGATAGAGGCGAATAAAAAAGATTGAAGACGCGAACGAGCGCGCAGAGAAGTCTCGTTCGACTTCTGCGTGCTTGAAGACAAGAAAGATCCGGTCCAAATCGAACCGGTTCTGCCTCCAAATCGGATTCGTGTTACCCGAGTGTTCCCGTCCCACCGCTCAGCACTTTCTATTTGATGCAACCTTAGCCGGCAACCTGTTAAAACCAGACTTACGCAGGTCAATTTTAGGGTTTATTAGGGTATTTTCTGCGTCAATTTCTTGACACGCTCCCGCTCAATATGGGAGCCTTTAACGAGGCGATATTTTTGGGGGGCGGTGTGTCGAGAATCTTATACTTGTCGAACGCCATACACTTGACCGCTGTAGCCGCTTTGGTGCCATTTTGGGTCAGTGAGGCCCGAGCAGCTGGATTTGCGCTGCGCGAGTATGGCTTTGAAGCCGCCTCCACTTCTTTCGCTGGCGCCAGCGCCCAAACCGGTTCCGCCGCATTTCTGGCCTATAATCCTGCATCGAGCTCAGGTGTGGACGCATGGGATGCGCAATTCACCCTGAATGCAATCTACCCAACGTCCGATGCGGTGTTTTCTCTCGCCACGACAACCGCCCATACCAACACCGGCGGCTCGAGCACTCCCGGAGATTTCATCAAGGACGCCTATGAGCCCGGACTGGCCATACGCCTTCGTCTCGACGATGACTGGACTGCAGGAATTTCAGTCAGTGCGCCTTGGGGATTGGGCACGCGCTACAACAAGGAATGGGCCGGGCGTTACTACGCCGTCGAATCCAGGCTGATCACGGTCAACATCGCACCCTCGCTGGCCTACCGTGTGAACAGCGAACTGGTCCTGTCGGCGGGCGCACAAGTTCAATACGCCAAGGGCACGCTCTCGAACGCCATAGACTTCGGCACCATTGGACTTGCGTTCGGCGGACAGCCCGGATTACAGGACGGCTTTGTCGAATTTGACGCAGACGATTGGGCCTTCGGCTATGTCCTGGGTGCGCTGTGGCAGCCATCCGCCGAAGTTTCACTGGGCGCGTCTTACCGCTCCAGGCTTGAGCACAATTTGCAAGGCAAGGTGGACTTTTCCTTGGGAGCTTCGGGAATGGGAGCCGCACTCTCGGGTATCAGCGGCGCCTTCGTCGATACAAGCGGCCGCACGGACTTGACCATGCCGGCCATTGCCTCCATCGGCGGCGCACTTGAGTTGTCACCCCAAGTGACCTTACTCGCCGAAGTCGGCTACACCCAATGGAGCGAGCTGCGCGAACTCCGCGTAAAGTTCGCTAACCCACTTCAACCCGACAATGTGCAACTCTACAATTGGAAAGACACCTGGCTGGGTGCGATTGGCCTGCGATATCAACCCACGCCAGACTGGACTTTTCGCACCGGCATCGCCCTCGACGAAAGCCCAGCGACGGATGCTACGCGCGACCCGCGCATCCCCGACGCCAACCGCACTTGGCTGGCCTTCGGTATCGAACACAAGTTAACAGAACGGACGTCGCTGCAAGTGGGGTACGCGCGGCTGATCTTTCCGCCAGAGCCGATCGACTTGCGCGCCACCACGCCAGGCAACGAAGTTCGCGGCAACTTGGTGGGACGTACCGACGCCGATGCCGATATGATTTCGTTTCAACTGACATTCAGATAGCCCGCGCTCGATCTCAACGATTCAGTCACAGCATCGTTGCTGAATTTTCTTGTTTTCATCGGCGATCAAAGGTACACTTAACAAAATATTAACTCCCGCCTTTTGGAAACATTGATGACGAGCCGGATTGACCGCATGTCGCTTGCGCTCTATGCGCAGCGTTCTGCTTTGTTGTCGATTTCAATCTTAACACTTGATCTCATCGTCTATGCGGCAATGGTCTATGGTGCCATTGCGGCTGACGCGATATGGTTGAAGCTGCTATTCTCTTTCGGCGCGGGCACCATGATTGCGCTCTCGGCAATCGCGGGCCACGACGCAGGCCACCAAAGCTTCAGCGGCAACAAACGCGTCAACCGGTTCTTCGGCACCATTGCCTTCTTGCCCGCGCTCCATCCGTTTTGCCTGTGGGAACATCACCACAACCGGGTGCACCATCGCTTCACGGCGCAATTGGGCATCGACAATTCCTTCCCGCCGATGACGGTCGAACAATATCGAAGCGCTTCCCCTTGGCGGCGGGCCCGCTATCGCTTCATGCGCAGTCTGTGGGGCCATCCATTCTTCTATTTGATCGAAGTCTGGCTGCCAGACATGTGGCTGCCGTTCCTGAAGAAGAACCCGGCGATGACGCGCCGCACCTGGTTCGACCTCCTTGTAGTCTACGTCTATGCCTTGGCCTTCATTGCGGGTTGCGCCTTCCTGTCGTCCGGTATCAGCGGGATCATTTTCGGTTTTGCAATCCCGTTCCTAGTATGGAATGCGTTCATTTCATTCCTGTCGATCGTACAACATACGGGGCCGGACGTGCGCTGGAGCGTGGCCTCGGGCCAACCAGCGTCCGTCGAACAAGCCTTGGCGGGAACGGTTCACATCGTATTTCCCGAATGGCTGGACAGTCTGCTGCACCGGATCATGCAACACCAAGCCCATCACATCCACGTTGGCATACCGCTGCAGCGTTTAAAAGCCGCGCAGAGTATTGTGGCAGATGCCAATGAAGGAAAGTTGGTGCGCGTGTGGACGCCCGCGTATCACTGGCGCCTCGCCCGCGAATGCAAACTCTACGACCCCTTGCGTAATCGCTGGTGCGGATTTGACGCCGCCGATGTTGTTCCAATAGAACGAGCAGCCTAACAGTCCTTCGCCACCGCTTCCGCCACCTTGATGCCGTCAATCGCCGCCGACAGAATTCCCCCGGCATACCCCGCGCCCTCGCCGGCCGGATAAAGCCCGCGGGTATTGATGCTCTGAAAATCCTCGCCGCGTTTGATCGAAATCGGTGACGACGTACGCGTCTCAACCCCGGTCAGCACCGCATCATCCATCGCAAAGCCCCGGACCTGCTTGTCAAACGCTGGCAGTGCTTCGCGGATTGCCGCGATGGCATAGTCCGGCAGGCATGCTGACAAATCCGCCGCCTTCACCGACGGTTTATACGACGGCACCACATCGCCGAGCGCTACCGACGCGCGACCGGCGATGAAATCGGCCACGCGCTGACCGGGCGCGGAATAGTCGCTGCCGCCAGCCGCAAAGGCGCGCTCCTCCCAATGCCGCTGAAATTCAATACCGGCCAGCGGATGCCCCGGATAATCGGCCGGCGTAATCCCAACAACAATCCCCGCATTGGCATTACGTTCGTTGCGCGAGTATTGGCTCATGCCGTTGGTGACTACACGTCCGGGCTCCGACGCGGTTGCAACCACCGTCCCGCCGGGACACATACAAAAACTATAGACTGATCGCCCATTCGCGCAGTGATGCACGACTTTATAGTCGGCAGCGCCCAGCAGTTTATTCCCAGCATTCGGCCCGAACCGCGTCCGGTCGATCAATGACTGCGGATGTTCGATGCGAAAGCCGATCGAGAACGGTTTGGCTTCGACATAAACCCCTTCGTCGTGCAGCATCGCGAACGTATCGCGCGCACTGTGCCCGACCGCCAGCACGACATGCTCCGCCTCCAGCGACGATCCATCCGAAAGTGTCAGTCCTTCGACCCGCCGCTCACCGTTTGCATTCCTGGCCACAGCGATGCGTTCCACCCGCGTTTGAAAACGAAACTCTCCACCCAAGGCCTCAATCGTCGCGCGCATGCGCTCGACCACCGTCACCAGGCGAAAAGTGCCGATGTGCGGCTTCGATACAAACAGGATCTCCGGCGGCGCCCCGCCCTTCACGAATTCCGTTAAAACCTTGCGCCCAAGAAAGCGCGGGTCTTTGACCTGGCTATAGAGTTTGCCGTCGGAGAATGTGCCCGCGCCACCTTCACCAAATTGCGCGTTCGATTCCGGATTGAGCACCCGCCGCCGCCAGAACCCGAATGTATCCTTTGTCCGTTCACGCACGACCTTGCCGCGCTCCAGCACCAGCGGTCGAAAACCCATCTGCGCCAAAACCAGTGCCGCAAACAACCCACATGGACCCGCACCGATCACCACCGGCCGCAGCATCGGTGGCTTGGCCAACCGTGTGACGAACCGGTAATCCATATCCGGCGCCTGAGAAATATTGCGATCACCCTGAAAGCGCGAAAGCGCCGCCGCCTCATCCGGCAACGACACATCCAGCGTATAAGTCAGAATGATCGCCTTGGGCTTGCGTGCATCGACGCCCCGGCGAAAAACCGAATATTCGACGAGGTTCCCCGCACCCATGCCCAGCCGCTTAAGGAGCGCTACGCGCAAATCCTCATCACTATGCCCCAGCGGCAGTCTCAGTTCCGTCAATCGCAACATGGCGCCGTTCTAGTGACGCCATGCCAAATTGCCAAGCCCCTGGCCACAGACAGGGGAATCGGGTGAAGGAAATCACGCGGCGATGAGGCTGGCGAGATATTCGTCGTCCCACCCAGCGGTTTTGCGCCGGAGGCGGATGGAATCCCTTCCCGGAAGCTTGCGGGTGAGATTGTAGGC
>Ga0163151_10005473_pt1 | contig 16205 bp, 18 predicted proteins | sample OliLakLV19MP5IB2_FD_145596 | JGI IMG/M metagenome (GOLD analysis project Ga0163151, IMG submission 145596) | Freshwater microbial mat bacterial communities from Lake Vanda, McMurdo Dry Valleys, Antarctica - Oligotrophic Lake LV.19.MP5.IB-2 | ecosystem: Environmental > Aquatic > Freshwater >...
GGGTAGCATTTCATCTTGGCATAATGATAATAAAAAATAGTATCAATTATAATTCTATCTTTTTTTAGCATATCTCTCATCCCTGACAGTTTCAACTTCTTTTGAAATTTCTTCAAGTGTGATAATATTTGAAGATGCTTTTTTACGAAGTTTTGAAACAATTGCTAAAAAATCTTGCTTTTTTGTTTCTTTAATAGAAATTAGTTTCAAATCAGCAAGATCTTAAAGAAGTCTGGTGGCTTTGAGATTAAGTAGGTCTATTTAAAATGATTTCACAAAACATAGATGCCAAAATTTTTCTTTGTTATTTTTCCACTTCGAAAATGATTATACGCTCAACCAATTAGCCCAAGTTAGGTCCATCCGATTCAATTAAACCATCACGCAAACGCACAATGCGCTTGGCTCTTTTGGCAATATCCTCCTCGTGTGTTACAATAATAACCGTATTACCAGCCTCGTGAATTTTCTCTATTAACTCCATAATTTCATACGAAGTTTTCGAATCCAAATTACCCGTTGGTTCATCGGCCAAAATAATAGAAGGATTGTTCACCAAAGCACGGGCTATGGCCACACGCTGCCTTTGTCCGCCGCTTAATTCATTAGGCTTGTGATCCATTCTATCGCCCAAGCCCACGCTCTTCAGTGCATTTTGGGCCCGCTCAATTCTATCTTTTTTAGAGAAACCAGCATACACCAATGGCAAACCAACATTGTCTAAAGAAGTGTTTCTGGCCAATAAATTAAAAGTTTGAAAAATAAAGCCAATTTCCTTGTTGCGAATTTCGGCCAATTCATTGTCGGACATCTTACTTACATTGGTGCCATTTAAGAAGTAGCTACCCCGCGAGGGAGTATCGAGACAACCCAAAATATTCATGAGCGTAGATTTGCCAGAGCCAGAGGGACCCATTAAAGCAACGTATTCGCCCTTGTTAATCTGCAAATCAACTTCACGCAAGGCTTCTACCACCACATCACCAATGCGATAGGTTTTACCTATGCCTTGAATATTGATCACCAAATTATCCATTACTTATCCATAAATTTAGGCACCCTAAAAAAATCACTGTCTTTGGCTGGCGCATTGCGCAAAGCATCTGCTTTGGTATACAAAGTTTCTGGCACATCATCTCTCAATAAATTCACGTTATCGCTCATAAAAATTAAAGGCTCAACGCCATCGGTATTCACTTCATTTAACTTTTGGCAATACGACAAAACGCGACTCATATCCTTTTTGATATTTTCCTTTTCGCTTTCGTTAAATTCTAATTTTGCCAAATCGCAAAGTCGATCAATCATCTCATTGTTTATGTCCATATGCTTGCAATTTATTACTAATTACCTCAAAAACCTGTTCTTTTAATTTTTCTATATCGGCTAGGGTCAAACCACTTGTTTCTATTGGCTTGTGCACATATTGGTAAGCAAATCCGGGTCTGCCTTCAAATATGCCTTGGTCTGGCAACAAATCCCAATTACCCATAATGGTGATAGGCAAAAGCGGAATTTGCTTTTCAATGGCCATTCTAAACGGGCCATCTTTAAATTTTATCAATTTAGGCACTTGGTTAGGGATGGTTCCCTCTGGAAAAATAACCATGCTATTTCCTTGCTCTATCCAATTAAGGGCTTTGCGGTATGCCAATGCCGCCTTACGTGCATCTTTCCTATCAACCGCAATGTCTATGGTTCTGAACCAAATACCAAAAAGTGGCACCCGTTCCAACTCAGCTTTGGCCATAAAATTGAAGAATAGCGGCAATTTTACCGTAAGCGTAACAATATCGAGTTGCGAGGTATGGTTAGGCACAATCATATAAGATTGCTTGGTATTAAGCGGCACTTCAAACTCAGTTTTCACACGCATAAAGCCAAAAACCAAAAGCATTTTACCCCATATTTTTCGCATCAAATGAGCAAAATGATACCGCTTTGGATTGCTTAATCCGAACCAAATTAAAGGATACAGCAATAGGAACCAAAAGATGGTTAATAAGCCAAAATAAATGGCAAAGGCAGCTTTAAGCGGATGTTTGGTTAATCTTAGCGCCATGGTTTACTTACCCCAAGATTCTGGGTTACTTTTCCAAGCACTCAATGCTTCTCTATCTGCAGCACTCACATATCCTTTGGCCACGGCAGCTTCTATAAGGACATCGTAATTACAAAGAGAAAAAAGTTTGCAATTTGCGTTGTTAAAATTGGCCTCGGCCGAGTTTAGTCCGTACGTAAAAATACTGGCTAAGCCCAATACGTCTGAACCAAAATCTCTGAGTACTTCAATGGCTTGAAGGCTGCTTTTTCCGGTAGATACAAGGTCTTCAATGACCACTACTTTTTGTGTGGGCAAAATATCTCCCTCTACCTGCTTGCCCATTCCATGTTTTTTTGGTTCAGACCGAACGTAACCAAAAGGCAAGTTTAAGGCATCTGCAACTAGGGCACCAGGGGCAATACCGGCGGTTGCTACGCCAATGATGGCTTCTACTTCTGGGTAATTTATTTTAATGGCCTGAGCCAAAGCGTCTTTTATAAATGTGCGAATGGCAGGGTGCGAAAGGGATAGGCGGTTGTCGCTATAAATAGGAGATTTAATTCCGGATGCCCAAGTGAAGGGATCATTGGGCTGAAGTTTAATGGCTTTTATCTGCAGTAAATATTCTGCTATCTTTGTTGCGATTGGTTCACTAATTTGCATCGCACAAATGTACACATTTTTTATAAACGATAAACCACTTTTGCTAGCCCTAGCCAAGGATAATTCCCCACAGTTTCTCCATATTCCTAGCATTGATTACACTTCTGATACCAAGCTTATGGATTTTGTGCGACAGGTGGAGGACATTGGTTCGCATGGCATTCAGCTTATTTGTGCCAACCCTACCGAGGTGATGCAGGAGCTTAAATCGCATTTTACGGTGATTCATGCTGGTGGTGGCATTGTGTATAATGAAGTTGGACAATTATTGATGATGAAGCGTTTGGGGAAATGGGATTTGCCAAAGGGCAAAATTGACCCGGGCGAAACGGTTGAGGAAGGCGCTTTGCGTGAGGTTGAGGAGGAATGTGGCATCAATAAATTGAAAATACGGTCGTTTTTTCAAAACAGCTATCACACGTATAAATTGCAGGGACATCGTTTTTTAAAATTAACCCATTGGTATTTGATGGATAGCACGTTTGAGGGGGTTTTGGTGCCGCAATTGGAAGAAAGTATTACTGAGGTAAAATGGATAAATTTAGCGGAGGTTAATTTGGAAACCTTGGATACGTATGAATCTATACGTTCTATTTTAAAGGTGGTGAAGGGGTGATTTTTTAATTATGAAATTAAAAAACAACTTCCTTGGGTATGAATCCTTTTGCATCGCCACCGTTTCTTATTAAATCGCGCACCACAGAAGAGCTTATGGGCGTGTAAATTGGATCGCACATTAAGAAAACTGTTTCGGCCATGGGATATACGATTTTATTCATTTGTGCGATGTTCTTTTCGTAGTCAAAATCGGCCATATTTCTTAGGCCACGAATGATGTATTGTGCACCAATTTCATTGCAGTAATTTACGGTTAGTCCTTCGTAAAAATCGACCCTTACTTTGGGCTCATTTTTATAAATTTCCTTGATCCAAGAAATTCTGGTCTCTACCGGAAACAAAGTTGATTTGCTGCTATTATGTCCAACACCCACTATAATTTCATCGAATAATGGAAGCGCGCGCTCAAGGATATTAACATGACCAATGGTAATTGGATCAAAGGTTCCGGGGAACAAAGCAATTTTTTTCATAATTGAATTATGAACCAAAAGTATGAAAATTTAGACTATTCCTATGATTTACCCGTAATTATTGTTGTACCCATCCTAGTTTTCACTTTGGCCAATCTGTCTTTTCCTTGGGTGGTATATCTATGAATTTTCATCTGTGATTGTGGTCAATTAAAGGGTGTTGCTTCAAGAATTCTTTGTTGAAAGAGAATTCTTTATAATGGCATGAGAATAAGACGTACTAAAGTTTATTTATCATTTTTCTTTTTGGCTCTATGTAATTTGTAGTGGGTAAATTTTAAAGTTGGTACACGGCTAATGGAAAAGGGAATAATTTGAATTTTAATATATGTCTGACCTTCAATCGTTTTATTTTATTGGAAAACATCAATTATGATTGCCGAAATGAGGATAAGCCTCGTAAAAATTGGTTGCTTACCTTAATTAGGTTGGCTAATGGCCCGAAGGAGTATTAGTCTTAATTTTACCCACTATAAACAATATAGAGCCTTCTTTTTTGATTATATAGTGATCTTTTAATTTATAAATTCCTAATTTTTCGGATTGTTGATGATGTAATTGGAAATACGTTGATAGGATTGTTGGTTACGGATGATAATTTCCCAATAATTGCGTTGCCACAATTTGCGGTCGAATGGTTGCCAACCCATTTGTTTCACTCCACGGATATATTCATTTGTAGTCATGGTTTTAAACCATTGCACCACGCGATGCAGGGGCGAATGTATTTGTTCGCCTGTTATTTGTTCGCCTGTTATTTGTTCGCCTGGTATTTGTTCGACCGGTATTTGTTCGACCGGTATTTGTTCGCCTGTTATTTGTTCGCCTGTTATTTGTTCGCCTGTTATTTGTTCGACCGGTATTTGTTCGCCTGTTATTTGTTCGACCGGTATTTGTTCGACCGGTATTTGTTCGCCTGGTATTTGTTCGACCGGTATTTGTTCGCCTGTTATTTGTTCGCCTGTTATTTGTTCGACCGGTAATTTTATTTTTATGCTGACTTGAATATTGGGGCTGACACTTAGGTCAGCCCCTACCGCACCGACGTTTTCGATGATGCAATGAAAATGATTGGGCATAACAACCATTTCATGGCATTTTATTTTTGGAAATTTATTTTCCAATTCGTAATACCATTTATTAACCATATGGCCTGCATCATTCAATATCATTTCGCCATTTTCAATATTCCCAAACAAACATTTCCTGTCCTGCAAACAAATTGTTATAAAATACAATCCTGCTTGTGAATAATCGTATCCTTTTAGCCGGATGGATTTGCGTTTATGGATCTTTGGGTTATATTTCATTTGTTTAGGCCTCTTTTTTTTAGTTGCTTATACTGATTTGGGTTCTTTTGCTTTTTTAAGATCCTTGTTTTTGGGGTAGTCATGTATCACAAAAAAATCATGGTATAATTATCAAATATAAGAATTTAAAAATATGTAAATTCATTTTTTCGGGCTGAACCAAAGCAATAATACCAATTGTAATTATTAAATACCCCAAAGCTATTTGGTAATTTTATTAGGGTAATTATAACAAAACAAAAATCAGGATTGGTTCAGACCGAAACTAAATGGTAATGATTTTAGCTGAATTATTGCTTAAAAAATGTAAAGGTTGACTGTCCATATTTTCTTTCTTGCGAAAAATGCGACAGGTGGTTAAGGGAGAGTTGCGTGGCATGTTCTAGTATAAGCCATCCGCCTGGTTTTAGCAAATTGCGTTGGAATATTAGGACCGGAATTTCCACTATGCGAGACAGGGCGTAAGGCGCATCGCCAAAGATAATATCGAAGCTTTCATCACACTGTTTTAAGTAGGTAAATACATCTTGTTTGCGCACTTCCATCGATTGAAATTTGAGCTTGCTAGAAACCTCTTTCATGTATTTTACGCAGCCTGCATCTTGATCTACACTAAGCACGGCTTGAGCCTCTCTGCTGGCAAATTCATAGGAGATATTACCGGTGCCTGCAAACAAATCGAGCACACTTAATTCATCTAGGTTGAAATGATTTTCTAAAATATTAAACAGGCTTTCTTTGGCCCTATCGGTGGTTGGGCGAACTGGCAAATTGGGCGGGGCATGCAAGATTATGCCCTTTTTATTTCCACCTATTATTCGCAAAATGGTACGGCCGCTTCGGTGAAAAACTGGTGTTCGCCAAATTGTTTAAAGCTTAAAGGATAGGTAAAAGCTTTAGGCTTGATGCCGTATTGAACCGAGCGCACATACTTGGAAAGTAGTTGGTGTAATTCGCTCATATGGGTTGAGTTGCCGTATAAAACCACATCGCAACCATGCGAAATTTGCAATTGCTCTGCTGCGGCAAGCAGGTAATACACTATTTCTGTTTCGGTTTCAAAAGTAAAGTTGTTATAAAACTTTATTTGTTGGTTGAGGTTAAGGATTTCGAAATAACCTGGGTGCAAATGAATGTGTAATTTAGACGAAGCATTCTCGAAACCTTGTGATTCAACAGCCTTAATAAATAACAAAGACGAGTGGAACACATCTACCAAAGGCATGTTAAAACGAATGAGTTTTAACATGTCGTTGCGCACATTAAAAATAGCAGCCGTCTGTTGCACATGCATTTTACAATACATTACTTGTGAGTTTGGCAATAGCTTTTGGTTGAGGCAATAATAGGTTTCTGTTTCTACTACATTTAACAAAGACTCTGGCACCAAGGTTACCAAATTAGAACTGATAAGCACTTTGCGTTCTTTGTATTTGGGTATTAGGGTATCCATTAAAGGCTGAATGGATTTTAGGTCGTCGTAGGATAAATTGAAAAAATTTACATCTTGGGCAGTATAAATTTCCAACTGCATAATTTGCTTGTTGCTGCCATCGGCAATCACCGAACTAATGTGGTTGGGTTCAAATAATAAATAGTGTTGGTACCGCTCCGAATTGGAGGGTTGATACAAATTATCTGAATAGGTTTTTACTGTTATGGATTGCACGCGCTTTGTTCTTACCTTCGCAAAGTACTAAAACCCTTTCAAAAAATAAATAAGTGAGTAGCTTTATCCCACAAAACCCCGATTACCAGCAGGTAACAGAAGAAAAAATAAAAGAGAACCATTTTATGCACCATGTTGGACTCAAAATTCACAAGATAGAACCCGGCATGGTGGAGGGAACACTTGAAATTGAGAAGCACCACCGGCAACAAATTGGCTTCTTGCATGGCGGGGTTACTGCTACCTTGGCCGATGTGGTGGCGGGCTTTGCCAGCTTTACGTTGGTTAAGCCTAACCAGGGCTTGGTAACCATAGAAATGAAAGTTTCTTACTTAAATCCGGGTGTGGGCAATATGGCCACGTGCAGAGGTTATGTGATTAAAGCCGGACAAAAAATTCATTTTGCTGAGGCCGAAATTTATGTGAACAACGATGGCACAGAAACGCTCATTGCCAAATGTTGCGCCACTTATGCGGTATTAGATTTGGTCTGATCCAAAAAAATCCTGGCTCCTTGAGAACATTTTTTAGTTTCATTAAACATTCTAAATATAAGTTATACTTTCAACTTCTTTAAATGCCTCATAACCTCCTTTCCCACCTTATAAAAGTTTGGTAAATTTTGTATTTGCTCGTTCAAAGAACTTTGCCAGCGGCCTTGCTCTTGTGGCAAACGCTCTGCTAATTTTTTATGAAACTCCGCAGTGTTAAAATTCTTATAGGTGCATTTATGAATGAACTCTTTAACGTAAAAATTTGCATCCATATTTTGAACTTCCAACAAATACCAGATATCATAAAAATCCCTTGCTTGCATACGTTGCAAAACCGCATGCAATTTCTCAGCTAATACTTCTTCTAAAGTATAACATAAAAGTTGATGTTCAGCAGGATCTGAGTATACAATAAATACGTTTTTCAATAAAGGCGTAAATTCAAGTTTTTCACTTCTTGAAATATCAACCCATACTTTTTTATTATTACCCACACCTCCTAAAGGATCAACATAACTTATATAAAAATAAATTCCTCCATCGTGATGTTCATTGTTTTCAACAATTTACAAATGCATAATAGCCTCTTCTAAAACATATTCGAAGACTCCATTAAACCATTCAAAAAGTAGTTCATTGGTAACTTCCTTTTTCAATAAAATAAAATCAAGATCCCAACACTGTACTTTATTAAAGCTATCTATCCACATTTTTTTTGCACCAAAAAAACGGCTTTCATTAGGATAAATAAATTGGAATGAAACGTTTTTATTTTTATTGTTGAAGGGCTCATTTGCTTTGTAACAACAATTTGTTCTTTTAACGATGGCTGAGTAATTTAGGTTATGAATTTGAAGGGCCTAATCATTTCGCTCAATAGTTCCTTTACACCATTATCTTTCGAATTAGTAAATGCTGTAAAGGCTTCAGCATATTAAAAACAAGCACTATTCTGTCTATTAAAATAAGAGAGCAATTCACTCGATTGTATGGATATATATATTTATTTTTCATAGCAGTATAGCCAGGATAAACCTAAATACTTATATATAAAACAAGATAATTAGAAAGAGGTTGTTAATTTTTTAACTATGAATATTAGCAATAGTTGTAAGTTAGGATATTAATAAAAATCAACAATTGTGTTTGGCAAAAAATATTTATTTTTGCCAACTTATGCTAAGGCTTTAAGTCGTTTACCGTTTGGTAAAGTTCTTGGTAAGTTAGCGGGCCAACAAACATTTTGGTATAGCCAGATCGACCTTGGTGAATAAGGGTTGCGGGGAGTGTGCCTGTCCAGTTTTTATCAATTTTTTGTTGCCATTTGACAACTTTTGGGTCGTAAAAATGGTAAATTTTATTGCGCAAATATTGATTGCGAACATACGGTTTGAGTTGACTTTCTATTTGTACTTTTTGATCCAAACTTACTAGGAGCACTTTTACTTTTTGGGTGGCAAATCGCTCGCCTAAACTTTCGAAGGATGGCAGCTCTTTTAAACAGGGTTTGCACCAGGTTGCCCAAAAATTAATGACATAAACCGTGTCGGATTTATCTTTCTTCCATTTGGCCAAATCTGCATACGAAATGCGGGTTATTTCTTGCGAAAAAACGCTTTGGTTCAGACCGAAAAAAAATACGAATAAGCCTAAATACCTCATATTTTTTCTCCGTAGCTTAAATCGCCGGCATCGCCCAAGCCTGGCATAATATAGCTGTGGGCATCCAAAGCGGGGTCAACAGTGCCAATAAAAATATGGGCATCGGGCATGTGCTTTTGAATGTAGGCAATGCCCTGTTGGCTGCCAATTAAGCTTACCACAAAAACGCGCGCTGGTTTTCCTTTGGTAAGCAATGCTTTATAGGTTAAAAACATGCTTCTTCCAGTGGCCAACATGGGGTCAATTAGTATGAGGGTGCGGCCTTCAATGACAGGACTTGCCAGGTATTCTATTACAATTTCAAACTCGTGGTTGGAGGTATGTTTTCTAAAGGCCGAAACGTAAGCATTATCTGCATGGTTAAAGTAATTTAAAAAGCCCTGGTGAAGGGCCAATCCCGCTCTTAACACAGTGGCTAGAACAGGTTGGCCATCTAAAACAGAAACTGTTTTTTTAGCCAAGGGAGTTTGTACTTCTTTGCTAGCGCGTGGCAGGTGCTTGCTCACTTCGTAGGCCAAAATCTCCCCCACCCTTTCAACATTTTTTCTAAATCGTTGGCGGTCTTTTTGGATTTCTACATCTCGAAGTTCTGCTAAAAAATCATCTGCAATGGATGAATTTTGCGTCAAAATTGTGAGCATAATATTGGATTGGTGAACAAAGTTAAGGAAAGTTACTTTCTTTGCGGCCTAATATTTTTTGCGAGTTCGGCAGAAAGAGGAAAGAAACAGTGCGGAGGAAGATAGAAAGGATTGGGGAAGAAGGAAATGTTTGCAGGAAATTAGCAAAAATATTGGCGTGAAATTATAATAAGAGCATGAAATTAAGTTTTTTAGGTGCTGCAAAGCAAGTTACGGGCAGCATGTATATGTTAACCCTAAATAATGGGTATAAAATTTTGGTGGATTGTGGGATGGATTATGAGGTGAAAAAGAATCCAGTGGCGCAGGCCAACCTATTTTCGTTTGAACCAATTGAGGTGGATTTGGTTTTGCTTACTCATGCGCACATAGACCATTCTGGAAACTTGCCAGCCCTAGTGAATCATGGGTTTAGGGGACATATTTTATGTACACCAGCCACGGCAGAATTAACAGAATACCTGTTATTCGATTCGGCCAATATTCAACTAAACGATTATAAAAGGAGCTTGGGAAGGGCCAAGAAAACCCGTCGAGATCAGGTAGCTAAACCTTTGTTTACAGATAAAAATGTGAAGCAAACGGTGGATCAATTTTTAACCGTTCCACTCAACAAACCTTTTGTGGTGAATGAACAATTGCGCATCACTTTTATTGAAGCCGGACATTTATTGGGTGCGGCAAGTATTGAAGTAGTGGTCATTGAAAATGGCGAGGAAAAGAAAATTGGCTTCTCGGGCGATTTGGGCAGAAGCAACAGTAAATTGGTGAAAAACGGCGAGATTTTTAAGGATGTAGATTACCTCATTACCGAGTCTACCTATGGCGGCAGAAAACATACCTCGGTTAATATTGCAGAGGATGAGTTAATGCCGTTTATTCAAAAAACCTGCATCGATTTTAGGGGTAGGTTGGTGATTCCAGCTTTTAGTGTGGGCCGAACACAAGCCATCGTTTTCACCATTAATCAACTAAAGAAAAAGGGCCTCATACCCGATTGGCTTAAGGTTTTTGTTGATAGTCCGCTTGCCATTAAAAGCACCCCTGTTTACGAAAGACATGCTTATTTATTGAACGATGAAGCGCATAATTTTATGCACCAACATGGCAGTTTGTTTCACTTTGAAGGCTTAGAATATTTGGAAGGAATGGACGAGCATGATGAGCTTATGAACTATTTCGACCCATGCATCATCATCTCTGCGGCGGGCATGGTAGAAGGTGGCAGGATACAAGAACACGTAATGAACAACATCGAAAACCCCTACTCAACCATTTTAATTGCCGGGTTTTGCGCAGAAGGAACCTTGGGCCATCGGCTTTTATTGGGTCAGCCAAGCATTCATATTAAAGGTCAAGAAAAACGCGTGTTTGCCCAAGTGGCGCGCACCGATGTGTATAGCTCGCATCCCGACCACAACGAGGTATTTTCATACATAGAAAAAACGGCCAAAAACACCGCAGCAGTAGGCAAAAAACTCAAGGCTGTATTCTTGGTTCATGGCGAAGAACCTCAGCTGTTGGCCATGAAAAAATCGGTGGATGAGCAAGGTTTTACCGAGGCCATTATACCAGATATGGATCAAGATTTTGTATTGAATTAACAATGGATGCAGGCTTAGGATACCTTTCGGCTTCTGTAACTTTAGTAGGCTGGCCCATTGGCACATTTGCCTTAACACGCGCCTCCAAGCAAGCCAATCCTATGTGGCCGTTTTCATCTCTTTTATTGGCGTAATAGTGTTGGTTTGAGAAATAATTTTTAGGGTTAGGGCTGAACCAAAATAGCTTTTCGCAAATTTTTCGTAGTTTCACAAAAAATCTCCACATGACCAATTCCGATATAGCAGATATGCTAAAATTGTATGCCGACTTAAGCGAGTTACATGGCGGCAATCCCTTTAAAATAAAGTCGTTTGCAGCCGCATCCTTTCGCATAGATAAAATAAGTGAGCCCTTATTTGGCAAAAGCTTGGTGGAGTTAGAAGCCATAGAAGGCATCGGAAAGAGCATTGCACAAAAATTAGTTCAGATATTTGAAACCGAATCATTTTCTGAGCTCACAGAAATGTTAGAAGCCACGCCAGATGGGGTACGAGACATTATGCGCATGAAAGGAATTGGCCCTAAAAAAGTAGCAGTAATTTGGAAAGAAATGGAAGTAAATTCCATTGGCGAATTGTTGTATGCCTGCAAAGAAAATAGGTTGGCGCAATACAAAGGATTTGGCTTAAAAACCCAATCAGCGGTGATTAAACAAATAGAGTTTATGTTTGCCAGTGCCCATAAATTTCATTACGCCAAGGTTTACCCAATTGCCATCGATTTTATGAACAGGGTTAGGGCTTTGGAGACCATTGAAGAAGCAGAATTTACAGGTGATTTTAGAAGGAAAAGTGAAATATTAACTTGCGTAAATCTGCTAGTAAGCACCTATGATATGTCGTCTTTTTTAGATGAATTCAATTCATATTTTGAGGTAGAATTGGGAGAAGAAACTTTTAAAATTGATTCGTATAATTTTAGGATAGAACTCTGTTCACCAAAAGATTTTGCTCTTAGCTTATTTAAGTCGAGCGGCATAGAAACTCATGTTAGCAAAGTACTAGAAAAGCTTAAAGATACTACCGTTTCGTTTAACAATGAGAGCGAAATTTATGCACAAGCGGGAATGGATTTTGTGTATCCCGAGATGCGTGAGGACCGGGGCGAAATAGCTTTGGCTTTGCATAAAAATCTCCCCAACTTAATTACGTTTGATCAACTAAAGGGGCCATTGCATAACCATTCGGTTTGGAGTGATGGTTTGCATACGATAGTTACCATGGCAGATTACTGTTTTAACCAAGGCTATGAATATTTGGGTATGGCAGACCACAGCAAGAGTGCCTTTTATGCCAGCGGATTATCGGAGGAACGGGTACTTTTGCAGCACAAGGAAATTGCCGAAATCAATAAAAAATTCGGTAATAAGTTTAAGGTATTTACGGGTATTGAATCGGATATTTTGTATGATGGAAGTTTGGATTATGAACCAGGCATTTTAAAGAGCTTTGATTACGTGGTTGCCTCTGTTCACAGTGTTTTAAAGATGACCGAAGAAAAAGCCATGAGCAGGCTTATAAAGGCCATTGAAAATCCGTATACCACTATCTTAGGTCACCCAACTGGCAGGTTGTTATTGATGCGCGAAGGGTATCCTATAAACCACCATAAAATAATAGATGCCTGTGCGGCAAATGGCGTTATAATGGAGCTTAATGCCAATCCGTATAGGTTGGATATGGATTGGCGCTATATAGATTATGCGTTAAGTAAAGGCGTTATGATTAGCGTTAATCCCGATGCGCACGAAGTGGAAGGATTTGCGGATATGTTCTTTGGTATAGAGGTGGCGCGCAAAGGCGGCTTAACCAAAGAAATGTGTTTTAACGCACAGAGTCTCGATTTTGTGAGCAAGCATTTTGAGAAGAAGCGGGGATAAAATATGCAAAAAAACGAACGAAAAAAGGGTTGGTTCAGACCGAACCAACCCTTTTAAGATTATAAGCAAAGCGAACTAAGAACTAGCTTCTTTCGATAACCCATTGCGCTACTTTAGGACCTAATTCTTTTTGAGATTTGGCCCCCACAAACACGCCTATATGTCCGCCTGGGAAAGCATATTCTTCCTTGTCTTTTGACCCAATTAATTTCATCACCGTTCTGGAAGAGTTGTTAGGAATAATATTGTCTTCTGTGGCGTAAATATTAAGGAAAGGCATGGTTATATTCTTTAAATTTACTTTTTGTCCGCCTAAGGTAAATTCACCTTTTATAAGCAAATTATCGCGCCAAAGATCTTTGATGTATTTACGGAACATTTCGCCAGCCAAATCTGGGGTATCATTTTTCCATTTTTCCATGCGCAAGAAGTTACTCAATTTAGCTTCATCTTGCATCATGTCTATCATGCCAAAGTACTTGCTAATATCTGCGCTAGGCTTAAGGGAACTAAAGCCTGCATTTAACATTTCTGCGGGGATAATTCCAAGGCTATCTACCATTACATCTACATCGATGTCTTTGGTCCATTTGTATAACATGCACTCATTTCCACCAAAGTCGAAAGGCGTAACATATACGGTAAGCGATTGCAATTTCTCTGGGAATAAAGAAGCGTAAATGGCGCTAAAAGTACCACCCTGACAGATACCCATTTTGTGAATTTTAGGACTCTTGGTTGATTTGCGCACAAAGTCAACTGCATCGTTCATAAAACCAAGGATATAATCTTCCATGGTTAAATACTTATGCTGTTGTTGGGGGTATCCCCAATCCATGATATAGATATCTAGGCCTTCATCCAATAATTTTTTCATCAAAGAGCGATCGGGTTGTAGGTCTAATACATCGTGTCTGTTCATGATAGCGAAAGAAACCAAAACCGGAATTTTAGATTTAGCAGGGGTATCGCGCTTATAGTGGTAAAGTTTTACTAAGTCGTTTTGCCATACCAATTCTTTGGGGGTTGTGGCAATTTCTACCTCCTCAATTTTAGAAAGAATTTCGTAGCCAGAAACCATTTTTTTACTTGCGACGTGGAGTTCATCCATCATATCGGAGAAATTTGTTGTATTCATCATATTTTTTTGTGAAATTAAAGAGGCGATTTAAAGAAAATGTACCGAAAAAAAAAGCCACAGACATTTGATTTGAATCAAAAGCTGCGGCCTTTAGTATAAACAAACCCTAAACTTATGCGTTTTTAGCAGTTTTCTTTGCCGCTTTTGGTTCTTCGGCAACGACTACTTCGTTATCAATTTGTTTTTCTAACATATTGATGCGTTTTTTTAATTCGTGGATGGTTTTGTACAATTCATCCATTTCTGTGCGGTTAATCAAAGGCAATTTGCTCAATGATTTTTCCATTTGCTTTTCAATTTTCTTCTTCAAGGTTAATTGCATGGCGCTAACTTCACCCATTAACTTTGAATATTCGTCGGTTTCGAACAAAGTAACGAAATGCTTATCATGAACATTTAAGTATTCTTTATAAACATCCATGAAGTTTTTAACTTCTTCGCCATTGCGCATTTTAGCATATAAATTTTCAGAGAACTCATCCATTGCTTTTAAGCCGGTGGTATACATCATGTATTGCATTTGAGAATTTTTCATGTTGTATACGCTGGCCATGTTTCCCATTTCTTTCATGGTTTCCATCATAGCAATTTGCTCATTTTGCGGCATCAATTTGCTAAACGGAGCAAAAGCGCTATTCATTTGAGAGAACATAGAATTGTAGTTATTCAACATAGAACCAAACATATCGTTAGGCATCATGTTATTGAATTGGCCACTCATATTAGACTTCATAGAATCGAACATGTTTTTGCCCATGTCCATCATTTTACCCATACCATCTTTCATTCCACCACCCATGTTATCCATCATAGTTTTCATGAAATCTGGTTGCATGTTGAACATTTTGTCCATCATACCTTTATACATTTCGGCGTTGAACATGCTTTTAAACATATCAGGCGTAAAAGTTTTGTCGTTTAAGCTCTTCATCATTGGCATCATCATTTCGAACAACTTCATATACATTTCTGCATTGTTGAAATAACCAGAGAAAGAATTCTTGGCAGTACCATTGTTAAACTGATCCATCATTTGAGAATAAGTTCCGCCCATAGAGTCTTTCCAAGAGTTAAACATATTCATCATGTTGCTGTAATCGGCGGTCATGTTGTTCATTTGAGGCATTCCCTTGAACATACCCTGACTCATATCTTGCCAATTTTTAGAGGTGTTCATTTGGTTCGACATCCAGTTGTTAAAGAATTCGAATGCTTGGGTATTCTTGTTCTCCCCTTGGTTTTGGTTGAACCAAGCCATTTGGCCATCGTACCATTTTTTAAAGAAGTCTGAATTAAAGTCCACATTGCCATTCATCATAGCTTTTTGCATAGTTTCGGCAGCATTTGTAAAAGATTCTGTTGCTTGTTTTTGCATTTCTGAAAAAGATTCGAACATGTTCTTGTTTTCCATATTATTTTATAATATTATTGTTTTTGATTGGCGTAATTAGTTGGGTCGTCAAATCGGGCGCAAAATTAAGACAAATTCTTAATTTTCAAGTCACTTAGCATTATTTTTTGGTTAACTTGACCTACTTGAGCCACTATGTAGGGAAGAAATTTATTGAATATTGGGCGTTTTCGATTTTTTTTTATTGCGCTTAGCGTAATTTTATAAGTTTTTAGGCACAATTTTTCAATTTTCTTCAAAAAAATCGCTAGTCAAAAGTCTTGCCAGCATTTTTTCTCGAGCCTCCTTTAACGTTTTATAAATTTAATTCGGTGACCTTAATTATTGTTAGAGGATTGCTGGGGCCAAAAAATGAAATTAATAAAAGCCATAGAAATTACCAATTGCGCTAATTCAATGAATTTGTTTAGAAAGGCATCATATTGTAAAAATGCAGAAAAAGAATAAGCAAAAAAATCCGTGATTGGATTACGCTAAGGAGACTGCAAAGTAAATTGAAATAGGAGATTTTTTGGTTTCATATTATTTTTTTTCAATTAAGGTTAAAGTTATTCCATTAGGCATTACAATCCTTACAATACCATCTGTTTTATTT
>Ga0163151_10005475_pt1 | contig 16198 bp, 15 predicted proteins | sample OliLakLV19MP5IB2_FD_145596 | JGI IMG/M metagenome (GOLD analysis project Ga0163151, IMG submission 145596) | Freshwater microbial mat bacterial communities from Lake Vanda, McMurdo Dry Valleys, Antarctica - Oligotrophic Lake LV.19.MP5.IB-2 | ecosystem: Environmental > Aquatic > Freshwater >...
AGATCGAAGGCGCCTGAGCGTTCTCTCGTTCTCCGGCGGGGAGACCGGTTCGCCGGTCTCCCCGCCGATCTTCTCGCAAGGAGTGACGCTCATGGCCACTTTTCACCGGAAGCGCTGGCGGGCCGCGCTGCGGATCGCCGCCGCCCTGGAGACCAATCGGGCCGCCGCCACGCAGGTCGATCTGCCGCAGGGAGCCTGGGACCACCTGGTCAGGCTGGCCCATCAGCATCAATTGGCGTTGGACAACCACTGGTTCCAGGCGGCCGAGTCCCTGCGGCAGGATCTGGAGATCCGGGTCCGCTGGTTCGAAACCGACCTGTTCGCCCTCCGCCGGTCGCTGTCGGCCAAAGCGCCTGAACCGCCGGCGCTGCGGACGCTCTATGAAGAGCTGTGCGCCCTCGACGACGAGTTCGAGGACGTCGAAATCGATCTGAAGACGACCACGCTCCGGGTTCAGACCAGCGACATCGTGCTGGAGGACCTGAACCTCGGTCCCTTCGACCTGATCTGGGACTGGGGCCGGCCGTCGAGCCAGACCGCCCTGACCGTGGACGCCCTCGAACCCCATCGGCCGGAGTCGCGCAGCGACATCACCCATCCGCACGTCCTGGGCTCGATCCTCTGCGAGGGGGAGGCTTCGCGCCCGCTGGAGCAGGCGCTGGCGGAGGGGCGGCTCTGCGATTACTTCCTGATCGTCCGGCAGACGCTGCAGACCTACAACCCGCAGAGCGCGTACGTCGCGATCGCCGACTGGACGGGTTTTCGCTGCCGCGGCTGCGATGACAGCGTCTCGGCCGATGACTTGTGTTCGTGCCAGAGCTGCGGCGACGAAGCCTGCACCGACTGCTCGCTGAGTTGCGCGCAGTGCGGTCGGACCTCCTGCCGGTGCTGCCTGCAGAACTGCAGCGACTGCCTCGATGACTTCTGTCCCCGCTGCTGGCCGGACGATGTCCGGCCGCGGGAGTCGGTCTGTTCCAATTGTCGGGTCGCCGCCGAGGCGACCCCCGAGGAGAATACCGCCGATGAGACGAATGAACTGGAAAACGCCGCGGATGGAACGGCCGCCCCATCATCGGACGCCGACGATCCGGTTCACGCCGACCGCCTGGGCGAAGCTGCTCTGGCTGCGGGACCGGGGTGACACCGAGATTGGCGGCTTCGGGATCACCAGTCCCGAAGATCGGCTGCGAGTGGAGGACGTGGAGCTCGTCCCGCAACAGGCGACTTGCGTCAGCGTGGCGTTCGACGATGTCGCCGTCGCCGAGTTTTTCGAGGACCAGGTTGATCAGGGCCGCCGACCAGAGCAGTTCGCCCGGATCTGGATGCACACGCATCCGGGGGACTGTCCGTTACCGAGTCCGACCGACGAAGACACGTTCGCGCGGGTCTTCGGCGGCTGCGACTGGGCGGTGATGCTGATCCTGGCCCGCGGCGGGGCCACGTATGCCCGCCTGGAATGGCACGTCGGCCCGCGGGGCGCGCTCCTCGTGCCGGTGACGGTGGACTATCGCCGTCCGTTCGCGGGCAGCGATGAGGCGGCCTGGGGGGCGGAATACGACCAATGCGTCGTGCCGCTCGATCCCGAGGTCTGGTGTCTGATGGAGCATGATCCCTTCTTGAGGAGAGACGGCGATGCGCGGGTGGCTGTCGCGGCGCGGATTTCTGGGGCTGGTGGGGAGTGCGGCGGCCGCGCCGGTGCCGGCAGCGGTGCCGCCTCCCGCGCGGGCCTGGATCATTCTGGAACGGAACTGGGCGTACAACGACGAGATCTCGTACCCGGACGGGACGAGTCCCCGGACGGCGGTGTTCTACGACCGGACGCAGGCGGACGCCGAGTGCCGACGATTGTGTGAGGCGTTCTACGCCGCGCAGACTCCGGAGGAATTCGAGCCCGACTGGAACGAGTATTTTCTCGAGTACGGTCGGGACTTCGACGAGTCGTCGGTGTCCTGGGACCAGTTGCGGGCCGCCGGGTTCCCGGAGCCGTATCTGGTCCAGGAACTGACGTCGGCCGGGGAGGCTCCCTCATGAGCCATCCCCTGGTGCATGCCGAACGGTCCGCCAGGCAGTGGGGCGGCACGGCCAACGATTATCTCGCGATTCATAATTGGATGGACAACACGAAGGCGCATTGCCCCGACGTCCGGCATCGGCTGCTGCTGCACAACAGCTTCGGCATGCTGCTGGCCGAGCAGGTGTTCGGCCCGGCGATCACGAATGCCGACGGACGCCGGGTGTTCGTCCGGGACATCGCCGCCCGGCACATCCTCGAAGATCTGAGCTTCATTCCCACCGTCGGGGAGTGCCTGGCGGGGATCCCCGTGGAACCCTGGATGGCCGGCGCCCGGAAACGGGTGCCGGCCCGGACTTCTTCCCCTTTGCCTCAAGGAGACCCGCTTGCAGACCATCGACCGCTTCCAGCGGCAGACGGACCTGGTGCCGGCTGACCGGCTGGCACAGTTATCCATCACCGTGATCGGCGTCGGGGCCATCGGCCGGCAGGTCGCCCTGCAACTGGCGGCCATCGGCGCGACTCAGCTGACGCTGATCGACTTCGACACCGTAGATGTCACCAACATCACCACGCAGGGCTATCGTTGCGCGGATCTGGAGAGGCGGAAGGTGGACGCCACGAAGGCCGCGATCCTGGAGATCGAACCGGACGCCGATGTGGCGATCGTGCCCGATCGATTCCGGCCGCAGCACGCCGTCGGCGACGCGGTGTTCTGCGGCGTCGATTCGATCTCGGCCCGGGCGGCGATCTGGCGGTCGGTGGCGAACCGCTGCCAGTTCTGGGCCGACGGGCGGATGCGTGGCGAGGTGCTCCGCGTGCTGACCGCCGCCGATGAGCCGAGCCGTCGGCATTACGGCAGCACGCTGTTCGCCCAAGCCGAAGCTCAGCCTGGTCCCTGCACGGCCAAGAGCACAATTTATGCGGCATCGATCGCCGCCGGGTTGATGCTGCATCAGTTCACGCGGTGGCTGCGGGGCATGTCGGTTGATGCCGACCTGTCACTGAATTTGCTGGCCTGCGATATCGATCTGTTGAATCATTGAGTCCTTCGGGAAAACCTACGGGGGCGGCAGACTTGCCGCCCCCGTAGGCTTTGACCGTTAGCTATCAGGGGTTTCAGGGAGACTCTGCGATTGGGACGACGGACGCGAGGTCGCAACTCCCAGATCATTAGACCCCACTGCCGCTGCATATTTCGGATGGAAATGGGTATGTTCGCAACATCTGATGCTGAGCGAAGTTCCACATTCCTTGTACCGCGCCATAGGATGGAAAACCACATTCCTGAAAGAGGATGTCAAGCGGCGTTGGTTTCCGGCGGGTTGATTGCGCACTGGTGGCGGTCTGCGTGATTACATGGCTTGATCGTCGGTGATGTTGTCGGCGGCCGGCGCTGGTGTTTGAGCCGGCCCCTGCTGAACTCTGCTGGGTGCTGGTCTGCCTGAATTCGCCGTGGTTATCGTTGCTCCGGGATATTGCGATCGATCTTGTCGTTGCGCGATCGCTCCCCACACATTCCTTCGCGAGTCACTGCTGACGAAGATCGTGAGCAGCTCTGCCGCTGAGGGCAGACGCGGATTTATCTGATGCGAATTCCTCACCGGGAAGTCCACTCCAATCAAAGGATCGTGCTGCGGCTGATGGTCACTCAGTTCGCAACATCCACGGTTCCGTACGAGTTGGACTCTCCAGGAGGGATCTCCCATCGCCGACCTGGCAACGGGGATCGAACAACCGGGCGAACCTCTTCCAAGGTCTCCTTCGTGACAGGGGATCGTTTTCGCCAGAAACAGGTTGCTCAGGCGGCCATGCCGGCGTGGGCTCGGCATTCGGAATACGTCTGCCGTTTGCGGAGCATCTGCCAGATTACGGTCGCCAGCTTTATCATCACGGCGACCCGCGCAATCGTGCTGCCGCGACGACGTCGAATCCGCTTGTACCACTCCCGAAGTCGGCCATCCTTCCGCAACGCCTGGTGTGTGACTTGAGCCAACAGCCAGCGGGCGGTATTGCTGCCGGCTTTGGTGATATGCCCCAGTCGTTGACTGTGCTCACCGCTGTTGCGACACCCTGGTGTTAAGCCCCAATAGTTGGCCAGGCTCCGCGCTCGCGGGAAGCGCTGCACATTCCCCACCCGGCAGGCCAGCGAGGTCGCCGTGAAGTAGCTCACTCCCGGGATCGACCGCAGTAATTTCTCATCCTCATTGTTGCGGGAGCGTTCGATGATGACCCGCTCCAGTTCGTCGACGCGCTGCTGAGTGCGTTCCAAGTCCGCCAAGAGAAAGCCCATTTCCAGCCGATCGATCTCGGGCAGGACCAATTCCTTCAGCCAAGCCACGGCCCGCTGCGTGGGAAAGGTCTTCGTCGGCAGGCTCCATTGCAGGTTGTGTCGCCGCAGCAGGTGCTTGATCTTGTTGATCACCCGGGTCCGGGCTTCACTGGCTTCCTTCCGCAGCGTGGTCAGCCGTCGGTTCTGCTGATCCGTCGCCGAAGGCAACTGCACTTGCCGGAGTCCGTGGATCGGCTTCCCCGCCAGAAACCGCTCACGGTTCACCCACAACAGTTCACTCAACGCCGCCGCATCGCGTCGATCGGTTTTTTGCTTCTTCCGCTCCTCGGGCTGAATCAGGATGACTTTGTGGCATTGGTGTTCTTCCAGCGCCTGCAGCAGCCAATCGTTGAACCCGCAGACCTCCACCACCGCCACAAACGATTCCCCGTCGCGGAGAACATCGCGTTTCAACCGCTCCAAGAACTCCTGGATTTTCTCTGGTTGCGTCGACACCTGACGCGACTGAACGACATCACCCTGTTCGTTGCGGAGCGAAATGGTGAGCTGTCGCGCATGCTGATCGATTCCGAGGTAAAACATGGTCGTGCTGCTCCGGCAAGAGGAGGGGGATCGCAACGCCCACCGGAATAAGGCAACCAGCTCTCGCTCGCAAGCGCCCCTCTTTCATAGATATCAAAGGGTCTGGCGCAGTCGGAATTCCAGATTCCCCGAAAAAGTTGGCGCGACATTTGGCTGCATTGCGAGTTCTCCGATTAGGAATTACGTTCGGGCTTCACCGGGCGGTTCCGGTGTCTCCGCACAGTGGAAAACTCGCAAACGCACCCCGAGTCGCGCCAAATTAGCGACATTCCCTGGGTAGATTCCCCAGACGCAAAAACCGACGAGGCCATTGAGATTGGCTAACGGAGACAGTAAAATTCACACTCTCACTTCGCACAGAAGTACCCCCATGACTACTACCGAGTCCGTCACCGAGTGGATCGGGCAGATAAGGGCGGGAAACCGCGATGCGGTCACCCCGCTCTGGGAGCGGTACTTTTCCCAACTCGTTCGATTATCCAAGTCGCGTCTTGCCCACGGCTCGCGTCGATTGTCCGACGAAGAAGACGTGGCGCTTAGCAGCCCGTTGAAAATGTCCAATTGATGTCGCCGCGGTTTAGGCGGTTTCGGCCTGTGCGCGGGAGGCCGCGCGAATTGAAATCGAATTCCAATGACTCACCAGTCGTCCCACGAGGTTTCGCAGTGCGTCCACAGTCGTCTGGGCAGGTTGCGGCGCGCGGAGGAACTCCGCCAGGTCTTCCGCACTCAGTTGCAGGCCTCGCGGCGTGCCCATGCCGAACAGCGCGCGCATGAGGCGGCCCAGGTTGTGCGCGACGGCGGCGATCAGATAGCGCTTGCGGACCTTCTCGATGCCGCAGAGCCAGGTCCGCCGCGCGCCGCCGGTCTCGCAGACATGCGCGAAGGAGCGTTCCACTCGCTCGCTGCGCTGCCGTTGCAGCCGCCTGCCGCGCTCGCCGCGGGTGCGTCGGCGGTTGGCGTACACCGCATCGCGTTGAGTGGTCGGTTTGTCGGTCCAGACGCGCGTGCGGCCGGCCGGCAGCTTCGGTTCGGGAATGTAGGTCCGATATGGCGTGTGTTCGGCGAACGTCTCCAGCACGTCGTTGGAGTGATACCCCTTGTCGGCCACGACGTCGGTCACCGGCACGTCGCTGCCCGACTCCTGCAGGTTGAGCTGCGCGGTGTGGACGGTGTCTTCCAGCGTGTGCGTGTCCCCATAATCTGCGGGGTAAATCTCAGCCGCGACGATCATCTCGGTGTCCAGGTCGACCGCATGCTCGGCCTTGTAGGCCAGGTGCGTGGTGCCGTCTTTCATTCTGGTGATGCGGCTGTCCGGGTCGGTGGGGCTTTCCCATTCCTCGTTGGAGACCTTCTTATCCTTGCGGGATTTGTCGAAGCGTTTGAGGTCGTCGATGGTCGGCGTCTCGTCCGCTTCGAGCTCCCCGGCTTCACGCATCAGGTTCGTGAGGTACGCCTGCCAGTCCTCCCCCGTGTCCTTGCGGACGATGCTCTTCATCGCCGCGTTGGCTTCCAGCGTCGTGGCGTCCACGCCGAGCGTTTGACCGTTCAGCACGTGCTTCTCGCGGGCCAGCGTCAGCACCCACTGGAACACGGCCCCGTGGACTTCGTGCGGGAACCGCTCGCGGATGATCGTCAGCGACGAGTGGTCGGGCGACTCCTGGTCGGGCGCGATCCCCAGGAACATCCGCAGCGACAGGCTGTCAGCACACCGCCAGGCGATCCCCCGCTGCGAGCCAATCCCCTCAAAGTAGCCCACCAGCAGCATGCGAAAGTACACGCCGGGCGGAATGCCGGGCCGGCCCATCTTCTCGGCGTAGTACGGCCGGCAGAGGCCTTCCACCCAGGGGTCGAACCCCGCCTCGGCCAGCAGCCCATTCAGCTTTTCATAGAACACGTGACCCGGCGACCGCGGCAACTGCCGCGCGGGAATCCAAAGCTGCCCCTGCTGCTCGACATTCCGTCGTCCCATCGCCATCGCAAAGTTCCGATTTCGATATCCGGTTCCGTCCTGCGGCCAATGATAACGACCGCCGGACGGCCGGAGGAGCCCGGCAAGACATTTTCAACAGGCTGCTAGCGATTAGGCAACATTGTATTCCTCGACCTTGTCCCAAATGATCGTCCGTTGCTCGCCTTGCTGTTCAATTACGACGAAATGGTCGCCGGTATGGATGTATGACATCAACTCGTGCGACTTACCATCGCCAGCAATCTGGGCATGCCACGATTCAGGGATGGGGAGGTGGATATTCTCAATCCGCGTCAATGGAATTGAGATGGCGTTTGTTCGAACGGCCTTAAGCACTCGTTGTTGCTTTTGGATGTCGGCGTTCGCAGCAGACTCCATTGCCTTATTGGCAAAATGCTCGATGACCATGTTGGCCACAATGACTTTTGCCACCCACTCAAAGCCACCAATTGCTCCGATTGGTGAGGTGAATCCGGACAGTTTCTGCGACGCTGACTTCGCCAAGGCCTGAAGATTCCGTACTCCAATGGCGTTGTACAGGACAATCTTGTTGAAACGATGCTCAATTCCCGACGTTAGCCGAAGCACACCCTGCATAACACACCTCGCTCCTGCCACCACAAGAAGAGCCTCACTCTGCTGCTTCGAGATCAGACTCTTGAAAGAAATAGTCGCGGGCTCATCTTTTGGTGTCGTCATGGTCTTCATCCTGGCAATGTTGTTTCAAGCGAAATTCTCGAACTCGTTTCAAGCAGCCCACTCTCAGCCAGAGAGCTTCTTGTCGAATCGAGAGAACCGCTGGATGATCTCCTCGAACAACTTGGCTCCACGATCAAGAACATCCGCCGGAATGCTTGTGATGGGTGTAGTTGCCCAGGACGAAGCAAGCCTCCGGGCAATCTCAGCCTTCCACCCGTCCGGCAGAGCGACTTGAAGCCTTGTCGCAGCGGCTTTGACCTGGTCTGGGAAGGTTCCTTTCGACTTATCTGCCTTTGTCAGTGTCAGCGGCGATTTCAGAATCGTATTCAGAACTGGCAGAAGTGGCCCTTCTCCGAAGATGTCCTCAACTTCAAATCCTGCACTCGTGAACAGACCGTCAAGCATCAGGATCGCAGCTTCTTGGCCGTTGTAGAGTTCCTTCATGAGAGCATCGCGACGAACTCGGCCTGCCTCATCTCCGTCCAGAAGCACGAGTGGACGCACCCGTTGTCCTAAGAAAAGCGATGCCAGGTGGCCCACCATCTTGGTCCCTCCACAGGGCGTCACATAGATGTCATCGGGAAGACCAGTCTTGCCTGCCTGCTTACATAAGATTGAGAGCGTATGCAGGTAGAAATAGTCTGACATCCCCTCCACGAGAATGTTCTTCCGATCTTGGAAGAGGGCACGCACCATCGCGTACCCGGCAGCCCCTTGAAGCGGAAAGATGGTCTCCCGGTCACGGGGCCACTCACCAACAGAAATGTGAGAATGCCCGTCTTCGGTTTCCGTGACGGGGCGGACCCGCTCCAAGTGCTCTCCGTCGATCAGCCAAGGAGAGTGAGTTGAGTAGATCAACTGGTTCCTCTGTGCCAGTTCGTTGAAAAACGAGATGAGTTCTTCCTGAGCCGTAGGATGAAGATTCAGGCCTGGCTCGTCCAAAAGAAGCACGGCTTCCTTGTGGCCGTCATCGGATTCAACGAGAAACACCAGGTAGAATGAGAAAAACCACTGGAATCCCTTGCTTCGGCTTTCAAGCTCGATGTCTACGTTTGGACGACGGTCATCGGAGATCCAGATCCGGAAGAAGTCGCCGTCAGCCTCGTATCGGATTCGATGCCTTCGCTGCTTCCACCAGCTGCTAAACCTCGCGGTGATGTCGTTGGAAGCTGAACTCAGTTTGATGCTCCGCAGCTCCTTTCGCTGTTGGTCCTGGCTGATCTGTTCAGGCGTTGGTTGCTGCCCCTGTCGCCGTTGATTCTCGGCTTCCGACTGACCGAGGTCGAGGACGTCTTTGGCGTCCAACTGCACATGCTTGAACATGGCATTGATCGTTCGAACCTGGGGGGAGTCTTTGGATCGGTTGGCATCCTCAACAAACCGTGGCAGATATACAGCACTGTCCAGGATGCCGTAGTTGTCGAAGTAGATAAAGACGGGGAGTTGCTTCTCGACGACGGATTCCAATTGGCTACGGATAGACGGCTTTCGTGCTTCCTGTAAGGCGTGCTTGATAGCCGTCTGCAAGGGGGCTACAGCTGAAGTGGTCTCTCCCCGCGTCTTGGAATTCAGCTCACCTCGAAGGGACTCCAGTAGACCGAGGGCAGCTTCTGACTTCAGGTCAGAGTGTCCAGCTAGCCGATCGTCGCATGTGTCACACCAGTTGAGAAGCTCCACTCGTGCAGCTTGGTATGCCGCATCCTGTTCTGGAGCAGGAGCAGAGAGACTCGCGGCTGCTGATCGGAATGTTGCGAGGGCCTGATCTAAGCTGTCGCGAGAAACAAGAGGCTCTTCAGGTAGAGGTGTAAGTTCAACGGCCAAGGAATTGTCATAGTACCGAGTGACCGTTGCGAATTGCGGAACGACGCTTCCCTCAGTCGCTGGAATGCCCTCCCACAGCTTGGGGTCCAACTCAAGCTTGATTGAACAGGCTGGCCAATCAGCCCCGTTTCTAAAATCCCTTGTAAAGCGATCACGAGGGAAATCCTTTTGGGCAACGAAGGGCTCACTCGATGCGGGGTTGAATTTGTGCAGTGCCTTGAGGAGTGCGGTCTTCCCTGATTCATTCCGCCCCACGAGAGCCGTGACGGATTCGAGCGGGATCCACCCACTATCCTCGATATTTCGGAAGTTCTGGACCTTGAACTCGCGAACGATCATGAGGTTCATGCTGATTCTCCAAACGCTTGATTAAGAACTGAAGGCAGCAGTGCTGAGAGTTCAGAGTCGATCTTCCTGTGGACCCTCTTCGCCTGAACGAGAGTCTCCTGGAGATGCTGAACATGGGCTGTCAGACGCCGTTGTTCATCAAGTGGCGGCACCTTGATCGGGAGCCGGCGCAACTTTTCCCGAGAAATGTTGACCTGCGACTCCGCCAGTCCTGTCTTTCCCTGACGGAAATACTCCTGGGCACTCGGGGTACGGAGAAAGAGGGCCAAGTAATCGGGATCAATCTTCGATGTCGTCTTTAGGCGTACGAGTTTATCAGAAAGCATCAGCCGGGGCCGTGGTTCATTCACAACACATGCCACTCCAACCCTGTTGACGGGACCGGCTCGTGTGATAAGAACGTCGCCCTGGTCGACTGCCAAGTTGGGCCTCGCCGTCATTCCCACAAGCAGGCTCTTATTCTCTTCCGGATGAAACCCATCCCACTGCACGCAGGTTGTCTTGAGGACGGCCCACTCGTCTCCCTTGGCAGGGGAGTCGCCACATTGAGGGCTCCAACCGGAATCGTGCCTTTCGACGTATTCTAAGAGCGTCGACGTATTCAGGTGTGTCGTGCTAGTTTCCATGACGAACGAGAATACCGATGACAGGACTTCCGACTCTGTGGCCAATTCAGCCCGCAGCCGCCTGGCCTCTTCGACTCGGGTGGCCACGGCGTCGATCCATTCGACGATCTTTTGCTGCTCGGACAGAGGCGGCAGGGGCACCTCAATTGCGAGGAACTTTTCCGGCTTGATCCGGTTCTTACCGCTCGTGCCCATCGAGAGTGCGTCGCACTGATGCCAGAACGTCCTTGTTTTCGAGAGCCAATGGAGCCACCGGGGAAGTACCTTCTTGGGATTCAGCTCGAAGGTTGGGAACTCGTTCGAAGCCGCACATCCATCCACAGCGTCGGAAGCCACAGCTGTCGATCCGTGTCGAACCCAAATCTTGTTGATGATGAGGTCGTCTTTCTTGACCAGCCACAATTTGGACGCGGCGGTCTGTGATCCGTCGATTGTCTGACGTTCATAAGCTCCTTCACCCCACCACTTCACGCCAATTGTCCGATAACTAATCCCGGCTTGAACGATGACTTCTCGGAGGACCGGTCGAGCAATATCTCGAAGAGGAACCCTTGGTCCGTTGCTCACGGCTTCCTCCTCTGGAGCTTCGCGGATCGGTGGCAGGTGACCTCGCTCCATGTGGGACCGGACCTGGTTGTAGTAGGTCACCCACTCCGCCACGATGTGGTCGACATGCCGCCGGCCGAACAGGATGAATTTCAGCAGACACTCGTACTTGATGGTCTGGATGAAGCGTTCCACCCGGCCGTTCAGGTTCGGTGAAGCCACCGGCAGGGCGTTGGTCCGAATGCCCTTCGCCTTCAGCGTGGCGACGAACTCTTTGGTGAACTTCGTGTCCCGGTCGTGAATCACGATGGAGGGCTTTTCGGTTCGGTTTCCCGTCTGCTCGATGAACCGTTCCGTCTGCTGTTTGACCCAGGCCGAATTCGGATGCTCCGTCGAACTCGTGACGATGACCTCTCGGGTCTTCAGGCACAGGAAGGCCATCAGGTAGAGGTCGCGGAGACCGCGGACCGTCACCGACTTCACCGAGAAGAAGTCTACCGCCCAGAGTGTTTCGCCGTGACGCTGGAGGAAGTTTTCCCAGCAGTCGGACGTTCGATCCGGGCCCGGTTGGATGTCGGCTTCCTTCAGGATGTTCCGCACCGTCTGCCGGCTGATCTTTTTGATCCCCAGCTTCCGGAGTTCCCCGATAATCCGGCTGTAGCCGAACCCAGTCGTTTTGGCGATCTGAATCACCAGTTCTCGGATTTCTCGCGGCTTCCGTTGGCCCCCTTTAGGGTGCTTCGGTTTCTTGCCGAACTGGGCCTCCCGGCACCAGCGGTAGAAGGTGCTGGGGGAGACGATGCTGATCAGTTCTTCGATGGCCTTCCCCAGAGCCTTGCCGAACTTCACCAGCCGTTCACGTTCCGAGGGGCGGGTGTCCGCCCACACCACCTCCAGCCGCGGGAAGCGGTGACGGTCGAGCTGGGCCAGCACCTGCGGCGCAGCGGCCGCGTCATCCACGGCCGCGCTGTGGCCCCATTGAAGGCCGGTGATCTCCACGCGGGTTGATCCCTTCGCGGCGATATCTCCACGGTCCCAAAGACCGTGGCCCATTGAAATAGGTTAAGCGCGTCGTGAGGTTGCCGAAACGTGGAGTCTCCTCAGCATTCTGCTGTGGCCCCATTGAAGCGCCCGAAACCTATTGCCCGGCCGCAACCGAAACGCCGTCTCCACGGTGAATTCACCGTGGCCCCTTTGACGCGGGGAAGCTCATCAAGCCGCCTTGCGTTCAACCGATTTCACCAGCCCACCGACGTAGGACCGGACTACGATTTGGTCTCGGTCCAGCTTCGGCACCTCTTCCGGTACCTCGCGAATCGGCGGCAGATGTCCGCGGCTCATATGCGCGCGTCGCGTGTTGTAATAGGCGACCCATTCGGCCGTAATGTGGTCCAGGTGCCGCTGGCCGAAGAGAATGAATCTCTGCAAGCATTCTCGCTTGATGCTCTGAATGAAACGCTCGCAGCGTCCATTGGTCTTTACCGTCGAATGCTCCTGATGGGTGTGCTGACTCGCGACGGTTTCGCGTGACGCATCCGTTTCATCCGTGGCTGGGGCGCGAGTTCGAGCTGGTGGCGTACCGGGTCAACTGGGGCCATCCGCAGGTGGATTTCTTCGACGAGCGGGGCGCGCTCGTGTCACTGCCTGCGGCCTGGACGAGCGTGGGGCCGCCGGATGTCTTCGTGGCCGTGTCGGCCGGCCGGTCATCGTTCCGGGTCTCGGACCTCGTCGAGCTGTCGCGGCTGGTGCAGGTTGTTGCGCCCGGAGACGCGTTATGAGCGTCACGGCGCTGAAATCGGCGCGCAAAGCCAATTCTGCCGGATGTGTAAAGCCGAGTCTGCCGCAGCGGGCCGAGGAGCGTGGCGCGTACTCGGTGGATACTCACAATATTTGCGGATATTCTCGGATTCATCCGCGGAAGTGGCTTGACGGTCTCTTGTTAAGTGACATAATCGTCATTACACACCGGGGACGAGTCGGATGCCCCGCTGCAGGAGGCTGTCATGAGCCGCCGCCAGGATGCCAAGCGCGAGGCGCTGCGGGAGACCGGCGCTCTCAACTCGCGCCCGGAGCTGGTCACCGACCCGCTGTTCCTGGGCCACGAGTTCTTCGACCGGCGGGACCTGGTGCAGGTCAAGTACGAGATGCTCCGCCGCGTGCAGCTCGATGGGCTGTCGATCACCGAGGCGGCCAAGGCGTTCGGCTTCTCGCGGCCTTCGTTCTACCAGGCGCAGGCGCTGTTCGCCGAGCGGGGCTTGCCGGGCCTGATCCGTCGCCGGCCCGGACCGCAGCAGGCCTCCAAGCTGTCCGACGAAGTCGTGGCGTTTCTGGAAGAGCAACTGGCCCTCGATGCGTTGCTGCGGGCTCCCGCGCTGGCGGAGCGCATTCTGGAGCGATTCGGATTCTCGGTCCATCCGCGCAGTGTCGAACGGGCGCTGCGGCGGCGAAAAAAGGGGCGATAGCGCCGACCCCTGTCCCACTTCCCAGTCCGGAGACGCCGGCGATGGAGTGGACTTCTCGTTACGAAGAGCTGCGTCAGCAGATCCTGCAGCCCGCAGGACAATCATTCTCGGCCGGTCACGGCCTGACCGTGCTGCTGCAGCGCGGCGTGACGGCCTGGATGCGCGTCTGGAGCGACTGCGCGCTGCCATTCCGCATCACGTCATCGGTGTCAGGATCGGCCACGGCGGGTTCCACGTCTTCAGTTTCTGACTTGTCCGACCAGTGGACACGGCTGCTGGTGGACATGCTGCTCCATCACTCTCAGGAGGTCCACGCATGAACCTGGAACTCGGCACCCATCAGAAGGTCACAGCCAGTCACTTGCGGCGCGAGGCGTATCTCTACGTCCGGCAGTCCACGCTGCGGCAAGTGTTCGAGAACACCGAGAGCACCGAGCGGCAGTACGCCTTGCGCGAGCGGGCGGTGGCGCTGGGCTGGCCCATCGAACAGATCACAGTCATCGATCATGACCTGGGACTGTCGGGCGCATCGGCGGCCGACCGTGCCGGCTTTCAACGGCTGGTGACGGAGGTCGGCCTGGGCCATGCCGGGATCGTGCTCGGTCTGGAAGTCTCGCGGCTGGCGCGCAACTGTGCCGACTGGCATCGACTGCTGGAGATCTGCGCACTGACCGACACGCTGATCCTGGACGAAGACGGCCTGTACGATCCCAGCCACTTCAACGACCGGCTCTTGCTGGGTCTCAAGGGGACGATGAGCGAAGCCGAGTTGCACGTCTTGCGGGCGCGGCTGCAAGGCGGGCTGCGCAACAAGGCCCGCCGCGGCGAACTGCAGTTCCTGCTTCCGGTGGGACTGGTCTACGATCTGCAGGGCCGCGTCGTGCTGGACCCGGATCAGCAGGTGCAACAGACACTGCACACGTTCTTCCAGACCTACGAACGGACCGCTTCGGCGCTGGCGGTCGTGAAGTTCTTCCGGCGCGAGAAGCTGCTGTTCCCGCGGCACGTGCGCGGCGGCCCGCGCAAGGGCGAACTGATCTGTGGGCCGCTGATCCACAGCCGCGCGCTGCAGATGCTGCACAACCCGCGCTATGCCGGCGCGTTCGCGTTCGGCCGGTCGTCGAACCGCAAGCGGGGGGACGGGCACGTCGAACATCGACAGTTGCCGCAAGACCAGTGGCATACGCTGTTGCTCAGCACGCATCCGGGGTACATCACCTGGGAGCAGTATCAGGTGCATCAGCAGCAACTGCGCGATGCGGCACAAAGCTACGGCGACGACCGCCGTCATGGTCCCGCCGGTGAAGGCCCCGCGCTTTTGCAGGGACTCGTGCTGTGCGGCGTCTGCGGACGACGGATGTCGCTCCGCTACCATCGCCGGCCCGGCGGGCTGGTGCCGCAGTACATCTGCCAGCGAGAGAGCACGCAACACGGCGAAGAGGTCTGCCAGAGCATACATGGCCAGGCCCTGGATGCAGCCATCGGCCGGTTGCTCCTGGAGCGGATGACACCGGTCACGCTCAACGTGGCCTTCGCCGTGCAGCAGGAACTGCAGGCCCGGTTCGAGGAGGTCGATCGGCTCCGCCAGCAGCAGGTGGAACGCGCACGATATGAAGCTGACCTGGCACGCCAACGCTACATGCAGGTCGATCCCGGCAATCGGCTCGTCGCCGATGCGCTGGAAGCGGACTGGAACGAAAAGCTCCGCACATTGACTGCGGCGCAAGACGAAGCCGAACAGCGGCGGGCCACCGATCATCAACTGCTCGATGAACGGTGTCGGGCCCAGGTGCTCGCACTGGCCACCGACTTCCCCAAGCTGTGGAACTCGCCGCAGACCAGCGCGCGCGACCGCAAGCGGATGGTGCGGCTGTTGATCGAAGACGTCACGCTGACGCAGACCGAGATGGTGCTCGCGCAGGTGCGGTTCAAAGGGGGCGCCACGCATCCCCTCTCGCTGGCACGGCCGCCGTCCGCGTGGAAGATCCGGCAGACGGCTCCCGAAGTGGTGGCCGAGATCGATCGCCTGCTGACTGACCATGTCGATTCGGAGATCGCCGCGCAGCTCAATGAGCGCGGTTGGACCTCCGGCGAAGGCCGTCCCTTCTCGAACCGCATCGTGGCCAACATCCGCCGCGACTACCGGCTCAAACCCCGCTTCGATCGCTTGCGCGCACGCGGCCTGTTGACGATCCAAGAACTCGCGGCCCAACTGGGCGTCAGCCGCCAGACGATCTGCCTGTGGTGCCGGCAAGGATTACTGCAAGGCCACGCCTACAATGACAAGCACGAGTGCCTGTTCGAACCGCCCACAGCCGACAGCCCTACCAAGCAACAAGGCCACAAACTCGCTGACCGAAGACGTTTTCCCAAGGTCCCGTCCCATCGTCGGAAAGAGGTGCAAGATGAAGCATGATCCTTCAGATTCGGGGATGCGACCGGCAAAGCGTTGGTCCGAATGCCCTTGGCCTTCAGCGTCGCCACGAACTCCTTGGTGAACTTCGTGTCCCGGTCGTGCATCACGATGGACGGCTTCTCCGTCCGTTCAGCGGTTTTCGCGATGAAGGCTTCCGTCTGTTGCACAACCCATTTCGAGTTGGGCCGTCGTGTCGAGGTCGACACGATCACTTCGCGGGATTCCATGCAGAGAAAGACCATCAGATACAGCTCTTGAATCCCGCGGGCGGTGATGGATTTGACCGAGAAGAAATCCGTCGCCCACAGCGCGCGGGGCCATTTCGATTGACGAACCAACGCCCCGGTGGCACGCTGCTGCCGGGGCGGTCTTCTTACCTCACAGCAGCATCGTCCTAACGGGAACGTACCATCCCGCCATCTGGA
>Ga0163151_10005476_pt1 | contig 16196 bp, 6 predicted proteins | sample OliLakLV19MP5IB2_FD_145596 | JGI IMG/M metagenome (GOLD analysis project Ga0163151, IMG submission 145596) | Freshwater microbial mat bacterial communities from Lake Vanda, McMurdo Dry Valleys, Antarctica - Oligotrophic Lake LV.19.MP5.IB-2 | ecosystem: Environmental > Aquatic > Freshwater > Lake...
CTGCACGACACCGGCAAATCCGAGACGACCCAGCAGGTTCGGCGGGGTGAGGAAACCAGGATAATTTCTCCCGGACACGAGATGCGGGGGGTGGATATGAGTGAGAAGTTTTTGGCCAGAATCGGATGTCCGCTTGCGTTGCGCGAAAGAATTCTGCCGCTCGTGGCCAATCATATGGCGCATTTGGTGGACCCGACCGACCGGGCGATGCGACGGTTGGCCAAACGGCTTGAACCGGAAAACATCGCCAATCTCTGCACCTTGATAACAGCAGATTCCATGGGGCGACCGCCAAAACCTGCGGTAACACCTCCCATCGTCTTCGCTCTCAGATCGGGACTTGAACGTCTGCAACTTCATGAAGGAGCGCCCAAGCCGATATTGCTTGGCCGCCACCTTTTAGAAAAAAGTTTCGAACCGGGGAAGCAGATGGGAGAGCTTTTGGAAAAAGCCTACGAAGCACAGCTCGAGGGCGAGTTTTTCAATTTGACCGAAGCCTTGCGGTGGCTGGAGGAGAATGCTGACCAGGGGCCAAAGCCGTAACATTTCAATTGAAAATCCTCATCTCCCCGTCCCTTCTCCTCCATCGGATGGAAGGGGGGAAAACATCTGCGGTTTTGACTCACCATTCGGTGAAGCGCTTACGGGCACTTTTGTCCCCTCTCCGCCCCTGGGGGAGAGGGTAAGGGAGAGGTGGTCCCTCTTTTCAACTGCATCGACACAGCTAAGTCCGGGCTGTCCTGTTGAAAAATGACGAAGACTAACTCTGAGATTCGTTCTCGAGGAGCCGCCAATCGCAGAGCCCTCAAGGATTCCCTCACGGTTCCCGGATGACCAGTGTCTGGTTCAAATTGATTCCATCCTTGAGAAACTGATTCTTTCCGGAGGGCCAGAGAATTTCGATGGATTCGATTTTTTCAGAATTGCCGAGTCCGAAATAGAGCGGCATCGAGCTTTGAGCCAGGTAACCCGACTTGCCGTCGTGATATTGAGTCAATGTCTTCAGTCCGGAACGGACACTGACCGTGGCACCGAGGCCGTCCCGGTTGCTCTGACTTCCAGCGAGTTTGATTTTGATGAAGCGGATCTTTTTCCTCTCCGACAAATTGCTGAACAACATCTGGGGGTTGTCGTTCAGTTCATTGGTCACGATGTCGAGATCGCCATCATTGTCCAAGTCGAAGATGGCCGAGGAACGGCTGGTGAGTGCGCCAGCGATTTTTTGCACCCCAGATTTCCCGTTGCATTCAGGATGATTTTTGTCGGCTCCATCACAATCGAGTGTAAACCAGGTTTTTTCGGTCCGCTGGTTTCTGCGCGGTTCAACTCCGAGCAAAAACTCGGCGTCAAAAAATTCTTTTCCCTGCTCATTGAGCAGCACTGAATTGACGGCATAACGAAAAGGGTAACCCATTCCTGCGGTCACAAAAACATCTTCAAACCCATCAGCATTTAAATCGCCGACACTGACCCCCCAGGGCCAGTAGGTTTCCAGTCCCAGATCCTGTGAGGTTTCGCGAAATTTTCCCGAACCAAGATTTTGATAAAATGAGTTGCCGAAAATATTGTTGGATGAACCCTGCAAATATTCCTCGCTCCATTGCACGGCGCAGAAGGCTTCGCTTTTTCCTTTTTCCAGATCCAGACGGAAGTTCAACCCCTTTTCGGTCTGCGGTTTTGTCATGTCAGAATGCATGTCCGTCACGTAGAGATCTTGGTTGCCGTCCTGGTTAAAATCAAAAAACTTGATCCCCATCGCACCCCAGGAGGTCTTTGGAAAATAGGCCGCAGTTTTGTCCACAAACCCTTTGCCACCCTGGTTCTCGTAATAGTGATTGTCCCCTTGCATGTTGAGGACGTAGAGGTCCGGATAGTTGTCCCGGTTTAAATCGACGAACGAAGCATCACCGCTCCAGCTTCCCTCGCGAAAAGCGAGTTCTTTGGAGACTTCGCGGAATCTGTTTCCCCCCAAATTTTTGTAGAGCAGGCTGAACTCGGTCCTGTCGGGATGGAGGTGACCGTCAAAAGCATCGTTCAGTGCCAGGAAATATCCGCCGGCCCCTTGTTCGTTCGAGGTGTAAACTCCGACGTTGACCAGGAAAATGTCCAGCAAACCGTCGTTGTCATAATCGAAAAAAACAATCCCCGAAGAATGTCCCCGATAATTCACCGCCGCCGCTTCAGTGATCTCCTTGAAGCGTCCGCCGCCAAGGTTTTCAAAAAGATGATTTCCCTTGCGCACGGTGGTGACAAAAAGGTCCGGATCGCCGTCGTTGTCGATATCTGCGAAGGAGGCTGAGACAGAGATCTGGTTGGAAAGCGATAGGGAGCCGTCAGGAAACAATTCAAACTTTCCGGTTCCGAGGTTCCGCCACAATTGGTTCGAGCCGAGTTGGGTGGTAAAGTAAATATCCAGGAGACCGTCTCCATCCACATCTGCCGTCGCCAGACCGTTACCGTGATCGTAATGAGCCGCTTTGTAGGTTTTTCCCGCGTCATCGACGATTTGGTGTTGGAAGGTGATTCCAGACCCGGCCAACCGATCTTCGAAACCAAACTTGTTGAAGGACGACATTCGCTGACTGGCGGCAATTTGCTGACGTTTGCGTCCTTCCAAATGTTTGAGCGTGACTGCTTGAGTTGAATTGGATTCCGCGGCGGTCGCCGTGCCCGGGAGATGTGCCAAAACAGCCGTAAAAGAGAGCAAAATGGATGCGATGAACCTTTGAATCTTGAAACCGCAGAAAGCCTTGCTCTCAAACGTAGCAAGAGGAGTTGTCGAGTTTGGGCTGAGCCGTGTCCATGCAGTTGGGGCCTTCGGGCCCCTCACCCCAGCCCTCTCCCAAGGCGCGAGGGAGGCGTTTCCGCCCGCAGGATCACGCTCACCGTCCCGTTGCAAATCCAACGCGGAGTAGAATCGTTCCCTCTCCTCGGGGGCCTCGGGGGAGAGGGTTAGGGTGAGGGCGATGGTTTTTTCAACTGCATCGTTACGGCTTAGGTTTGTTTTCATCCGGAGTCTGTTTTGGTTGAAAACCTTACCAAGCCGCAGCCGGTGTTGTTAAGGGGCCGTTTCAAAAATAACTATCGGTTCTGTCGGCTGCTCCTCAAGGCAAGGCAGATCCTCGCCGTCCATGCTGCTGGAGGCTGCCAGCAAAACCGGATCATTTTTCTGCGGACATCAGAGTGTTTTTCATAAAAATTGCGGATTGATAAAACTCTTGAAACTGCGCAAGCCCGGTCGGTGTCTTATCCAGTAGGTAATTTATGTATTCTTCAAATCGACGTCGTTTCTGCAAACAGGCCCTGATGTTGCCGCTCGCAGCCGCCGGCTTGGCCAAACTCGGGGCGGCAGACCCTCCGGACAGGCCGCTTCTTTCCTATTCAGGCCCGAATGTGATCATCATCCGGTTCGGAGGCGGCGCTAGAAGACGCGAATCGATCGAACCTTCCACCACTTTTGCACCGTTCGTCTGTCACGATCTGGCCTCTCGCGGTGTTTTGTTTAAGAACATGGAGATTGCGCAGTTAAAAGGTCTGAACACCAGCCATGGAGAGGGAACCTTGAACATCCTCACCGGCAAATATGATCAATACAGCGATGTGGAGGGGAAGTTTCTCGGCGCACGCTTTGAGCCTGCGGCTCCGACGCTATTTGAATATTTGAGGAAAAATTACCAGGTTCCTCAACACCAGACCCTGATCATCAACGGAGAGGACCGTCCAGACGAAGAATTCTATACGTTCAGCAATCACCAGGCGTTTGGGATCAATTTTCGCGCCCAGGTATTGAGTCTTTACCGGTATAAATCGTATCTGATGCGACAAAAGCTGGCTGACGCAAATCTCCCGCCCAAAGAGCTGGATGAACTTAAGAAGGAGCTTTCCAAGTGGTCCCGGGTTGACCGCAGGGTTCCAGCCAATCTTCAGATCGAACCGGCGGTGGACGGTTTCTGGGAGAAATGGCGGCGTCATTATGGAGATAACGGCCTGGTGAATCCACGGGGAGACCGGCTTTTGACCGAGCTGGCCTTGAGGAGTTTGAAAGAACTCAAACCGCGCCTGCTGATGGTGAATTACAACGATTGTGACTATGTGCATTGGGGTTATCTCTCCCATTATACGCGGGCGATCAGCATCATGGATGAAGGGATCAAACAGATCGTTCAAGCGGTCGATTCCGATGAATTTTACCGGAATAACACCGTGGTGGTGGTGGTTCCGGATTGTGGACGGGACAGCAACCCGATGTCGAATGTGCCGTGCCAACATCATTTCAACAGCAAATCCTCGCATGAAATTTTCGGCCTGGTGTTGGGGCCTGGAATTGCCAGGGGAACGGTGGTGGATCACAAAGTGGATCAGGCGCAGATCGCTGCCACCATCGCCCGCGTGATGAAATTTCCGGCCCCGGAAGCCGATTCACGCCTTTTGGAGGAAGCTTTCTCCTGAAATCCATGCGCACTTTCTTTCATCGCCTCGGGAAGTGCCTTTTTGGGCTGGTGAAAATTTCGCTGGGCGCACTGTTTTCACAGCTGGTCCTCGGTGCATTGTTATTGGCGGGTTGGACAGCTCAGATTTTGCAACGTTCCATCTATCTGACCTGGTGGAAGCAGAGCTCTTGCCGGAGCGAAAAGAGTTTTCAAAGATTTTTGCACGACGCCGGAAAATCGAATTACGCAAAACGCTTGCCCGACTGGTTCCTATCCGATGATCCAACCGGCGCGCATCAAAAAGGCCGGATCCGAAGGAAAGTGAGCGAGGCTTTTCGATTGACCCTGCAGAGAATTTCGATTGGGTTGACCCTCACCTTCCATAGTTTCCTCGTCACTTCTCCCGGATTGATGATCATAGGCGCAGGCTGGTACGCCGGTTGGCAGAATTCCTTCAACAAAGGTTATGAGCATGCAGCCATCGGACCTCTGATTTCGATTCTGGGAATGTTGCTTCTGGTTCCAGTGCTCATCTACCTTCCCCTGGCCCAGGCGAGCCTGATTTCCAAAGGCCGATGGAAAGCTTTTTATGATCTTCCTTACCTGAGAAAAATCCACCGCCTCTCCCTGTTTCCAGCCGGCCTTGCAGGTTTGTGGGGCCTATTGTTTTTCTTTATTTTGAACGCGGGTGTGATGGTGGCCAACTCAGCCGAAATTAATGAAAAAGCCGCATCGTTGCCGACCCATGAGGTCGTCGGTTTTATCAAGCGTTATTACCTTTTCTGGGGGTTTCCCTTTGTCCTGATGCTCGGTTATTATCGGCACCTCTGCGGACGTGTTTACGCCCTGGGTGTTCTGCGCGCTCTAAAATCGGGTTCCATCACAGAAGATGAACTGGACGAGGGGGAATGGAAGATTCTAAACGACCTCCGCCTGCTGCAAAACCCGGCGAATCAAACGACAGGACGTTGGTTCCGGATGTTTCAAAACCTGACGCAAAAAACCCTCCGGATCATGTCCACAAGTTTTCTTGTGGGAATTTCGTTCCTGATGATTGTTGTGATCATGGTGACGCAATTTTGGCATTTTCGCGGATTGTGGGGCTGGTTGCACCAACCGATGCTCGGATTGCCCTGGTTCCAGTTTGTTCCCAACTCGATCCGGCACCCCTCACAACCGTTGCTTATTGCCGGTTTGATCCTGTTAATCGGCTGGGGAATGCTGAGAATTTCCCGAAAATTAAGAAAAGGTGATCGCGACCAGGAAGGTTTTGCTCAGTCTCAACGATCCAAAAATTCGAAAGAGGGCGGTGTGGAGCAATCATAATGACCGAAAATCTGGAACAAATACGGCATTTTCTCCGTATTTCAGATCTGTTGGCCACCTCCGGCCAGCCCGAGGCAGATCAGTTTCAATCGATCCGCAATCATGGTTTCGAGGTTGTGATCAATCTGGCCATGCCTACTTCCACTTATGCCCTGAAGGACGAGGCTGAAATCGTCCGCCAGGCGGGTCTAAAATATGTTTCGATCCCGGTCGAATGGGAAAAACCGACACGGGAAGATCTGGCCCGGTTTTTTCAAGCGATGCACACCGTCAAAGATGAAAAAGTTTTTGTTCATTGCGCCATGAACATGCGGGTTTCTGCCTTTGTTCCCCGACCGTTGGGAGGAACCAACAGCGCCCTGACTCGCAGAGCTTCCAGCACAAAAACAGGAAAGCCTATGGAACAATGCGCGTCTTCAGGATCCATTCGGAGTTCTCAAGCCGCCTGCGTGATTCCACCGCTGCGGGTCAAAGACCCGCGCTCCGGGGAGGCCTCACCCACTTTTAATCGCACCCCGCTTCCAATCGCAACCGAGTTTCGTGTTTACACCCGGAAGCTCCCCGATATTATCCAGTCTCCAATTCTCATGAAGAAAATCGAAGCCATCATCAAACCGTTCAAGTTGGAAGAAGTAAAAGACGCTCTGGGCGAAATAGGGGTCGAAGGAATGACTGTGAGCGAAGTGAAGGGTTTCGGACGCCAGAAAGGTCACACCGAGATTTATCGCGGCAGTGAATACACGGTCGATTTTCTTCCCAAGATCAAAATTGAGATTGTAGTCACAGACACCATCGTGGAAGCCGCAGTCCAGGCCATCTCCAAGGCCGCCCGGACAGGAAAAATCGGTGATGGAAAGATTTTTGTCAGCCCCATTGAAAATGCCATCCGGATACGCACGGATGAAACCGGTGATCGCGCTGTTTGAACTACAAATTGAATTCACCAACCGTACCGCACAATTCAGGGGTTTTTTCAACTTCAGTAATTTTTTGATTGCGAAATAACTGTGGTTTTGGTTTTCGGGGCGAATCCGGGTGGAAATTAATTTGTTGACAGCTCGGAGCTTTGAAAGTGGTTTTTTGGGACAACGGGAGTAATGAGTCAAACATAAGGAAATGCCTTATTTTATGCCCCTCCCGGGGTTGTGAATAACTTCTGAATAAGTGTTAATATGTTGTCCTCGTCAGTCGTGCTCCCTTGCATTAGAACGTCTGCCCATTCCAAATACTTTTGGTGGCGAGCTTTAAAACCATTGCGCCTGAAGTTGGCGAGGAGTTTTTGAGTCTTGCTAAGTATTTAATGGAAAGTGATTTAGGAGAAATAAAAGTTTGCCGTTAAAACGCACATTAGTTTCCATAATTTTGTCCGTGAAATTTTGCGGACAGGTTAGAAAAAATAAAACTTTTAGATTTTGTCACAAGCAGGTAACGGAGCGCAGTGAATAAGCTTTGAAAATCAACATTTTACCGATGGACACAAACGCACAACAGATATGGACCAAAGCCCAGGAGTTGCTACGTTCGATGCTGAACCCGGATATCTACAATCTCTGGTTTCTTCCCGTCAAAGCTGTCCGGTTGCAGGGCGAGGTCATCAGCTTGGAAGTGGCTAACGATTTTTGTGAAGTCTGGCTCAAGGACAACTATATCGGGTTGATCCGTGACGTTCTGATGCATTCGTCAGGACAAACTTTGCAGGTCGAGTTTTTGATCGCTCACGCCCAGGCGCCGACCAGTCCATCCGGCACCGAAACCAAGAGCAAAAACTCCCCGCCCGTCCTGGAAATTTCGGACAAGGAAAGTCTTCCGCGCGATTCCTCCTTCAACCCAAAAAACACTTTTGAAACTTTTGTGGTTGGCGAAACGAACAACCATGCCCACGCGGCCGCCCTGGCTGTGGCCCAGGCACCAGGCAGATCCTACAATCCCCTATTTCTATATGGCGGGGTCGGCCTGGGTAAAACCCATCTGCTTCATGCCGTCGGTCAATACGTCAGCACTCACAAGAAAGGCGCGCGCGTCGCTTTTGTCTCCTCAGAGAAATTCACCAATGAATACATTGATGCGCTCCAAAACAATCAGCTGGTGAAGTTTCGCAAAAAATACCGGCAAAGTGACGTCCTGCTCATCGACGACATCCAGTTTCTCTCGGGAAAAGAACGGATTCAGGAGGAGTTTTTCCATACGTTCAACGCGCTCCACGAAAGCCATAAACAGATCATCCTGACCTGTGACCGTCCAGCGAGTGAGATTCAAAACCTGGAACAACGTCTGGTTTCCCGTTTTGAATGGGGATTGACCACCGATTTACAGCCGCCAGATGTGGAAACCAGGGTCGCCATTCTTCGAAAGAAGGAAAAATTGATGGGAGTCGAGCTGCCCGAGGAAATTCTGAATTTCCTGGCCAACCGGATTCGGACCAATATCCGCCGGCTGGAAGGTGCCCTCATCCGGGTGGCTTCCTATGCCTCCTTAACCGGAAAGAAACTGTCCTTGGAGGTGGTCGAAGGTTTGTTGCGCGAAGTTTTGCATGAGGAAGGCCGTTTCAGCATCAATATTGACACCATCAAAAGCAAGGTGGCCGATCATTTCGACATCCGCCTGGCCGACATGACCAGCAAACGACGGCCCGAGAACATCGCTTTTCCGCGCCAGATCGCCATGTTCCTTGCGCGGCAGATGACGGAAAGTTCGCTGAATTCCATCGGTGAAGCTTTCGGCGGTCGAGATCATGGAACAGTCCTGCACGCCTGTCGTCTGGTGAAAGACCGGATGGAAGTTGATCCGAGTGTCAGGCAATTGGTGAACTACCTCGAAAAACAACTGACACGTTAAATGTGGGATTGCCGAAAATGCGGTAATGCATCCGGGTAGGGAAAATGCTGGGTGTGCGCAGCCCCAGAAATCGTTAGCCGTAACGATGCAGTTGAAAAAGCCATCCCCTCACCCTCTCCCCCGGGGAGAGGGAACGATTCTACTGCGCGTTGGATTTGCAACTGGTCTAAACATTGACTGGCACGGGCTGCACTTAAAACAGCCCCAGCAATGGCTTTTCCCACAACGAACAAATCTTATTCAAAATTATTTTGAGATTTATCTTGAGTCCTCATAACTGTTCCGCTAGTGGTTTCGCTGACACCTCTTAACAACAACTATATTGCCTTGTTTCGCGTCTATTTTCGTCTCAAACAAACAACTTTCCCCTCTTTTCAACCCGAAATTATTTTTTCGATGAAAAAATTGCTGTGCTGGTCAATTCTGGCATTTTCCGGTCTGCGTCTTTTGTCCACAAATGCCCAGGAGTATCGGGTGGAAAGTTTGGAACCGCTGGTCGGTCCGAACAGCTTTGCCCGGAGCATCAACAACCGCGGTGAAATAGTCGGGTATGCCGTTGAAAACCTGAATACCCGAGCGTTTTTGTTGACAGCCAAGGGCAAAGTCGATCTTGGCGTTTCATCTGGGGCAAGCGCGGTTGCTCTTAATATCAATTCACCAGGACAGGTGGTTGGATTTTTGGAGAACGGGGAAGGAACCTTTGGCTTTTTATATTCGTCAGATATTTTTCAAAGCCTCGGGGCATTGGGCGGACGAAACAGTTATGCCTTCGGAATAAACGATACCGGAGAGATTGCCGGATATGTCGATGCTGCACCTGGACCGAAAGCGTTTGTCCTGAAGCAAGGGACGGTGGTGGAACTCGGGCATTTGGGAGGATTGGAAAGCCAGGCCTTTGGGATTAATCAGGCCGGTCAGGTGGTTGGATCTTCCCGCGTAATTCCTGGAGAACAGGCACAGGCTTTTCTATGGAACGACGGGGTCTTAACGAATTTGAATCTTCGTCCGGGAGGGTCGGCGGGATGGATTTTGACAGAGGCCCGAGCAATCAATTCCCTCGGAAATATTGTGGGCTCCGGCTGGACCAACCAGGAACATAGTGCATTCTACTTTTCATCGGGATTTGTTTCGGGCATTGGGATCTTGCCGGGTGGCACCAACTCATACGCTCTCGGGATGAACATCTCCAACCAAGTGGTGGGAGCATCTACTGTGAAGCACGGTGAAGTGCGCGGTTTTTTGTGGGAAAATGGAGTATTGAAAGATTTGAATACCTTCATTCCTCGCAGCAGCGGTTGGGTGTTGCGTGAGGCGCATGGTATTAATGATTCAGGACAAATCGTCGGGTGGGGTGAGGTAAAGGGATTACCTCAAGCGTTCTTGATGACTCCCATTCCGTTGACGAACGTAAATGAGAACGACTCAGGACCACCGGGAAAGCCTGAACACATTTCGAAGGATTCCAGTTCCCAGCGAACGACATTCACGACGTTTTCCTCGGTGCAGGTTCAGCCAGGCGGTTCCGCTAGCGGGGTGACCGTCGCTCTCATCGCCCCAGCAAGTGGCACATCAATGATATCGCCAGCGAGTTTTGATTTGTTGGCAGATGCGCGACCAGCCCAACCAACAATGCCCGGCTTGCTCAGTTGGTGGAGCGGTGATTCTGGTTTGCTCGACACCATGGGAAACAATCACGGAACGAACCCGATTAATGTTTTGTATGAGCCAGGCGTGGTTGGCCAAGCCTATAGATTCAATCGCGGTTGTTTCATTATTCCCAACAATCCCACTTTAACATTCACCAATGCGCTCACCATTGATCTTTGGTTTAAAGTGGACGCTTGGAATTGGGGAGTTTCATACAGTTTTTTTGACAAACGACAGCCGAATAATCTTTGCAATTACGGAGTAAACGCCTCTCCGGACTACGGGCTCTCTCTCTATTTTAACGATCCATTCGTGACCGGCGGCGATTATTATTACTTAACTGTTTATGAAATGTCGGCTTTAAAGCCTCTTCCGTCGGCAGGCGTTTTTCATCACTTGGCCGCGGTGTTTCGTCAGGTTGGAACGGATGTAGAGTTGAAAACTTATATCGACGGAGCAGTGGTTCGGTCCAATCGCATCCCCGCTTCGTTAAGCCGAACCGTGACCACCAGTGCGTTAACTTTTGGGGGCGCGAATAGTGGATTTGCCGATTTTGTCGGCGTAATGGATGAAATTCACATGTTTGACCGGGCTTTATCCGACCAGGAAGTTCTTCAATTGTTTACCGCACCCAGCGCGCCGTTTGGGCAGACAAACCCTATTGTGAAGGTGGAATTCTTTCAGGACGGAGTCCAGATTGGTGAGCGGCTTTCACCACCTTACAATTTTCCATTGCAAAACCTCTTTTCCGGGAATTACAGCTTTACTGCAGTGGCACATGATTCCGCAGGGAACTCCGCAGTTTCAACGCCGGTGCTGATTACCGTTACGAACGCTCCCCCGGTCGTGGATCTCCTGAGTCCCTCGGATGGAAGCCGATTTTCGGCCCTGGCCAATGTTCCACTTGTTGCACAAGCGTCTGATCCGAATGGAACCGTGAGCAGGGTGGAGATGTTCCAGGGCTCGGTACTGCTTTCGAATGCCATTAAGGCTGGAGGAACCTGGCAGCTTGACTGGACCAATCTGAACGTTGGATATTACACCGTCAGTGCCCGTGCTTTTGACAACGAAGGTGCGAACAACTCTTCCCTGCCGGTCACGTTTGAGGTCACAAATGTGCCTCCGGTAATCAGCATAACTCAGCCTTTGGACGGCGTTGTCCGCGCGCCAGGGCCAGTCGAGGTTCTGGTTGAGGCTTCTGATGCCAATGGCTCGATCGCAGAGATTAGTTTGTTTGCGGACGGAACTCAACTGACCAGCGCCGCAGGTCAGGCATCCCTTGCTTATTCCTGGCTCAATCCCGCTTTCGGAGAGCGGGTGCTCACCGCCCGCGCTGTTGATGACCACGGGGGCACAACAATTTCCACTTCTGTGCGAGTGACAATTGATCCAGAGCTCATTCCTCCTGTCATTTCGCTTTGGACAGACATTGTTTCTCCCATAGAACAAAGCCCAACATTGATCATGCGAGGAGTAGATCGCCAATCCATGATTTCATCGTTGGTGCCGGATATGAGCGGTGCACGGCTGGAAATTTGGATTGGCGACAATGCTCAGAGTGAAGATATACTTTTGTTGGATCGAGAGGTGATTGGAAATGTCGTTTACCTTGAGACCCAACCGGTGGCCCAGGTGAACAACTACTCGGTGTCCGGTAATCAACCGTTTGTCTTCACTTTCATCGACGGCGCTAATCTGAGTCACGTCAATGAGGTGCTGAACTCCATCGTTTTTGCGCACAGGTCGGATGCTCCGAATGCTTCCATCCGGACGGTGTTTGTCGCGTTCAAGACGCCAGCCCAAACGAGCGCCGAATCCAAATCTTTGAATCTGCAAATACTGGCGGAAAATGATGCCCCGGTCTTGCAACTTTCCTCGCCAAACCAATCTTACATTCTCGACAGCCCGCCTTTGATTTTGGATGCGTCAGCCCTGTTGCATGATCCTGATGGGGAGAGTTTTTCTTCGGGTCGGATCCGGGTGGCCATCGTCAGCGGAAATGATTCACTGGATCAGTTAACCCTTAAAAATGGCGACACAGTCTCCATCGAGATTGTTAACGACACCAAGTTTGTGCTTTACCTTGGCCAGCGTGTCGCAACCGTGCAGGGTGGGGGAAGCGGAGTTCCCTTGGAAATAAGTTTCCTTGGCGGGGCAAGCGGGACGTCAGCCCAGGCAGTGCTTCAAAGCGTTGCATACTACAACCAAATCCTAACCACATCAGGCGAGAACCGGTTGATTGAGTTTATTTCCTTCGATGAATCTGGAAAGACCAGCCTCCCGGCCTTCTTAACACTGAGAGTGGCATGTCCGTCCTCAATGCAACTCGCGGTGGTTGCAGACTGGTCTGAGGATGCTTCCCCAAGCGCCTCTGCCCTCACGGATGCGGCCATGGCTTTGCTTGCCCCACTGGAAAAGCAGGATTCCTCAGCGCTGATTGTCCACGGTGAAAATTCGGCCAGGGTTGGGTCTTCACTGCAAACGAGCCACGAGCTTACCCGGAAGGCTTTGAAATCGCGCGTTGTAAAAGGCAAACCGAATCTTGCCGCCGGCATCGACCTGGCAGTTCAGACCCTTTTGCAAAATCCCACTGCCAACGGCAGCAAACTGTTGGTTGTCTTTTCAGGGTTGGCCATAAAAGAAAACCAAATTGCCAAAGTGAAAAAGTCCGCTGCATTCGCGCGGTCTTCGGGAATCCGTGTCATCACTCTGGATGCATCCCATCCAGGAGACCAGGTAATGGCTGAAATTGCTTCCCTTCCATCCGATTCCTTCAACGCTACTGATTCTGAAAAATTGACGGCTTTCGCCGCTGCGGTCGCGGAAAGTTTTTGCCGCGTGACCAACCGCCCGCCCGTGGTCAATGCCGGTCCTGACCTTTTTATCCAGCTCGGAGATCTGGCTAGAGTTCAATGGAGCATCACCGATGATTTTCTGCCGCGAAATGCAGAGGGAGTTTCCATACTTGCTACAAAATGGGAATTGATCAGCAGCCCCAAGGGAGCTTTGGCCGAAATCACCTCGCCCTTCAATAGTCCTTCTTTTGCCAGCTTCTCTCAACGGGGGGATTACACCTTTCGGCTTTTCGCTGACGATGGTGAGTTCGAATCAACTGACGATGTGGTTGTCACGGTGGATTTCCCTCCGATCACTCAGTGTGGCATCACTTCCATAGCTGATCTGCAAATGCTTGAGGATGGAGTTCTCACGATCGAGGTCAATGTCTCGGGTCCAGGCGCTGGTGCCATTCCAGTGCTAGCCGCTGAATCACCCAACAAAGATATCCTGCTCCCTGATAGCTTTTCCTGGGAAGGAAATGTTCTCACCATCAGACCTGTGGCGAATCGTTTTACTCTCCCCGGCACCCCCGCGGTAATCAAGGTGACCGCCACCTTCGGAAAAACAAAATGCGAAACTGCTTTTCAACTTACAGTATCCCCGGAAAACGATGCACCTCAGCTGGCTTTGCCCGGAACGCAATTGAGCTATCGCGAGGATTCTCCATCGTTGGAATTCTTTGGTAACAACCGGCTGATGCCATTTATCACTGACATTGATAATTCCAATCTGGATGGTGGGAAATTGACCATTTCAGCAGTGGAGAACGGAGAGAGCCTTGACGAACTCACCATTTCTCCTGGCGCTTCTTTCTCCCTGGTTAATGGTGAAATTTGGGTGGCTGCCGGTAAAGGTAACACCCGGTTTGCCACCATCCAAAACAGCGTCGGCGCCAATGGACCAAATCTGGAGCTTGCATTCACCGCAGAAGCGACGCTGCCGCTGGTCAACCAACTTTGCGCTCAAATTTTCTTCAGAAATTCGTCCCAGGATCCGCAGGGAACTGTCAGAAAATTCAGCGTTTCGGTTTCCGACGGTCTTGGGGGTGTGGGCGCCGCCGTTCGCTCGATCGCGGTTCTACCTGTAAATGATGCTCCTCGAGCGGACACTCCTGGTGAATTAACGCTTGCCGCGGACGAGACGAGAGAGCTTTCCATTGGCAATATATCTCCCGGGCCCGAACTTTCCCAAGTCATTTCAGTTTCGGCCACAGCGCTGGATGCGGACGTCCTGGAGGTGCTTTCGGTCGAGAGACCTTCACCCACAGCAGCGTTGATTCGTATTCGAGGGGTGAAAAAGGGGAAAACCAGCCTGAGGGTAAACCTTCATGATAACGGTGGTGTTGAGAACGGAGGGATCGATACTTTGAACATTGATGTGCCAATTCTGGTTGAAAGTTCCGACTTGATTATTAGTGCGCCAGCTTCTTTCGGCATTGACGAAGATACGCCGCTCGAGATTCCCTTCGACGTCTCGCCGCTGCGTGGGAAAACTCCGCCGGAATTTAGGGTTTCGTCTTCAGATGCTCTTCTCTTTCCCAATGGCCTCAGTGTTCAAACTGTGGCGGCCGGCTATGTTATCAAAGGCATTCCACGCCAGGATGGCAATGGAAACGCTGTTCTCAACCTGGAAGTAAGCGAAGGACAACGCGTCGGCGCTCACTCCATTTCCTTAACGGTATTACCTGTCAACGACGCGCCACGGGTTTCGTTGCTGAGTGTTCCTGCACAATTGCCGTCCGGAGTGATCAGCGGCGAGTTCAGGTACGCAATCGAAGATGTGGATGATCTACCTTCGCAGCTTCGAATCACAGTAGTTTCCGGAAATCAAAACGTAATTCCAAATTCGCAGGTAATTTTGAACAAGGATCTGAGTTTCTTTCAGGTCAAGCCAATGATTCCTGGAGCAACAGTTCTCACCCTGGAAGTTTTGGATTCCGGGAATGCTCGCGCCTTTCGGGAAATCCCGGCGATCGTCACGGGGAATTGTCCTGATGATTTGTCAGCATTGGATGCAGGCAGATCTTTTCGTCTGGCAGTGAATACCAAAGCCCTGCTTGCTCCTTCGGGTTTCGAACAACTTTGTGACCCCACAATTCGCTGGAGAAAGTTGTTCGGACCGGGTGCCGCAGAGTTTTTTATCAGTTCAACAGCAAGCGGATCTTCGGAAGCTTCGACCGCCCGGCCGGAAGTCCGTTTTTCCGCTCCTGGCGATTACATTCTTCAATTTTCCGCCGGGAATTCCAAAGTATTCGCCGAGGATCAGATATCGGTGACGGTCGTGGATAATAAAAAGCCCCGTGTCAATGCCGGACCGGATCTCAAAATCGCCCCAGGAATCCTTGCAACATTGAAAGGTTCTGTCTCCGATGATGGCCTTCCTTCCTCAACACTATCGACCAGTTGGGCTCTCAATGCGGCGAAAAGCAGAACGGCTTCGGGCGCTCCGCTGCCGTCGATTCAAGTGTTGAACGCTCAATCCTCCACCGCCTCGGTTCAAATCTCTGATCCTGGAAGTTACACTTTCACTCTGACCGCTTCAGATGGGGAACTGTCGGAGTCGGATGAGGTGACGGTTTTTGTTGTTCCTGCTTGCACAAAAACCTGGACGTCTTCAGGGGATTTTGCGCAAGGTACCTTGCATAATTTATCTGCTCAAACTTTTCCTGGGCAGCTTCGGCTTGCTGATTCAACTCGCCCACATCCCTGGGTCAATTTCCTGTCACGCAATAGCGTAGTGAGGGTCCTGGTCGAAAGTGGAGAAGTGGTCGGAGAGTATTCGATGGCTCCAAACATGGATTCAGAAGGCGAACCCATCGATCCAGGAAATTCACACCACGGGAATGGAGGGCTCGTGGTTGATTTGGACGGAAACACCTGGGCAATACATCCCCTCTCTAAAGGCGCTGCGGATCTAGTCAAAATTGGAGTTGTCCTGGGAGGAAAACGAGGAAAAGTGGTGGAGGGGAACTTCATCACCGATCCCTCAGGAGAATACCTCCAGGGCCCGTTTCGATATTCGACAATACCTTCAGTTGTTCAAGGATTGATTCGAACCTCAGGCGGAAACCCTCTTTCCTATCGCATTAACGAGAAGCCCGTCGACGAAGCTGTTCTCCTT
>Ga0163151_10005477_pt1 | contig 16196 bp, 15 predicted proteins | sample OliLakLV19MP5IB2_FD_145596 | JGI IMG/M metagenome (GOLD analysis project Ga0163151, IMG submission 145596) | Freshwater microbial mat bacterial communities from Lake Vanda, McMurdo Dry Valleys, Antarctica - Oligotrophic Lake LV.19.MP5.IB-2 | ecosystem: Environmental > Aquatic > Freshwater >...
ATTCTAAATTGATTGGCACCTTCAACTATATTGACAAGAGCTTATGAAAATTATGGGAACATCGGCTAACGAACGGCATAAAGGTAAAACCCCTTAAGCTTATGCAAGTTTTAAAACTTTCCAAAAGTTAAAAAGAGTGTAATTTTGTACCGTGCAAATCAATTTCCAATCCGACCCCCGCATTCATTTATTCATTACCCAGTCATTGGCCGAAGATATTGGCCCGGGCGATTATTCCACACTTTCGTGTATTCCCAGTCATTGGCAAGGCAAGGCCAAATTGTTAGTAAAAGATGAAGGTGTGTTGGCCGGTGTTGAACTCGCAAAGGTTATCTTGAAAGAAATAGACCCCGCATTACATACAACAATATATATAAATGATGGGGCATCGGTAACCCAAGGCGATATTGCCTTTGAAATAGAAGGTTCGGTTGCATCTATATTACAAGCCGAGCGGTTGTTGCTAAACTGCATGCAAAGGTTGAGTGGTATTGCCACTACTACGCATAAAGCAGTGTCGCTAATTGAAGGAGGGCATACAAAAATATTGGATACACGTAAAACAACGCCAGGTATGAGACTGTTAGAGAAATGGGCAGTAACAATGGGAGGTGGGCACAATCATCGTTTTGGCTTATACGATATGATAATGCTTAAAGACAATCATATAGATGCAGCGGGCGGAATAATACCTGCCATAACCAAAGCAAAAGAATATTTGATTGAGAAACACTTAGCTTTGCAAATAGAAGTGGAAACCCGTAATCTTGCCGAGGTTCAGCAAGCCATAGCTGCCGGTGGTATACACCGTATTATGCTCGATAATTTCGATGTAGCAACATTAGCAGAAGCTTTAAAGCTGATAAACAAGCAATACGAAACCGAAGCATCGGGTGGGATTACGTTAAGCAATTTGATTCCCTATGCTGAAACAGGTGTAGATTACATTTCGATGGGGGCATTGACGCATTCGGTAAAAGCTTTGGATTTAAGTTTAAAGCTTGTGAAAGGAGTATAATTATTAATAGTACGAGTTGTCATAATGAATATTAGTCTGAGTTTATCTAAGACGATCTTCGATAAAATCTGACTAACAATTGAAAAAAAAAATAACCCTTCGACTACGCTCAGGGTAACATGCAAAATAAAAAATAAACTATGTCTACTTCAACAGTAAAATACCAGGGCCAATTGCGTACACTGGCCACGCATACCAAATCGGGCGAAACATTTATTACCGACGCACCCGCCGACAACCATGGTTTAGGTCTTGCTTTTTCGCCCACCGATACGGTGGCAACCTCATTGGCTACTTGCATGATAACCTTAATGGGTATTACTGCCAAAACGCATCAAATAAATATAGATGGCACTTGGGCCGATGTCACAAAAGTGATGACTGAAAATCCGCGTCGTATAAGTGAAGTGCAAGTCGATTTGCATATAAAAGACAATGGATTAGATGCACACCAAAAAACAATTTTAGAGCGTGCTGCTATTACTTGCCCTGTGGCTCAAAGCCTCAATAAGGAAATAAACCAAGTAATAAAATTTAATTATTTTTGAGGATACGCAGAATTCTTTGGAAAGAATTTTATTTGGCAGCAATAGCGGCAACAAATTATAAATGCTTTTACCAAACCTGTGAACGACCAATCAAGGTGTTCAGTGATTTAAGGATTTCGGCCCGTCCCGATTTTTGTAGGGAGCTAACGGGATTGATAATCATTACTTGATTACCTCGGTCAAGGTCTGCAACTTAAAAGTAGGGCAGATCTTCTTTTGGCATGAATTAATGCCAAAGGCTAGGATGATAAGTAATGCACCAATTAGGAGCTGTTTTTTGCGATTCATTTCTTCTTCTTTTATTTTTAACTGTTCCATCTTTATTGTACTTTACCTTAGTGTTACCACTATTTTCGTAGCTTGGGCATTTGCTGGCTTTTTTTGGTTTACACCCACCATTAATGAAAGTTACTAGAAGTAAAGATACTAACAACAAACAAGTGATATTTGCTGCACGTTTCATAATGCAAATATTCATGTAGATTGAATTTCATGCAAAAGTAAATATAAAATAGTCTTACATGGTTAACCAAGTTTTTGAACAGTTTGTAGAAAACAACTTAAAAGCGGATACAAAACAGCTCGCCTTAAAGGCTAAGAATATTGATGGGCTTGACATTAGCAGGGCTATTACACAAATCGGTCTGCTGCAAAAATCTATAAAAAAAATTCCAGTATTTTTTGAAAAAAGATGTCTCTTAAGTCAAAAGTCTTACGAACAAGCGAGCAGTGAAAGAGTTGCTATCTTCAAATCGTCGCTCGTTTCTGGCAAAAACCTGTTGGACTTAACAGGCGGATTGGGGGTAGATGATTATTTTTTTTCAAAATATTTTGAAAAAATAACTTCTTTAGACCCCGATGTAGAATTAAATGAAATAGTGAGATACAATTTTGCAAAACTGGGAGTAGATAGTATTAAAAGGATAGATACCAAAGCCGAGGACTATATAGCAAAATGCAAAGAATCATTCAGTATTATTTACGCCGATCCCGACAGGAGAGACAGCAATAAGCAACGTAAAATACATGTGCGAGATTGGCAACCAGATATTAGTGCCATGCTTCCACAAATATTTGAGCATACAAATACTTTCACCCTCAAGCTAAGCCCCTTGTTCGACCTAGATGAACTGTTTAAACTGTTTCCCAATGTGTCGCACTTATATGTGATTTCAGAAGGCGGAGAAGTGAAGGAACTTTTTTGTATTATGCAAAAACAACATACAGCCAAAGCTATTACTTACGCTGTTGAGATTAATGCCAATGATGTGTTATTGTGCAATTCTGATAACGAATCACACTCATCCAATACTATTGCCAGCGAAACTGAAATGTATTTATACGAGGCAGGAAACGCCTTGGTGAAAAGCAAACTGTGGCGGCCTTATGCTGAGAAGTTAGAATTGGACTTGATGGAGAGCAATACTCCATTATTATTATCCAACAAATTAATACAACCTTTTATGGGTAGAGTATTTAAAGTGGCCGAGCAAGTGCCTTACAAAAATAAAGACATCGCAGCATATATTAAAGTACACAAACTACAACAAGCAAATGTAACACGGCATAACTTTAACGAGAATGTGGCCGAACTCCGTAAACGCTGGAAACTAAAAGAGGGTGGCAATGATTATTTATTTTTTGCTAATAGTAAAATGTATCACTGTGTGAAGGTTCGTGATTGAAAACGTCATTGCAAGCGAAACGTGGTGTAGTGAAACAATCTCGATGCATGTCTCCGATTCACGGTTCGCCGCGGCGAAGCCACGCATTGAATTCCGATAAGTCGGGATGGCAATGACGACAAAAACCCTTTATTTCGCAGTGAAATTATATTAAAGAAAAAAATGAAAGCATTTGTATTCCCGGGGCAAGGAGCCCAGTTTGTAGGCATGGGCAAAGATTTATATGAACAATCGCCCGCTGCAAAAGAATTGTTTAACCGTGCCAATGAAGTATTGGGGTTTGCCATTACCGATACCATGTTTACTGGCACCGACGAAGCCCTCCGACAAACCAAGGTTACGCAACCTGCTGTGTTTTTGCATTCGGTGATATCCTTCCTCACGCACCACAGCAAACCTACACCCGATATGGTTGCAGGACATAGCCTCGGCGAGTTATCCTCATTGGTAGCCAATGGTTGTTTAGCGTTTGAAAATGCTTTGTTACTTGTATCACAACGTGCAGCAGCTATGCAAATGGCTTGTGAGTTGCAACCCTCTACCATGGCTGCTATCCTAGGTTTGGCAGATGAACAAGTAGAAGAAGTTTGCAAACAAGTAACAAGCGAAATCGTAGTTCCTGCCAATTATAATTGTCCAGGGCAGTTGGTGATATCAGGCTCTGTGGCAGGTATAGAGCAAGCTTGTGAACTCATGAAACAAGCAGGAGCTAAGCGGGCTTTGGTACTACAAGTAGGTGGTGCTTTCCACTCACCGTTGATGGAGCCTGCCCGCACGGCATTGGCAGCGGCTATTGAAAAAACAAAATTTAATACCCCTATTTGTCCTGTGTTTCAAAATGTGAATGCACAAGCCGTTACCGACCCTAGCCAAATACAGCAAAACCTGATTGCACAACTTACAGCACCTGTGCGTTGGACGCAGAGCATAAAAGCCATGTGGGATGCAGGAGCAAAAGAATTTGTAGAGTGCGGCCCTGGTAACGTATTACAAGGTCTTTGCAAAAAAATAGCACCTGAGTGCATTACTTCAAAAATATAACCCTTTGATAAACTCAGTGTGACCACCGCTATCATACTGAGTTTATCGAAGGGCGAATCATAACAATTATAATAGATACATAAAATATGTTCACCAAATTTCACATAGAACACCGTATAGGCTACCTCACACTCGATAGAGTCGATAAAAAAAATGCACTCAACTTCGAGTTTGTCAATGAAATTAAATCAGTATTGCAAAATGCTATTGCCGATACAAACTGCAAAGTAATCGTACTCAAAAGCAGCAGCGATGTTTTTTGTGCAGGTGCCGATCTGTCGTACTTGGAACAATTACAACAAAACACCTACGAACAAAACCTTGCCGACAGCACTAATCTTGCTGAGCTGTTTCAACTTATATATAATTGTCCAAAGATTATTATAGCACAAGTGGAGGGCCATGCCATAGCAGGCGGTTGCGGACTAGCAAGTATATGCGATTTTTCATTTACTGTTCCTCATGCAAAGTTTGCATACACTGAGGTAAAGATTGGTTTCATTCCAGCTATAGTAATGGTATACTTAATTCGTAAAATTGGAGAAGGAAAAGCAAGAGAATTATTACTGTCCGGGAAATTAATTTCTGCACATGAAGCAAAAGATTTTGGGTTGATTAATTATATAATGCCTGCTGAAGAAATAGCTGATACGGTGAAACAATTCGCCATAACTCTTTGCAATGAAACTGCTGCCCAATCTACTGCAACCGTAAAAGAAATGCTGGCTCAGATACATAATTTATCAGTTTCCGATGCTGTGACCTACGCCGCCCAAATGAATGCAAAAGCCCGCAGCACCGATGATTGCAAACGAGGGATTAGGGCGTTTTTGAATAAGGAGAAGATCGTTTGGTAAATTACGTCCGCCGCAGGCGTAACAATTGATGAATTACGAATGAAACGTTGGCCGATAATTATATAATGTGCTTGTTGTTATACAACCAGTGTAACAGGCATTTCTATGATTATACTGGTGGTGACGATTGTGATTTAGTGAGGTTTCTATTAATTAAACCATTTGAATTATAACCTTCTAGTTATGATATTTTCGCATTGCTAAGTAGTTCAAAAAAAAATCAAGTGCTAAATATTGGAACAAATAATACCAATTCTTAAACTAAAATAGTTCTCCGCCTGTGGCGGATTTAGTTTGTAGAATGGTAATGCCGAACTACATCCCGAAAGCCCCGCTTAATCCCGATAATTATCGGGATGCGGGGGGGTTAGCCCCTTTCTTTTGCACTATTATGTATTGAGTGTCGGTATTAGAATGATAATGCCTAACTACATCCCGAAAGCCTCGCTTAATCCCGATAATTATCGGGATGCGGGGGGATTAGTCCTCTTTTTTTGGACTATTATATATTGAGCTTCGGTATAAGAAGCTCAAAACCCATAAAAAATCTGTCCCAAATATATTTTAATCGGAAAACTTTGGTGCTTTTAATTACCTTCGTGTTAAACAAATATGGAAGACGAAGAACCAAAACATCAGCGACGAGAACGATATCAGGGCACACATCCCAAAACATTCAAAGAAAAATATAAAGAACAGCAACCTGAACTTTATGCTGAAGATATTAAAAAAGTATTGGAGCAAGGGCGAACACCAGCAGGTATGCATCGTTCTATTTGTGTTGAAGAAATTATGGGTATTCTTAAAATTGTGCCCGGCCAAATTGGACTCGATGCCACTTTAGGTTATGGGGGTCATAGTTTAGAAATATTGAAATGCTTGCTTCCTGGTGGGAGATTATATGCTACCGATGTTGACCCATTTGAATTGCCACGCACCAAAGAACGTTTGGCTAGTTATGGTTATGGCGAAGGTGTATCAGTCATTAAACAAATGAATTTTTCAGAGATTGATCAAATAGTTTCTGAATCAGGTTTGCTCGATTTTGTATTGGCCGATTTGGGGGTTTCATCGATGCAAATTGATAATCCAGAAAGAGGATTTTCATTTAAGACAGAAGGCCCTTTAGATTTAAGACTTAATCCGCATCGAGGTAAATCGGCGTCAGCATTATTAAAAACTATTACACTACATAGATTAGCTGAAATATTAGTGGAAAACGCAGATGAACCTTTTTACGAACCTATTGCTACCGCTATTATAACTAATATTGCAAAGGGTATTATAATAACAACCACCACGCAGTTGAAAAATATAATTACAGAAGCTTTGGAATCAATTCCCGAACAACAACTTAACAAGGATGAAATAAAGAAATCGTGTCAACGTTGTTTTCAGGCATTGCGAATAGAAGTGAATAATGAGTTTGATGTATTAGATGAATTCCTCCACAAACTACCAGAATCATTAAAACCAGGAGGTCGTGTTGCTATACTTTCATTCCATTCAGGAGAAGACCGCAGAGTAAAAAAAGCATTTCAATATTTATTTAGAGCGGGTATATATAGTTCCGTTGCACCAGATCCAATTCGAGCTTCAAAAGAAGAATGTTTTACCAATCCGCGTGCTCGTTCGGCCAAGTTGCGGTGGGCGATAAAGGCGTAGGCTAACTCTTAACATTTGGAAAGTTTGAAAATATTTGCCCGCTAAAATTTCTCAGAACTTATTTTTGTGCAACCCTAAAACTCTTAAAGCATTTCTTATTATAATACCAATTCTTAAACTAAAATAGTTCTCAGCCTGTGGCGGATTTAGTTTTTAGAATGGTAATGCCGAACTACATCCCGAAAGCATTCGGGATTAGTACCTTTCTTTTGGACTATTATATATTGAGAGTCGGTATTACATAAACTTGGAGAGAAACTTCGAAGCTATGCCTTGCTTCATGTTCGTCGTTGCCATATCCATATAAGTCGACGGCAGGAGAATACAATAGATGGACATTCTCTTCAATAAAAGTAAATAAAGACAATTTAACGGAAACACTCTGAGAAGGGAATTTTTCTTCTAAAATAATTTTAGCCATATTATTAAAACGAAAAGTTCAGCAGTTTAGCTTAAAAAAACGAAAACATTCTTGTCTTATCTTTGCCCATGCAGTTATTAAAGTTGAAAAGCAATTATCTGATTTGGATATTATTACTTTTATCCTCAAATGTATATAGTCAAGATTCCAATAAAGTTATTAGAACAACACCAATACCTATTGCCATCAAATGGGTGGATAGCATCGCAGGTAATTTTTCGTTCAGGAATGAATGGAGTTATCCCCTCGGAGTGGAGTTGAAAAAAGATGGAAAGGCAGGTTGTGCTGATGGAGGTTTTTGTCCGCAAGATTGTTATGATATGATGGACAAAGAAGGTATGGTTAAGAAAAAATACAGTTCAAAATCTTATCAATTACTTGACACCTCACATCTGCCGTATTCTATGCAATGCGAAGCTTGGTGCTATGAATGGGCAGGCACAAATTATGTGGAAGTACATCGCAAAAGTGCAGATAGTATATATTGTTTTACTACGTGCGGTATTGCTACGCATTGTAGTTTGGAGCTGTATATAGTAAATGATACTTGTTATGCATCTATTGATTTGAATAGTATACGCAGTGGTTGTTGTACAAATTTTTATTCAACAGATGGCTATATAACCATTGATAGAAAACTATGGGATGAAGGAATTATGAAAGCCGAATTTAGTTTTAATTTCGATTATAAAAATCCGCGAAAGGATTGGCCTATGTACTGGAAAGGGAAGGTGTATTCGAAGATAGAGGGTAGCCTTTAACTGAAAAAAATATATAAAATACGATGGATTATCAAACCTATATAGATATGGCCAGGGAAGAAATTATCGATCCATCGCTAGCTATTACTAAACAATACTTAGAAATAAATGAAGTTTTATTTGAAGGCGGTTTACCCAAAGTTCATTTTATTGATGCCGATGAAATAGGTTTTGTATATATATATATCCCAATCAAAGACGAAAAATATTTTCTAACTATTAGTTTAACAAAACAACCGCAGTTTCTATTCATTTTGTTTGGATTACATCATCTAATAAAGTTTATTTTACTGCAACTTCGCACGAATTATCATACAATGAACTTTATCAAATACTAACTCTAAAACCAACAAGTGGTTGGTCAAAAGAAGATAGAAGAGGAGATGATATACATGGTTTTAGTAGAATCAATTTTGGGCCAATAACAAATGTATGTCCGCCTTTAAATAAGCAGTTACTATTATTAATTACAGAGCTAGGGCAAAATATTGAAGGTGTGAAATCTCTTTCACTCAGTGCTAATGCGTATATTTCTGTGCACCAATATCAACCATTATCAGGAAATGCTGGAATGAATTTCGATATTGAATTAATTAATCGATTGTCAAATTTAAATCTTGGAATTGACATATACACTTATATAGTTGGCGAAGGATTAAAAGATGATAATTAATTCCTAATTCATCAGTCGGGCATATATCTACTCAAGTCCGATAGCTATCGGACACAAGCACACTTTTGTGCATTTTGTCATCCCTAGGAAGGAGGGATCTGCAAGGTCAGAACTTAATGCACTGCTATTGGAAACAGCAGATTTCTCCTTCGTTGACATGACAAATATATTTAGCATTCCGTACTGAGTACATAAATGCCGTAATTCATATTTCAATCCTATTATCTTTGCCCCGTGCAACTCTCACTATTCATATCTCGCCGCTATCTATTCTCGAAGCGTAACCGCAATGCAGTTAATATAATCAGCTTTGTTAGTGTGATTGCTTTTGCAGTGAGTACCGCGGCATTGGTGGTGGTATTATCAGTATTCAATGGTTTTGAGAATGTGATAGACGGTTTATATAATACTTTTGATCCCGACCTGAAAGTATTGCCCGCCAAAGGCAAATCATTTGAAATCCCTGCTGAAAAACTTGCCCAATTAAAACAATATAACAATATAGCCGCAGTTGCCTGTGTGTTCGAAGAGAATGCATTGGTTCGTTATGGCGAGCGGCAAACAGTAGCCCAACTAAAAGGAGTTGATAATAACTTTTTCAAGACTTCAAATATTGCCCAAGCTATTACTATAGGCGATACCAATTGGACGCATTTTAAATCGTTTGCTATTATGGGCAGGGGATTATCATACTTGCTGGGCGGTGTAAATTTATTCAATAATAAATCAATGCGTATTATAGCTCCACAACCCGGCAGCGACCCTTCGGATATGAATATGGAATCTCTAAACCAAGAAGAAATTTTTCCTACCCATGAGTTTGCCATACAAAAAGAAATTGATGGACGAGCAATGGTATTGCCTTTAGCTGTTGTAAATAAATTATTCAATAATGAAGGCCGACTTACACAATTAGAAATTGCATTAAATTCTGCAAACAATGAACAGACGATTGCTGATATACAAAAAATATTGGGCAATAATTATATTATACAAAATCGCAGGCAGCAACACCAGTTATTAAACAAAGTAATGAATGGCGAAAAAATGTTCAGCTATGTTATTATGATGTTTATATTATTGGTAGGTTCTTTTAATCTCATTGCCATGCTCGTGATGCTTATTATGGAAAAGCGTGGACATATAGAAACGCTTAAATATATGGGCGGAAGCAAACGCTTTATTAGAAGTATATTCTTTGGCCACGGCATGATGGTGGCTTGCTTGGGTTGCTTTACTGGACTAGTTTTAGGTTTTGCTATATGCTGGCTGCAACAACAATATGGTTTTATTACCTTGGGCGATGCAGAAACAATGGTGATAAATGTATATCCTGTCGAAATGCGTTTGCCCGATTTCTTATATGTTGCTTTTACTTCTGTTGCTATTGGCGGATTGGCTTCATGGTATGCAAGTGGGAAGGCTATAGGCAGTGCTCAGTAAACAGTGGTCAGTGGTCAGTGGCTGACGCCGAAATGGCACTAATTACTAACTACTGTTTACTACCCGCCGCGGCGGGCTGTTTACTGACTACTGTTTACTAATAGTTTACTCCTTTATCCTTCAAAACCTTCCTTTCACCATCAAGTAACTTTTTATATACATCAACTATAATAACTTTGTAAGCTTTTTGTTGAGCGAAATAATCAAGTACTTCTTTTGCTGGGCCGCCCAAACGACCATTCCATGATGAAGCGGCATTGAGCAAATGACCTACTACTTCTTCATTGCACAAATCGATTGCTTTAAGTGCATTGAATGCATTGATGCGTGTGCGAAATTCGAAGTGTGATGAAGCCATACTTATTAATGCTTGCATTTTCGATTTATCACCACTTCTATATAATAGTTCTAGTCGTTTTATTAATATACCATTTCCTGTGCCTGTATCGGTTGATTTTACCAACCAACTTTGTACATCTCTTGGAGAATATATATATAGTTTTTCTAATAAACTTTCTTGCATATTATATGATGAATCACTAATCAGATTTAAAAATAAATCGAAACAACCACCAGGGATATTTGCTGTATTTGTTATAATACTTTTGCGAACATCGATACTTGGGTCACTCAATGCTTTTGTATAATTCTCTCTGGTTTGCATGGTAGTACTTACAAACAGTTGTGTCCATGCTTCACTGCGTAGGGCATGGAAACTTTCTTTATTAATAGTCTGCATCAATATATCTTTCTTTTTATCTAATGCTATATCTTTCATAGCAGCCAAAGCTTCGTAACGGTCTATCATATTTGGCCCCATTTCTAGCTGTGCTTTTAGTTCTTCAAAAGTTCTATTATAAGTTACTTGTTTCAATATTTGATTATTCACATCGAATATTACAAAAGCTACCTGTTTCCCATTTGTATTTGCAAAAGATACATTTGTTTGGCTCCCTTCTACCCATGGTTTTTGTTCATCGAAAGTTCCATCACTATAATATACTCTTATTACAATAGGCATTTTAAAATAACCTATCACTTCATTCACTTCCTGGATTTGTTTAATGGCAACATTGGTTACTTTGGCACCACTATTATTTGCAATGGCCGACCATGATATATTATAATGTGGTTCACCTCCCCTATTAGCCCATTCATCAAAAAACCAATCCAAGTTTTTACCCAAAACATCATGTATCGCTACTTGCAAATCGTAGGTTTCTACATTGCCATAAGCATGCTTCTTTAGATAATGAGCAGTCATTCTACGATACTCTTCATTGCCCAAAACATAACGCAACATATCTAATACAAGCGAACCTTTTTGGTAAACCCTGGCTGTTCCACCACCTGTATGTGCCACAGGATTATTATTCGATTTGGATGCATCCAATGCACTATTCATTTCTACTTTACGCATCCACTGGAAATAATCTTCACCGTAAAGTTTGCGTTGAAAATATTTTGGATAATGCGTAGCATAACTTTCCTGCAGCCATTGGTGGGCATAATTGCGGGCAGTTACATAATCGCCAAACCATTGATGCGTGAATTCATGCATGTTCACATTTATATAGTTTCTATCATTGAACGATTTGCCATCAACAAAAAAGAAATCACCAAAAATAGTGGCGGTGGTATTTTCCATAGCACCATATAAAAAGTCTTGCACCATCACTTGGCTATAACTTTCCCAAGGATAAGCGGTCATTAATTCTTCTTCCATAAAATCCACCATTTGCTCTGTATAACAAGCGGTATAAGGAACCCTATTTGCAAACTCAGGATAATACCAAAAATTAACAGGTGTTCCTTTCGCCGATTTGCCTTTCTTCACCGCAAACTCACCAATGCCCAGCATCACCAAATAAGTAGGATGCGGATGACTCATCTTATAATGCCAAGTAATGGTATTGTCTTTATTGTCTTTTTTTGATTGTAATACACCGTTACTCAACACTTGATATTTTTTATCAAACGTTATAATAGTTTCGGTAACGGTTTTGTCATTGGGTTCATCGTAACAAGGAATCCAGTTGCGGTTATCTGTCCCTTGGCCTTGTGTCCATATTTGTTTGCGAACATAGCCCCATTCGTTTTTGTGTTGGTCGGTAGTTTCATCATTCCAACCAATAAAATATAAACCTCTGGTAGGTCTCGCTATATAATTAATTTCTAAAGTATATGTAAAATCCCAAGTAAGTGCAGGCGAAAAATATAAAGTCACACCTTTGTCGCTTGTTTTCACTTTTCCTTGTTGCCCTACCATTTTAAATTCTTTAATCTCGATGCCCGGAGCATCCAAAAATATTGAGTCCACGCTCTTTTGCAAAGACATAAACTGGTGCGTTACTTTGCCAATAACTTCACCTTTGCCGCAATCGAATTTCAAATCAATAATAGTATGCTTCATATCCACTGGATGTTCCCTAGGAGCTGCGGTTTCTTTAAGATAACTTTTGTAAGTACCAATCGTTTGGGCATTAGTAGTAATAGTAAAGCAAAGTATTATTGCCACCGAGAATATCGCTTTTTTCATTGATTTGATTTTGCTGCAAAAATGCAGGAACAAACTCATATCGCAACAATTGATTTTTTGCTTTGCCAAAACACTTTGCAGCCCTTAAATTGCAGCACTTTTATAATAGACCAAACAAAACAGAAAATGAGCGTTTTAGTAAACAAAAATTCCAAAGTAATAGTGCAGGGTTTCACAGGTAGCGAAGGAACATTCCATGCCACACAAATGATTGACTATGGCACACAAGTAGTTGGCGGCGTTACACCCGGCAAAGGCGGAACCACGCATTTGGACAAACCTGTGTTCAATACCGTGGCCGATGCAGTGGCCCAAACCAATGCCAATGTTTCTATCATATTTGTACCTCCAGCTTTTGCTGCCGATGCGATAATGGAAGCTGCCGATGCAGGGATTAAAGTAATAGTTTGTATTACTGAGGGAATTCCGACACAAGATATGATAACCGCCAAAAATTATTTGAACGGAAAAGATTGTAGGCTGATAGGTCCAAACTGTCCCGGTATTATAACTCCCGAAGAAGCTAAAGTGGGTATTATGCCCGGCTTTGTTTTCAAAAAAGGGAATATCGGTATTGTATCAAAATCGGGAACTTTAACTTATGAAGCCGCCGACCAAATAGTGAAGCAAGGCATGGGAATTAGCACTGCTATAGGAATTGGCGGAGACCCCGTGATAGGAACGACCACCAAAGAAGCTGTGCAAATGCTGATGGAAGACCCCGAAACCATTGGCATAGTTATGATTGGTGAAATAGGTGGATCGATGGAAGCCGATGCTGCCAAGTGGATTAAAGAAAACGGGACCAAACCAGTAGTAGGTTTCATTGCTGGGCAAACAGCTCCTCCTGGTCGCCGTATGGGTCATGCCGGTGCCATAGTGGGTGGAGCCGATGATACCGCTGCTGCCAAAATGAAAATAATGGCCGAGTGCGGCATCAATGTGGTGGAATCGCCTGCCAATATTGGTGTGATGATGGTGAAAGCCTTAGCCAATGTTCCTGCATAAATATTATAATACTTTTAAAAACTAAAAAAACACATATCCAATCCCTATGTACCAAAATTTATTAACCGAGGTAAGCGAAGGCATTCTTACCATCACTATTAACAGAGAACCAAAACTCAACGCACTCACCATCGAAACCATTCGCGAAATATATAATGCCGTAAATGCTGCCCAGTCAAACGACGAAGTGGCAGGTATTATAATAACAGGTGCTGGCCCTAAAGCATTTGTTGCAGGTGCTGACATATCAGAATTTGCTAACTTTACGGTGGAGCAAGGAACACACATGGCACAGAATGGCCACAAAGTTTTCAATGCCATCGAAAATAGTTCTAAGCCTGTAGTGGCTGCTATCAACGGCTTTGCTTTAGGTGGCGGTTGCGAATTGGCTATGGCTTGCCATATAAGAGTTGCTGCCGAAAATGCGAAGTTTGGCCAGCCAGAAGTTAATTTGGGAATTATACCCGGTTATGCAGGCACCCAACGCTTAGCACAATTGGTAGGAAAAGGAAAAGCATTAGAATTACTAATGACTGCCGATGTAATAGGTGCTGCCGAAGCACAAACATTGGGTTTGGTAAATCATGTAGTGGCTGCCGATCAATTGCTTGCCAAATGCCACGAAATTTTGGGCAAAATAAAAAGCAAATCGCCTATGGCTATTGCCAAAGTGATAGACTGCGTAAATACCCAATACCGCAAAGACAAACCTGGCTTCGACAGAGAAGTGGAATTATTCGGCCAATGTTTTTCTACCGAAGATTTTAAAGAAGGCACTACCGCCTTTATAGAAAAACGCAAACCTTCCTTCACCAAAGTGAATGATGTTCTTAGTCATTAATTCGATTCCGTCATTACGAGGCTTCCGAAGCAATCTCGACCAATATAACGAGATTGCTTCGTGCCTCACAATGACGGAATAAATTCGCAGCCTTGCTTATGAAAAAGCTGCGAATACTATTATATCCTTTCTCGGTTTTATACCACCTCATTACAGCAATACGCAATAAGCTGTTCGATGTTGGCATACTCTCACAAAAAAAATTCGATATTCCTATTATAGGTGTGGGCAACCTCAACACAGGTGGCACGGGCAAAACTCCGCATACGGCTTATATAGCCAAACTATTACAATCGCAAAACTATAAAGTAGCTACGCTAAGCCGCGGTTACGGCCGCAAAAGCAAAGGTTATATATTAGCTACTAAAAAAATCAGTGCCGAAACTTTGGGCGATGAGCCATACGAACTCTATCATAGTTTAAAAAATACACATGTAGCCGTTTGCGAAAATCGTATTACAGGAATTGAACAATTACAAAAAACTATACAGCCAGATATTATCATACTCGATGATAATATCCAGCACCGATATGTAAAACCTAGTTTTCAAATCCTCCTCACTACTTATGATAGGCTTTTTTATAACGATTATATACTCCCCGCTGGCAACCTGCGTGAAAGCCGCAATGGAGCAAGCAGAGCCAATGCTATTATCATAACCAAATGCCCTGAAGGATTAACTGAAGCTGAAAAAGAAAAATTAAAAACTTCATTATATAAATACAGTAAAGCTCCTGTTTTTTTTAGTACATATATATATGGTGAATTAAAATATAACAATACACAAACAACCACAAAAGATATTATACTACTAACAGGCATTGCAAATACAGAATATCTTAAAACATATATACAAAAACACTATCATATAATAGAACATCTTAAGTACCCCGATCATTATAATTATACCCAACAAGAAATAAATACTTGGCGTGAAAAATATCAAACTGCATTTGCTAATGGATCTATTATAATAACTACTGCCAAAGATGCTGCACGTTTGCAGGCACTTAATACAACAGACTTACCTATTGCGGTTTTGCCTGTAGAGGTTGATTTTGGCGAGGATGGAAAGGAGTTTGGAGAGTTGCTGATGCGACATTATAAATAAGTCATTTATAACACCAGCCTTGGACAAAGTTTCGAGCCAAATAAGGAGTAGTAATAGAGCGAAAATATTTAGTTTTATTTGGCGTCATATTTCCCAATCCAATTGCCTATTGTAAAGTGGAATCCTACATTAATAAACCAGTTATCCTTAATTTGTGGAAGTTATTTTGAAAGTCTTATACCAATTCTTAACCTAAAATAGTTCTCCGCCTGTGGCGGATTTGGTTTGTAGAATGGTAATGCCGAACTACATCCCGAAAGCCCCGCTTAATCCCGATAATTATCGGGATGCGGGGGAATTAGTCCCTTTCTTTTGGACTATTATATATTGAGTTTCGGTATAATTCTTTGCAATGGTAAATTTACCAAAAACATTAAAGGAAAAAAAAGTGACGTGCAGGACTGTCAGTGGATTCAAAAACTGCACAGTATTGGCCTGCTTAGTGGAAGCTTTTTACCTGATGAGGCTACTGAAAAACTCAGGACCTATTGCAGGCACAGAACAAATCTTATTGACCAAGCGGCCAGGACCTCTAAAAAAATGCAAAAATACCTGAGACTGCTAAACCTAAGACTTGATGTAGT
>Ga0163151_10005479_pt1 | contig 16192 bp, 21 predicted proteins | sample OliLakLV19MP5IB2_FD_145596 | JGI IMG/M metagenome (GOLD analysis project Ga0163151, IMG submission 145596) | Freshwater microbial mat bacterial communities from Lake Vanda, McMurdo Dry Valleys, Antarctica - Oligotrophic Lake LV.19.MP5.IB-2 | ecosystem: Environmental > Aquatic > Freshwater >...
TGTTTGTTGAGAAAGTCTATTGCTGAATCGTTCTTTTCAGACCATCCAATATCAATTCCGGTGTCTTCCTCTGTCTGTTTACCACCTGCAACAAGTGCAAAAACCAAAGTACGAGATAAAATGTCTGCAACAGTTTTGTTTTCTGTGATCGTATCCCAGGATATGAGGTCTAAAATACTTGCCTTCTTCACAAAATCGAACGCTGACCAGTTGACGTAGTAGGCTGATCTTTCTGATAGCTCTGAGAAATACTTTTTCATTTCCCTTTTGAGCGTGTTGTCTGATCTGACTATCTTGCGGAAGTTATCTTCATTTTTTTCATAGCCCGGATGATATGGCTCACCTGATAACTGAGCTGCGTACAGTTTAGACAAAGAGTGCGACACCTGTCGTAGTTCTTGAAGTTTATTGTTTTTCATACAGGTCAATTGCCTTGTTTACTCTCTCCAAGGTATCGCTCAATTGATCGTCTGCCTTCTTTTCAGGTTTTGGCGCGTTGGCTGCGCTGTCTGATTCCCTCAAAGTATCGATATCATCTTTGAGCTTATTTATTTTGTCAGAAATACTGATCTTTTTATTAAAGATGTCTAACTGCTTTTTAGCTTGTTCTTCAGGACCAAGCTTTTTGCCTGATGCTTTCATTTCAAGCAATTCTTTCCGAACGCCATTATTGAAATCTCGCACCTCTTTGTTGAGTTTTTTGATCTCTGCTTGTTTTTGTTTAACTGCCGGGTTCACTTTCTTTTTTGCCTTCCCTTTCCCCTTGCCACCTTTGCCACCAAGTTTCTTCAAGGCTTCACTGATTTTCTTTTTAGTTTCCTCAGATAACGGCTGCCCCCTGGCTCCACCTTCGAATACTTTGAACATGGCTGAACCATACCTTTTAACAAATGTTGATTCTGCCAGTTTTTCGTGAGCTTCTGCAACATCGTCAACAGTTGGGTCAGCCTCCATTGGGTTACCATCAGTGTCAAACCCAGGATTCTCTGGATCTTCTACTATCTCCCCACCGGTAACACTTGCCATTTCTGCATCAAGTTCAGCGAGCATATCATCAGCCATGGTCAGATCAACTGGCATTTCACCTGTAAACTCTGGCAAGTCCATGACATCTCTGAGTAAATCTTCAATACCGGGATCAGGCGTAATGAGCTGCATTTGAACTGCTCTTTGAAGTGATGTTGTGAGCGCGTTGATATCAACTGTACCTATTTTATCGAATCCAAGAGATGGGTACTTATCAACAATGAAGTTATAATCGACCAATTTCTTCAATACGTATCTGTTATACATCGCGGCAATATATCTGGCAGTTGCTTCAAGCGATTGCACAAAGAGCTTTGATTGATCTGCTGATAGGGCATAACTTCCAACGGTGCCACCAAGCTCAAGGAATTGTGCCAGTACGTTTTTGCTGATCTGTCTATCGTGGTGTTGAATGAGTGGCAAGAGTGGTTTTGTAGTTCCTGCTTTCATGTCAAGGAATCCTACTTCCCAGCCGTCAGGGTAAACCATGTATCCTTTTTCGTTAGCTCTGAGGTTTTCAAGCAAGACTTCCATCTTTGATTCATCTGCCGGACCAGTGACACCTGTGGCTTTTGCGTATGGCACTCCAAGACCTTGTCGTTCTGCACCAATTCCGTCAATCAGATATAACTTGTCTTTCATGTACCAGTGTTTGTAAGCGCTCCTGAGGATTGATAGACCTTCCCAGTTTTCGCCTTCTTTTTGATTGACAAAGATAACCAGCTTATCCATTGGGATTTCATAGATACCATTTACAGTCTGTTGAAGAATGCCATTGTCTTTATTTTTTAATTGCCATTGAAGAACTGTGTCTGGATATCGAGGTGAAAGTTTGCGAAGTCCAAGCTTCATGTCTGGTCGCCATTCCCAGATAATCTCGAAAGGCATTGAACCGTATACTAAATAGAGCAAGATTTCACCAAGAGTTTCTTCCCAAGTCCTCGAACCTTCCTCCATGATTTCTTTTTCAACAAACTCTGCAACTTCAACGTCTAACTTGTCATCGCTGGCTGGATCAACTCTCCAACGAGCTGAAAGAATAGGTAAAAAGATTGCGAGAAGCGTGGCTTTCACTGTTGCGTCACCCCAGCGCATTTCATCATAAATAGCTACTCTGCGCGCGCCCATGAACTTGTAGTTGTAATCTTTAGATACAATGATTCCATTGAGGGCAATACCTGCTGAATCGCCTATTTCAGTTGGTGCTTTACGTGAAGAGCTGATCTTTGGAGCTGGAACTTTTGATGTGCTTTGCTTTGGCATAAGTCAATAATAGCAGTTTAACTATATTTTTGAAAGTATCCGACAATCTTGGACGATTCCCGATTTTACTTCCAATCATTGCTACTTACGGTCAGTCCTCCAATACCTGATCTTGTAGGCGCCACAACTTGCGGCACCCAAGGTCGTTTTTCCTCAGCTGGTTTTATTGGTGGTTGTGGTCTGTTGGATATATCTGGTGGCAAGAACGACCTAGCAATTCTTTTGAATAGTTGAATAACGCCATACCGGAGAGCATCTGGTCCGTGATCGTCTTCCTTTAATGGCTCTTGAGAGTACAAACCATTAGCGAGCTTTCTTCTTTTGTAGCTCATTAGCTCTATTCGAAGTTGTGGACACGTGTCAGTAATCATCAATCTACCAGAAGAAAACAATCTGCGCACAAGATTGATACCATTATTTATTCTCAGCAATTGACTGCCCTCCTGCAAATTGAGGATTGGAGCACCCTTCATTCTGCGATCTTCAATTTCGGTTAGTCCATGAGGATCAGGCACCCATCCCCGGATATTTCCTTTTGAGCCTGTTGCCTTGTCTGGTAGCTTCAAACCGTAGCCAGCTAGTTTATCCCCTACACTGTTCCATATCTCATCAGTACCCATATGGTCAAGATAGAGTTCGTCAAAGACAACTAACCTATCCATTGTTGTTGGAACCCAGCAAAAAAGAATAACGTCTGGGTGTCCTTCACCATACCCAAAGTCTTCAAAGATGTACACAAAACCACCCTTGCCTACTGGTGTCCATTCAACCAGCAAATTATTGTCGTCAGAGTAACTATCCCCATAAATAACACCTTTTAGCCCAGGACGTGTACAAACCCACTCTGTTTGCCAAGTCTCATCGTCAAGAGTATTGAACTTTGTTATTGCGTCATCCCAGAAGTAGTACCCATTAGCTTTGCCGATATTGGCTGGTAGCGCGCCCTTGAAGGTATCGTGAATCAACTTCATTTTGACTGGATCATCAACTGGTAGCTTTTCCACTACCTCCCAGATACACCACATGTAGACTTTAGCTTTGCGTTCCGGAGCCTCATCAAGCATTCGCTGCATTGGCCCACTAGCGAACTTTCGAGTAGAAGTTAGAACAGTTCGAGCTTTAACACCTTTTTTTGACTGAGCCATTGAAAGCGCCTGCTGTAAAACGGGCCAGATCATCAGGTCTATTTCATCGAGGAATACTAACTGAGGATGAGGGCTATTCACGCCAGACATGGTTCCAGTGAGGATTTGTACCTTTGAGCCGTTGAGTAGCTCTGTTTTACCCATAGTCATAGAGTCAATGTTGTGGACAAACGGAAAGCTCTTGGAAAAGTCCTTGAAGTATTCGTACCCTTTTTGTGCTTGAAATTGAATAGCCCCGACTGTAGCGATCTCTGTACCCTCTGAGTAATACGACATCAGCGTATCCAGCACTCCAAAGTTGAGCGTTTTGCCACCTGAGCGATTAGCAACAACAACAGCAAAATCAACTAGGCCAAAAATATAATCAGCTATAAAATCAAACGGCGCGCAGTGGTCGTGACAAATAGCTTGTTTAGGAATGTCGAGCTTAAAGTAATAAAGAATCCAGGCGTGAAGAAGCTCTTTGTTTTTTGTCAGAACTATGTCCAGCAGTAGTTCCCTAGGGTTGGGTAGACTATTCTGAATCTGTAGTGTTTTTGTTTCGGTAGTCATAGTGCCAGTTCAACATCTTTGCCATTAGTTCTGCTTCACTTTCATTTCTTGGTGCTCCGACCAGTGGTATATCGTCTTTATCTGTTACTTCTTTTCCAACTTTATAAACCTGCGAGAGTAACCACTTGCTGTCATCAATGTCTCCCTCAAGTGCCGGAACAATAATATTACCATTTTCATCACGTACTGCTTCCTTGCCTCGAACTCTTTTACTAATGTTTATCATCGCCACCGCCTTGAGGTCGTCAGAACGAAGCTCTAATAAACGTTGTAATACTAAGCTCGGTTTTAGTGTTCTCCATGTTTGTTCACTGATGGTAGCCTTGTCATAGCTCCATTCAATCAATCTGGTTTGCAAAAAGTAAAACCAAAACGCTTTGTACCTTTCCAGTGTTATTTCTATCTTTCTTCCCTGTGGTTCTTTTCCACGCTTTATTTCATCAAGTATCAGTTTTAGCTCTACTTCATAGGTATCTAGATCGGTTATGTTTGACATGGTTTATTTCCTTACTGAGCTTTTTTCGAACCATTTGTAATACTCGTATTTCTCTGATTCCTTGATAACAACGATTGACTCACCTCTTTGAATAAACATCCAGTTCATGAACATTCTGCCAGTTCTACCATTACCATCAATGAACGGGTGAATTGTCTCGTATGCAATATGCGCTGTTCTTGGGTCTGTCTGTTCCCAGTTCACTATCCAATTACTCATGGCTTGATTGATCTTGCCAGCTTCCAAACCTTCGTGATCCCAAATGCGAACTGCAACTTTCCGATATTTACCAAGGTTTTCTTTATCTAGTTTACCTTTCATGAGTAACCGATGTGTAGTTAAAATGACCTCATGGGTGAGTTTCTTTTGTTTGGTGAGATAATCCCACGCAACCAGCGCCTGTCCAAGACTTTCAAGGTCATAGACATGCTCTATTGCGTTTGACTCTCGTAAAAATTCAGCGACTTGTATTTGATTCATATTGTTTTCTTTTAGCGTACATCTTTAAACGCTTCTAACTCTGCGGAACCAGTCGCCACTTCTTCTTCTGCGACACCTGTCGCTCTTTTCCGCTCCCTAGCTGTTTTTACATTTCTAATTCTAGCTATTTCTTCTCCAATTGGCAAACACGCCCACATTCTGGTGAGGGAATAATAAACAATAGTGAAGCGGTAAGCGTCATCGCTGAGAAGTTTCATTGGTGTAACGCCATGAAGGATTTTCTGCCCATCAAAAATTGTTACAGAGTTATTTTTAATCTCTAGCGCGCAATCGTACTCAGGAAGTGCGAGATAGCCACCTGCAACATTACGACGAATACCAAGCATACAAGAGTAGACATCTTTAAAGTTACCTGAGTCAAAATGGTACTTGAGAGGATTGTTTTTGTTTACGATACCTGAGGTAAACGGTGTACCCTCAATTTGATATTCCTTGCGGACTTTCTTTTCGGTTGAGCTGAGATGTGCTTCGTACGTTTCAGGTGCTATTTCAGAATACAAATCTACTACTTTTCGCCCATACTCACACAGCAGAGAGTGAGCTTTAGGATTATCTTCAGCTAGGGAAGTCACGGAGCAAAAATCTTTTCGTAAAGGTACACGAGGAGAATAACCAAATATACGGCTGGTAGTAACCAAACCGCTAACTCTGGTACCTACTTGGTAGTTTATTGATTGTAGAGCCATTGATAGCTCGCCTGAGTCAAACCCCTCATCATCTAAATCTTTATAAATAACCAATTGTTTTCCTGTTGTCTTGTCCACCAATACGCAACTTTCTTTAATTAAATTGGTTGGGGTAAAGTCAGACTCAAGCGCCGACCTCATCCGGTATTCTCTCAAGTCGAGCGGTGTGTGTTCTACTTCAATTATTTTCATAAAAATCCAATAAAAACTTGAAAGCTGCGGAATAATTATCATCTAACGCGTTGTTTTTAATAATCTTGTCGAGTCTTGGTAACATAATGGCATATTCTGCCAGTGTCCAAAAAGTAACAATTTGTTTTATAGACGCGTTACCATAATCAGTGGCGTTTAGCCCCGGGGTTTTATCTTGGCTTGGTGCACCACCCAAACTAGCTGGGTCTACGCCTTCGGGGCCAAACGTGTTACGCAGACTTTCCATTGTAACTGGATGAGCAATTGACACTTGGAGCTTCATTAGTTCCTCATCACCTTTGAATTGAACTGCAAACTCTCCTAATAAATCTACATCATAGAAGCCATATTGAGCGTTGTGCTTGAGTGCCAGCTTGAGCGCGTGCTTTTCATCAGTAGGAGCAACAAACTTTATCCAACCCTCTTTTTCATTATTTGCCAATAATCCTCGAAGTGTCATGTTCCCACCGAGAACTGTGCCAGTCTCTCCCCAGTGTTCACCTGTGTTTACAAGCATGGGCATAAGCTGCCCCTCATCTTTTAAAGAGGCTTTGAGATCTTCAAACTCATTTTCTTTGATAAGTTTTGGGTTTTTAATCCAATTAGTTAGGTTTGCAAGTGAGGTAAATAGTTGGTTGTCTTTAATTTGAGTTTTTAGCATTGTTTTCCTAAAGTAACAACTATTTGTTTTGCGATTGCTTCCATCATTTTTGGCATGACCGCATTCCCTATTCTTGCCCACTGTTGTCTGTGAATACCATGAAACTTGAAGTCATCTGGAAATGTAGAAAAACGCTTGAGCTCTTGAATTGTTAAATATCTATCCTCTGACCAGTGATATAGTCCTGCTGTCTTGGTGATTGTTGGGCAAGGTTTGAAGCGTGATGCTCTTTTTAAACTAAAGTATGAACCTCTGTTGAAAGTAGAACCGCCCTGACCTTCTCTCGCAACAGACAATACTTTTTTAGTGATTGCGTTTCCCGGGTAACTGAGTTTTTCTGTGATAACTAAATCCCTGACTGCTTGATAGCAAGTGATGTGATTTGGTGTTGTTGGTGTTGGAAAGACAAACTTTTTCCCAAAGTCTTTTCTGATACCTACAAAAAACAATCTGCGTCTGGATTGTGGCACGCCATAATCTGCACTATTACAGATTTGAATTGAAACTTCATAATCTGTTTTCTTGAGTTCTTCAACAATGGTATTGAATACACCTTTCATCTTTCCCATGACCATGCCCGGCACATTTTCCATAACAAATGCTTTCGGCTTGAGTCCATTGAGTAGTTTGATATACGCGTTGAATAATGCGTTTCGAGGATCTTTGATCTGTCTGGCGCCTGCTATTGAGAAACCCTGACAAGGTGGTGAACCATCAAGGACTGTGAGCTCTCCTGGTTTGAGTCCTGTAATCTCCATGATCTTTTCAGGTGTGAGCTTTGTTATATCCTCTTGAATGATGTGAGTGTCTGGAAAGTTGTTTTTGAGAGTTTCAACTGAGTTTTTATCCCAATCAGTTGCAAGTAGTTCAGTAAATCCTGCGAATCGATATCCAAGTGATGATCCTCCGCAGCCTGCAAATGTTGAAACTACTGTTGGTTTATTCATAAACTACCATTTATATCCACAACTTGGACACTCATGGTCAGTTTTGAGTCCGCTTGAAAGATCGGCTGGATTTGTATTATCCCCACCAGTTGGATATGTTGGAGCTGGAAGTTTCGTTGGATCAACACCGCCCGGACCAAATGAATTGGCAAGTGCTTCAAGTGAGGTTGGATATGCTAAATGTACTTGAAGCCTTTGGATATCTTCATCATTTGAATACTTCACCGCAAATTCTGCCAATAGATCAACGTCATAGTATCCGTATTGAGCGTTGTGTTTGAGTGCAAGTTTGAGTGCGTGAGCTTCATCTTTTGGTGCAACAAGTTTTATCCATCCTTCGGTCTCTGAATTATCAAGTAAAGCTCTGAATGTCATATTTCCACCAAGAACAACACCTTCCTGACCCCAATATTCACCGGTATTGATGAGCATAGGCATGAGCTGCCCTTCTTCTTTGAGTGATTTCTTTAACTCTGAAAACTCATCTGGCTTTATAGCCTTTGGGTTTTGTGACCAGTTTGACAGGCTTGTGAGCTTTGCAAACAGTTGGTTATCTTTAATTTGAGTTTTTAGCATGGTGGTTTTTGAGGGTTTCAGCAACTTCCTCTGCTTTCTTTTCTGGTACGTTTGTTGGAATTATTACGAGTTGTTTATGTTTCCAATCAATATCAAGCCTAATAAAGCCTTTGACCATTTGTTCAAACATTTCTGGATTTTCTGCTTTGAGGACTGCTGCTTGAGTACGGATCATTTCTTCATTCATAACCTGAGAAAGATACTTATGTTCTCTGAATTTCTTGTCAAGGAAGTCTAGCGTTTGGAATACTGCATCGGGAATTGTAACTGGTTTGTGTTGTTTAGCCATAATGGAATTGTACCACGTTACAAACAAACAATGCAACTATTTACTGAGTTCTGGACATTTTCCCTCACTAGGACATTCCTCAGCTGAAAGAATATACCAATGACGACACCCGGAGCAGAAATAGAGTTCTGGCTTTGGTGGTACTGGTAAACCATCATCGACAAGTTGCTGCTCTTTTTGTTTGCGTGTTCTGGTCATTTCAGCTAACTTTTCAACCGACCACGAATCATCTTGCGCTCGAATGAGTAATTGCTCTCGATCTAATTGAGCTGCTACCAGTCTAAAATGTGACCAAGACAGCGACCTCACTGATTCCCTAAACTCTTTGTTTGGATACGCTTTTGATACATCTCGATATCTACGGATTGACTCAACTGGAATACCAACACCCTTGCAAAACTCTTTGAGATACTTTGGTCCGAAGGCATTTGTGACTTCAATAGCAAGATCGCCATAATCCCATGAAATATTATCTTTCTTTTCCCTCAACTCCATACCAATTGAAATAAACTCCTCCAATGATCGGTGGTGTACTTCTTGTCTAATACGTTCTGCTTCAAATTCTGGCATATTATTTTGGATGGTGTATTCTACATTCTAACTTTGATATTTCTGGCGCTGTATCTTCTGCTAAAACTACTAACAAGCATTCATCCTGCTGATCGTGTAATACCAAGATGTCATACAAGCTCTCAAGCACCTCAGCCAATTCTCCGATATTTAAATATGGACTCCCCTCATACGGCTGGTAGTTCCGCAACGCTTGTTCCGTTCCAGCCCTCTCGGACTTCACTCGATAAAGAGCAACACTTCTTTGGTCCGGTTGTACTTTAGGTTGTAATTTTTTCATTTAGTTTTGTTTGAGTATTTCTCTAAAAGACTTGATCTTGACTGACAAGTTGATTTTTACTAATTTTTTCTCTGGCGCAAAAATAATTAAACGTGCTATATTTTTTGTTTGAGTTACTTTGCCGAAGACTATCGTGTATCGATTGAATTAAATTTTGAATTAGATAAAATACTGATGAAATTCCTACTCCAATAACAAATCCAAAAACAAAAGGTGAAGTGAGAAGTTCTATCACAATTACCTCAATTCCTCTGGTAGATCAGAGTCGTTATCAACCACAACTGACTTTGATTCTTTGGCTTTGAGCTTGAGCTGTTTAGCCAATTCATATTGCTCTTGTAGTTCTTTTGATAACGGTTTATCTGAAAGTCTTTTAACAGAATAGTAGTTTCCCTGTTCTTCGGTTCTTTCGACCATCCAATCACAAGCAAATACATCTACTTCTTCTTTGGCGTAACCTTTAATGGTGTAGTGAATAGACTTTGCGCTGAACAAAAATATTGCTGGTTTCCCAACTCTTTCGCTTGTGTTACTTTCAAGAAGTAAAACTGGATAATAAAAATTTGTTTGAGCTTTAATAGCATCAGCCTTCTTTTTATCTCCTGCATCTACTGCTTTATCGTAGTCATCACACCACGAACACTCTGCATTTTTGTCATCGGAGTTATATCGTCCACAAAGTGCAAACTCCCTATCACCTACCCAGTGGATAGTTTCATAGTGAGGTTTTTTAGCAATTCTAAACTTTATTTTATCTCCCTTGCTTTTGAGCTTTACAAATGTACTCGTGTTGCCCGGCAAGTTTAGTTCTTTATCAAATGATGCTTCTGGCATATTAGTTTATTTCCTTTCAGATGATCTCCAACCACTTTAATATTAAAATGATTGACAAAATAAAACCTGCGACACCTGTCGCATATCTAAACCAAGAGAAATTCAAAAACATAACTACAAAAAATACTGTGAAGAAGATCAAAAATATGTTTGAAAGTATTGTTATCATTTTTTTCCAGCTTTAACTTTTTTAGTATAACGTGCAGGAACTATGCCCATTCTGTGAAGAATGTCGTAGATTCTTTTTGGTGTTATTTGGTACTTCCCAACTAACGCTGCAGTATCCATACCACTCAAATAATCCCGCTTCAAATCATTGTTGCGATCTAATTTAAGTTGTGGACCTTTGCCTTGATTAACAATTGTATTATCCATATATATATTATCCTTCATTTTAACCACCTTGTCAAGTAGTCTATTCAAATAAATGTCGTATATTCACTTCTTCTTTTAGAGCTTCTTTAATATCTATCAACTCTCGCAAGCGTAATTGAACCATGCCGCTTAGATTAGGATTTGCGATTAGCTTCTCCTGAATAAACATGACATTTTTTTTATATTTCGTGTACGAGTTTATGAGATAGGCGTCAGGCATTTCTGCAATTAAAACCTCTTTTCCCTCTTGGTTTATGTAGCTTTTCATAGTAGCTTTTTGCTTGAATGAATTATATACATTTACAAACTGCGGTAGGTATTTTGATTTTTATGTCTACGTTCTATTATACCACGTAAAAACACTAACATATCAACCCCAAAATATTCTTGGCAATGACGCTCAACAATGGCGTGGCATGGATTACAAGCCAGAACGACCTCTCTCAAGTCCTCCGGCGTTTTGATATCACGCCTCTTTTTAGTGTGAGCAAAGCCCAAGGCGTTATTATTCCAACAAACACCCTCTAAATGTATCTCACAGCTTGTTATACCCCATGACTCAAATTGAGGAATAAGCTCGGTTTTACGAACCTTTTCCCATTCCATTGTTTTTTTACCTGTTTTTATCATTTTGTTACCAAGTATTCATATTGTGGATACAAGTGTTCAAATAGGTGAGCTTTAATTTTGTATTCTCTGGTGGCAAATCCTTTTACTTCCTCGACTATCAATTTGTTGGCTTCAACATCGTGATAAATAAAGTCTGGTCTGTAGGTAATTGCTTTGTGTTCCTTGAAAGCTGGCAAGAGAATAAACTTTGGCTGGAGCTTCAAGTCTTTGATTTTCCCTGCTCTTTGCAATAGCTTTAATTCCAGATACCGGTGCATTTCTCTCTTGCTCGCAAAAATATGACCATCAATAGTTCTCTCTGCAACTGGCGCAACTCTATATTTACTATATCCCCGTTTAATATTCATTGTTTTTTGTATCACGCTTTTATTTTAGGGTAAAGGCTAGGTAGTCTTGATAGTATTTACAATCAGATAACTTTGTTCCCGTGTTGTAGAAACAAAGCGCTGTTGCTAGTGTCATCGTTTCGGTCTTTTCCTGAAACCAGCTGACTATTTTATTCTGGGCAGTTGCTTCATCTGGGAAACAGTGGACCGCTTGAGGGTTATAACCATACTCGTTGGTCATGCCTTTTGCTGCACATTTGTTATGAAGTGCAGTTCGATCATTTGTTGGTTTCCCATTTGAGCTTTCTCGCATTCTAATAAAAGAAGCAATGTGTTTGTAATCTGTCTCACTTGCTACGCTCTCTTGAGCGTGAACAACAGAAACAATATTGAATGTTTGCTCTTTTGGTTCTTCTACTTTTGCACTTGATGTCGCCTCAGGCGTAATAGGACTAATCAATTCTCGCTCTTCAATTGTGAACGGCGGATTGATTTTTAACTCTATGACGGTGTGACGAACTATTTTGTATGTATCAAAAAATGCACCGATTGTAATCACTGTTTGTACAGTGCCAGCAATCAGTAACAGTATAGCCAAGGCTGCAAAAGTGGTTTTTATCTTCCATCCGATTTTTGGCAACCCGGGAATCTTTTTGGATTTTTCAGCTCCAGCACTACCCTGACTATTGGGAGTATTCTTGAACATCATTTTATTTTCACCTCCTGTTAAAACTTTCATATAGTTCCTTCCGTTTCTTCTTCTTCGATCAAGCCTTTTTTGGCAAAATCGAGAGCAATAGAATAATATTTGCTAAAGTCTTTGAACGTGGCCCGCATCTTTTCTACACCCTCAAGATTATTCTTGGTCAATTGAATAGGCTTTCCAGTTGGTGTAGTCTTTCCCATTTCAACCATGAGCATACGCTTGAGTGATCGGTTGTAGAGTGAAACGTCACCTTTGACTGAATCAGAATACTCTCGTGGCTCTTTGAACTCATAAAACAGTTCAAGGTAGTTTGAGTATTCAACTCTCCAATTCTTTGAAAATGATCCTGTGTCCTCTTGAAAAACAATCAATTCTTCTTTTGGTGGTTCTGTCTTGGTGTTGTAATAGTTCGTTAATAGCTCAATTGAGGCTTTATAATCAGCTTCGATCTTTGCATCATTGAGGAATACACCAAACTCAAGCATCAGACTATCATCTTTAGAAATATAGGTAACATGTCCTTCTGGTTTATTCTGAGCTTTCAGGTAATGATAAATCTGTTTTGCGTGTCCTTTGCTTGGTTTTCCTGACGCTTCGTATCGTGGAAACATAAACGATCCAACTGATTTACACTCGATAACGATTTCTTTCAGTTGTTTTGTACCGAACTCTTTTTCAAACAGATCAACTAATCTACTGAAATATTCTTTTATAGGATCAGTCATTGGAAAAAGTGCAATTGCTTCTCTGGCTTTTTTCCAGTCACCAACACCACCGGCTAGGAAGTCTTGTCGTCCGGTAACTTTCAGAAGCCCCGGATACTGATAGGCAAGATGGTCTTGGCTTGATTTTAGGATTCCTGCAAAGTACAAAACTAGATACGCGTAAAACTCCCATATGTCACCAGCGTGAAACTTTCGCATTGATCTGTCATTTGGTGGGTTTGTTGGTTGAGTACCAAGCATGGAATGATAGACATCAATTGGTGCTTTGTCTAAATCAGTGGCCCAAAGATAATCACGAGGCTTGAGAATTCGTTGAGGTCTGTCTGTTGCTGCTTGATTGGCTATTCCAAAGAATGACCATGATAGTTCGTTTTGTGTGTTCATTTTAACCTTTCTTCTGGTGCCAGTGGTGTCTTGCAATCTGCTTGATACCCGTATACCGCACATTGATATTTATTGTGCCGTTGTAGTCTTTCTTCCTGAGACTTCCAAAGAATGGAAAGTACAATAATTAGTAGAATACAAATGAGTATATTTTTCATGTTATTTGATTCCTTGACTATTTTTATCTCTAGCACAATTGCAGCCGGTTACAAAATATGCGTACTTGCCATCACCAGTTTGGATTCTAGTAACCTCTATTTCTTTTTTGCATTTTTTGCAGTGTGTTTGAATTGTTGTCATAGTAGTATTATATAACTTGTTAACCACCTTGTCAAGTAGGCAATTATGATTGTTCTGGTCTTGTGTTGGTGATCCAATCAACTGCCTTTTGTGCTTTTCCACCTGCTGATATTACCAGTGACACATCATTTTCTAACGCTCTGAGCCAGTTTTTGATATATGCCGCTTGATTCTTGATAACTGGTTGAGTGATTCCAGACATGGCGCAGAGAAATGAAGCTCCCATTTCAGCAATCAATTCTTCTTTTGAATAGTCTTCGCTTCCAAATGTGTGGTTATATCCTTCAGCTTCAAATCTTCCTAGTCTTTTTTTTACCCCTGTTGAATGGATTAGTTCGTGGAAAAGTATTGAATAGTATTCTTCATCTGAGAAAAAATCATTTTTGTTTGGCATTCTTAATGTGTCGGTACTTCCTAAGTAACAGGCTTCATTGCCAATATGTTCAATTTCTGGCTTGTCTGTAAAGCTATTGACTATTTTTTCAGCTTCTTCAATGGGTGTAAACTCGTGAGTTGATTTATTTGGCGCCTCAATTCCATCTACCTGCTCAAGATTGAACACATTGTAGTATTTGAGGAGTAGACCAGTTTTTTCTGGTTGTTCGTCTGGTGCTTGATCTGGTGTATTATAATTTGTTAATTGCCAGAAAATCACTTTGGTTGATTTAGAACCCTTCTTAATAATTCCCTTGAGCTGGGTGGCTTGGTTAAATGTCATCCAATATGGTGATTTAAATTCAGAAAACCCAAGAATTAAAGCGTTGACGCCTCGATAATTCTTTTTTGAGATAATATTTTTTGGAGCTTCACCACCAGCCCAAGCCTTTTTCCATGGGATTTTTCCTACTTGTAACTGTTCAATAATTTTGTCTGTGATTATTTGGTTTACTTTATTCATAGTTATGATTATGTAACTATTTAACCACGTTGTCAAGTAGGCAAATTATAGCAGTTTAGACTGCTGAATTATCTTTTTTTCGTATTCAAAACACTCTTGGCTGATCCTGAAAGTATAATCTGAAACGGTATCTTCTAATGATAAAAACTCAAGTGATCGAAGTCTTGAAAGCGCCACATAGCCCTGACCTGTCTGAAATATCTTTGCAAGGTTCATTGTGGCCGCATCAAGTGTCATTCCTTGGCTCTTGTGGATTGTGATTGCGTAAGCAAGTCTCAATGGTATTTGATAAATTGACGCGATTGGTTTCCCATGTTTACTCGTCACTGACCACTTTGCAGGTTCCAGGGTGACCTCACGACCATCAAGGGTAATAATATCAACCGATTGTTTATTAAGTTTTTTGACGGTTCCCATAGTTCCATTAACCAATCCCTCATTGAAATTGTTTTTAGTAACGATAACTTTTGCGCCAACTTTCAGCTCTAAATTATCTGGTGATAAACAACTCTTTTTGAGAGCATCAGTATATTTTGACTCACCCTCGGTGGTCATCTTGAATGATTGTGATTTCCCTTTTACTTTATCAAGTTCTTTTTGGTTGTACGCATCTACGTCAATATTGTGGGTATAGAGTTTTGTTGAGTCTTTGAGCTTTTTACCCACTCTTTCATTTATCATGGCTTTGATATTGTCATTCACTTGATTGCTTCTGATTGCATTGAGTACATCAAGAAGTCCGCCTTCTTTTTGTCTGTAGGCTTGGTCCAGATAACAAATAGCTAATTCGCAATCTTGCCATGCTTCTGATTGAAAAGCGTAGTTTCCTCTGACTGGTGGTAATTGAAGAAAATCACCACAAAAAACAATCTGTACCCCACCAAATGGATTTTTATCCTTTCGAACATGTTTGAAAATCCTATCAATCAAATCAAGTTGAACTTCTGAGAGCATTGAAATTTCATCAATAATTAAAACCTGAATATCTTTAATACGAGCTGAGCTGTCCGGGTTGTTCTTAATTCGTTCAAGATCTGAAATTGTGAGCGTGTCTCTGACGCCAAGCGCTGAAAAGCTGTGAATAGTTACGCCGTCAATAGCTGCTGCAACAATTCCAGTTGAGGCTGTAACCGCAAACCTGATTTTTTGTTCTTTACAATATTCAATAAACTGTATCAAAGTATATGTTTTTCCAGCACCAGCAATGCCAGTCAGAAAAATGTTTCTTCCAGATTTTAATATTTCGAGTGCTTTTTCTTGTGTCATAATATTTTTTCAATATTGAGTAATTGCTACCGGCTATTTTCTAACCGGCAGGGATAACTCAATATCCAAGTCGTTTCAAAATTTCTTGACGTTTTGCACCAAGACTATTTATTTTTTCAGTATTCTCATTTGTCTGTTCGTTGATCTGTTCAAGTTTGTTTACATCACCAGCAAGAATGGCTTTATAGCCTTGGCCACAAAGTCCTATTGTTTCACCGGCAACAATAAATCCCTCATCATCAATAGTTTTAAGCTCTTTCCAGTCATCGTTGTTTTTTTCAACAATTTTTTCAACTGTTACTTCTTTGATAACTTCTCTCTCAATTACGGGATTATCGTCAGAATTTCCGATTCCAACGCCTGCAAAAAAGATAACGATAATGATTGCTGCTTTTATAATTTTACTTTTCATATATTTCTTTCTGCCTTCCGGCTTGTTAGTCCTTTTTAGTTAGTTTCTTTATTTCGTCCAATCTTTCATAATCAAGGCAAAATCCTGTTCCACCCATAACCTCGCCATCGTCATTTATACCACCTCGGCATAACTTAACATATCCACCAGAG
>Ga0163151_10005484_pt1 | contig 16180 bp, 11 predicted proteins | sample OliLakLV19MP5IB2_FD_145596 | JGI IMG/M metagenome (GOLD analysis project Ga0163151, IMG submission 145596) | Freshwater microbial mat bacterial communities from Lake Vanda, McMurdo Dry Valleys, Antarctica - Oligotrophic Lake LV.19.MP5.IB-2 | ecosystem: Environmental > Aquatic > Freshwater >...
CCGATGGAGCACTTAACCAGCGGTAGAAATCTTCAAAGGCCTGGCGGTAGTTGCGAACGGTATACGCCGAATACCGGCGCTCTTTTGCGAGGAAATCCTCGAACGGCGTCCACCACTCCGCGATGACGGCGGACGGAAGCGGCTGGATTACCTCGGTCATGGAACGGGACGTAGTCGCGACTCGACGCAGGGCATCGCTCGCCCACTCAGCCTGAGACCGACGAAACTCCAAGCGTTGCGCCGCCCACCCGGGTTTCAATCGCGTGCATCACCGTCGTGGCATGAAGCCGCAACGCCGCCTCAGGATCCAGACCGCGCTGCCGGGCCGCGGCGGTCAGTTCGAACAACCGACGTCCCAGCGTGGCGTCATCCATTTCACGGCTCAGTTCCTGAATCTGCGCCGTATCCACAATTCCATTCGCCGGCAGCTGCTTCTTTTCAATCTGTTTCCAGACCGCCTCGGCAAACATGAGCGCTGGCAGGCGGGGCGGAAGCTCCTTGAACACGCGGGCCGGATTCGCGGCCGGGCCGTTCTTCTTCTCCGTCGCCTTGATCTTCTCCCATTCGACAATGACTTGCTCGGAGGTCTCCAGCTTGCCGGAACCAAACACGTGCGGGTGCCGCCGGACGAGCTTCGCGTTGATGTCACGCGCGACGTCATCGAACGTGAACCAACCCTTTTCGGAGGCGATCTGAGCGTGAAACACGATTTGGATCAGCACGTCGCCCAGCTCTTCGCGCATGTGCGGCAAGTCGCCACGGTCGATCGTGTCAATGAGCTCGCTGACCTCGTCAATCAGGCACCGCACGAGCGACGCATGCGTTTGCTCCTGATCCCAGGGACAACCATCCGGGGCCCGCAGACGCGCCATGGTGGCCTTCAGCTCGTCGATCGCACTCATGCCCGGAACGTGGCCGTGGAAACGCCGGAATACACGGAAAATTTTCGGCTTTGTCTTCCGCTGGTTCCGGGTGTTCCGTCGCTCTTCATGTCCGACAAATTGACCGAGATCATGGCGTGGAAGCGGCGCGAGATCGCACCGCAGCTGCGACCGGTGTCCGAGAGCGACCTCGCGCGCCTCGACGCCTCGTTGCCGCGCCCGCTGTCGTTTGCCGATGCCCTGCGGCGCGCGGACGGTTCGCTCGGCATCATTGCGGAGATCAAGCGTCGGTCCCCCTCCGCTGGTGACATCAATGCGGGCGCCTCCTCGGTCGAACAGGCTCGGCGCTATCAAGCCGCCGACGCGGACGCGTTGTCGGTGCTCACAGACGAGAAATTTTTCGGCGGCAACCTCGACGACCTGCGCGGGGCTACGCGGTACTTCGCCGAGACGCCCCCCACGAGACCCTGTTTGCGCAAGGATTTCATGATTCACCCCCTGCAGGTTTTCGAAGCGCGGGAAGCGGGCGCGAGTGCGATCTTAATCATCGTGCGGGCATTGCAGGATGACGAAATCAAATCGCTCTTCGGCGCCGCCCAGGCCGCCGGGCTGGATGCTTTGTTCGAGATCCACAACGAGGCAGAGATCGATCGAGCGGTAAACCACGGCGCGCGCATCATCGGCGTGAATAATCGCGACCTCGCTATTTTCAAAACCGATCTGGGACTGAGCGAGCGCCTGATTCCGCGTTTCCCGCGTGATGTCATCGCCGTGAGTGAGAGCGGCATTTCAACCGGCGCCGACGCAGCCCGGGTTCGGGGCGCCGGCGCCCACGCCGTGCTCGTCGGCGAGGCCCTGATGAAAGCGTCCGATCCCGGCGCGCTGATCAACGCGTTCAGAACCACCTGAAACGTCCGCGGTTCTCCGCCTCGGCCACGAACCGCCGACGGCCAGCGAACGCGGTCACGTTTCCCCATTTTCGATGCCACTTTCCCCCAGCGCCACGCGTGATCTGCTCGCGCAGTTGGGTCACCAGCCCAAGCGGTTTCTCGGACAGAATTTCCTGGTCGACGGCAACATCGTCCGCAAATCGCTGGAGCTGGCTGAGGTCCGCGCGGGCGACATCGTGATCGAAATCGGTCCCGGATTGGGCACGTTGACGAACGCCTTGCTGGCGGCCGGAGCCAACGTGTGGGCGGTCGAGAAGGATCGCACGCTGCACGAGCACCTGACCACCCAGCTGGCGCCCCAGTTTCCCGACCGCTTTCATTTGCTCGAGGGCGATGCGGTGGAACACCCCCTGGCCGGACTTCCGGCCGGGTTTGCCACCGGCCCGTTCAAGGTTGTCGCGAACCTGCCGTACGCCATCGCGACGCCGTGGCTCGACGGCGTCTTATCCGGCCCGTTACCGGTGCGTTTGGTGCTGATGCTGCAACAGGAAGCAGCGCAGCGGTACGCGGCGCAGCCCGGCTCCAAGTCATTTGGCGCCATTTCGATTTTCCTCCAGGCCGCTTACACCATCGCGCCCGGGCACAAGGTCGCCGCCGCGTGTTTCCATCCGCGGCCGGACGTCGAGTCCCATTTACTAAACCTCGTTCGCCGACCCGAGCCGTATGTGTTTCCCGCGGCCGTGAAAGCGTTAATCCGGGGCTGCTTTCAGCAACGGCGCAAACAGATCGGGGCCTTGTTACGGGGGCGACTCACGACTGAGGTGGATGCAAAGCGATGGCGGGAACTTCTCACCGCGCAAGGGCTCTCAGAACAGACACGCCCTGAGGCAATTCCAGTTGAGTGGTGGGTGCGATTTGCCGCGCTTTTCCCAGCCTTGGCTTGAAAGCCTCGGCGTGCACGTTACTGAATGAACCCTTCCCTATGATTCGCCTTACCCTCGCGATTTTCCTGGCCATTGTCGGCATTACCCTGCGCGCCCAGGACGGCCCGCTTTCGGGCACAGTTGAAGGGCGGACGTACCTCTCTCCGACGGGAACGTTTCGCGTCATGATTCCGATCTTGCCGGAATTGGGCGGCAACATCACCGACACGCCCAATGTCGTTACTTTTCAGGATGACTTCACCGTTCACGTGAGCATCGCGGCGTTTCCCCAAGATGCCACGCAACGCTGGGAATTATCCACCCGCGGGCTGAAGGATTATCTCATCTATTTCTTCAGCAACTTCGTGCTGGCGGATTTCAAGCAGACCTTTGCGGGCGCGCAAATTGAGAGCGCCAAGTTCATTCCCAGCATGCTCGACGGCTCGCTCCTCACGTATATCCTGGTGCCCGGCGGCACGATGTTCGCCGACCGGCTGGGGCAGATCGGGTATTCCAATCGCGTGCCGGTCGCCAAGCGCGGCAATTTGCTGTTCGTGCGTAACGCCCATGTCTTCGTCATCAGCATCGAACTCGCGGAACGCGTCGTCGAAGGCAGCCTCTTCAAGAAAACTACGGAGGAAGAAGATGAAATCCTTCGCAATCGCCTCAACGACATCGTGGGCAAGATCACGTTTGCCAAGTCGCCCGCGGCGGAAACGGCGAAAAAATGACGTCGTCGCGCGGTCGGTACGCGCGTTTGGCGCTGGCGTGGGGCCTGGCTGCCCTCACCCTGCTGTTGAGTGGCTGCGTTTATTTGCGGCTGCTGGACCTCAAGAAACAGCTCAATGAATTCGACCAGCACTTCGTCCTGCAAACGAAAGACGGTCTCAGCCTCGTGTGTCAGGATCCGGTGCTGCGCACCAAGGACGTTCGGTGGATGGGCCTGCGCCCGGAGCAAACCAAGAAACTCGGCCTCGCCGAGCAGTGGCAGGTGCGTTGGGTGAAGCAGCTGCCCGTCGGTATCGCCGAACCGGGTACATTCGACATCATCATCGAGCTCGGATTTGCCGACGATAAACTCACCCGGGTTAAGATTCCCGAACGGTACTTCTCCGTTCTACCCAAGGATTTTCTCATCGGCGTCATCAAGAGCGTCGGGCGCGGCAAGATCGACAAGAGCAGCAAAAAAATTGAGTCCTCGCTCTCCGCGTCCGAGGTGGCCAACGCGCGCCCGAATCTGCCCGACATCGATAAGTTGCTCGGGCGGCCCAGCGAGGAAACCGAGGTCGGGCCGAACACCGTGGTGCGTTACCGCTATATTCCAGCCACGAGTGAATCGAAAGCCGGCGTGTTCGATATGCACCTCACCTTTCACACGAAAACGGGCGAGCTGCTCCACTGGCACGGCAAAACACCCATCGGCAACATCGCTTTCAATTTCGGCCCCCAAACTGCCAAGTGAATAGATCCGCGCCCATCGGTCCGGAGAAATCCATGAGTTCAACTGAGACGCATGACGCTGACGCTAACGGGACACCCGGTTTCCTCCCGGGGTTTGTCTTGCGAGACGCCGTCGAGCCCGACCTGCCGACCATCGTCACGATTTATAACGCGATCATTCCCGGGCGCATGGTCACCGCCGACCTGGAACCGGTCACAGTGGAATCACGGCGCCCCTGGTTCGTCGCGCACCAGAATCCGATGCGACCGCTTTGGGTCGCCGTCGACCCGCACGGAACCGTCGCCGCTTGGTTGAGCTTCGATACGTTTTACCCGCGCGCAGCGTATGATGGCTCGGCGATGCTGGCGATCTATGTCGCCGAATCTCACCGGCGACGGGGTCTCGGTCGCGCGCTGCTCCAAACGGCAATCGGCCGGGCGCCTCAGCTTGGATTGCACACGCTGCTGGGTTATATTTTTGGTCATAATGAGCCGAGCTTGCGGCTGTTCGATTCGTTCCACTTCAAGCGCTGGGGTCACCTGCCTTGCGTGGCCGTGCTGGACGGCGTAGAGCGCGACTTGATTATTACGGGGCGCCGGCTAACGAGTTGATAACAATCGCCCGTGATTTTTGGACTGTCATTGCGAGAAGCGGGACCAACGCAGCGTTGGGTGGAATCGCCAACCAACACCCCCGATTGTCATTGCGAGCGAGGATTGCCGAGCGTGGCAATCCATCGGGACGCGTGGATTGCCGCGGTCGGCTAAAGCCTCAATCGCAATGACAACCTGTAGGTGTTCATTAGCAGAAACGAAGCGACGAAGCAATCGAGCTGGATCGCCCCGGCGCTGAAATCGCGGTCCGGGTCCTTGCGTACGCATTCCCTGGCACCTATATAAACCAGCATGCGTCTCTTCCCTATCGCCGTCTGGCTCGGAACTGCCGTCCTCACGAGCGCACTTTGCACCGCGCAAACTCCTGCACCCATGAAGAAACCGTATGGCTTGGTCATCCACGGTGGCGCCGGAATCGTCCTGCGCGAGAACATCAGTCCCCAACTCGAAGCGGAATACCGGGCCAAACTCACCGAGGCACGTGATGCCGGATACGCCGTTCTCGAACGCGGCGGGAGTGCCCTGGATGCGGTGATCGCGGCCGTGATAATCATGGAGGACTCGCCGCTGTTCAATGCCGGCAAGGGAGCCGTGATGAACCAGGATGGCATCTGTGAATTGGACGCCTCGCTGATGGATGGCGCCACGCAAGCCGCCGGGGCCGTCGCCAGTGTCCGGCGCATCAAGAATCCCATTACGCTCGCCCGGGCCGTGATGGAGAAATCTGAGCACGTGCTGCTCGCGGGCGAGGGCGCGGAAAAATTCGCGGTGGAGCGCGGGTTCGCTCTGGTCGACAACTCCTATTTTCAAACGGAACGACGCCGCACGGAACTGCAGCGGGCCCAGCAACTCGAAGCCGCGAAGAAATCAGGGAAGAAGTCGGCCGCACACCCGTCTAAGGGCGACTCGGACGAGGCCGACTTTGAACGTATCAGCCGATACGGTACGGTGGGCTGCGCCGCGCTGGACCAAAACGGCAACCTCGCTGCGGGTACCTCCACCGGCGGACGAACCAACAAGAAATTCGGCCGCATCGGCGATGCCCCGATCATTGGCGCCGGCACGTACGCCAACAACGCCACCTGCGCGGTCAGCGCGACCGGTTGGGGCGAGTTTTTCATTCGCGCTTCCGTGGCCCACGATATCGCGGCGCAGATGGAATATCGCGGCACGCCCCTCGCCGCTGCCGCCAATGCGGCCCTCGCCAAGGTGGCCAAACTCGGCGGAGACGGCGGCGTCGTCTGCATCGACAAGGACGGCAATATCGCCCTGCCCTTCAACACCAGCGGCATGTATCGAGGTTACCGCCTCTCGACGGGAGCAAGCGCCGTGGAAATCTTCGGACCGAAATAAGGGACGCGGATCTTTCCCTCCGACTGATCGGGGTGACACAGACATTCCTGTCTGTGCAGATCCAGTCGGGCGCAAACCCAGGTGCAATATCGCCCACCATCCAGCACCAGCAAGAATGCCGGTGTCACGACAGGGTGACACAGACATTCCTGTCTGTGCAGTTCCAGTCGGGCGCAAACCCAGGTGCAATATCGCCCACCATCCAGCACCAGCAAGAATGCCGGTGTCACGACCAGATTCGAACTCAGAAATCGAACGTAGTCGTGAACAGCAGCGACCGCGGATTGATAATGCGGAAGTTATACGGCTGGCCGTCCGGGTTCACGGCCGTCACTCGCAGGCCGCCACCCTCGAACGCATTATTCAGATTCAACTGAAAGCGGGCGCGGATTTTATCCTTATAGAACCGCCGCGTGTGGCTCACCCAGAAGTCGAATTGGTACCGCGCCGGATCAAAAATCCCGCGATTGAACACCTGGGGGCCGTGGGCCGAGGCGGATGACCCATCCAAGATGCTCAGCGTCGTGGCGTCCTCGGCGCGTTACCGGTATGCCGCTGGCGTAGGTCCTCTTCCCGAGCGGATCGGCGGTTACTCATCTTCCGGCTTCCTCTCGATCCAACTTTTCCCTAACTCTCGCGATTCACGCCTGATGCCCTCTCACTCGCCCACCCCCTCCTCCACCCCTGCCGCCAGCGTTGCACGTCCCGCTGCGCTCCGCCCAATCCGCAAGCTGATGGCGGCTAATCGCAGCGAGATCGCAGTGCGTATCTTCCGTGCTGGCACGGAGCTGCATTTGCGCACGGTAGCGGTGTTTGCCCAGGAGGATCGCCTTTGTATTCACCGTTACAAAGCGGATGAGGCGTATCAGATCGGCGCCGGCAAAGGCCCCGTCGCCGCTTATCTGGACATCGCCAGCATCGTCGAGGTGGCAAAAGAAAAGAACGTCGACGCCATTCATCCGGGCTACGGCTTCTTGTCGGAGAACGCCGACTTCGCCCGCGCCTGTGAAAAGGCGGGAATTATTTTCGTAGGACCGCGTCCGGAGTTGCTGGACATGATGGGAGACAAAACCGCCGCTCGGGCCGTCGCGCAGCGCATCGGCGTTCCCGTGCTCCCGGGGACCAAGGATCCGATCACCGCTCGCGACGACGCCCTGAAGGTGGCCAAGGAAATTGGTTTTCCGCTGATCATCAAAGCTGCCTTTGGCGGCGGTGGTCGCGGCATGCGGGTGGTCCACAAGGCGACGGATCTCGCGAACCTGCTGGATGAAGCCCAAGCCGAGGCCGGTCGGGCGTTTGGTAATCCCGCGGTTTTCCTGGAGAAATACATTCCCCGCGCGAAACACATCGAGGTTCAAGTCCTCGGCGACAAACACGGGAATGTGATCCACCTGCACGAGCGCGACTGTTCCGTGCAACGGCGCCACCAGAAGCTGATCGAGGTCGCCCCTTCGTTTGGCCTGCCGGAAAAGATCGTGCGTGAATTGTGCGACGCCGCCGCGCGGCTCGCTCGCGAGATACGTTACGACAACGCCGGAACCGTGGAATTTCTCTACGACCTGGACCGCCACGAGTGGTTCTTCATCGAGATGAATCCGCGTATCCAGGTTGAACACACAGTCACCGAGGTGATCACCGGCCTCGACCTCGTGCGCGCGCAGATTCTCATCGCGGAAGGTCACGCGTTGCACTCGCCGGAAGTCGGCATGCCGTACCAGACCGAAATTCCGCGCAACGGCTTTGCGATCCAATGTCGCATCACGACCGAAGATCCGGAAAACAAGTTCATGCCGGATTACGGCCGGATCATGGCCTATCGTTCCCCCGGTGGATTCGGCGTCCGGCTCGACGGCGGCATGGGCTACTCCGGCGCGGTGATCACGCCGTTCTACGACTCGCTGCTCGTGAAGAGCATCACGAGCGGACAAAACTACCAAATCGCCATGGCGCGCGCCCGCCGGGTGCTCAGTGAATTTCGTATCCGCGGCGTCAAGACGAACATTCCCTTCCTCGAGAACGTCATCGCCCATCCCCAGTTTCAGGCGGGTCAGGCGACCACGACGCTCATCGACACCACGCCCGAGTTGTTTGCCTTCAAACCGAAGCGGGACCGCGCGACCAAGCTCCTCACTTTCCTCGGCAACGTCATCGTCAACGGCAACCCGCACGCCAAAGGCTTTAAGCCGGAGCGCTCCTTTGCCCTCGCCCCCGTCCCCGCCGTTTCCGCTGTCCCCAGCGCTCGCGCGAGTTCCGTGACCTCGGTCGGTACCCGTCAGCTGCTGCTGAAAGTGGGACCAAAGAAATTCGCGGAGTGGACACTCGCGCAAAAGCGTCTGCTCATCACCGACACCACCTGGCGCGACGCCCACCAATCGCTCATGGCGACACGGGTCCGCAGCTACGACATGCTGGCCTGCGCTGACGCGCTCTCCCGACGCGTGCCGAATCTGTTCTCTTTGGAAATGTGGGGCGGAGCGACTTTCGACACCGCCATGCGCTTCCTCAACGAGGATCCCTGGGAGCGGCTGCGGCAACTGCGCGCCCGCGTGCCGAACATCTGTTTTCAAATGCTGTTCCGCGGAGCCAATGCCGTGGGATACACCAATTATCCGGACAATGTGGTCGCAGGATTTGTGAAGCACGCCGCCGCGAACGGCATGGATATTTTCCGTGTCTTCGACTCGTTGAACTACCTGCCCAACCTGCGCGTGGCGATGGAAGCAGTGAATTCGACGCACGGTATCTGCGAAGCCGCGCTGTGCTACACGGGCGATATTCTGGACGAACGCCGCGACAAGTTCTCCCTCAAATACTACGTGCGGATGGCGAAAGAACTGGAGCGCATGGGCGCGCATTTCCTCGCGATCAAAGACATGGCGGGACTCTGCCGGCCGTATGCCGCGCAGAAGCTGGTCAAGACGCTGAAGGGCGAAGTCGGGCTGCCCATTCACTTCCACACGCACGATACGAGTGGAATTGCCGCCGCGAGCGTCTTGCGGGCGGCGGATGCCGGCGTCGACGTGGTTGACCTCGCCCTTGCTTCCATGAGCGGCAGCACGTCGCAGCCGAACCTCAATTCCGTGGTGGCCGCGCTGCAAAACACCCCGCGCGATCCGCAGCTCGACTTGCCCGCGCTGAATGAGTTTTCGGATTACTGGGAAACTGTCCGCGAGTATTATCGTCCCTTCGACACCGCACCGAAGAGCGGCTCGGCCGAGGTTTACCTGCATGAAATGCCGGGCGGCCAGTACACCAACCTCAAGGAGCAGGCCGCCTCCATGGGCGTGGCCCATCGCTGGCCCGAGATCGCCCGGACGTACGCCGAGGTGAATCAGCTTTTTGGAGACATCGTCAAAGTGACCCCTAGTTCGAAAGTCGTAGGCGACATGGCCCTCTTCCTTTTCAGCAAGGGCATTAAACCCGCCGACGTAGTCAATCTCGAGCCGGGCACCACGCCGTTCCCAGAGAGCGTAATCGACATGATGATGGGCGGACTCGGCTGGCCCGAAGGCGGCTGGCCGGAGCGCGTGTCACTCGTCGTACTCGGGCCGGAACGCCACGCCAAGGCCCGCGCCCGCTATGCCGCCACGTTGAAACCAGTGGCCAAAGGGTTGCGGATTCTCGGCCGAAAGAGCGTGAGCGCGCCCGCCAGTGGCGCCGGTTCACCGGTGCCGATGGATCTCGAAAAAGTACGTTCCGAGCTGACGGAAAAGCTGAAACGCGCCGTGACCGACGATGATGTCTATTCGCACCTGATGTACCCGCAGGTTTTTGCCGATTACGCGAAACACCTGGCAGCTTTCAGCGATGTATCCGTTCTGCCAACACCCGCCTTCTTCTACGGCCTCAAGCCCGGCGAGGAAATCTCGGTCAACATCGAGGAAGGAAAAGTCCTTATAATCCGTCTCATCGCGATCGGCCAGCCGGACAAAGACGGCCGTCGCGCGATCAGCTATGAACTCAATGGCATCGCGCGAGAGACGTTCATCCTCGACAAAACGGTGACCCCGAAGACCAAGGCCCGCCCGAAAGCCGATCTCGCCGATATGAATCAGGTCGCCGCGCCGATTCCTGGTCTCATTGCACAGCTAAATGTTTCCGTCGGCGGCAAAGTCGCCAAGGGCGACAAGCTCCTAATGATGGAAGCCATGAAAATGCAGAACACGGTTTACGCTCCGGTCGACGGCGTCATCGCCGAACTGCACGTCGCACTCGGCGAAACGGTAGAAGCGAAGGATCTCCTGATCAAGATTCGCCCGGCCACTTAAGCCCCGGCCATCCGACGATCTGGCTCCCTAGGACCGCGGCCGCCCTCGGCCGCAGTTTGGTATCAGACTGTCATGGCGAGAAGCGTAGCGCCGAAGCAATCCAGCTGGAACGCTTCGGCGCGCTTCGCGCCCTCGCGCTGACAACGTCTAAGACATTCGGGCGATTGATAGGATACTCTTCGACTCCTCGTCTTCTCGACCCTCGACTTCTTTCAGAACTTCATCGTCACGGTCAACTCGGCGCGGATGCCGGGTTCGGCCAGGATGGACTCATTGCCGTACACCCCGTTCGGCGGCGACCAGTTCTTCTCGTCGGTCAAGTTCAGCACGGTCAAACGCGCGTCCCACGTCTTGCGGGCATAGAAGAGCCCGCCATCGAGCTGGTACTGCCACGGAATCACGAGTGTGCCGGCCCAGTTGTTGTTGATCTTGCTCGTAAGCGTGCCGTTCAGCGAGAAGCCGAAACCGTTGCTGAATTTGTAGGACATCAGTGCATTCGCCTGATTTCGCGGCGCGCCTTGAACCTTCACCCGTCCGGTCGTCTGGGAGCTGCGCTGAATTTCAACCGAGGCCGCGGGAACTACCGTAATCGCCTCGAAGCCCACCGCGTTGGCCGGCACGCTGCCGTCGATGAGAGCGTATGAGACCGTCGCATAGAAATTCCGGTTCGGCTGGTAGTTCGCCTCGATCTCCCACCCTCGATAGCGATACGTGGCGACCGGACTGTTCTGCGGCTTGTTCTGCCGGGTCTGTTGAAACGCGGCTGTGCCGAGGAACAACTTCCCGCCCGCCAGGGAAAACTTGACCCCCGCCTCGTACAGTTCGCTGGGTTGCTGGAATGCTTCCTTGTCCAGAATGAACGGCGCAGATCCGCCGGGTCCCGTCCCCACGAAGGCGGTGTAACCGCCGCCGTTACCGGGAGCGCCCGAGGTATTCTTGCTGTAGTTGTAAGTCGCATACGTCGAGACAGTGGGCGAAACCGTGTAGACCAAGCTCGCGTTCACATTCGGCAGCACGACGTCGATGGTGTCTTCCGGGAATGTGACAAAGGAATCACGCGAATAGACGTGCATGAAGTCGGCGCGTACGCCGGTCACCGCACTGAGCTGGTCGGAAAGCTTCCACACCGCCTGACCAAATGGCGCCAGGGTTCGGGCATTGCTGATGTTGCCGTCGGCACCGCTCAGGCCGCCGAAAGCAACCAGCGATGACCCGGTGCGACCCTCATATCCGGGGACCGGCTTGGAGGCAAAATGTCCAGCCCAGTTCACGGACCGCGTCGCGTCGATGAAGTTGTGGTCGCGGGTTAGATCCCACACGGACGCCGGTTCAAAGAAGAAGTTAGCAAATGCCTTGACGCTGATATAACGCGCGGCCGCACCATAGTTGAGGGCATGCGCGCCGAGCTTCTGCTGAAACTCCAAACGCGATTCGATCGTGTAGGACGGATCGATAATCTCGGAGTAATGATACGAGCTCAACGTGTCCCGGCGGGTGTAGGTAAATAGCGTGTTGCTCAGCACATTCAGGTCGGGTGACGACTTGAATCTCTGCAGCGCCTGCACCTTGAAGTTCCGTCCCATTGAATTATCGCCCGGCTTGAGCATGCGAGACCGCCGGTCGAAGAGGACTTCCGGTCCGTAAGCCACCGTGTTGCTGGGAAAACCAGACGTGACGAAACGCGAGTTCTGCGGATCAGATGGCGTCGCGGTCGCACCATTATTGATATTGATGCCCGTCCGGTAATAGCCGTCATCGATCAAGCGCTGCGTCGGGCGGTTCACGCCGAAATTCTCGACGTACTCGGCGTAAAAAGCCTGCCCGTTTAAGAACAGCTCATAGCCGGCGACGGGACGCCAGGTAACTGCGCCATACAGCGAGTGCTTGCGGGAGTACTGATCATAATAATAGCCGTCGCTCTCTTCACCCGCATAGCTGAAACGGTAAGCCAGCTTCGGTGACAACGGTCCGCCAAAATCCAAACCCCAGCGATAGGTGTCATAGGTTCCAACTGTCACCTGCGCTGCGCCTTTGAACGTGTCGAAATACGGACGCTTGGTAATGAGATCGACGAAGCCGCCCACGTACGTGGACACGCCTTGCACCGCCGTCGCGGGGCCCTTGACGATGTTCACCGACTCGACCGAGTTGAAATCAAGGGGCAGGCCGTTGCCGTTACTGGTGATGCGCTCGCGCATCCCATTTACGAATACGTCGGCCGATTGCCCGCGAATGTCAGGATTACCGGGCGCACCAAAGTTTGTCCGCGTGTACGAACTGGAGGTCAGCTTGGAGAAATCGCGGACATCTTGAATGGCGATGGCCGACAGCTGTTCGCGGGAGATGATCGTGACGTTACGCGGCGTATCGAGGATGCTCATGTCGGTGCCGAACACCGAATTGAACGGCCGCGACGTCGGCAGGATCTGCTGCTCGATCGGAACCCCACTGACCTCGAAACGTTCGAGCGTGGTGATGCCATCAGAGGATCGCGGAGCAGGCGCCGCGGTCTGGGCTGACCCGGGCGCGAGGATGAGGCCGAGGTAAATAGACCCCAGGGCCAATGGTCGAAGTTTGGGTTGGCGGATAATCACAGCAGTGCAAAAGCATGCGCCGGACCAAGTCCCGGACGAGTAATAAATTAATTCAACCGGTCGGCCTAATTATCGAAATTGCTGGCCGTCGGCCGACAGACCGAACCGAACGCCTGCCAAAATGCGGCCGGGGGCGGCCGCAGTCCCAGGGATAGGAACCGGTGGCTGATAGAATAAGCACACCCGGTAGAGACCGCTCTCCGCAGCGGTCCTGGTTGGTTCTCCAAAGCCGAAGGGTTAGATCACTCGCCCTTTTGGCGCATGCGTTCCCGCAACCAGGCCCGCTGCGGAGAGCCGGCCCTACCTTTGACGAGGTTGAGTCCGTGCGGGGCGATGCCTCGATGGAGCTAGGCCTTCTGAAAGAGAGGAACGATCTTCATCGCGAGCACGTCGACCAAACCTCGATCGGTAAGCCGCAACTCTGGAATCACGGACAGCGGCAGCAGATTGAAGCCCATGTACGGCACCTTGCAGCCGAGTTTCGTCCAAACGCGTTTCAGTGCGGTCGTTTCCTTCGCCACGACTGGAGCGCGCTGGTCGGAAAGCAGCCCGGCGATCGGCAAGGCCACGCTCGCGAGCACCTTCCCGTCCCGCACGGCACAGACGCCGCCCTTGAGTTTCTGCACGGTCTTCAGCGCCAGCTGCATGTCCGATTCGCTCGCGCCGGCGATCACGATATTATGCGCGTCGTGGCCCACGCTGCTGGCCACGGCCCCGCGGGTGAGACCAAAATCGCGCAGCAGGCCAAACCCCACTCCTCCGTTCTTTCCGTGACGCTCCACGACCGTGAGAAAACAAACGTTGTGCTGATCCAGATGCGTCGACCACATGTCGGCCGGGACCAGCTCAACGCGATCATGCGCCGTAAGAATGCCCGGTGGAACGACGCGAATGACGTTGGCCGTGACCGTCGTCGTGGGCAGAGGCGGAGTCAGAGTAACGCGACGCGGCAGCTTCATCGTCCGGTACGCCGCTGCCGGATACTTATAACGACGACTCAACGCGCGCTCGAGGAGTGGCGTGATCTTGCGCTTTTCGACGACCAACTCGCCACCATACCAGGTGTTCTGGACCTCCAAGGCGTCGTTCAGCAGCACGAGATCAGCGCGCCGGGCCGGAGCGACACCGCCAAACTCGCCATCCATGCCGTATCGGGTCGCTGGATGCAGCGACCCCAGGCTCCACGCCGCCGGGGTGGATAATCCCGCCGCGACCGCCTGCCGGACGACCCAATCCATCCCGAAGAGGAAAAGATCGTCAGCGTCGCGGTCGTCCGTGCAGACGCAGACGCGTTTGCTGTTCGCTCCGAGTTCCGTGACCGCCTTGATGGCTTGCGGCAGGGAATGCCAGGGTGTTTGGGGATTGCCCCCGCGGAGGAATATCCAGACTCCGTTCTCAAGAAAGTCGTTGGCGATTTCGCGATCGATCGCCTCGTGGGTATCCGTAATTCCACTCGCGGCGCCAGCAGCGACGAACTCGCGTCCGTAGATATGGCCGCAGACAGGTTTCCCCCGTTTCAGCGCCTCGGCGAGGATTGCGTGACTGCGCGAGTCGCCCATCGCGACGGAGATGTAGTCCATTTTCTCACCCAAGGCAGCCGCCTCGGGCCAGCGATCAAACAGCCGGCCGATTTTCGCCGCCGTGAGATCACCGCCCGCCGTTTCCAGCGAAGCATTCGTCGCTGGGACCGTGCTCGGCACGGTCAGAAAAATGGAAAGCGGGGCCTGGCGCGCATCGGCCAACATCCATTCGATTCCGGCGACATCGCACACGTTGCCAATTTCGTGACTGTCGCAGAAGACGGTCGTGGTCCCGTTCAACAAAGCAGCTTCGGCAAACGCGCACGCGGTCATCATGCTGCTCTCAATATGCACATGTGGATCAACCAGGCCGGGGCCGATGATGCCACCGCGCGCATCATACAGCGTGGTCCCTCCCGAGCCGATCTTTGACTTCTTGAAAGTCCCCGCGGGTTTAACCGTGGCGACCCGACCACTCTTGATCCAGATCTCGCGGTCGCGATGAACTCGCTCGGTAAACGTCGACAACAACCGCGCTCCGGTGATCACGAGATCGGGCGCCTCTCGCCCCATGGCGACCGCCGCGAGCGACTGGGTTTGAGTATGCAACGGGGCGACCGAAAAGCGGGTCAACATGCCGTCAGCGAAGCAGACCCCGGGCCGACTGCACGTATTTTTGAGGTTCGACGATTCAGCCCCGCGCGTCAGCGCGTATCGTGAAGTCGACCCCGAATTCGTCCCACGTTCCATCCTGCGAAAAAACCGAAGGCTAAGCCGAGCCTAGCATGGATATTTCACCCTCTGATTTGTCATCGCGAGCCCGAGGAACGAGGGCGTGGCGATCCAGCTGGATGAATTGCTTCGTCGCTGCGCTTCTCGCAATGACAAGGTAAGAATCGACGTACACAGCGTGTAGAGCGTTCACGCCCGAGTGTGAAATATTCCGGTTAGCGATATCAAAGATCGAGCGCGAAACGCAGCGCCGATTTTATCTGCGCCATCTGCGGAACCGTCAGCCGGCCCAACCGACGGATCAATTTCTCGTGGCCGAGACTCATCAGTCCTTGGACATTCACCCACCGACTCCCGGTCGAGAAACTTCAACTTTCCGAGTGGCACCTCGTAGTCTGACCCACGGTTTTCGGTCGTGAGCGGTGCGCAAACGACCAGCGCCCTGGGAGCATTCGGGTCTTCCCGCGAAATAATGACAGCCGGCCGAACTTTGCCCACCATTCCGAAATCAACGAGGTAAAGTTCGCCAGGGACCGGGCTCACCGTTTGTCCAAGTGCGAAAAATCAGTTTGGTCGAGGTCGCCCCAAACGTTGGCGACGTGTTCAACCGGCGGTGCAATGTCGCTGTTATCTTCGATGGTGACCGGGAACGGGATAGCCTTGCGGCGCTCGATCTGCGCGAAAAACATATTTACGGCCTGAGTCGAAGTCATGCCGAGCTGATCGAGAATTTTTTCAACCCGGGCCTTGCGGCGGGAGTCAATCCGAGTGCGGAGGATGGCGGTTGCCGACATGACACAAAGGGAGCGCAGTCGTGCTCGGCAGGCAAGATCGGCAATCCTCGGTCCGGCGGCTCATCCCTTTCGACGTTTACGCGTAGTCGCGTGTTTCCAGCGTGGTAGTCAGCCCATACGGCCAGATCAGCTCCGGTCGTGATACCCTTGCCCGCGGACTGGTTTACGCA
>Ga0163151_10005488_pt1 | contig 16166 bp, 16 predicted proteins | sample OliLakLV19MP5IB2_FD_145596 | JGI IMG/M metagenome (GOLD analysis project Ga0163151, IMG submission 145596) | Freshwater microbial mat bacterial communities from Lake Vanda, McMurdo Dry Valleys, Antarctica - Oligotrophic Lake LV.19.MP5.IB-2 | ecosystem: Environmental > Aquatic > Freshwater >...
GTGTACGCGCAGGTGTCGCAGGAGACGCCGAATCCGCCTCCGTACGAGCAAGTGGCCCCCGCGTCCGGCGACTCGACCTCGACGACCCCAGAGGCCGCACCAGCGCCCCGGGTCAGGCGGGAGCCGTTAAGCCCGTCGTCACCCCTGCCCCCCGTGTCCTAGAGAAGGCGGGAGACGGCAAGGGCTTCGAGACTCCTGTGAAGGGTCGCATCAGTGCCGCCCCACGCAGCATGGATGACATCGCTACGGACATCTTCAAGGATGACGCGATGCGCCGTGCGGCCACGCGCCTTGCCAAGACGAACCCTCTTGTGAAGCGGGTACTCTCCACGCTGTCCGGCAAGGCCGCGACGGCGGAAACAGGGCTCGAACGTGACATGGCGCTGTATGCCGTCAAGTCCGATGTGGACAAAGCGCGTGTCGTTGCCATGATGTCAGAGTTCCGCCAAACGCAGCGCCCATGGGACAAGCTGGAAGGCAACCTCGTCAACGCGGTTGATTGGCGCGGGAACAAGGTTGTCGCACCGTTTGGTGACGTTATCAGCCACCCGAAGAACTTCATCATGAACAAAGCGCAAGAAGGGTACATCAAGCGGTTCCACGACGTTACGGCTGAACTGGTGGAAGATGCTCGCGCGCAGGGCATCGACATCCACGAGCTTGGCCTCACGAAGCAGGGCAGCTTTTACGTCCCCCGTTGGGTGCAGGGCGCTGAAGGCGTGGACATCGAGGGCCGGTACGCGAAGGGTGGCCTAGGGACGAAGCAGCGGTTCGAGCGTACCCGATACTACGATACGGAGGCGGACGGCATTCAGAATGGCGTGGTTTACCACGACACTGAGCAGGCGTTGGCGAACTTCGCCGAGGCCATCATGAAGCGCACACGGGACAAGGAAATCATTGACCGGGTAAAGCAGTACGGTAAGACGGCTGCCGACCTCCTTGGCCCCGGCGCGCGCTCCCCGCTCGACGCCGTGGGTGCCAAGCTGACGACTGCGCGCAAGGCGCGTGGCGCAGCGGAGCGAGCACTGGCGAAACTGCTTGGCACCGACAAGGGAGTGCAAGCCGGGACGAAGCCGCTCAGCCCCGCTGACATCAACGCTGCCATCGCTAAGGACAGTGGCGTGGTTGGCGCACAGACAGAACTCAAGGTTGCCAACCGCGACCGCGACGACCTGCTCCGCCGGTACAACGCATCCAAGGCTCCCGACTCACAGTCCAAACTGGGGCAGCAGCTTGAGGTTGCTCGCGCTAATGTGGAGAAGGCCCGGGAGAACCTGAAGACAGAGCGCACGCGCGTCCGGCAGGGCGTTACGGGTCAGACGCGCTCGGAGACCATGGTGACGAAACGCGCCTCGAAGGCGGAAGTCAAGGCAGCACGCGCCACCCTCGCGGATACGCAGGCCGAGTACGACCGCATTTTTGCCGATTCCCGGCAGGTGAAGCGCGACTACACATCGAGACTGCGCGAGAAGCAAGCGACGTTCAAGGAGAGCGGCATGAAGTTCGGCCTCGGGGGCGATGTTATCCCCGTGCGCCAGACCCGCGAACTTCCCGGTCTTCAAGGCCGCATCTTCCCGGCGGAAGTCATGGACGTGCTGGAACGCGGTTTGGGAGACAAAGGGAGCACGGGGCTCATGAAGGTCGCGGCGGTCAACGACCTCGCTCGGATGTTCACTACATCCACAGACTTCGGTGCCACAATGTTGCAGGGTCTCCCCGTGCTGGCGTACAACCCCAAGGCGTGGGCGAAGGCATCCGTCGCGAGCGTGAAGGCGTGGTTCAGCCCGCGTGGGTTGCAGACGTACTACGCAGCTAACCGCCCTGTCATGAATGAGATGGCGCACTACGTCGGCGGCTTTGGAAACAACGAGTTCTTCAGCAGCGCGGTCGGCGGAAAGACGTTGGTCGGCAGGGGCGCAGAGAGTAACATTCCGCTCGTGAGCCTGCCTGCTCAAGGCGTCGAGCGGTTCGGCGTGGCGTTCGACGCGTTCCTCGATGTCGCCAAGATTGAGATGTGGAAGTCTCTGCGCGGCGTCGCCAAGACTCCAACGGAACTCGAAGACTTGGGTCGCCTTCTCCGCAACCTCACGGGCACCACGTCCACGGCACGGCTCGGGGCTTCCACAACGCAGCGCCAAGTCGAGTCATTGCTCATGTTCTCCCCGCGCTTCACGCGCTCGGTGTTCGCGCTCGGCGCTCAGGCGCTTCAACCGGGCACAGCAGGCAACGAGGCCCGCAAGGCTCTTGGTGGCCTAATCTTCGGCTCCATGGTGCTGTACGCCGGTATCAAGACGGCGCTGAACAAAACTGGCGCAACAGAAGAGCCATTCAACTGGAAGGACTTCGACCCGACGCAGGGCGGTCGCTTCATGAGCATCAAGGTCGGGGACAACTACATCGGGATTGGCGGCTCCATGCGGGGCGCTATCCAGATGCTTGGCTCCGCGACGGCGGCAGCCGCGACCGACCCCAAGAAGTTCTTCAGCGGCGAGACAGTCGGAAAAGATGCAAACCCGTTCCTGCGGTACGCGCGTGGCCGTTCTTCCCCCTTGGCTGGTGAAGGCTGGAACGTGGTGACAGGCAAGGACGCTATCGGCGAGGAATACGAAGGCCGGGGAGACTGGCTGCAAAGTCTGCCAGATGCGTTCGTGCCATTCGCAGTGCAGTCCCTCGCGGAGACAGAGGGCGGCTGGGAATCGAAGGCGGGCATTTTTGCCGGTCAGTCAGTCGGGTTGCGTACGTTCCCGGAGTCGAAGAACGAAGACCTTACCACGTCTATCAAGGACACGCTGAGGAAAATGGGCACCGATGCCCCCGGCTTTAGCCAAAGCGAGCGCGATGAAATTGACGGCTGGCGCGACCTGACGAAGTTCCAGAAGCAAACGCTCTTGCAGCGTAACCCGGAACTGCGGCCCCTCCTTGACCGCAAGGAGCGAGACTTCTGGGACGAGCGGAAAGCCCTGACGGCTGACGCGGCCTCGGCGAAACGCGACCTCGGCCAACGGCTGCTCGACACGTGGGCGAAGCAAGAGAGTGGCGAAGCCCTCACGGTTGACGACATCACGCCTGAGCAGTACCGGGACGCTTTGGCAGACATTTCGCAGAGGCACCGCGCAGCGGAAGCGCAACTGCGCGGCGCGAACGCCATTACGGGCCTCGGGGGTGAAGAGTTCAACATCACAGGCCCACGCACGCACCGACAGGCCGTCATGGACGCGTTCTACCAAGCTGTAGACTCACAATCGTTCATCGACCCCGAGACCGGCGAGTTGGATTTCAACGTCAAGGACGAAATGGAAGCCAAGTACCTTGCGGCGCTGTCCGCCGCAGACCGCGCCATCATCGAGCAGGAGAAGGGCGCAGAGTTCGACCTTGTGGCGCGAGAGTTCAAGACTGCCAAGCTGGCGCTTGCCCCCTACTGGAACCTCGGCGACGATACAGCGCGCAAGATGGGCTTCGACAACTCTCAGGATATGGCCGTGAACGGCACAGTCTGGGAGAAGAAGCAGTACGCCAAGGCGTCCGCCACTGTGAAGGAACAGTACCGGCGGGCTAACCCGGAAATTGATGCGCTCCTGATTCGGTGGGAGTATGCTTCAAAGCCCATACTGGAACAAGGAACCGGAAGCAGGAGCCGTGGTTCCTCCCGGGTGAGCCGCCCGACCCGCAAGGTAACCCGCGCTGCGCTAAGGTAGTTGACAACATAGGTCGTATTATGCGACACTTCATTAGAGTATAAGGAGACCAAGATGTCTGACGAAGCCACAGTACCCGGTGCTGAAGTTCCCGCCCCAGACCCCAATGCTGGCGTAACCCCTGCCGCGCAGCGCGAAGTCGATACGACGGCTTCCGCCCCAAAAGACCAGCGCCCCGGTATCGCCAGTCTCTTCGCAGAAGCGAAGGCCGCGCAGGACGTAGCAGACGCTACTCCTGATGAACCTGTCGATGACACCCCCGACACCCCTGACACCCCTGACGTACCCGTAGCCGTCGCCCCCGACGCTGAGGCCGTCAAGCGGCTCGAAGCCAAGTCCGAAGAGGAACTGAAGGCGCTGGCTGATGCCAGCCCGGAAGCCCTTGCCGCGCTCGCTGAGGCTGAGAAGGCCGAACCGGAGACTCCCGCAGGCGAAGACCCGGTTGCCCTCAAGGCTGAGCTTGACGCCAAAATCGCCGAGTTCACCAGCGTGGACGTTCTCAACGCCGCGCTCGAAGCGGCAGGTGTGGACAAGATTTCGGAACTCCCGGCGGTCAAGGCGCTCGTTGGGCGCATCCGTCAGTCCGCCATCGACTCCACGAAAGCGGAAATCGCCAAGGCGCAACAGGAAGCAGCCCAGCTTGCGGACGTAACCGCCGAGGGCAAAGCAGCCAAGAGCAAGGTCATCAACGAAATCAACAAGTTGGCGACCGACATCGAGAACGGCATCGAGAGCGTCGAAGAAGGTCTCGTCATCCCTACGGAAGAGTCCATCGCGGAAGCGTTCGAGGAATACGCCGGTTCCGCTGTGGGCGAGTACCACACCAAGGCGTGGAACGTCCTGAGCGAATCCATCTACAGCCTGCCCGAGATGGGCGGCGTGGTGCCGGAAGGCGTAAGAACGCAGCCCCCGGCGTTCACAGCGGCGCAGTCAGCTTTGCTAGAGGCAGTGAAGCAGGCCGACCCGGCAACATGGATGGCAGCGCACCTCGCAGTCGAGCGCGATGTCCTCTGGTCGTGGGCACAGGCCGAGGCTGAAGCCAACGAGGGCGCGACGTACGCGAACGAGAAGATTGTCTTGCAGGCGGCGCATCAGAAGGAACTGAAGGCGCTGACCAAGCAGCACGAAGAAGCCATCAAGGGAGCGCGAGAAGAAGCCCGTCTCGAAGCCCTCGCTGACCAGTCGAGCGGTAAGCTGCCGCCGAAGACGCCAAACAGCACCCGACCGCGCACGAACGAAACTGACCCTGACGATGATGGTATCCCTAAGGGGGCAAGCATCGGGGAAATCCGCCGCATCGTCAAAGCGCGAGGCGGAGTCGGAGCGGAAGTCTAGTACATCCCCCGCGCTGTTCGCGGCTGTGGGGGCAACGGTGGATACCCGGTCGGAGCAACGAAAGAATCAACGGAAAGCGTGTAGGTGTGGGCATGTCTGTTCTAGCACGTAGGCGTGGAGCTTGGATTAACCAATACAGTCAACCTTCTCACGCGGTTTTCCTGAACCGAGCGCGGCAGGTTGACTATGTTGTGATTCACTATGGCTTAGCGGCCTATGAGGAATCAGCGCGCCAGTTCGGCGTTATGTGGGGCGCTGAGCGGATGGGAGAGAGTGGAGTGGGCAGTCAGGACGGCCCCTCTCATGCCGTCCAGTACGCCACCGAATTGGCAGCGCAAGCGAATCAAGGTGCTGCGTTTGCTGTCATCAATCTCGAAGAAGCGGACGGCGGCTGGCACGCGGATGATGGCTGGGCCACCCTCAAGCTGGTCAACACGTTCCGTCAACTTGCACCCGGCAAGCCTCTCTTCGCCAGCCTTGACACGCGCGGCTCCCGTCCGAACTCCCCGTACCAGCGTGCAGCCGCCTCACTGTGCGACGGCGTGATGCCCATGGTGTATCCAAAAGCATTCGGCCAGTCGGCCCCGCTCGCGTTTGCATCCGCCATCACGCCTCTCGTGCGCTCGCGATGGACAGGCAAGGAAATCCACCCCACGTACCAGACGTACGACAACGCAGATGTCCCGTCCCAAATGGCAGAGGTCTCCCGCCTGTACGCAGAGGGGATTATCAACGGGGCCAACAGCTACACTCTGGGGCACGCGACTGAGGCGCAGTGGCTACAGAGCCTGACCTTCAACCCCGTGGCAACACAGCCTGTCCCGCGTGCGCCTGACGTGCAGGGTGCTTTGATTGCCCTGCGCAAGCTGTGGGTCGAAGGCTGGCACACCATAGAGCAGAACGGCACCGCCGGGGAGGCAACCGCGTTTGCTGACTTCTGGCAGCGCGTGCTCGGCCTTGCCCCTGTTGCCAGACCTGCCTAGCGGGGCGGCGTTCTGGCGGGCCAAGACCCATTGCCCTCAAGGGCATCCGTACGATACAGTGAATACATACACCCGTCCAGATGGGAAGGGCAGGGGTTGTAAGACTTGTATCTCTCACAGAAGCAGAGAGCATCAAGCACGAAAGGCAGGCACACTATCCACGCTCTAGGCGAGATTAAAGCAGAAAACAGGTACATGACGCAGCCGAGTCTCGACGGCGGGTGGGACGTGGTTGACCGCGTGAACGGCTCCAAGGTCGGCACGTACGCGTCGGCGGCGGCGGCGGCGGTAGGGGCCAAGGAGCGCAACACCCCCGCCATCAACTAAGTCGTTCCAGACGAAGGCACTCACTCCTAGCTGTAGAGAGACCCGCTAACGCGGGTCTCTTTGCGTCCGAAAACCTTAGCACCAAAATGTGCTATATTGACTAGAGACCAATCTTTATACCCATAGGAGCATGTCATGGCAATCATACCGCGCACAAGCGTTACCACCAACGTCTCGTCCGAGAAGCAGAACGCCGACACCATCACCGCGTTTGACGTAACATTGGGCGTTGCGGCCACTGCGCAAGCCCTTGTGGTCGTCCCGGCGTTGAAGCGCGGGCGCACGCTCTCCATCGTTAACGAAGGGCCGGGTGACGCCGCCATCAAGTTCGACGGCCCCGCGACTGTGACCGACGTACTCCTGAAGGAAGGGGACGCGTTCTCGAACGACAATCTCGACTTCGCAACGAATGTTTCCTTCATCAACGTGACGCTTGCGGCGCTGCCGCGTCTGCGCGGGATGCTCGGTAGTGGAGCCGCTTCGTAAAGCGATAGGCGTTCCTCATGGCGATAACCCCTTCCCCGCACCGAGGGCTTACTCAGCGTGGCTTTGCCGTAACTCTTGCCGCGCTGGGTACCCCTCAGGTGCTCTTTACCATCCCAGCAGGGCTTGAGGGCGTCTGGTTAGAACTGCACTGTACCCTCGCGGATGCGTTAGTGACGGTCGAAGGGACATCTATCGTCAATATCCAGCAGGGATTGAGGATAGATGACGGGGGGACATACGGCCCGATAGCTTGCACTGTCAGAGTAGGGCTGTGGCTCGTCAATGCCGACGCAGCCAAGCCGCGCATCGTTGGCAACATAGGACTGCGCAGGAGATAGCTGTGTTGCGCAACCGACGCTACGGGTTCGGTACCCCCAAGGCCACAGGCTATGAAAACCTGATTGTGCCCGCGCTGAGCGCCGTGGGGTTCCAGAACTTACCACCCCCGGCGTCCGGTTCCAATGCCATCGTCCACGTCACGGGAGCCGCCGTACGCTGGCGCGGAGACGCGCCGCCGACCCAGACTGAAGGTATCCGGCTCGAAGTCGATTCCTACTGGGAAATGATGGAAACGAATCTCGACTGGAACGCCGTGTTCCAGACCATGCAGTTCATCTCCCTAGGCTTAGGCTCTTTGCTCGAAGTCCAGTATTTCGGGTAATGCTCGCCTTAGTGATACAAGACCTCGGCACTTGTTGCTAACTATCGAGGTATTGTCCGAAAACCGTGCTCTTTTTCGGACGCTTAGCTGGCGGCGTTCAGGTATCGAATAGCCTGTGCCAGCCGTTCGGGGTCGTCAAAGAAGCGGCCAAGGCCGTTGTTGCAGTTGTTGCAAAGCAGCCCCCGCACAACCCCCGTCTCATGGTCATGGTCAACGCCCAGCCTCTTGTCGGGCTGTTGACAGATGGCACAGACCCCGCTCTGCCTCTCAAGAAGAGCAGTGTGCTCTTCGGCGGTGATACCGTACTTTGTCTTCCGGGCTTGAGCAGCTTGTCGGCCTTTGGTGTGTGCTAGGTCTCTGTCGCCCCAGTAGTCTTCCTTGCGCTTTGCCGCGATGACCTCAGCGTTGTCTCGTTCGTACTGGCGGCGCGTCTTGGTTAGCGCGTCTTTGTTAGCCTCCCGGTACTGCTTCTGATAAGCATTAGAGGCGGCTCGTCCTTCAGGTGTGAGTCGTGCGCGGTTGGCGGCGGCGCGAGCAACGCCACAGGCTCGGCATTGCCTGCCACCTGCTTTCCCTCGGATGGTGTTTTCATCGGTGTATTCGTGCCCTTGCGGGCAGTGAGTCTTCTGTGAGTTGTGCATAGTTTGAGTATAGCAGGCCGGAGAAGTTCGCGCAACTTGACAGGCGGTTCGTATACGCGATACCATAAAGAGAAGGACAGGAGCGATACCGCCTTCGACCTCAGTTCTGAACTCGGTAGCCTCTCGCTTCCGCAAGGGAGTATGAGCAGAGGTGCCGCCACTAAGGACTATGAGTAGGTCAGTGCACTAGCGGCACCCCTCGACCTACTCGCACTGTGATTCCACAGGCGAGCCAACCAACCACCCCTTGTTGGCTTGCGTCTTCAAACACTCAAGCCCCATTTCTCCAAAGGAGATTATGATGGCAGGCAACACGAATTACGACGTGATAAATACCACGACCCTAGAAAAATATGCCGAGCACACGCTACGCGACCAAATCTTCGATTCGTCCGCGTTCCTGCGACTTATCAAGGAGCGGCGCAACGTCCAGTTGGACGGCGGTTCCAAGATTGTTGAGCCGCTGATGTTCGGTCGCAACGGGACGGCGGGTTCGTACTCGCAGTACGACGCCCTCTCCAACACCCCGCAGGGTGGCATCAGTCAGGCGGAGTTCGCGTGGAAGCAGAACTACGCCAGCGTCATCATCTCGGGCCTCGAAGACGAGGTTCAGAACACGGGCGAAGAGGCGGTCATCAAGCTGCTTGACGCCAAGATGGCGCAGGCCGAAGAGTCCCTGATTCGCGTCATGAACCAGCAGTTGTACGCTGACGGCACCGCCAACGGGGGCAAGGACATTGTGGGCCTCGCGCTCGCCATTGATGCTTCCGGCACGTACGGCAACATCAACCGCGCAACTGAGACCTACTGGTCGGCGCAGGAGTCGGCGGCTGGTGGCGCACTCGCCATCGAGGGCACGAACGTGTCCATGCAGCGCGTCTACAACAACTGCTCCAAGGGCGGCGGCAAGCAGGCTCCCGACCTCGCGCTCACGACCCAAGAGGTCTACGAGGCGTACGAGCAGTTCTTCACGCCGGACAAGCGGTACGCGGACTCCAAGATGGCCGAGTACGGTTTCGTCAGCCTGAAGTTCAAGGGCAACTGCGACGTGACGTGGGAAGAGGACTGCACCTCGCAGACGCTCTTCTTCATCAACACGAAGACCTTCAAGTTCATCAGCCACCCGGCGAGGAACTTCAAGGTGCAAGGCCCGTTCTACCCGTCCAACGAGGACTCGAAGATTTGGCGGGTGGTCTGGGCCGGTGCGCTCACCTGCAACGAACCCCGCCGCAACGGCAAATTGACCGGGATTACTAATGCTTAGTAGCTGGGGCTACTAGCCATGGGGCGACCATCAGTCCCGTTTGAACAACGCTGGGAGTCGATGGTAGACAAGACCGGAGACGGTGGCGTCTACCACGGCCCCGATGGAACTCCTTGCTGGATATGGCAAGGCGGCTCGCCGAAGAGCCAAAAGGGGTACGAAAGGATTCACCGCTCCAAAGGTCAAACTGTCGTCGCCCACCGGGCCATCTATGAAATAGTGGTTGGCCCGATTCCAAAGCGAATGACTCTTGACCATCTGTGTGAGAACAAGCCGTGCACACGGCCTTCACACATGGAACCAGTAACGCACACTGAGAACTCTCGGCGGTACTGGAAGAAGAACTGGTTCTCATGGGCCGACAGCGCGATGCCAAGTTGTCGAACTCCCATCACCGACGCGGCATAACAACCGATGTAGCCTGCGTGGCTATTCAAGGAAAGGTTTATCGACATGGCTCTCGGCGCAAAAGTCAACAGCACCCTTCGCTCGGGCGGTCTCATTCGAGGCTCGGGCTACAACGAACCGGCGTTTCAGCCCGGTGGCCCGCACGCCCGCGTAACGTATTGCGCCCTCTGGGACAATACCGTGGACGGGGCACTGCCTGTACAGGTCTCCAACGGTGGCATGGGTCTCGGGGTCTTCATCCCGGCTCTCTTCACCATCGTCCTTTCGCACTTCGACGTGCTCGTTGTCCCGGTCGGGCCGACGAACATGGGCGCGTCCGTCGAGGCTGACTTCGACCTCATTGCCTCGGCTGCCATTTCTGGCGCTCCGTGGTCAACGACCGGCATGAAGAACGGCGTGGTCATCGACGACGATGCGGCGAACGTCGCCGTGACGACCGAAATCAAGACCACCGTCGTCCGCGAAATCCAGCTTGTCGGCACGGTTGCCGTCTCGTCTGCTGGCCGCGTCGCTCTCTACGTCGAAGGTTACGCTGGCGTGAGCGCGACGCAGGGCGCAAGCTAAGAACTGACGGGGGCGGGTAACCGCCCCCTTCTTCATCCGATGTGGGGTCACCCCATTCAAGGAAAGGTTGGGCAGTAGCCATAACTATCAAGACAAGGAACATTGCAGACTCGGCAGTTACGGCTGCCAAACTCGCGTCCAACGCGGTAACGGTAGCCAAGCTGTCCGCAACGATGCAGACGGGCATTATCGACATTCCACTGGCCCGGTGGCGCGTTACTGACAACGCCAACTCGAACGTCGGTCTGGTCGCGGCCACGGCTCTCATTGGTTCAGGTGGTGTCGGTGGTATTGACGCCGAGCCTGCCCTGACGCGTGTGAACGCGGCCACGGACAAGCAGACCAAAATCATGTGGGTTGACGCGAAGCTCGACCCCATCTGGGCCGACTTCAACTACCCGCCTGACCTCGATGACGCAGCGGTCATCACGTTCAACTGCATCGCGTCCATGTCGGGCACGAACGATCTAACGTCCACCCTGACGCTCTCGTTCTTCGAGAACGGCGTAGGGACGTACGCAGCGGACACGAACGCTGGCGGGGCCACGGCTGCCATCGCCACGGCTAACCCCCTTCTGTACACGGTAGTCATCGCGGCAGCGAATGTCGGGGCTTACCCGAAGCACGTTTCTGTTGACCTGACCCCAACCTCACCGGGTACTGACTCGATGAACCTCTGGGCGACGTGGTTCACGTACACCCGCAAGTAAAGACCAAGGGGGCCGGGAGACCGGCCCCTACTGCCTTCGGGCCAGAGCTCCTAAACGAGGTATAATGAATCATGCCTAAGTACGACTTTCATTGCACCAGTTGCGACACCACGACCGAGCACACATGCGCGATTGCCGATAGGGAATTGCAAGTGTGCGACGAGTGCAACGCCACACTGGTGCTGTTGTTTTCTCCCCCTTCGCAAATCATCGCCAGTCCCCGGTCGTTCAAATACACGTTCGGCGAATTGTACGGGACAAGCAGCGAGAAGGACTACCTGCGGGAGCACCCCAACGTCGAGCGCATCAATCAGTCCACCTTTCGGACGAAGAAGCAGCAGAACGAAGCGAAGTGGGCGAAGGCCCATAAGGATGCCGCCAGCATTGAGCACGCGATTCAAGCGAACCGCACCTTGACCGCTGGTAGCAAAAGAAGGAGCGCCTAAATGGCCGCGAAGAAGAAAGCCTCGAAGACGACAGCCCCGGTGCGCACAGTGCAGGTGTTTAACGACGCCCCGCCAACTATTGCCGAGTCTCACGCCGCAGCCGTTGCGGAAACCGACGACCGCGCCACCATGGCGTCCCTTATGGAGCAGATGGCGGCGCTGACCAAGCGCGTCCAGACGGCGGAAACAGAGAACGACCGGCTTGCGCGCGCGCTCGAAGACGCCGCGAAGACGGGCGAGTACACCGACGAAGCAGGACAGGTCGTCAGGATTCTCGACCCTGCGATGAACAGCGTGAACGCCAGCATCCATGACCGCCCCGGCACCCTCACCGAGAAACTGGACGCCATGGAGCGACTGGGGAAGCTGAACCGGCAGCCATTCAACAGGGAGCGCACCCGCGCTATCCTCATGGGCGAAGAAGTCCCAGACCTCGTGGACTACATCTGCCCGCACTGCGGCAGGGCTGAGGAAAAGTGGAACGACAAGGTGGAACTCTTCGATGCCCACCTTGAGCACCACCGCACAGGCGGACGCCGCGCCGCATACCCGAGCCGCAAGAACATTCGCGCCATAGACGACCTCGTGGACGCAGGCTAAGGAGCCGTCATGATTCGGAACCTACAAAAATTGGATAGCAACTTCACCATCGCGAACGGCGCGGCGGTAAGTGACGCGTTGGGAATCCCGGTGGGGTATGTTCTAGCCGCCCTAGAGTTTCCTTCCGCTTGGACAGGAGCCGACGCCGGGTTTCAATTCAGCACAGACGGGGGAACGACCTTTCTCGACGTGCTTGACCCTGTGCGCGCAGCGGCAACCTCATTCGCGCGCGTCCTAGGCATCCCGACTGGCGCAGTGTCTTTCGGCCTGACGCCGAGGTCGCTAGAGATTGGTCTTGGTATCAAGGTCAAGCTCACCAGTATCAACACGGCGTCGAACGCCGGGGTGAACCAAGGCGCGGAACGCCTCGTGCGTGGTTGGATTGGGAAGGTCTCGTAATGTACTCAATCAGCGAACTCAGAATCAACGAAGCGGACGAAGATTCCAGTCTTCCGTCCCGCAAGAAGAAGACGATTAGTGTCACGGTCGAGTGCTCCGGTTACGAGAAGCACAAGCTGGCCCGGTCGTACGAGGTTGACTACGCGCTCGCTGGGAGCGGTCGTGGTGAGGTCGGCCCGCAGCACATCTACTTGACCGTGCCGTACACCGAAGACCCGCGCAAGCTGGCCGCGTCCATCAAGGAAGAAATCGTGAAGATGAAGCGCGATGACTCTGCTGAGAAACTGTTGCTGGGGAAACTACGCCAGCTTGGCCCGGCGGCTCTAAATCCATAAGGGGGCATGATGGCCGACGACGACACAGGTGCATTAAAGCGGGGAGAGTCCGGCCCAGCATGGTCGATGGCTGTGGGCCGATTCAACCAGATTGACACCTCGATATACCAGCTACACCAGAAGGTGGACAAGCTGACCGAGCACGTCAATGACGAGCGCGACGACATGCTCGTGCTGATTGGCACGAAGGTGGAGAAGGGGAGCGTACTGAGCGACCTGCTCAGCGCCATCAAGACCAGCCGACTGGTGCAGTTTGTTCTTGTAGCAACAGCCTTGGCTATCGGGCCGGTGGTTTTAGACCACTGGGACATTATCTTCACGAGGTTTAGCGCCTAAGAGAGGCAGAGCGACATGCCGTTTCTGCCTAACGAACAGGACGCTGCTCTCGACGGCGAACAGGCCGAACTAGATAGTGTCCATCTGACAATTCTGCTCGATGGCTTCCGCCTGCGCGGCGTGAAGTCCGGCTGCGTTGTCTCTGCGTCTTCCCCCGCCGCCATGACTGCCGAGGTGTCGGCTGGCACAATCTCGTTTGACGACGGCGTAAGTGTTGTCGTCGCGAGCGGCACGGTAGTGTTCTCTGCCGGGGGCTCCGCTCTGCGCTTCGACCTCGTGGTCGCTGACAATGCAGGCGTACTCAGCGTTGTCAACGGCAGCGCCTTCTACACGACCCAGTATGGCCCCACGCTCCCCACCTACACTGACAAAGTGGTGCTGGGTGTCGTTGCCATTCAGCCCAACACGACAACCGTTGTAGCGGCGAACATCGAGCAGACGCGCGTTCAGCTTAACTTCCCCACGGGGGTCGGCGTCCTCGACCACGGCGCACTTGCTGGTCTGGCTGACGACGACCACGTGCTGTACCACACTGACGCGAGAGCCTTGACGTGGCTCGGTACGAGAAGCACGAGCGACCTGTCGGAAGGTACCAATCTCTACTTCACTGACGAGCGTGCGCAGGACGCAGTGTTCAATGCTATCGCGGACAGCGCCAGCATCGACGTAACGTACAACGACGCAGGCAACTCGTTTTCCCTTGCCGTGCTGGCCGCAGGCGTTGACCACGGTGGTCTAGCAGGACTGGCTGACGACGACCACACGCAGTACACGCAGAAGGCCACCCTTACGACCATCGGGGACATCTACTACGCCAGCGCCATCTCTACCCCGGCGCGGTTGGGCGTCAGTATCCCTGCCGCCAACGTACGGAACGTCCTCGGCCTCGACAACGGCGATACCGTCCCGACATGGAAGATTGCCCTCGACGGTACGGCTCCCACAACGTCGGCTCTCGGGGACGCAGCATCGGCTGGTACCAGCCTTGTCTTCGCCCACCGTGACCACGCACACGGGCGCGAGGCGTTCGCCAGTCCCACCATCGCGCTAGGCACTGCCGCCGCTGCTGGCGTGGCTACAACGCCAATGCGTTCTGATGCCACCATTGTTGCCTTTGACGTGACGGTGCCGACAACTATCGGCGTCTCCGACGCGGCGGCGGCAGGTGTCATCAACTTTAGTGCCCGCCGTGACCACCAGCATGGTTCCCCGGCGACATTCCCAGCTACCGCGCACGACATCCTTAGCGCCATCCACGGCGATGCTCTGGCCGGTGCTGTAGTTGATGGCAGTATCGTCATCGGCAACGTCACACCGAAGTGGTCTTCTCTCGCTATTTCTATTCCAGCCGCGAACATCGTTAACGCGCTAGGTGTGGTAAACGGGGAACTGCGCCCGTCGTGGAAATCCCTGATGGACGCGACGGTGGCAACGACGCAAGCCTTCGGAGATGCGGCTGCCGCCGGTACGGGCGTCCTGCTGGCGCGGATTACCCACAAACACGCAATGCCCGCTGACCCCGTACCGGCGCACGCGGCGGATGGTGACGCGCACCACGCCACGGCGCATAATCTCTTGAGCACACCGCACGGGGACACGCTGACGGGCACGGTCGTTGACGGCGACATCATGATTGGTAACGTGACTCCTAAGTGGAGCCGACTTGCCATCTCGGTGCCAGCCGCCAACGTGCGAAACGTCTTTGGCGTGGATAACGGGGAGACGCGCCCTTCGTGGAAGACCGCCCTCGACGGCACCGACCCGGCCAACATAGCAGCAGCAGCCAGCCCCGGTACCAGCCTTCTCTTTCCGCACAGAGACCACGTACACGCACACCCTGACCTCGGTGACCTGCACACTGGCTACTTACTTGCGAGCGGGGCACGAGCACTCACAGGCAACTGGGTACAGTCTGGTGTGTTCGGCATCTACACGGCGGGCGCGATGCGTGTCGGTAGCAGCAGTGCCCCGACTAACACGACGGCTGGCGACCTCACTGTTCTTCGTTTGAACATCGGCAGCAACACCGCGATGGCGACGACAGACTATGTTCAAATCCTACCGGCATCGTTTGCCGCAGCCGCCTCCGCCGCCGTAACAATCTTTGACCTAGACGCGAGTATAACTACTGACGGAACAGGTTCCGCAGCCACCAGAATCGGCGCGTCCATTGTACTTCGAGTAACCCCGTCAGCTACAGACGCTGTGAACCGCTACGTCGGTACTAACTTTGTGGCCGGTGTTACCCTTGCCGCTGGTATAGACATCACAGGGGCTACTGGTCTTGTCGGCACCCAGTACCAGCTTACTATCGACGGGGACGCTGGCGGTGCGAGCGGTCGCGGCACTCTCACTAACCCGTCCATTCTTCGAGCGACTACAGTCCACCGATTCGGTGCCGATATAGGCACTCTGCGCCAAGTAGATATACGGTACACCGGCAGCGGCGGCGGTAACGTCACGACGTTGCAGCACTTTAGCGTCGTCATAAACAGCTATCCAAACGCCATCACAAACCATTTCGGAATAAGTATCCCGAACCTCGGCAATGCGGTAGTAACCAATGCCATCGCCTTCGACATTGCGGCACAGACAGGCGCTACTACACTAAACATCGGCCTCCGCACCGCCGCGCCGACAGTGTTTACCCCCTCGACCGCTCAAGTGCTGGCCGCTGCTACAGCCCTTCTTGCTAACGCATCTGTGGTACGCATCACCAGTGCCGGTGCAGTAACTAGCACTGCCGCACCCTTCATTGCGGACGGCGCGAACGGGCAGATGCTCACCATCGTAAACGTGGACACGGCGGACGCCTTTACTATCTCAGACCAAGGGACTCTCGCGGGCAGCAACCTGCGGCTCAGCGCCGCCACAATCGCCCTGGGCCCACGAGACAGCATTACGCTCATGTACTCGTCAGACATCGGCGACTGGATTCAAATCGGACAGACGAACGTTATCTAGGGCTAGGGA
>Ga0163151_10005498_pt1 | contig 16142 bp, 8 predicted proteins | sample OliLakLV19MP5IB2_FD_145596 | JGI IMG/M metagenome (GOLD analysis project Ga0163151, IMG submission 145596) | Freshwater microbial mat bacterial communities from Lake Vanda, McMurdo Dry Valleys, Antarctica - Oligotrophic Lake LV.19.MP5.IB-2 | ecosystem: Environmental > Aquatic > Freshwater > Lake...
CCCCTACCTTTTTTGAATATTTTGAACCCCTACCTTTTTTGAATATTTTGAACTCCTACCTTTTTTGAACCCCTACCTTTTTTGAATATTTTGAACCCCTACCTTTTTTGAATATTTTGAACCCCTACCTTTTTTGAATATTTTGAACTCCTACCTTTTTTAAATATTTTGAATCCCTACCTTTTTTATTTCTCATTTGCACTGGAAGCTCGCAGCTGGTAGCTTATTGCTGTTAACTCGCTGCTAAAACTGATAGCTGACAGCTGACAGCTGTTAGCTCTTATGATTAAACGTCATCAGATCCTTCATGATCAGCAACGTCTCTTCGAGGTAGATGTCTTTCCCCATGGTCTCTAGCCATGCTTCATTGCGGCCGACCTTGGAGGAATCTACCTGGATGGACTGCAAATCGATGCCTAGGTTCTGTGTTTTGAGATCTTCGATTTTGCCAAAGGACTTTTTAAACTCTTTGGATTCTTCTTCTCTGGCGATATCCAGTGCGCGGAATTCATCGAGTTGCAGCGGCACTACACTTTCGTTGCGGATATCTTTGATGCGAAGGGCATTGGCGATGACTTTCGAAAACTGAGGGGATGCTTTGATGCGTGCATCACTCTTTGATTTCAATTGATCCATTTTATGCAGATCGACAATGTCCTGACCGAATTGAACAGGTGCAATTTCCGACCATTCCATCGGGTATTCCATTTCCTTTTCACCGGAATCAATGTATTGCTGGTTGTCAGGAAGGTTAATATCCGGAGTTACGCCTTTCAATTGAGTAGAACCGCCATTGACGCGATAGAATTTCTGCAGGGTTATTTTGACATCACCCAGGGGTTTGAATTCATCATAACCTGAGAGGGCTTTGTCGAGATCAAAAAAGCGCTGAACAGTACCTTTTCCAAAAGTAGACCGGCTGCCTACAATAACACCACGACCATAATCCTGGATGGCAGCAGCTAAAATTTCAGAGGCACTTGCACTCTGTGTATTGACCATGACGATCAGTGGTCCGGTATAGACCACTTTTTCATCTTTATCCTTGAGCACATAGGGTGCGGCTTCTCTGCCTTTCACCTGTACGATAGGTCCTGCTTCCATAAACAGGCCTGACATCTGTACTACATCATTGAGTGATCCACCGCTATTGTTACGTAGATCCAGAATGATACCCTTCACATTTGCCTGCATCAATTTCTTTACCTCGACTTCCACATCTTCTGCGCAACTTCTTCCATTCGGATTTTCAAAATCAGCATAGAATTTTGGCAACGTGATATAACCAACATTGCCAACTGCTCCTTCAAGTTCGAGGATGGCAGATTTAGCAAATCCTTCATCGAGGATGACTTCATCTCTCAGTATGGTAATCTCACGCACTGACCCATCTGTCTTGCGGACGGTCAGCGTGACTTTGGTTCCTTTTGGCCCTCTGACGAGCGTTACTACTTCGTCTACCAGCCATCCGGTCACGTCTACAGGTTCTGTTTCGGTTTCCTGCTGCACTTTGAAGATCTTATCATCGACTTCGAGTTCTTTTTGTTTCCAGGCCGGTCCGCCGGCGATGACCGCGATCACTTTGGTGAAGTCTCCGTCCATCTGGAGGCGTGCACCGATCCCTTCAAGACGACCGGACATGTTGATATCAAAATCTTCTTTTTCTTTCGGATTGAAATAATCGGAGTGTGGATCATATACATTGGTGATGCTGTTGACATACATCTCAAAGCGGTCTGAGCGACGCACTTTGTCCATCCGCTCATACCACTCGTCAAATACTTCAAGTACATCTTTACGGGCATCCGCTTCGAGCTCGGCGACCGATTTCTTGCCTCCTTCAGGCACTTCGGTTGCGGTCTCCTGCTCCTTTATTTTGTCAGAGAGGCGAGTCAGTGTTTCATACTTAAGATATGATCTCCAGAATTCTTTGAGTTCTGTATCATCCTTGGCAAAGTTTCTTTTTTCACCATCGGTTTCAATAGAATCCTTGATGGAAAAATCGAAAGGCTGACTGAGCAACTCAGGATACCATTTCCTGGTTTTTTCGATACTGTTGTTGATCAGCTTATAAGATATCTCAAAAAATTTAAGGTCATCATTTCTGATCAGATCATCCAGACTGTCCTGATAATCATCCAGCAAGTCCAGGTCTTCCATGATGAGAAAACGTTTCATGCCGTCCAGTCTGTCCATGTAGGTGTCATACAGGCGGTGTGAAAAATTGTCATCCAGGGGTGGATTTTTAAAATGGTATTGCTGCATCATGGTGAGTACAGCCTTCAGGATTAATTTCTCCTTGTCGCCATTTTCCGGGCCTTTAAACGCAACAAAACCGGCATAGGCCATAATTCCGGTCAGGGCAGCGATAATCCAAATCCTCATGGTATTCTTTTTCATTTATAGAGGGTCGGGGACCCAGGTTTTTCAATTAGACAGACAATTTACGTGCTTATAACAAATCAGATCTCCAAATCTTATACGATCAGAGGTTATTTAACGACACGATAACATAAATTGTTTTCAGTGAAGGTGTGACAACAGTCCATACCCGTCAGGTGTTATCTTTAAATTCAATCATCTAAAACCTACATTTTGAACACACTACAATCATTCCGTCCGGGGTCCGGATTCCTGTTGATGGCTGGATTTTGCCTTTTTTTACTGGTTTCCTGCAATAAAGAAGACACACCTGATACAGTTGATTGTACAGGGCTGACCCCAACCTACACGTCTGACATCAAAACGATTCTTGACGCCTCGTGCGCCAAATCCGGATGTCATGATGCCACGTCAATGGCGAACAATATAAACCTGAGCACCTATAGCTCTGCCAGAAATGTGAGTCAGGGTAACCGTTTTCTCGGAGCGGTACAGCATAAAAGCGGGTTTATGCCCATGCCGCAGGATGGTCCAAAGCTCAGCCAGGATAAGATTGACCTGCTGACCTGCTGGGTACAAAATGGGTCACCGGAATAGGGCAAGGAGCAAGGGGCAAGGAGCAATCAATCATTTGTTTTTTAACAAAAACAAATGATATACGTAGCCTCTGGCTACGTATCGTAAGAGCATAAAAATCAATGACTATTGTTAAATCTATCATAGAAATCCTGGCTCCTGGTACCAAATATTTGCTCCGTGCTCCATGCCCCTTGCTCCTTGCCGCTTATCTTTGATCAAAATCACACCACATGAAAATTTTAAAGACCCTGTTTTTCCTGTTGCTCTGCACAACAGCCTTTGCACAAAAAAATCAACTGCCGGAGGATGTAATAGCCTCTATAAAAGCCAGAATTGATTTGGGACTCAACCCCAGTATCGTCATTGGGATCATTGATAAAGATGGCCCTCAATATTATTCCTTTGGAACCAAAACGGTAGGAGGCGAACCGGTTGATGAACATTCGATCTTTGAGATCGGGTCCATTACAAAAACGTTTACTGCTACGCTTTTGGCGGATAATATTGTCAAGGGAAAGATGAAAGCCGATGACCCGATTGCAAAATATTTACCTACTTCGGTTAAGGTGCCCACCTTTAATGGGGGAGGTCAGCCTATAACCCTTGGCAATCTTTCGGATCACACATCCTCGCTGCCACGAATGCCTTCAAATATGCCGGAAAGTGATCCCACGGATCCCGCTGCTGATTATTCAGTTGAATTGATGTATACATTCTTATCCTCCTATGCGCTGACAAGGGAAGTTGGATCTGAATTTGAATATTCTAATGTAGCAGTGGGGCTGCTTGGTCAGATTCAGGCGCTTGCTGCAGGGACTTCATATGAAGAGGCAATCACCAGCGTCATAACCTCACCTTTAAAAATGAAGGAAACAGGAATCACCCTGAGTGATAAGATGAAAGCCAATCTTGCTGTCGGACATTCCATGGGGGTGCCAGTCCGTAACTGGGATTTGAATTCCATGCAGGGCGCCGGTGGAATCCGCAGTTCTGTACATGATATGCTTTTATTTATTGCTGCCAATTTGGGTCTCACTAAAAGCCAGCTGTCCAAGGCGATGGAACTCGCCCATACCCCAAGGCACGATAAGGCTGGTGAACAGACAGGTCTTGGATGGTTTATATCACAGGGAAGTCTTGGGGACGTCATTGCGCACAATGGGGGTACAGGCGGATACCTCACATTTGCCGGATTCGTGAAAGAAACCGGAAGAGGGGTGGTGGTACTTACCAACTCAGGCTCATCAGACGCAGGTGACATAGGCATGCATTTACTTGATCCCCAATCGCCTTTAGAAGAGGTGAAGCCCGACTATAGTTATGTAATCAAACAGATGATTGATAAAGATGGACCTGTAGGGATGGAGGCAAAATATATAAAAGTGAAAGCTGAAAATCCGGATAAATATTATTTGGATGAAGATGCGCTTAACACTTTAGGCTACACCTATCTGAGTCAGGAAAAAGTGGAAGCGGCAATAGCTGTATTCGGCATTAATGTGATGGAATTTCCAAATTCTTCAAATGTTTACGACAGCTACGGAGAAGCATTGATGAAAAACGGGCAGCAGGCGGAAGCGATTGTAAATTACAAGAAATCACTGGAGCTGAATCCAGCTAATTCGAATGCGGTAGATATGTTGGCCAAGGTGGGTGTCGAGTATCGGGCTGAAGAAGTAAAGGTTGATGAGACAATACTGCAATCGTATACCGGGACCTATGAGCTGGCACCTGGTTTCAATATTGTCGTCACCCATGATGGAAGCAGGCTTTTTGCACAGGCCACAGGGCAATCACAGTTTGAACTATTCGCAACATCAGATAATGCGTTTTATCTCAAAGTTGTGGATGCCCGAGTGGTGTTCAGCAAGAATCCTGAAGGTGTGGTCAGCATGACCTTACATCAGGGTGGTCAAGTGATGCCGGGGAGGAGGATCTAAGTGAAAAGTGAAAAGTGAAAAGTGAAAAGTGAAAAGTGAAAAGTGAATTTTTCTGGGCGGAAGAGGCGAAAAAGGCTTAAGAGGCCAAGGGGTGAAATTGTATATTTTTATACGCCCCGCAACTAACTTCTAACGAATAACTACCAACTTCTATTTTCTAACTTCTAACTACTAACTTTTAACTTACTACCTTCCGATCTTTTTGAGAAACTCTTCTTTTTTTCTTCTCGAGACCAGGATAGTGTCTCCGTTTTTCATTTCAACCTGGCCTCCGTCGCCTTTCAGGTATCGTTTAATAAAATGGAGATTGATGATATGGGAATTGTGGGGTCTGAAAAATATATCTGTCGGAAGGATATCTTCAAAATCCTTCAACGTCCTGCTGGCCATTAACCGGGGATGTTCATTGAAATATAGTAGTGTGTAATTACTTTCCGCCTCAAGCCTGATAATAGAATTAATATCAAAAAACAAAAGTCCCTCGAGTGTAGGAATCGCAATTTTATTTAAAAATGGCCTGGTGATAAAATTTTGCTCCAGGGTCTCAAGCTTTTTTTGAGTTTGGTCTGGCACGACTTGTTTAATGACCCGGTCAACCGTCATTTTAAGCTCTTCAATATCGATTGGCTTAAGGAGATAATCAAATGCAGCATACTTGATGGCTTTGATGGCATAATGATCATACGCGGTGGTGAAAATGATATGAAATTTCTTTTCAGTCAGTTTCAATAACATTTCAAAACCATTCATTTCCGGCATTTCGATATCGAGGAAAACAAGTTGAGGCTCAAGCTTGCTGATCTTTTCAATGCCTTCTCTTCCATTTCGGCTTCACCTACGACTTCAACGGATGGACAATAATCATGGAGTTTCTGCTTTAAAGCAATTCTGCCATTTAATTCGTCATCAATTACAATTGCCGTAAGCATTATTGAATTTTTAAATTAACCTTGACACGTGTCCCACTGGGTCGCCCATCAGCGACCAAATCCGTGATCAGAACGGAAGCGATTTCTTCATTATTAAATAATCTGATCCTGTCACTACTCATTTGCAGGCCGTACCCTTCCACATTTTTACTTTTTTCGCCGGTACTAAATTTTCTGCCCACTCCATTATCTTCTATCGTGTATACAATATACTCATTCTCCTGCCTAACATCTATAGTCAGCTTCCCCTCCTGATCATTCCTATGCCGCAGACCATGTAAAATTGCATTTTCTACATACGGCTGTATAATTAAGGGTGGGGCTTTAATATCACCCTGCATCAGATCTTCATTGGCCGTAATATGGGCAGTGAATTTATCCTGATGCCGAAATAATTCAAGGTCAACATACAGTCGCAACGTCTCCATGTCTTTAGAAAGCGGAACCTTATTTTGTTTCGAACTGTCAAGCACATTTCGTATTAATAGGGCAAATTTATTTAAATACACGGTCGCCCGGTACTTATCATTACTTTGGATCATCGCATCGATACTATTGATGCAATTAAAGATGAAATGCGGGTTCATCTGGGACCTAAGAGCCATCATTTCGGTTTCGGCGATTTTGTTTTTTAACTCGGCTTGCTTCCGAATGATTTGAATTCTATTTTTCAATACAAAATAAACCACAGAGGCCAAAACCAGCAGGCTTAGCATTCGAAACCATATGGTACTCCACCATGGCGGAGCTATGATGAAAGCAATGGCTGTGATACCTGAGGTTTCATTTCCATTATCGACCCTCACTTCAAATACATATTGCCCAGGCTGCAGATCCGTATAATTGGCAAAGTATTTGTCCTCGGCGTCCACCCAATCCTTGTTAATATCCGAGAGCCGATAATAGTATTTAAGTTGCTGATGACTCGAAAAGTGAATGGCCGCAAATTCAATAGTCAGGAAATTCTGGTTATGATTTAGCCAGACAGGGCGATGCAAAGCTAATAACGAATCTACATCAACAGATTCGCCTGAAATCTCCAACCCGGTAATTTCAATATGAGGTACGCCACGCTTAAGAATTGAGGAATCTTCCGGTTGAAAGCAAATAAGTTCTGTAGAGGTCGCCGTTAGCCATCGACCGTCTTGCAAGGTGTAAAACGTATTTAGGTTAAATGTCGAGGTAGCAACCCCTGGATCAATATTGTACTGGACCGATTTATGATATTCAGGAATAAACTTATAAATCCCATAATCCGTCGTAAACCAAATTTGCCCTGAGAGATCTGACCTCACAGCATAAATTGTATTGGAAGGCAATCCATCGTGTGTGGTCAAGTGTGAAAACCGCTCTGTAAGGACATTAAAATAATTTAAACCTCCAAGTATAGATCCAATGATGAGTGTGCTGTCATTCAATTGATCCACTCCTCTGACAAAGGAGGCTGAAATCGAATGGGTGTTTTTTGGTTCAGGTAGGTAATTCCGGACATATATCCTTTGTTCCGTATCGAATCGTTTAAATCCATTTTCTGTGGATACCCAACAACGTTGCTGTGCATCAAAAAATATATACTGAACAGGGCTTAAGACATTTGGAAGGCCTGGAATACTGTCATTATAGCGGTAAAACGTATTCAACGCCCTGTCCCATTGTATGATTTTACCATTGTGCAATCCCATCCAAATATTGCCCAGCTTATCTTTTGTCATGCAACGGATCGTAGACCCTTCTGCCGCTGGCGGCTGAATAGTCGTCCATTGATCTATTTTGGGATTATACTTATGAATCAAACCATGTTGGCATCCAGCCCAGATGGAATGGTCATCCAACTCTACAAAGCTCCAAACGAAATTGTAGTCAAGGGGACCTGAAAAATATACCGTTTTCTCAAATCGCCACGCCGAATCGTATATCGTTATGCCTCCACCCCATGTCGCAACATACTGCTTCCCATTGCTGGCTTCTAGAAAATCCGTAATATCATTTTTAGGGAGGGACTTCGTTGTTGGCTCGTGATGGATGGATTGAAAATATTGCCGGTAAGGATTAAATATATACACACCCTTGTCTGAGCCGATCCAAATGTTTTCCTCCCGGTCCTGAAACAGACAAGTCACATTGTATTGATCTTGTGTCCGGGCATTGGTTCGTTTATCACCTACCACCGTCGAAAATCTATTACTTGCCCGATCGTAATGTAGCAATCCAACTCGGTTAGTTCCAAACCATAGTGCATGATGATTGTCTTCAAACATAGCTGTCAAACCGGAGGTTAACGGATCATTGAAATCTATACCTTCTCTCTCTTTGATTTCACTAATCGAATAGCTGTAAAGTTTTCCGATATTGGAGTCATATCGGAAAAAGGAATCCTGGTACGTGCTCCACCAATAATTCCGTTGACTGTCTTTCAAGATACTCAACAATATTTTTTTTGAATTCCTTCCGCTGAATAGCGCAGGAGATAATGGATGTTGGGACGCCGTGTAGATCTTCTTTGTTTTTTCATCCAGCACAATCGTCCCACTTAGCAGATTAATCCAGGTGACGCCTCTTTCATGATCTACAAGAAAGAAAGAACTTCGTTGCGGATAGAGCGATTGGACATAAAAATAATAGGGATAAAAGCCATGACGAATACTATCATATTGAAATAGCCCAAATGGGCCGGTCATCCATGCGATACCATCCGGGCCATCATATCGGGTAAAGGTAAAGGAGGTATCGCCCAATAATTGATCCGGGGCATATGTAGTGAATTTCTTTTGATCAAGATCAAATTTTTGAAGCTGTTGATTTGTAATCCAGATACAATGATGAAGCGTGTCCATGAATAAATCGCCTGTCGCTACCCGTATGATTCCATTGGGGTCATCCGGGTTGTAGGGATAATCAACAAAGCGTACGCCATCATATCGTTGCAATCCATATGGGGTTAGAATCCAGATAAACCCTTTCGCATCCTGGGTGATCGACAAAATCATATTATGCAACAATCCATTCCGCTGGTCTACATGTTGGAAAATGTAATGGATATCTTGCGCATATAGGAAGCCATACCAATTTAGGGAAAAGAGGAAAAAGGTAAGGCGCATAGAATAAAGTTACTCGAATGAGGGAACATAGCGTGTTCAATGTACAGAAGGAACAATTAATCATCATTGGTTTTAATGACTTTCTGAACATTTATACCTTCTGACCCTTTGGGTTTTGTGGCCGGCATAGCAGAAAGGCCTATTATACCAGATCCGCAGTTTCCTATTTTGATTTTCATTCGGGAATCCTGATAAATCCTGAATCCGGGCAGGAGCTTGATTTGATTTGCCGCCTTCATGGTCACATTTACGCCCAAACCCCCACTGATTGGATTATAAGCATATATCGCATTTGAGGATTCAAAATTGTACTGTCCCTGATTGATATCGAAATCAACCAGGACTAAAGAAGGACAGGCTTCGTACAGATCTGATTGCCATATTCCACGCCCATAGGTGGCGGCCTTTATTTGACCAGTTACATAATTCATTTCAAGGTCAGTGACAGGCACATGAGGTAAAGCATTTGAGAACGGAATCCAATCGGGTAAAGAATCATCTGTATAAAAAACACCAATTTCTGTCCCGACATATACTGCACCCGAAGGGCTATTGGTAGTATTAGCGAACGCGATAGAATATACTGGGATATTGGGTAAGGAAAGCGACAAATTTGACCACGTCGTTCCCGAGTTTGTACTCCTGAATACTTTAACACCAGCTTCGTATCCGGAGATTGTTACCCATACTTCGTTTCGATTAGCAGGATTTACTGCTATGGAACTAGTGAACGTCGTATTACTTATAGGTAAAGGTTTTACTGTCCAAATCGGATTGCCCGCCATTGGATTCGTACACACCCAAAAATTATTGCCATTTGAAATATAAAGGGATGTAGTTAAGCCCTGATCATCACTGCAAATGGCCATAGACGGTGATTTAGCTCCCGAAGTCTGACCGAGACCTGAAGGACCAATATTGATCCAGGATGGGTTCTCTGTGCTTCGCATGATGCCGTCGAGTGAATAAGCGTACACGATATCTGGATTTTCCCATTCGGGAAATACAAAATGAGGTGGCTGTTGGACGATCGGCGTAATCCAGGGATAAAAGTTCCGATCTCCGCGATCAGGTAAAAATGAAGGTGTAAATAAATTGCCACCATCACCGGAAGCCCACAAGTCACCGTTCTGTTTGCAAGCATAGACTTTCATATTATTAATTGAGTTAAATATATTATCCATGCCATCTCCTCCCAACACCCACAAAAAATCACCTGATGGATTTCTGAGAAAATGTCCATTGTCCTGAGCGCCTCCAATCAAGCGATCATCTGCATTATTGGTGCCACTGATTCGATAATATTCATTGATGACCAACCCGTCACTTCTATTACTCCACGTACTGCCATTATCTGTGCTACGGTACACACCTCCGTCATTACAAAGCCATAGGTCTCCATTTAATGGATTCCGCTTTATGTTATGCTGATCCGAATGTATTGCAGTAGCAGTTACTTCATTTAGCGTAACACCTCCGTCTGTAGATTGAAATGCATTTAATCCCCCGACAAGTACATTGTTTTCATTATTGGGATCTACATACAAGGTATTCACATACCATGAGAAACTCGAGGAGCTATTGAATAAATCACCATTATTGCTGCAGCTATTACTTCGCAAGGCAAATGAGCCACCACTGTTTCCAGAATAAAAGAGACCATTAAAGAGATTCACTCCACCTATCACGTAACCCGGCCCCGCCAACAGATATATTGCATTCCCATTATTGGATGTGACGCCAATTTCCATTCTGTCTACAGTCACCACCGGATTAATAAGTAACGAAGTAACGGAATTGGTGGTCAAATTTAAGGTTGAAAAATTATTTGAATTCCTGGTCGTAAAATATAACACATTGGGATCACTGGGTTTGAACTCCATATCATTAATATTCCCCACGGCAGCTGTTAATGCCCACGTATTGCCACTATCCGTGGTGCGATGGATGCCATTTTCGAGCGCCGCCAATACTATATTTGAATTCGTAGGGTGCATGAGTAACTTGTTCCCATTGAACTCCTGGGATAGGGTTAGACTTAAATTTGTTCTAGTCCAGCTTAACCCACTGTTATAGGATTTAATGACCCCAATACTATTATGAAAATAAACATTTCCAGTAATCACATCACCAATCAACGCATAAAGTATATTGTTGTTTGGTGCCGGAGAAACCACGATATCCGAAATGCCTAATATGGGAAGATCTACGGTGAGGTTTATCCATGTATTACCATTAGTATTCGATTTCCAAATACCTCCTCCTGCGGTAGCTGCATACACAATCGCACTGTTGACCGGATCAAATGCCACACTATTTACTCTTCCCTGCTGAGCCTCAGGTCCGTTGGAGACGGCATGCCCCAGATTAATCCAGTCTCCGGTCGTCGACATTCGGGAACGATCCAGCGACATACTTTCAAGCGCTTTGACAGCTTGCGTATTTTTTCCAACATAGCTTTCCAATCGACCAGTCCCATCTAAGTGATGGCTTGCAAACCACTCCCATCTTTTCCATTGTTTATAGCCTGATTTATTGCTGCCGTCAGCAGTATTATAATACATATCAATCTGAGTGGCCATTTCAATAAAATTTCCTTTATACTCCTTTGGGTTTATTGCATTCAAAAAACCTTGTGTAAATGATATTTGGGGCATGCAGAGTAATCCAAGCATGCCAATGATGTACGTGAGTCCCTTTTTCATATGGTCTTGCCTTAGGTTTAGTTAATGCGTTTGTTTTCGTTCCAACTCTTCAATGCGTCGGTTGAGCTCAATAGCATGCAACGTCAGTTCTTCAATCTTCTCCATCATTTTTTGCTGCATCTCTCCGACGGGTATCCCACTTTTTTCAATTTCACCTGCAGAAGGGATATTGGGTAGATGATGATTGAGTTGAATGAATTTCTCAATATCTGCAAGGGACATGAGATGGTAATTTTCTCCAAAGACATAATCCGGCCAGCCCACCGTCTCTATGACTAACTCTTTAGCTTTTATGCTTCCATTGACAGCCAATTTGTATCCCGGTAATGGATCAGGTGTTCCCATCGCAATATTACCGGCAGGATCTATATTGATGACGGCTATACTATTTGAAAAAATCCGCATTATATGATTTGAAAATGTCCCAAACCCGCCAGACACGCCACCTACCCTGGTGCTCAGTATTATTCCTCCATCACTGATGTGTGATACGCCATCACTGTTATTGGGAGTGTTTACTGTAAACTTACCAAAGGACCCCTCATTATTCGTTCCAACGACAACCTTGCCATCCGGATACATTTGCAGCCGGCCAATCCCATTGACCATAAGTCTCAATGTATGATTTGTCGATGTTCCGAAGGCAGCAGATACACCACCTATATTTGTATTCAGAATAATCCCACCTTCACTTACATGTGAAATGCCATTGCTATTATTCGGAGTATGTACGGTAAACTTACTAAAGGATCCTTCATTATTCGTTCCCACGACAATGTTTCCATCCGGATACATTTGCAGCCGGCCCACACTATTGACCATAAGCCTAAACGCATGGTTTGTCGCTGTCCCGAAGGAAGCAGATACGCCCCCAATAGCTTCTCTGACAATGATTGAATCTGGTCCTGCGATGTGTTCAAATCCGGTATTGTTGATGTCTGTTTGCACGGTGAGTTTAGCCGTAGGTTCCATCATCCTTGTTGGAGCTTGCCCCATAAAGTTTTGCACTCCACTATCATTCCCGATGATGACATTCCCATTCGGCCAGATATGAACTTTATCTTGTCCTCCTGAAGTCAGGCTGAACACATTAGGGGAGGTTGTGCCTATAGAGGCCGATACTTCATTGATACGCGATGACAACGTGATCGAATCTATTCCGCCTATTTGTGAAAAGCCAATACTATTGGTATCTGTCTGGATCGTTAGAGGAGCACTTGGCTCTGTGGTCCCGATACCTACATTATTATTGAAGTAAAGATAAAGACCACTGGTATCCCATCCCATACTTGATGATAAGGGGGATTTACTTGTATTCTTTACCACCCATTTTTGCTCTGTACTATCATACAAGAGACTGACCATCCCATGCTCCGGAATGTTCAGATTCTCACCAGTGCCTGTTATGATACGCTGTGTAGAGTCAACTGCAAGATCCAGGTGATTTAGCTGCATATTGAAATTGCTACGATTGAAGAGTGTCACTATTCGTCCATCAATACCTGGCGATATCCCTGATATAGTGAAATCACCTAGTGTGTCTAAAACCCTGTAATAACTATATTTAGTACTGTTGACATCCAGTATGTAATTCAAACTATCCGCAATGGTGAGTTCACCGGTCCTAAAAATGACATCCCCATTGACATCCAGCATGGCTTCAGGTGTTTCTGTGCCGATGCCTACATGTTGGGCACTTAGGTTCGTTAAGGCGGTAAATAAAATTATACCTGTGATTAAGACATTTTTCATGTTGATTTGATTTAAAGTTTAAATTTTGAGGATAAACCATGGACTGCGACTTTACCAGATGGATCAAATTTGGTGGAATAAATCGCTTTACCTTATACTGAATGAGTGGATGGCAGAATCTGGCTATTGGATAACCATTGAGGGAAAAGGGTGGTAGCTCTTGCAGCATCTGAGGAGAACCAATAGTCGATGGGCTGGTATGAAAAGTGAATATGGATGGACCTAGGTCCTCCCAGTGTATAAATTTGGTATTTACAGCATATTCGCGTATGATAGTTGCTACTTATTTTTGAGATATGAAATACTTTTTACCATTTACCCTCACTCAAAATCCGTCAACGTCCGGCTGGCCAACAGTTTTGACTGGTCATCAAAATAGATCAGGGTATAATTGCTCTGTGCTTCGAGGCGCAGAATATGGCTGATGTCAAAAAATAATAGACCCTCCCTGGTGGGCAGTGCTATTTTATTTTAAAATGGTCGGGGGAGTATATTGTGTTCAAGTGTTTCCAGTTTTTTTCCGTTGACGTCAGGCACAGGCTCGCCAGCCAATCGCTGGATAGTTGCGACGAGTTCATTGATATCGATTGGCTTAAGGAGATAATCGAAGGCTGCATATTTTATGGCTTTGATGGTGTACTGGTCATAGGCCGTCGTAAACACCAAGTGAAATTTCTTATCGGCCAAATTCGCGAGCATGGCAAAGCCATCCATCTCGGGTATCTCAATATTCAGGAAGACAAGCTGTGGATGATGCTTATGAATCATTTCAATGCCTTCGCGTCCTTTTTCCGCTTCAGCCACAACGCTCACCGTCGGGCAGTAGTCCTACAGTTTTTGCTTCAGGGCGATGCGTCCATTTACTTCATCATCTATCAAAATCGCGTCCAGCATCATTGAATTTTTAATTGAACTTCAACACGGGTTCCAGTGGGAACGCCATTCGTTTCGAGGTCGGTAATTTGCACAGAGGCGATTTCTTCCTTATTAAAAAGCCTGACTCTGTCACTGCTGATTTGCATGCCATACCCATTACTATCCTTTTTGGCATCGCCTTTAACAGCATTTCGTCCAACACCGTTGTCTTCGATAACATATATGATGCATTCATCTTGTCGGGTAACGTTCACACTCAATCTGCCCGGATGATTCATCTTGTGTCGCAATCCGTGAAGAATGGCATTTTCCACATAGGGTTGCACGATCAAAGGGGGCACTTTATAATCATTCTGGAGCAGTTCCTCTTCCGCGTTGACGGTCGCCGTAAATTTATCCTGGTGCCTGAACAATTCAAGGTCAATATACAACTGGAGAGTTTCCATATCCTTCGACAAAGGAATTTTATTTTGCTTTGAACTATCGAGGACATTGCGAATGAGCCTGGCAAATTTGTTGAGATAAACGGTAGCCTTGTATTTATCATTCCGCTGGATCATGGCATCTATGCTGTTTATACAATTGAAAATAAAATGGGGGTTCATTTGAGATCGGAGGGCCATCATTTCGGTTTCTGCAATCCGGTGTTGCAAGGCAGCCTCTTTGCGAATAGCATGAATCCTGGATCTCACGACCCAATAAATCAATACGCCCAATGTCAGCAGGCTGAGCAAGCGAAACCACCAGGTGCCCCACCAGGGCGGGTTGACCACAAAGGCCAAAGAGGTGATCGAGGATGGCCCGTTTCCATAGTCCGCCTTTACCTCAAAAAGATATTGACCCGGATGAAGGTCAGTATAATCGGCAAATTGTTTGGTGGTGGTATGCACCCATTTTTGATCCACGCCAGTCAATCGGTAGTAATAATTGATCTGTCGGACATCGGTATACGTCAGGGCAGAGAATTCTATCGAAACAAAATTTTTATTGTATGGAAGTACGATAGGTGTGTGATGTATCATAAAGGAATCTACCTGTAACTTCTTATCAAAAACGCTGAATCCGCAAATTTCCACGCGACGATGTTTGGCTGTATCCATGTCGATAGAGCTGGGGTCAAAACATATTAATTCGGCAGGCGTATAGGTCACCCAACGTCCATCATTAAGTTTGTAAAATCTGCTAAAAGCAAAAGAAGCATTGATAATAGATTGATCAATATTGAACTGGGTGAATTTACTGAAATCCGCATTCATTTTAACAATATTGAAGTTGGTCGTAAGCCAGATATGGCCGCGTAGGTCATGCTGGATGGCATACACAGATGTGGCATGAAAAATATCATCTGTCGGCGGCCGGGAAAACACGCCACTCTTAATATTAAAAAAATACAAGCCATGGTAAATGGACCCGATGAGCAGGGTGGAGTCATTATATTGGGCTATCCCCTGCAAAGTGACGCCGGAATGGGAATCAATACTATCCGGTTGAAATAATTGGGTATACGCGTTCTTTTTAATATCATACTGTAAGAGACCGGTTGCGGTGGTTACCCAAGACCTTCCTGCGTGATCAGGCAAGATGTCTATGACTGGAGAGAAAGTTAGGTTAGATAGGGTGGAGGTATCGTTTGAAACATAAAACGAATTCTCGTTTTTATTCCAAAGCACAATTTTCCCATTAAATAGTCCGAGCAGTATATTTCCATTGGGATCCCTTGCCATAGTCGCAATGGTAGAATTACCGGTTTCTTTTGGGTGAATAGTTTTAAAAGATTTCTGAATAGGATCATATTGATGTAAATATCCATTTTGTGTTCCGGCCCAGATGGCACCATTATCGAGCCGAACAAAACTCCATACGAGGTCAAGTTCCGGAGGG
>Ga0163151_10005504_pt1 | contig 16123 bp, 20 predicted proteins | sample OliLakLV19MP5IB2_FD_145596 | JGI IMG/M metagenome (GOLD analysis project Ga0163151, IMG submission 145596) | Freshwater microbial mat bacterial communities from Lake Vanda, McMurdo Dry Valleys, Antarctica - Oligotrophic Lake LV.19.MP5.IB-2 | ecosystem: Environmental > Aquatic > Freshwater >...
AGTAAACGAAACCGTCGACTTCTATTTAACTCACATAGCGAACGGAACCGTTGAGTTCTTTTTAGTAAACGAAACCGTCGACTTCTATTTAACTCACATAGCGAACGGAACCGTTGAGTTCTTTTTACCTAAGTAAAATAGTGCCCACGTTTTATTGCCTCAAGAATAGTCTCCAGCTTGCTTGTCCTGCGGGTTAAGTAAGAAATGTCGTGCCATTCCTGCAGGTCAGTAAGAAATTCAAGCGGCATATCAGTCATCCACTCTGGAAGAAGGTGTTTGTGTCGTAGCATAACATATCTAATACTTAGATCTTCTTCAAGATCGAAAATTTTGCAATTTTCTTCTGGTACAAACATGCCAATTGCGCACCCCGCAAACTGACCTCTCGAACGGTAAACGCAACCACCAAACTCGACTGAATTTCTTTTCTCATCTTCAAATGTACATACCACCGCAAGCAGCATGTTTTCAATTCTTTCTGACATTGGCAAAGTAGCCCAATTAGGGTTTAGGATTTTCTCCATTTCGGTTTTGTTTTTTTTGTATTAATGTAATTGTATCTACAACACTAACTCTTTTATTTCTCCTATTGATTTTAGAAACAAAAGGCAAGTTGTCGATCTTCTTTTAAATCCGTGTTTCACTCTCAGGACTTCAAGCCTTGCCTTATTCGAGCCCATCGACTCAAAACAGTTGCGGGGCGAAAAGTAAAGTTTTCCATTTACTACCGTCATTCTTGATGTTTTCATTCGTTTTGGTTTGGGGTTTAATTCTTTTGGGTCACTAGGCGCGCCCGTGTTGAAGTGGTATAGCTTTGGTTTGCCAATTGGTTTCGACGCGACTCGAATCATCTCGTTGCCACCTAGGGAAGTCATAACTACTGGTTGGCTCATTTGTTTTTGGTATTTACTGCCGAATTTTTACTTCCAACTTGGCGAAGCCAGTCGGTTTGGGTGTATGGATTTTGGGCAGCAAAAAGTTCTCTCACCCTGTTCGGGCAAAAGTGTTCTGCTTTTTGTTTTGTAGAAGCATAGTTGCCGCCATGGCGCAACCGTTCAAATCTGTTGTATAATTTCTTTGCTGTTTCGTCTGTGATAATCATGATTGTGGTTTTTGGTTTTGGTTTTTTGCACCCGCTTGCGATGTGCAAGCGGGGTTGGTTTAGTTGCAACGATGCTCAAGCACGCCTAAATGCTTTCTTTGCTTGTAAGAGAGGTCGGCCAATTCCCTCGGCTTGTGGTATAACATAGGCACGCTGCCGGAATGCGCTGGCCACTCTTTGCGGGCATCTTCGTATGTTTTAAACCCAATTTCTGAAAGAGGCCCAGGGTACCCAAGTTGAGTTAGGATTGATGTGATAAAATCAACACCCCAATCATTCCCAACGCGCCTGCAAGTCAAGTGTACCTTGGATAATTCTACCCATTCGTGCCAAAATTCCGCAGTTATTTCCGCCGCTCTGGCCATTGACTCCAGTTTTAATTTCTCCAGGGTCTCATGAGTGGATTTCGCAATATTCCAATCGCCGCCCTTGAACCACGACGGCAAATCATGGCCAAGTTTACGGAGAGCACATGTAGTGCCATACGGCAAGCCGTCAATTGTTACAACCTCTAGTATGTCCTGTCCGCAAGTGGTGCAATTTGTCATGATTTTGGTTGGTTTGGTTGGCGCCCGCTTGCGATGTGCAAGCGGGGTTGGTTTGGTTTAGTTATCTTGCTGCAGCCCGTGCTGCCGATTCTGCATCCTTTGCAGCTTCTTCTGCGGCCTGTGCCGCTGCCCATGCTTCTACCCTTGCTACGGCCGCTGCTTTTTCTGCGGCTGCCACTCGTTCCCATGCTGCCGCTTCCGTCGCCCATGCGGCTTCAGCCCTTGCCCATGCAGCCTCTACTTTGGAATTTGTCATTGTGTCTAGTTTTTAGTGCAGTGCTTCTCAGCAATCGCGCTGATACAGCTAATATAGCACCACCATGTGGTATTATATAAGGCCATTTTCAAAATTTTAACAAACTTTTTTTTGTTTAAATTATCCCCTTTTCTTTCGCCCATTTATTAAACCTATCAACAGCGCCCCTGTCATAACCACATCTATCCGCTACTTCATATAAATCTAAATTGTTTACAATAGCTCTTTTAAAAAGTTGATAAGGTCTGGTAATTGATCTACTGTTTTTTAAGTATACAATGTCATCAACCGTGGCTTGCCCTTGTCTGCTTTTTTGGCTTACAGCCGAAATCTTCATAACCTCTTCGAAAGAAATCATTTCCCACCCCTCCGTTATTTTGGGTGCATCCGAATTTCTTTCAAATTCATATCCACAATAAACGCACTTCATCATCGACGCTGGAATAATTCTTGAACAGCCGTTGCAGTCCTTAACTGGAGCCGCTCCCTTTTTTGTTGGAACCTTATGCCACAAACTGAAAACCCGTTCTTCCTCCCAATATCCAAGCCGCTTGGTATTCGTCCCGGCATCTATTACAAAGAACGAGTTTTTAGAACCTTTTATGATTCTGCTGCCCCTACCTATCATTTGCAAAAACAAAGGAATAGAAACGGTTGCCCTATTCAAACCAATTACTTTGATGTTTGGACAATCAAATCCCGTGGTGAAAATATCGCAGTTTGTTATCACGTCAATGTTACCAATGTTAAATCCATCTTTTTTAAAACTTGAAACTATTTTATCCCTGGATTCTTTTTTCATTGTTCCATCTACCCACGTTGCGTTGTATCCTCTTTTTCTAAATTCATCCGCGGTTATCTTGCTATGCTCAACATTAGAACAGAAGACCATGGCTTTTCCCATTCCGGCCTTTTCATAGCCATCGATTAATCCGCTGTAAACTTCTGGCTTGTTAAACACATTGAAACTTTCCCCAGGCCTAAAGTCGCCGGTCTTGTTGTCCATTCCTATTCCACTGGTTTCTACTTCAGACGATGGAAGTATATACGTTGGTCTGCTTAAGTATCCTTCATCTACCAGCCTCTTAATAGTTATTGGTTCAATCATGTCTTCGTATATATCGCCAAGCTGCATCATTTTGCCTTGGCGCATTGGCGTCGCTGTAAATCCTAGAATTATTGCGTGCTTAAGCTCTGGTCTGTCATAACAAGAATCGAATTCCTGCCTATGAACCTCGTCAATAATCCAAAACGCGGGTGTTTCCGAAGAATCAAAATATGGTACTCTGTTTTTTAGTGTTTGAACAGACGCCAATAAGACGTTTGCCCCTTTGAAATGATAATTTGATCCTTTGATAATAGCAATTGAACTTCTGTCAACCCCGGCATCTATAAGTTTTTCGAACGCCTGGTCAATTAATTCAGCCCTGTGAACAAGTATGCCGCACCTGTACCCTCGTTGAAGCACTGTTGATAATATATTTGTAAATACAACAGTTTTCCCAGAGCCGGTGGGTTTGCAAACAAGAATTTTTCTGTTTCCTTTCCGCAAGGATTCCCTGAGCAATTGAATCGTGTCAAGTTGATAGTAGTAAAGTTTCATTGGTTTGTAAAAATAACAACTGAATTCATTTAAAAACGTTTACAAAAAAATAATTTCACCGCGAGTTTAAAGTTTAAATGTTTAGTTACATTTGCTTGCATAATTTCAGTAACATAAAAAAAATCAATGCAACCATTAATTCCCCAAGGATACGAAGTGCCAGCATCGAGCGGCAGTTACATGAGGTTTGAAGAAGGACAGAATCGGTTTAGAATTTTGATGTCCGCACTTTTGACGTGGACAGTATGGGAAGACGACGGCCAAAACAATAAAACAGTTAAGCGCTACCCATATCACCCAAACCAACGACCTCCTGGAAAAGAGGTTAATCATTGTTGGAATCTTTTGGTTTTGGATTACAAACAAGAAAAAGTTGCTGTTCTTGAGGTGAACCAAAAGACAATCCAAGAGGCTATTGCCACTTACACGCGCATGCCCGGCTACGACAACTACCTAACTTATGACTTTATTGTCACAAGAACAGGTTCCGGAATGAGAAGTAAGTATACAATCATGGCTACTATGCCTTCACAAGTTCCTTTGAACCTTGCGAAGGAAATAGAGCTTTCACTTCAAATTGCAAACATGGAAGTGTTGTTTAACGGAGGCGACCCTCTTAATCCTACGCCCAGTGGCCATCAACTTGCCAACCAACAGGCAGCGCCTCAGTACCAACAGCAAGCTCCGGCTTGGAATCCAAATCAACAGGTAGCACCGGGTTCGCAAGCAGCACCTGCGTGGAATCCAAATCAACAACCCAACCAACAAGCGGCACCTCAGCAACAACAGCAAGCGGCTCCTGCGTGGAATCCAAATCAACAGGTAGCACCACCCCCCCAGGCGGCTCCTGCGTGGAATCCAAATCAACAAACGAGCCAACAAGTAGCTCCTGCGTGGAATCCAAATCAACAACAATCACCTCCTCCTGCGCCAGCTCCGGATGGCAACAGAGTTAACGGGGATTTGTTTTAAAACAAAAAACATGGGAGTTAGAAAACCAATGAAAGGCAAGCCTTACAGGAGAACCAAGGGTGGCGTGAGAAGCTTTGATTATAAACTCCGAGAAATAAAAACAACAAACATAGATGGTGAAGATGTTGAGTTTGTATATTTGACGCGAATCGAATCAGAATCGCAATTATCTACAAAAGGCCCAAGAACAATCAAGGTTTTGTTGTCGAACTTCCACAGGGATTATTCTCCAGCTTAAAGAAATTCATGGGTAAGGTGAATGAGCTCGGGTTGGTTGAAACCTATTTTTGGAATCTTCCAACCCGGGTCTTTTTTTAAAACAAAAAACAAGCAAAGTGAGTTCAAAGATAAATCATTACAAGATACAAGACTTTAAGTTAATCGAATCTATTGAGGGCAACCCTATAGGCAAAAACGTTTACGTTATAGGCAAGAACCAGACTGGAAAGTCCACCTTGATTGACGCGATATGGTCTGTTTTAGACCCTAGCTTTTTGCCTGACGAACCTATTAAAAAGGGAAAAACATCTTCGACTATAGAGGTTGATTTTGGCAACTACAAATGCACTGTTTTATTTAAAAAAACAAAGCAAGGAAAGATATCAAGAACGTTAACTGTTGTAAACGCTAGCACCTTTGAAGAGATTAAATCTCCGCGGGCTCTTGTCGATTCGCTGGCCGGGGCATCGGTCAGTTTTTCGATTGACAAATTTTTAGAACTTTCTGATAAATTAAGGGCCGAATATCTAGCCAATGCAATTGGTCTTGGCAGCGAATTCAGAATGCTCAGTCTTCGCTTTCAAGAAGAGTATGACGACAGGAGAATAAAAAACAAAGAATTAAAAATACTTGAAGCAAAGTTTGAACCGTATGACGAAAAGCACCTATTGATCGAGGTCGACAACATTGGTCAAATGACCTCTGAGCTCGCAGTGGCGAAGCAATCTCAAGACGTGTATAACAGGGCGTGCGATTTAAAACAACAACTTGAAAAAAGAGTTGAGGCTATAAATCTGCAGATGCAAGAATTAGAAAAAGAAAAACTAGGTCTTTTCTCTCGCATACAAGTAGGTAACGACTTTATTAACAACCCCGTTAATTGGCCTGCAGATTCCGAAAAGATCACTATTCTTGAGTACACTGTTAACAATTTCTCTGATGCTAAATTGTTGAGAGACGCGGCAATTCAAAACAGCACCATTCAGATATCAATCGAAACGACAAAGGTTGAGATATCAGAATGCAATACCGAGATTGGCAATATTTCTCACGAAATTGGAGCTCTTGTATCTAAAAAACTAGGCATACCTGGACTAGTGTTTGACATAGAAACAAATAAACTTTTCTTAAACGATCTACCGCTGGAAAAGCAACAGATCAACACTGCTGAGTTGATAAAAATTGGTTTAATGATATCCTCAAAAATGATATCAGAGAATCAACTTAGGATAGTAAGGTTCGACGGCTCTCTAGTTGACGACGACAACCTGGGCATTATTCAGGTTTGGGCCGAAGAGAACGACATACAATTATTTGTTGAAATAATGGACAGATCAACCGAGGAACTAACCGTTATAATAGACGAGTGAAGGTATTAAAACACAAGAACAAAAAAGGACGCGTGCAGCATATCGTTGCACGCGTCCTTTTAAAAAAGCAAGTTCTCTTTGTTGCAAGCATAAACACCAAAGGCACAAGGAGCTAAACATATCTTCATATATTTATAGTAAGTTAAAACAAAACGCAAAAAAAAGAGGTATTTATTTTTCTTTGAATATAGAAGAATTTAAAGAATGGGCCGAAAGAAGTGGCTATATTGATTTAAGGGGGAAAAAAAGAAATAACTTGTCTATTGATAGAATTGATGGTTCTAAGGGTTATGAAATAGAAAACATAAGAGCCATAACTTTGTCTGAGAATACCTCTAAGGCCAATAGACTGAGGGAGTCATATCGCAAATCAAATCAAAGCAATCAAAACACCGGACATTAAACCAGTAATTACCGCAATACTATATCCCACTATTGTTTTGAATCTTTTTTTTCTTGCTTCTTTTTTTGTTAAGTCTATTATGTTTTCTTGATGCAATATTTGTTTTTGCAAAATATCGATGGCCGTTAATAACTTGTCTTCGTTGTGTTCTTTTATATCTACCGACAAATAAAGATTGTTTATAATAGAATCCATTATTAATATTTGGTTATCTGAATAATCGGAATAAGATCTTAGCATCAACAATTCACTGTATATTTTTAATATTTCTTTCTTTTGATTAGTATCAAGACAACTAGTTTGAGATTGTACCAATGAAGTTATTCCACAAAGAATCGATAACGCGGCTATTTGAATTGTCAATTTTTTCATTTTCTCTTTTGATTGATTGTTTTGCTTTTGATTTGCCTTTTTTTACTTCTTGAAGCCTTTCTTTTAATATTCTATTCTCTTTAATAAGATAGCCTATTGGTATGGTGTCTGACATTGTATTTTTAAACAATATTTCAAGAGAATCTATTTTGTGATTTGATTCTTCTATTTGGTGCTTGCTCTTTTGTCTTGAAATCCAAAAAATGTAAGGAATAACCATCAACGCAAACAGTAAAAAAAAGATCATGATAGTGAGCTTTTTTATTTCTGAACTATAATCATCTACTTCTTTCACTGTCATTTCTTTTTGTTTTTTGAAACCAAATCAATTAAACTTCCATACAGCGGCGGGAATTTACCATCCGTGATTGTAAATACATTGTCTATTATAGATTGAAGAAAATATATAAACAGCACTCCGTTCTTAAAAAAATCAACAACCACATGGGCGTCCTCGTCGTTAGAAGTAGAGGTGAACTTTGTAACAACGTGAACAAGTATGAACCAAACACAAGAAACGAAAACCTTGTTAATTAGAGTTGTAAAAAGAAGTTCCTTGGCAGAAAATGTTTTATTCTTTATATGCATACCCACCCCAGCTGCCGTGTCGACAAAAAGAAGAACAAAAAACCAATTTAAACTTACCCAATCTGCAAAAACCCATTCGTTAAACCACTTGAAAACCCCGTTAAAAACAGAGCTTGTTAAGGTTGCAATTGTCCACAAGCAAACAGATTCACCAAGATGGTTAATCGAAGAAACGGTTGACTTCATATCTAGTTTTCTTTTCTTTTTACCATATAACATAATCGTGTTTATTTATTTTGCAACCACATAAGGTCTTGGGGCAGAGAACTGTCGTTGTCGCAGTGGATAAATGAATCATAGACCCCTATTCTTTTAAATCCTACTTTAATTAAAGAATTTATAATAATAAACCTAATGTTTAAAGAAGTTGTAGCCACGTCGGCAGCTTCGCCCCTTAGATGAGCCGAGTTTGCCCTACCGCCTACAGATTTATTGTGCTCATAAGTTCTAAAACCACTGTTAATTTTAAATTCGATATTTGCAATTACCCTGGCTTCTTGAAGCATTGAAAGAAAAGATTCCTTCATGTTCTCACCAGACCCCGGTAGGTCTTTTGATGCGAATTCTTCTTCTTCAAAGTTTGGGTATTTGCTCCAATCTATCATGATTTTCTTTTTAATAGTGGTCTTTTAATTTGCTGCTTTAGTTCTACAACTCCAATGGTTCTCGCTGGCAACTGTTTTGGATAAGACAAGGTTGTGGTTCTGAAATTGCTATCAACCAAAGTAACGCTTCTTGTGTTTAAATTACCAAGATCAATTGCGTAGTGCCTTCTGTTTGAGTAAAGAATAAAGTTTGTGTTGTTGTAAGTAAAAAACTCCGAAATGCAACCATCGTCTTCAGAGTCAATAGAGCCGGGCCTGTGCTGAAACAATGAAATGCTTTTAAAAAACAAATCAACAAAAAGAAAAAACGAACCTACAGACCATTCTTTGTCTTGCGGGTTTTCTAAGTTGATCACGTTGGCTCTCCCGGCTGCGAACATTTCGTGAAACGCGGCGCCGTCAATCGATTGGTCTTGCGACCTAATCTTGCAGCATATTAGAATAAATTCAGCATAAAGAAGTATTTGAGTAAAAAGCTCGGCATCAGGGTCTACGCCTTCGCCTGCGTTTAATAATTGAACTTCTTGAAAACACACTTTTGTTGTTTCTCCGAAAATAATCTTGTAATCATTAATCAACTCTTTGTAAAAAGAATATCTGTCGTCTGGATATGCATCGCTAATTTTATGAGTACTCACAATTCTGTTGGGCAACAAACCGGCATCAATTGCTACCTTTGTTGCATCAAGACAGGCTTGGTGTTTTGCAACAAGCTGCGGAATATTTCCTGGCCCGTTCGGATATCTGACAATCTCAGGTTTACCAGTTTGTATCCAAATTTTATTTCTGAGACTTGAAACAGCCTGGTCATTATACATCGCCACCTGCTGGTCAATGCAGTCTTGGGCGGAAGAAAAAACAGTTGGAATCTCATTTGGCGGCTCATTGAACAAAGTTATTCTTTGAGTATACTTTGAAACCCAATCGCCTATTGTTGAAATACTTAACTGTGGAGGCCAAGTGAAGTCATTCTTGATAAGTTTTCTCCTCGTGGTCTCAACAAGCAGTAGGAACTCTGATAAAGTAAAGTTCATGCCAGGGTCGGCCGTCGATTGAATGTTGTAAGTGTGAGAGCCTGCGGTTTGTCTTATAAAAGAAAAAGGAATCTTTGCAATAACATCGTTGAAAAGTGGACTTTCAGTTATAAGAACTCCATTTTTATCTGACAATATTGGATCCCTAACAGAAAATCCAAGTAGACAATCGTGGAATCCGGTGGGCTGCTTTTGCCGTTTTATTGTAACCTTCATTTTGTTATGTTTAGAAAGAGAACCCGTACTCGGCGTTAAGCCAAGCTTTTAAATTTCCGTAATCGCCCGCACTCATCGTGGCGTTCATCACGATGATGTCCAACCAGGTTATCGCTGGAGTGTTTAGACCGAAGCCCAACTGCGCCCCCGTGTAGACCCGTGGCGTGACGGGAGTGGATTGAACCACCAATGTTCCATTGCGAGAGAACTGGAGGCCATCTGCGCCCGTGGCTGACCGAAGCCCAATAATCTGGTAAGGCGTGGTCTCACCAGGTAGCAGGTTTGCCCCAGTCGTTACGTTCCAATTAATACTATCCGATCCAGCCCCATTTAAGAGCAGGTTGCCCGACGCGGCTGCTCTGTATTCGTTGGCGTTGGTCCCATTTAGAGGTAAGCTAGACCGCCGGGCCAGTGTCACGCCCGACCCGAGCGCGCCAACAACAGGCCGTATTAGCTCGGAAGGAGTACCACTTGTAAACGCTAGTTTGCCTATATGAATCACCGTGAATGGCAGCGTGGTTACCCATCCCGCTGCGGCATCGCCAAGTGCCCTGTCTACGCTTACTGGCCCCGTCGAAGGGCTTGCAAGTGTCTGGGTGCCATTGGGTACAGCGGGGTCCGAAACCACACGGGTGAATCCCGCCACGGCATCTAGCCAGTCAATGGTTCCGATCTGGTCATTCACTCGGATAGCCCTTGTGCCCAGCGCGTCGAAGGTCACCCCCACGGTCGAGCGGTACCAATGAAGCATGTTCGGCAACGATGCTGGACTGAATGCCTGCACAACTGTCGTATAGTAGTTTCTTACTGACATATCAGAAAGATAATAATATTCTCGTGAGGCTTCCCGTGAAGGTGAACACCAGTACTGCAGATGCGGGGATTGCCACCCCGACCAATGAAGCGACCGGAGAACCTCCGTTGACCGTGATTTGCGTTATGCTTCCTCCCGTAGGGGTCTGGGCGCTGCATACAAATGACGAATCCCATGCCGGGGCCGTCACCGTCACAGGGCTTGCCACGGCTCCCGAGAGTTGAATTGACCACAGCGGGGCCGTTACAATAGTACCCCCGGGAACTACGACCACTGCCGCTGTCGTGCCATCGGGGTAATCTATGGTCATATTCCCAATGTCAACACCAACGCCGGGCGTAACAACTCCTATGGTGGCCGCTAGTGAGTTCCTTACTAGGACGTTTTGCGTGCCCCCAGAAGGCAGCGTTGAGTAAGCGGATGAGTTAACGGTTGTCGTAACATCTTTGCAGGCAATAGGGTTTGGTATTGTCCAGATTGAACCTACTAAGGAACCCACGGGAGTTGTGTTTACATATTGAACATCGATAAATAAATTGGCTTCAGCAGGCGCAGAACTGACAGCAACACTGTTTATAAATATAATTGCATCACCTATTCTGACTTCCCCACCGGGCGACACCGTGCCGACAGGACTGGGCTGTGAGTTTAGCACGGGGATGTTATCGAAACCTCCCGAGGGCACCGAAGAGTAGGCTTGGCCGTTGACCGTGATGGTGGCGGGGTCACAAACAGGATCTGGTATTGTCCAAATTGCACCTACCAACGAGCCTACGGGAGTGCCGTCCACGTACTGAACAAGGCCAGCAAGGGTGCCACCAGATGGCACGGTTCCGAAGGGCACGGCGTTTAAATTTACGGTACCGGGTACGCAGTTACTATTTGAGCATATTTCATCTTTAACAAGTTGCAACACGTTTAGCGGAACGTCTTCACACCCAACAACTGGAAAACAATGAGACGCACCAGAAAAATCAACAGCATAATCGAAAGTTACGAAGTTTAAATTTACGTTTGAATCTTTGTCAACGTTCATTTCTGATTTAGCAGCTTTTGACCCGAACAAAGACGACAATGGGGTTGTCGTTATGTTCATTAGCTTTAAAGCTTGAGAAATCTCTTTTATACTATTATTTTTTAATATGAACGCTATGTTGTTTAACATCTTGTCTTGCGCGTATTGGTCATCAACGCAAAACAAATTGTTGTCAAAAACAGAAACTAGCCTTAATTTATATGACCTTGTTTCTAGTGATTTTTTGCCTGTTATTAACCCCTTATAAGCAGGCGTTGGGCCAGATAACAACCTATGGTAACAAGAGTTTACCTCTAATGATATTGAATCACTTTCGCCATTTTTAATATAAACAGTTGGAAAACGCAACCCGCCTATAACTGTTAAATCAGATAACTCATAGGTTCTCAACCCTAGTTGAGACATGAATATGTTTATGTACTGTATAACTGGTTTTATCATGACGCAACCAATGTTATAAACACCAATGCTAGTTTTCGATTAGAATCGTTTATTATGTCTTGTGATACTTTCATTTTTTCACCATATCTATCTTTTGCTCCTTTAAGTTTTCCAACGTTTTCTTTTCTTCTTACTCCACTTATCCATCCTTCTTCTGTTCTTGTTAATGAAGATCTATAATCCCTTTCTAATATACCAGTTCTTCTAAGGTCGACAAGTGCTATTTGACGACCCTCAGCTGCTCTTATTGCCGCGTATCCTCCTTCTATTATAAATAAGTTTCTATTTCCTTTTGGCGTTTTTACAGTCACCCACTTTAAATCGGCTTTTTTCTCTTTTGTCCCTATGAAAAAATCCCTTCCCGTTTGATTTATAAAAGTATAACTTTCTCCACCGAATTTATTTAAATTCCCAAACACGTTAAAACCGGCAAGTATGGGTTTAGTGCTATACTCCGTATCTGGCATCCCGGTAAACAACTGATCTGAATGATTCCTATGTATTTCAATAATTTCTCTATCTGTTTCGTCGGTAATTTCTTGAGCCAATTCTAGCTTTAACTCTATGTGTTTTATATAGTCCTCTGTAGAGCCAAACGTTCTCATCCTGTTTTTATCATTTTAACAGATGATTTACAAACAAAGCAAACGCCTTTTGGTATAACAAAAGAATTTAACATCTCATTAAACAGCATGTTAAAATCAGATGAGTATGTTTTAGCTAACTCGTCGTAGTCATCGTTCATGAACAATACCACGTTTGAAAGTCTATTAGAATACTTTACATGTAAACAAAGCAATTCGCCTGCTTTATACATCACAACAGGGGCGATTAGATTAGCTGCCGAACAAAGTATTTTATCAATTGAACACTGAGTTGACCAGTTCAGTGATAATCCACTTGTTCCGGATTGTTTTATTAGTGATTTTTGTAAAACATTATCAGAAAGTAAAACCCTGCGCGAAGAAACGTCGGTATATGTATAAGACTTAACTCCACCTTTACAACCAAAGCAACCGCTTGGTGTTAATCCTGTTTTATAGCTTGGAACAGAAGTTGCATTATAACCAACAAACACATTTAAATTTTTGCTTTGTGATTGTACTTTCCAATAAACAGGAGTGGAAACTATTTTTCCATCTTCGCAAGCTATTGTTTTTTCTTTCATAACCGACCCATCGGATAAGTCCCACATTTTTACCACAACGTCTCCTGTGAATCTCACCGCAAGTGATATACTTGAAATGAAAAGTTCTGAATTTGGATTGTTGCCAATTTCAAACCTTTGCCCAACGTTGTAGGCTTGTTGATCTTGGTTCGTATCTAAGTCCGATAATACACCGGTTGTTTCCGATTCCAATACACTTTTAATGCCCCATCTTTGAATTGTATCTCTTCTGATCTTATCCAGCGTTAGCTTTTTGGATAGAGAAATAACTTTTTCAATTAATGATAATGCGTTTTTGTTTTCTTTGTTTATAGAATCAGATACCGCACTCTTGTTTATACCAGGAAGATCGTTTAAATAATACCCACTTTCTGAAGGTATTAAATCTTCACCGCATTCATTTCTAAAACCAACAAGATCGTAAGATTCTAAACAGTTCATTTTTTTTAATACTTTTTTCAAGCATAAAAATAAGCGGGGAAAAGGTTGACAACTCCTTTCCCCCGCAAGCTACAAGCAAGAACGAAACACTAAAACCAGCGTTAGGGATTACCAACAACAAATTCCATAATTCCATTGTAACCCTCAAGCTCGTCTCCGACCGAGAACATGTCCGTTGGGGCGGCACAAACCGTTGTTGCCAAGCCGGCCTGGAGAACTAACTTCCCGCAATTGATTGTCCAGATCAAGTCGATCGGTAGTCCAGACGGGCCGTGCGTGACAGTCATTTGTTTGTAAGTTGGCGTGTCTATTTGATTGACGCCACCAAACAAATTAAAATATAGCATGTGTGCAGCGCCCGGGACCATACCAAAAAAGCCGTTCGTTTGCGTAACCGCCGCGGCCTTGTTGTCGTTGAAATGTGTAACGTTTTGTTTTGAAGAATAATTCAACAAATCAACACCAACATCTGAGCAGCAACCCGAGTCAAGCCTACTAAAGTACTTGGTAATCAAGTTCCCGCCGAACGTCACGAGCCGCGGCGCGTACACCAGCCTGGAAGTGTACGAAAGTTCTTCAATGCCGTCAAGCGAAGTATTTTCTCCGCCGGCTTGCAAAGTGCTAATCGTTTTAATGTCTCCGGAAACGCTATTATCGTAAGAAGAAAACCCGCCTTTTAAAGCAATTAATTCCGCATGTGTTTTTGTTTCCAATCTACGAACAACCCCGTCAAGCATTGCGGCGATTCTTTCAATGTAGTAGGCGTCATTAGATTGGCACCTCGTAATCAAGTCTGTTAACAAATAAAATTCGTTAGCCATCGCGCCACTGCTGGTGTCAATTACGCACTCTGTCTCGAGGTCACCGGCCGTGTTTGTAGATTCACAGGTAAAATCAACCGTTTCAGAAATCTCACTTTCAAGATACCTTGGCGTATAAAGGCTCGTTACTCTTCTTGTCTTACCCCCTCCTGGAGAGACAACAAATTGCAACATGTTTCTGGTGTTTAATTCAGAATTTAAGTATACAATCAAAGGAATATCTTGGTATTGATCGTAACCCGCGGTTGTGTAGTGGTCCATTAGCCTGTCTTGGATTTCTGGACAGGGGATTTTATTGATATCGAACTGACTCATTTTGGGGTAATTGGATTTAACTTTTTGTGATTTATATGACGTTTAGCGAAGTCACGAATCGCAAGTGCCAATTGCCCGCATGGCAGCGGAGGGTTATCTGTGTTTAACTACCCGCAGTGGGGAGTCTTCTCATTGGTGCCTTACCGTCTTGTTGCTTTTGGTCTTCGGCTTTAAATGAACCAATTTTTTTCTTGTACCCCTCAGGGCCGTCGCTTTTTTCAATCAAGTTGTTTTCTTCGGCTATCTCAAGGACAACGTCAAGGTAGGTTTTGGACGTTCCAACAACTTTTGGATTTGGAACAGTATGACCGTCTTTGGTTTTTACTACCAATTCCTTTTTGGTGTCGTCCAAATCTAAGTCATAAAGTTCATTCAACGCATTTTCAAATCCAATTCTTTCGACTTTTGTCATATCTTTTTTCCACTTAATAGAAGATTCCTTATCTCTTCTTGCCTGCTTGATGTCTATTGCTTTTAGCTTTTCGCTTGAATTTAACTTTTCTTTTTGCAATTCAAAAAGAGCGGAATCCTTGTCTCTTTTTTCGTCTTGCACAGATTTTGATAATTCATCTAATTGTTTTTGTAAGTCAACAACTTGCTTATCCGCGCCTTCTTGGTTTTTTTTCTTTTGTTCTTCAATCTGGACGTTTAACCCACCGAAAACCAAATTAAACCCGTCTTCCCATCCCATCTTTGCAAGTTCTTCTTTCGTCGATTTTCCGTTTGAAAATTTAGAAAGCAGAGAATTTTGTCTTCCAAAAACTTTTCCATCAAAATGCTTTATAAAGTCCGGGTCAGTCATGACGTCAGCCCTTGGTATTAAGAGCTTGTTAAGTTCAGAAACTATTTCCTGAACAGTTGCTTTGTCAGCGTCAACTGAAGACAATTTTAATGCAGATAAAAGTTCTTTAATATCAATCATAGTGTTTTGTTTTTGCTTGTTTACTTTTTCCCTAAATCAATGTTTCCAACCTCAAGAAGTTTTGATTCAAGAAGTTCAATCACTTTGTCCCTGTTCAGAGTTTTCTTTTCTTGTTCAATCATGTCAGCAAGTTCTGAAATATTATCTTCTTTAAACAAAGCTATTTTTTGCTTTAAGGAGCTAATTGTCTCGGGCTTTGCTTTGCTGTCTTTTTCGGTTACTTTTTGCCACCCATATTTTTCAACAAGTATTTTTCCAACTGCGGTTTTTACTACCCTTTCTTTTCCGTTGTTTTTCAACACAACCATGTCATCGTTCATATTTGTTTGGATTTTAATTTTACAAATTTAATCAAACGGTTCTAAAAGGTGCATACAATTCCAACCGCCAAGGAAAGAAAAAATAGTAACCTCGTCAGTGTCTTTTATTTTCCCCTGCCAGTCTTGTTTTCCCCAGGATTTTATTTCTTCGATTGTAAAAACCTTGCCTTGTTTATCTATACAAAAATCCCTACTATCATCAACTGTACCAGGAGAGTAGCGCATTCGTTTGTAACCTAGTTTTTGTGATAACGTGAACATATATTGCCTTTCGGCAACTGCAAACCCAGTCAGTGCCCATGTTTTTGCATACCTCGTAAGGGGGTTCAATGAATCAGGAGTTCCAACAACTAACTTTTTTAGTCCTAATATTGTTTCAACAGTTGTTGAACTCGACGTGACGTACGAATCCAGCTTGGTTCTTATGTTGTTTGAAAGAATAGTAGAGACAACCTCCTTGTCGAAAAGTTTTATGGTTTTCAATTTAAGACTCGACAAAACAGAGTCATATAATTCATCACTTTTTATTCCCATTGCTGAATTAGCATATTGAGAAG